>Ga0075448_10000758_pt1 | contig 11318 bp, 9 predicted proteins | sample CoawatmetaG10DNA_2_FD_72353 | JGI IMG/M metagenome (GOLD analysis project Ga0075448, IMG submission 72353) | Marine microbial communities from the West Antarctic Peninsula - Coastal water metaG108-DNA | ecosystem: Environmental > Aquatic > Marine > Coastal | place: Atlantic Ocean: West Antarctic... | reverse complement strand
CACGCCACCCGAGACGTGATTGAAGCTCGCTACGGCAAGCCATATGTTCCAGCGTCTCCACGTATGTATAAAAATAAGACAAAGAATGCTCAGGAAGCACATGAATGCATTCGCCCCACAGAGTTGGACCAAGCCCCAGATAAAATCCGTATCACAGATACAGATCAGAAAAAGCTTTACGATCTAATCTGGAAACGAACGATTTCCAGCCAAATGCAAGCCTCCCGCATGGAGCGAACCACAGTTGAAATTAGTAGCTCAGACGGCCAAGTTGGCCTGCGCGCTACAGGGCAAGTGGTCCTTTTTGATGGCTTTATGAGAGTTTATGAAGAGGGCCGCGACGATAGCGTAGTGGACGACGACGATAAGCGTTTACCAAAGATCACAGCGCAAGACCCACTCGTTAAAGGGTCTGTAAATCCAGAGCAGCACCACACCCAACCTCCACCCCGCTATACGGAGGCCAGTCTAGTTAAACGAATGGAAGAGCTTGGCATTGGCCGTCCCTCCACCTATGCCTCGGTGGTGACCACCATACAAGATCGTGATTATGTGCGAAAAGAAAAAAGCCGTCTGATCCCAGAAGATAAGGGTAGGTTGGTCACAGTGTTTTTAAGCAGTTTCTTCCGTCAATATGTGGGATATGAATTTACTGCTGATTTAGAACGCGAACTTGATGATGTCTCGGCTGGTGAGCGACAATATCGTACTGTTTTAACACGGTTTTGGAAGGATTTCAAAGTCGCCATTGACGAGGCCATGGACCAATCTATAACGGCAGTTCTTGAAAAGATTAATGATGTTTTAGAGCCGCATCTCTTCCCAATCGAAGAGCCAGGTGTTGACCCCAGGGTCTGCAAAAACTGTGGTGAAGGTCGCTTATCGATGCGTACGGCCCGTTCAGGCGGCGCATTCATTGGCTGCTCTAATTACCCTGACTGCAAATTTACCCGCCCTTTTGGCCCTCCAGGCACAGAAAGCAGCGCAATTGGACCAGATGGTCAGCTTTTGGGCTATGATGGCGACGATCCAATTAGCCTTCGGGACGGTCGGTATGGTCCCTATGTACAGCGTGGAAACTTGACAGAAGAAAATCCTAAGCCCCAGCGTATGTCGATCCCAAAAACTTGGCCAATTGATGAATTGACCTTTGAAAAAGCGGTTCAGTTGCTATCCCTACCCCGCGAAATTGGAGCCCATCCAGAAGATGGCGTAATGATTGAATCGTCAATTGGACGTTTTGGACCCTATGTAAAGCACGGCACAATGTACGCCAATATCGGCGATATTGACGAGGTTTGGAGCATCGGCATGAACCGCGCAGTGGAGGAACTAGCCAAGAAAGCCGCACGCGGTGGCCGCGGCGCCGCTGCCACGCCATTGCTCGAATTAGGAGAACACCCAAGCGAGGGCGGCCCAGTCAATGTAATGTCCGGAAAATATGGCCCATACGTGAAATGGGGCAAGATAAATGCAACAATCCCAAAAGACATCGCACCTGAAAAGATGACAATGGATTTGGCTGTCGCTTTGATTGTAGAGAAAGCTCCCATTAAGAAAAAGCCGGCTGCAAAGAAGAAACCAGCCACAAAAAAAGTAGTGGCGAAGAAAACGGCGCCTAAGAAAAAAGATAAACCAAAGGCCTAGTTACAGGCCTTTGGTTTAATTTAAAGATAACTATCGCTGAGCTGGAGCGCCAAAGGCACTCAAAACGCGTTGTGCCGCCACTTGGACAGGATTAACAGTATCAACCAAGATTTGCACCCGATCAAAGCGATCAGGATCTGAGGCAACAGCCAAGCGTAGAGCGGCACCAAAAGCTAACCTCAACTCTGTTCCAATGTTAAACTTGCAAATGGATGTCTGTGTAGCCAATAGAGTGCGCTGGGCAACCGGCACGCCAGAACCACCATGAATGACCAATGGTATTGACGTCATTGCTTCAATCTCTGAAATGCGAGCCAAGTCTAGCCCACCCTCTTTGTCCTGTTGCAGGTGCACATTTCCCACGCTAATCGCCATAGCATCAACACCGCTGTCACGAGCAAACTTTGCAGCTTCTGCCGGATCAGTACCATTAGAGTCCTCGCCACCAGAGTACCCAACAAAGCCAATCTCACCCTCACATGAGATACCAGCCGCATGCGCCATTTCCGCTATCGCCGCAGTCTCATCTATATTCTGCTCAAGAGGCTTGCGCGAGCCATCAAACATTAAAGAGGTGAAGCCACTATCAAGCGCAATTTTGCAATCCTCGAAAGTATAACCATGATCAAGATGTGCCACCACCGGCACCGAGGCTTCCTCAGCCAAATACCGGAACATTTTGCCAAGCACTGGCAGTGGCGTGTGGGCGCGACAGGATGGGCCCGCTTGCAAAATCACTGGGCAGTTTTCGACTTCAGCAGCTGCTACGTAGGCACGCATATCTTCCCAACCGAGACAAACCAGCCCTCCAACCGCATAGCCCTGTGCCAAAGCTGGTTGCAAGACCTGAGCCAAATTGACTACGGTCATTTAAATTTCGCAATCATATCTTTGATGCCAGGGATAGTTTCGATTTGATCGGCATGGGTCGGCTGGAAATGCTGCACCAGTGAACGCTGGCTTAGTCCACCAAGGATTGTAAAATAATACATTTCATATCCGGGCAAAACGCAGCAAGGATGATAGCCGCTATCCAAACAAATAGTAGATCCATCCATTATATGATAGGCTTCACCAGGCTTATTATCTTCACGTTGTAGCATCTGCACGCCAGAACCAAAGTTGGGCTTAAAGCGAAAATTATAGGTTTCATCATGACGGGTTTCTGTTGGAAGACGGTCGGTATCGTGCTTGTGGCTGGGGAATCCAGACCAACCACCAGCCCCAACAGTGAACAGCTCACTTACCAGCAAGCGCCCAACTTTTCCATGTTGTTTTTGGCCTAGTATGTGTTTGATCTTACGGTGAGTTTTAGTATCATCTGACCCATATTGGACCAAGTCAATCTCATCAGAACGTACAGCAAAAGGATCTAAAACCTTATCAAATTTAGCACCAGCTACGAACACCTCCGCAGTATCTGACAGACATGTCATGAGGGCTTTGGTACCCGATGGCACATAGACCCCCTCAGGCTCACCACCCCAAACATCTTCGACCCTTCCACCTAAAGCTTCCACTTTAAATCCCTCAACCTCCACATCAAGCGTGCCAGTAGCGGGCGCGATACAAGTCTCATAGCCGGGTACCTGATATTCAAAGGCCTGACCCTTGGTCAGCTTGACGATGTTAAAATAATTCAAAGGTACCGTATCATCTTCAATGTCAACGATAGGGAGATTTCGATTGTCAAATGGGGCAATATGCATAGATTAATCTTTCACAAGAGAGGGGCCCGGGTGCTGAGCTAAAAACGTTTCTAAATCATCTGGGTAGGGCATAGCAGGCGCGCATCCTGGTTTGCCAACCACAATTGCCGCGCAGGCAGACCCCCGCAGCACAGAGTCTTGCAAAGACAGCCCCTGAGCCATACTAGCCAAAAATCCAGCCATGAAACTATCTCCCGCACCCGTGGGTTTTAAGGCTGTAACCGAGTAAATACCCGTGTGCAGCTCTTGACCATCAGCAAAGGTAATGGCGCCTTTTTCACCCATCTTATAGATCACAATCTTAGCTGTACTTTGGGACAAGGCGCGGGCCTTTGACAGGCCCTTATCAATGCCACCAGCCATAAATCCAAACTCTTCATCATTACCAACAATAACATCAGATAAAGCGCCAGCCCGCGACAACACCTCTTCGGCCACCTGTGGCGAAGTCCAGCTATAGGGACGGTAATCAACGTCAAATACGATAGGCAAGCCCGCGGACCGCGCCAGATCAAACGCGTGAAAAGCAGCTGATCTGCTCGGTTCAGCCGCAAAGACCGTTCCTGCAGTGACCAAAGCGCCATAATCAACATAGGCCACGTCTTCAGCATCTTGTTTGGTAAACTGAAAGTCAGCCGCCCCATTACGATAAATCACGCTCTGATGCTCTTCAACCCGGCTTTCATAGACCGCCAATGAATTTCGGAACTCACCACCAACAGAATTCACATATGCACAATCAACACTATAGTTTTGCAGCTGCTTGACGCAGTAGCGCCCCACGCTGTCATCACTGACCGAAGTGACCAAGGCCGCCTGCCCACCCAGCTTGACTATCCCTGCTGCGATATTAGCCGAAGAGCCACCTAACCCTGCTTTGAATGTATCAGCTTCTTCAGTTTTGGTACCTGGGGGATCTGGAAAAAAATCCATCCCCGCACGACCCACTACTACAAAATTATTTTGCGCAATACCCGCTAAAACTCTTTGCATAGCCTATACTCCTCGCCGCTGTTTGAAGCGGTTGCTTTCCCAATCGGCATGAGCATCCCGCACAGCTGCGTGCTCGCTAACCTGAGGAGTACCCACTTCCCACCAAGTGTGCCCTTCTGTGGTCCAGCCATCATATGGATCAACATCCATCACAATTACTGAGGTTTTGTCAGCGGCTTTGGCACGTTTGAAGGCCTTTACTAGCTCAGCAGGGTTTGAGACCTTCTCAGCATGCGCGCCCATCGCCGCCGCATGGGTCACAAAATCAACTAAGAATGGCTTCGCCACGGTTGGGCAATCTGCTATAAGATTGTTAAAACTTTCATTGCCAGTGTTATTTTGTAATTTATTGATTACCGCAAAGCCACCATTGTCCAAAACTAGCACAATCAATTTCTTATCCGTAAGGACCGAAGAATAAATGTCGGAGTTCATCAACATATAGCTACCGTCACCAGTAAACACGATAGTATCCTGATCTGGTTCAATTTCACTTTGAGCAATCCGTGCGCCCCAGCCGCCAGCGATCTCATAGCCCATGCAACTGAACCCAAACTCAACATCAACCGTACCTATATCTAAAGTACGCCAATTTGCTGTTACCTCCGCAGGCAGACCGCCTGCTGCTGCGACAACTCGATCACGGGGATGACACAGGGAGTTCACAACACCAATAGCTTGTGCATAGGAATTGGGTCGATTACCCACTTTGACGTTTTCAGCTACGTAAAAGTCCCATTTCTTGCGTTCGTCTTGCGCCTCAGCAGTCCAAGCCGCAGGTGCTTTATAGTCGCCCATCTCAGCCTTTAGAGCCATCAATCCCAGCTTTGCGTCCCCCACCAAAGGCAACGCTCGATGTTTGCTGGCATCATGCCGTGCAGTGTTCAACGAAATGAACTGCGCATCTTGCGCGAATGCAGTCCACGAGCCTGTGGTGAAATCTTGCAATCTGCTACCAACTGTGAGGATCACATCCGCCCGCTCTGCAAGCCAGTTGCCACTATTGGATCCCGTGACACCCACAGGACCGATATTCAAAGCATGATCAGCCAACATATTTGCCCGGCCTGCAATGGTCTCGATTACTGGAATATTTGTAGCTTCAGCAAAGTCAGCCAACTCCTTGACAGCACCCGCATATTGGATGCCACCCCCAGCGATGATAGCAGGCCGCTTTGCAGCTTTTAGTACTACGATGGCGTCTATCAGTTCGCGAGAATCGGGCATTTGTTGGCGAATGCGGTGCAGTTTAGGAGCAAAAAACGACAGAGGGTAATCATAAGTCCAGCCCTGCACATCCTGCGGCAAAGCAATGAATGCTGGACCACAATCAGCGGGATCCAACAAAGTGGCCAAGGCTGCCGGCAAAGACTGTATCACTTGCGCAGGATGGGTGATCCTATCCCAGTATCGGCTTACTGCTTGAAAACCATCGTTTAGTCCTAAAGCGGGATTGCCGAAATGCTCCAACTGCTGCAACACAGGATCAGGGAGGCGAGTCAGAAACGTATCACCACAAAGCATCAACATGGGCAAACGGTTAGCATGGCACAGGGCGGCTGCCGTAAACAAGTTTGCAGTACCGGGACCCGCAGATGCAGTGCAAAACATAAATTTTCGCCGTAGGTGGTATTTTGCATACGCCGCAGCCGCAAAACCCATTCCCTGCTCATTTTGTCCACGATAGAGCGGCAATACATCCCGGTGGTCATAAAGCGCCTCGCCCAAACAAGGCACATTGCCATGCCCAAAAATACCAAAACCACCACCACAGACGCGGACCTTGCACCCATTAATTTCAATATATTGTGCCGCCAAATAGCGGATGATGGCCTGAGCCGTTGTAAGGCGAATAGTTGTGTCTGCAGTATCCACAGAGAAAACTCCAAATATAAATATCATGAATGCCGCATTTTATGCGGTTAGGATTACCTTAAGATACTATTTTTGCAACCGGTTGCAACAGGCTAAATAAGTGTCTCACAACTTTGCACCTTTTCCCAATTTTAGACGCGATTCAGTTGGCTGCGCGGTACCAAGCCGCCAAAAGAGCGCGATCTTCGGCGGTTATATTTGTGATATTCGCAGGCGGCATAGCGTGACTTACACCAGCATGTAAAAAAATCGCTTTGGCATTCCGTGCTATATCGGCTTGAGTTTCCAGCAGAACACCCTTTGGAGCCCAGCGCACACCCTCCCAGACCGGCTCGCGGGCATGGCACATGGTACAACGCCCATTTACAATGTCATGTGCCTGTTCAAAGCCTTCGGCATCAACATACTTCTGTTCGTAACGGGTCAACGGATCTGAAAAAGCTGTCTCTGGATCTCCATCAAACCCAGGTGCAGAAGACAGCCAGGCAATCAGTATAAACAAAATAACCGTTAGACACCAAGTCCAATTCGGGCGGCCTGCCCGCGCATGCATTGAGTTGAAGTAATGCCGAATTGTCACCCCCATCAGGAACACTAAACAGGCAATAATCCACGCATAGGGCGTACCAAACGACAGCGGGTAGTGGTTTGAAAGCATCAAGAATATAACCGGCAAGGTCAGGTAGTTATTATGGGTAGAACGCAGCTTAGCAATCTTGCCGTATTTGGCATCTGGCACCCGTTCTGCCTTAAGGTCGGCAACAACGATGCGTTGATTAGGCATAATTACCATTGCTACATTGGCCGTCATGATTGTGGCTGTAAAAGCGCCCAGATGCAGCAAAGCCGCCCGCCCAGTAAACACTTGATTATAACCCCAAGACATAACCACCAGAACCACAAATAGCAGCACCATCAGCAAAGTCGGATGCTCACCCAGTTTTGATTTGCACAGACCATCATAGATCAACCACCCCACGGCCAAAGACCCCGCTGAGATTGCGATCGCCTGCCAAGTAGACAAATCCATCTTAGCTGGGTCAATCAGATAGAATTCCGAACCGGCCCAATAGACCACCATCAGCAGCGCAACGCCTGACAACCAGGTCGTGTAACTCTCCCATTTGAACCAGGTTAAATGCTCCGGCATAGCAGCAGGTGCTACAAGGTATTTTTGCACATGGTAAAACCCACCACCATGAACCTGCCATTCCTCACCGTCAGCTGGCCCAGGAATATTGCGGTTTAATCCAAGATCAAGGGCAATAAAATAGAACGATGACCCAATCCAGGCCATTGCAGTAATCACATGCAACCACCGCACGGCAAAGCTGATCCACTCCCAAAAAATTGCTATGTCATACATAATTTATACCCCTAGCTACCGCGGTAGGTCGAGTAGCCATATGCTGATAAAAGTAGAGGCACATGATAATGATCATCCTTTGACATACCAAAGCGAATAGGCACCTGATCCAAAAACATTGGCTCAGACGCTGCTTGACCAGTAGCGCGAAGGTATGCGCCCGCATGAAAAACTAGTTCGTAATGTCCAACCTCAAACGCTTCCTGCGGTAAAATCGGATTATCTGTTCGGCCATCAACATTTGTGATCGCCTCACAAACCTTGCTCAGCGCCCCGTCTTTGTGGCAAAATAGCTCAATCTTGATCCCAGGTGCCGGGCAACCCTTAGCTGTATCCAAAACATGAGTCGTCAAAAAGCCATTCATCGCCTATTCCTTTTTTACTTTCTTTATCTCTGCCCAAAAAATAAGCAAAGTAAAAGCCCAAGTTGGAGAAAATTATGAACCGCTACCCTCGTGACATGTCTGGTTATGGCCCCACCCCTCCCGCAGCACTATGGCCCAACGGTGCGCAAATTGCAGTACAATTGGTGCTGAACTACGAAGAAGGTGGTGAAAACAATATTCTACACGGGGATGCCACATCCGAGGCATTTCTGTCCGAGATAATTGGCTCTACCGCTTGGCCCAATCAGCGGCACTGGAATATGGAAAGTATTTATGAGTACGGAGCCCGGGCTGGGTTTTGGCGCCTACATAGGATGATGAAAGATCTGCCAGTCACGGTCTACGGCGTCGCCACGGCTCTGGCGCGCGCGCCAGAGCAAGTTTCAGCCATGAAATCCGCAAACTGGGAAATTGCAAGCCATGGCTTGAAATGGGTTGAGTATAAAGATGCCACGCCCAATGATGAGGCTGCCGATATGGCCGAGGCTATTAGACTGCACACCGAAGTTGTGGGCTACCCACCACGCGGCTGGTACACTGGTCGCTGCTCTGAAAACACTGTGCGTCTGGCTGCCGAGACCGGTCAATTCAAATATGTGGCCGATACATATGCTGATGACCTGCCCTATTGGATGGAGTGCGGTGAAATTGACCAATTGATTGTACCCTACACGCTTGACGCAAATGATATGCGCTTCGCTACTCCACAGGGTTTTAATTCTGGGGATCAATTTTACAGCTATCTTAAAGATAGTTTTGATGTGCTCTATGCCGAGGGTGGACGAATGATGTCGATAGGTCTGCATTGCAGATTAATTGGTCGACCAGGTAGGGCAGCAGCTCTACAACGCTTCATCGACTACGCCAACGGGCATGATGGTGTTTGGTTTGCTACCCGTGAAAACATAGCCGATCACTGGACCAAAAACCATCCAAATATTCGTTTTACTCGTCCTAGCTCTATGGAACGCGATGATTTTGTAACTACCTATGGCGGGGTGTTCGAGCACTCCGCTTGGATAGCGGAGCGAGCGCATCGGTTGGAACTAGGCCCCATGCATGACACCGCTACTGGGTTGCACAATGCCCTCTGTAGGGTGTTTAGGTCTGCGGATGTGGATAAGCGTTTGCAGGTCCTAACAGCCCACCCCGATCTTGCAGGCAAACTCGCGACAGCCAAACGCCTAACCGCCTCAAGCACCTCTGAACAGGCCAGCGCAGGACTAGACGCTCTAACCGATACACAGCGCGAACAGTTTACAAAACTTAATACTAGCTATGTCGCAAAACACGGATTTCCTTTTATTATCGCCGTACGTGATCACTCGAAAGATAGCATACTTGCTGCCTTTGAGGCCCGCATTAACAATGATAAAGCAACCGAAATAGAACAGGCCTGTCTTCAGGTGGAACGCATCGCAGAGTTTCGCCTACGTGATCTCCTCCCACGCTAATACAGCACTTCTTTTAGTGGGAAATATCCAGCGCAGAAACCTACAAGCTTAGCGGCATGTGCCGATTAACGTCTTTGTAAAGCAAATAGCGAAATGGGCCCGGCCCACCGGCATAGCAGGCCTGAGGGCAAAAGGCGCGCAACCATATGAAATCGCCAGCCTCAACCTCAACCCAGTCTTGGTTGAGCTTATACACGGCCTTACCTTCCAAAACATAAAGTCCATGCTCCATCACATGGGTCTCTTCAAAGGGGATCACGCCACCAGGTTGAAAAGTAACGATGTTCACATGCATGTCATGCCGGAGATCATCAGGCTCCACAAAGCGAGTAGTGCCCCAGGCGCCATTAGTCTCAGGCATGAGATTGATATCATGATCATCTTCATGCGTAACAAATGCCTCCGGGGCATCAATTCCTAAAACAGAAACATAAAGTTTGCGTAACCAATGAAACCGCAATGTGTCTACGCCAGCCTCCAGTGCCCAGTCAGACCCACTGGGAATATAGGCGTAGCTGCCAGCCTTTAGTGCATGCTCTTGGCCATTCAGTCGTAAAAGCCCTTGCCCGTCAGTCACAAACAAAACCGATTGAGCACGCGTATCTGCATCCGGCTGATTACTGCCACCACCAGGCGAGACTTCCATTATATATTGAGAAAAAGTCTCCGCGAAACCACTCAAAGGTCGGGCCAAAACCCAAGCTCGGGTCTTATGCCAATGCGGTAAAAAGCTAGTCACAATATCACACATCGTTCCCTTAGGGATTACGGCATAGGCCTCAGTAAACACTGCCCTTTGGGTCATCGTCTCTTTTTGACTGGGCAATCCACCTGTTGGGAAATAATATTTTTGATCCACGGTCATCATGATATCCTCTCAAAACGTCTGTAAAACTAGCGTAGAAATCTAAAAAAAGGCCAGTGTTTGAGGTACTAGGCGTTTTTCAACTTAAAGCTCCGGTCAGCATTCAATTTTACCAGTATTTGCAAAATTATCCACCTCAGTTAAGCAATATTAAAACTTTTAAGCCTGCACTAACAAAATCACGTCATACCAAGTGCTATTTTTTTCTGATCGGCCCAAGTGCGTATCAAGTGATCTACTGCAAGACCTATAAATGCCACACACAATCCCAGCATAAGACCATTTCCAATACCGTTTTTATCCGACAAAGCCTTTAATATGTATTGGCCCAAATCATCGGTACCAATCATGGCACCAATAATCACCATGAATAGTGCAAAAACCACCGTTTGGTTAATGCCTAACATAATATGCGGAAATGCCAGTGGCATCTCTATATTAACCCACCTCTGAAGCTTATTCACACCGGACATAGATCCCGCATCTTGTAGGGTCGCAGGCACACTGCGCAGACCTTCCACCGTATAGCGGGTGGCCGGAATCGTCGCATAGACAACAACTGCTATTAAAACTGAAGTATCAGTAACACCAAATAGCATAATGACTGGGATCAAATAAATAAAGGAAGGGAAGGTCTGCAGCGTGTCACAGACAATCAAAATCACCTTACTCGCAAAACTGTTTTGAGCACAAAGAGACCCAACTATAACACCAATAACCGCAGAGACTATGACAGCAAAAGAAGTCATATATGCTGTAATCAAGGCCCTGTCCCACCATTCTGTGAAGGCGATAAACAATAGGAAGCCACCGACTATAAGAGCGGAGCGCCAGCCCCCAATCATATATCCAATACCCATTACCAAGACAAAAGTAGCGCTGACTGGCATGCCCAAATAGGCTGCTTTCATCGGCATCAACACATCGATGATCAACCAATTATTAAAAGTCTGAAGCCCATGATACCAGTTCTCTACCATCCAATCGACTCCTGCCTGCCAGAACGGCTCGGTGGTTATGCCC
>Ga0075448_10000698_pt1 | contig 11880 bp, 14 predicted proteins | sample CoawatmetaG10DNA_2_FD_72353 | JGI IMG/M metagenome (GOLD analysis project Ga0075448, IMG submission 72353) | Marine microbial communities from the West Antarctic Peninsula - Coastal water metaG108-DNA | ecosystem: Environmental > Aquatic > Marine > Coastal | place: Atlantic Ocean: West... | reverse complement strand
TTCATATAGTGAGGCAAGCGACTAGGCGAACACCTATGCTCGCGTTTCGCTACCATATTTTCAAAATTTATATTATATGCCTCCGCCAAAATGAATAAAGCAACACCTCAGCCGCAGGAGCCCAATCTATGCGTCAAACGCCTGATTCTTGAGAGCGCGCCTGATATGCAGCCGGGTTAACGCCGAACCGCGTGGTAAAGGCACGCGAAAAGCTGCTCAGGCTCGCATAGCCCACGCCGCGCGCGACCTGCTCGACAGATGCGCGGCTATGCAGCAGCCGGTCTGCCGCAGCGAGCAAGCGCAGTTCGCGCAGCACTGTGGCGGGAGGGTGCCCGAACGACGCCCGGAACCGCTTGATGAAGGCTGACCGACTTAAGCATGCCAGCTGCGCCAGAGACATCACACTGTGTGCCGCACCGGGCTCATGCACCATGGCGCTAAAGGCGCGCATCACCTGCTCATCGCTAACCAGATCAAGCGAACCAAGCCAACTCTGCTGTTCGGCGAGCCCGCGCCGCAACAGTATCACCAAAACCTGGCGCAGCATCGCTGCGGCCATCGTCCGGCCGCCCGTGTTGTTCTCACTGAGCTCGGTGCGGATCAATGGCATCAGACTGCCGACACTATCTTTGCCGGAATACTCGACCACCGGTGCATCAAGCGCACCGAACAGGTCGCGATTGCCAGCCTGTATTGCACGGAAATGGCCGCAGACGATCTTCAGCTCTGGCTCGTCACTTCCTGCCTGCCAGCGCTTCAGTGTGGGTTGTCCAAGGTCGATGGTTACCGCGACCACACCCCCACAACCTGTCCGTGCCTCTGGAGTAGACCGCGCCTGGATGCGGTAAGGGGTGTCCCGCGGGGTAACAAGCAGCGTTTCCGGGCCGAAGGGAACAGGCGCGCCCGACCCTAACACCAGTTCACCTTCGCCATGCAACACATAGTGAAGACCTGATGCCGGGGTGGCTGAAAAGGCCAACGCCCAAGCGGGGGCAATGAAGCATTCGGAAAAAGCGATCGGCTCGACACGCAGTTGATCGAACAGCGCATCAAGGTCGATTCGCGACAAGAGACGTTTGGACAAGAGAAAGAGCCCTTCTGCCCAAATATTTGATCTACATGGCTTTCATCATGAAGAAACAAGCATTGCGTTAGCAAATGCCTACGTCAACAGGGAGATATCTCATGCTCATTCCGAAAGGGTCGCTTCTGTTTGCAGCCTCAGCTCTTTTGCTAGCCGGGTGTAGCGAGCCGACCGAAACGAGAGTGGAAAAACAGGGCGGAAGCGCGACGCAGACAGGGGCAGAGCGTTATCTCCCCGAGTATACTGCAGACGGCAATCTGGTCCTGCCAAAGAATTTCGAACGGTGGGTGTATATGGGCTCGCCGTTGACCCCGCACGCACTGAACGGCGGCAAGGCCAACTTCCCGGAGTATCACAACGTCTATATCCAGCCCTGGGCCTACGACGAATACAAAAAGACCGGTGTCTTCCCTGAAGGGACAATCATGTTCAAGGAGCTTCAACTGACCTTGAAAGGAACACATCCAGACGGTTCGCGAGACGAGACATCGGGGCGCGGATATTTCCCGGGCAAGCTCAACGGCGCGGATGTTTCAGTTAAAGACAGCAAGCGTTATGCAGACACCCAAAATTGGGGATACTATAACTTCAATCATGGCGAACCCAAATTTGCGACCGCAACGTTGAGGCCTGCCGCTGAGTGTGCGCAATGTCATATCGATGGTGCCAAGAAAGATATGGTGTGGACGCAATTCTATCCCCGGTTGGACCAATAGACATGCAATACCGCAGTGCGGCTGTCGCTGGGTTGTGCGCGTTATCGTTGGTCGGTGTACTGATTGTGTCGGCCTGTGCGCCGCAATCGAATACGGGTGTTGCTGTCAATAGCGGCGCTGACGCCGCAGGCACCTTGCGCGTACCTGCCGATTATCGTGATACCTATCAATATCTCGGCACTTGGGCTGTGGCGGCCGATGGCACACCCGGATCAAAGGAGATGCATATCGTCTATGCCTCGCCCGGTGCTGCAGCCGGGCATCGCGCTACCGGCACGTTCGCGGACGGCACGACGCTAGTAAAAGAGGTGTTCGAGGCGACGACGGGACCAATGACAACGGGCACTGTCAGCCATACGAAAGCCTTGAAAGGCTGGTTCGTTATGGTGAAGGACAGCAAGAACAGCCATCCCGACAACAAGTTGTGGGGCGACGGCTGGGGCTGGGCATGGTTTGATCAGGGCGCCCCGACCAAGACGAAATCGACCGATTACAAGACCGATTGTCTGACTTGCCACTTGCCAGCCAATGCGACTGACTCGATTTATGTCGATGGCTATCCGGTGCTCAAGAAATAAGCGGAGCGGTGCCTCTGTTGGGATCCGCACACCGCCTCGCCTTGCGACAAGCGGGCCCGCTTTCACGGGCTCAACGCTGTTGGCTGATTCTGCAAAGGTCAGAATAGTGAGGAATTGAGTTCCGTACGCGTAATTTTTCTGCCGACTGAATCATGGCGCTGAGGGCGTTGGGCTATGGCTCAGGTCGTGGAGCGCCAAACTCCAGACGTGGCAAACCCTGCATGCCGTGATCGGGGCATGCAGGGTGGCATTGTTGATAACAACTCTTGTGTCCTTGATAGACGTGCTCAGGCAGCGGCGTTCTTTCGGCCTGATTGGTTGGCTCGCGAGGTACAGGTAACCACCGCGATCACGCCAGCTGCCATAACCGGGTAGTAGATCGAAGCCAGAGCGGTGAAGCCAAGCAAGAATGGCGCGGCAATGAAGGCTACTCCTGCGGCAAGATCGAGCAACAAGTGTGCATCGAACGACACCAGCTTGACCGCACCGAATGCATAGTCAGTGAGCAGGCTGTAGGCAATCAAGCCCGCCCCACCGGCAACAGAGAGCCAAAGCTCAATACCCTGAAAGCCGAGCAGGAATGGCAGCGCAATAAGGGCGGCAGCGGCGACATAGTCAAGCACGCCATGCAGCGCAGGGGTAAGGAATTGCAGTTTCATGGCAAGGGTTCCCTATGGAAGTGATTGAGGAGCGGGCCGATGTCCTGCACCGGCCCGCACGCATTATGATCAGGCCGCAACCGCCACATCGACGACCGGGAAATCGATCTTGGTCTGGGCGACGTTGTTCATGAAGTTGGTCAGAACATTGTGCGCGACGTTACCGACGATTTCGACGATGCGGGCGTCGTCGAGGCCGGCAAGGCGGGCTGCTGACAGATCGCTGTCGCTCACCTGACCGCGTGTTTCAACGATGCGCAAGGCAAGCGTCGCGATCGCATCGTCGAGGGGATCTTGGCCCTTGCCCAGACGGGCGGCGCGGATAGCCTCTGGCGAAAGGCCGGCACCTTTCCCGAGCAGCGTGTGCGCCGACAGGCAATAGTGGCAGCTGTTGTACTGGGCGACGGCAAGCGCAACGATTTCGCGCTGTGCAGCGGTCAGCACACCACTTCCCAGTGCATCTGCGAAGGCGAGGTTGCCATTCAACACGGCAGGAGCATGAGCGAAGGTCGCAAAAAGGTTCGGGACCATGCCAATCTTCGCCTTAACAGCGCCGAGGGTGGCCTGGACGCCGGTGTCGGCAGTGGCGAGTTCTACGGGGTTGATGCGGGGCATTTGCGTTTCCTCTGTTGGTCAGTGCGGGCTTGCACAACGCCTCTATCGGCTGTTATCGGTGCAGATTGGTGCCAACTTCATTGCAGATCGTTCACATGGACATCTTTGCCGCTCTCTTTGCCCACACTGCCCCGAGCGCCCGGACATTCTTTACCGGCAACTTGTGTACGACCGCGCAATTTGCCGATTGCGGCTACCTCCACCTTCTCAAGAGCGGCGCGTTGACGCTGAGCCGATCTGGCGAGGCCGATCTCATTCTGAACGAACCAACGCTGCTCTTCTTCCCGCGCGGACAGGCGCATCGGTTCACTGGCGCTGCGGAAGGCGGGGCTGATCTGGTCTGCGCGAAGGTCGATCTGGGCGGCGATAATGGCAACCCGATTGGCGAAGGACTGCCCGACCTTGTCATCCTGCCGCTGGCCGAGAACCCGACGCTGGGGCCCGCCTGCGATCTTCTGCTTGTCGAAGGATTTGGCGACAATAATGGGCGTCAGGCCGCCATCGACCATTTGTTCGACTATCTCTTGATCCTGGTAGTGCGTCATGTTGTCGCCAGTGGCCTGGTGAATGATGGTGTGCTGCGCGGCCTTGCCGATCCGCGATTGGCCAAGGCGCTGACGGCGATGCACGAACAGCCAAGGCATTCGTGGACTCTTGATGATCTGGCAGAGGTGGCCGGCATGTCGCGCACCCGTTTTGCCACGCATTTTCGCGCCTGCGTTGGGCGGACGCCGATCGACTATCTGACCCGGTGGCGAATGACGATTGCGCGTGACCTTCTTGCCGCAGGCAAGCCGGTCAAGGCCGTGGCCGACAGCGTCGGATATGATAGTGCCGCAGCCTTCTCACGGGTGTTCGCTCGCGTCACGGGCGAAGCACCGCGCCAAGTGAAGCAGAGATTAAGGTAACATGATCAGTTGGTAGACATGGATGCGGCAGTGAACGCGAGACCGCCTGGACATGGATCGCGCGGCGGCATGGCTGAATGCTGGGCTAGGATGCAAGCTGCGGTACCCAACACCAGCATTGCGCGCGCGTTCGATTGAGCGAGCACCTTCCGCCTTGGCCGATCAGTATCGCTGATAGGACCGCATGCCGGAAAGACGGATCGAACTAGGACATAAATGGGGATCATTGGATATGGCGCTCAGACGGGACGGAGGCGCGTTATGACCCCGAATGGTGCATCGCTGGGCTCGAAAACATTGCTGTGCGTCCCAATCAGGGCACATTGCACTGTGCGTTGACGCCGTGAACCTAGCCAACCGGCGTTGCCAAATCCAACTCAACAGCCGGTACCTGCTCCATCGTCGCCTTCCTGTCTGACTTATTCGCAGAAGATCCCGTAAAGTGGAGACCCCTCCACCACATTAAATGGGCCCTTTTCCGACCGCTTGTCACTTGCCCATTGGCGGTCGCCTCACTTTGAAAGCCACGGCAACTATGGACGGTAAACACGACTGCATTGGTATGACCTGTTCGATAGCCTCGCGGACGCGGCACCCTGCTGGAAATGAACCCGTCGCCCGACAGCAAACCTGTTTGATCGCCTGCTATCACCGCCGACACACCGGAATGATGCAGCCGTCTTGGTCAACCCAGCGCCAATAACACCGATCCCAGTCATCGCCACTAATTGGAACGACCCGCCAGCCCAGCCCTTCCGCATGGGTAGCCCAGCACCGAACCGAGAAGCCCTCGTTCGCCAAATTGCCCCACGAGGGGATCCAAGCGCCTACCAATGGCCTGGCGGTCGCCTAAAACACTGACAAGCCTACTCGTGTGGGGCAGTGCCTATTCGCATTCCAATTGCATCGCGCAACATTGGCAGAACATTGTGCTCGAACCATGGGTTGCGTTTCATCCAGCCCATACTACGCCAGGATGGATGCGGAAGCGGAAAGTAGTGCGGCAGGTACTCGTGAAATTTACCAACACGTTCAGTCAGCGATTGTTTTTTGTCCTCGACCAAGTAGCGCTGGTGTGCATAGCTTCCAACGAGCAGCGTCAATCGCGCGGGTGGAAGCACGGCCATGACGCGATCATGCCACATTGGTGCACATTCGAGGCGCGGCGGCAAATCGCCACTGCTCCCGGTGCCGGGATAGCAAAAGCCCATCGGCACAAGTGCGACCTGCGCCGGATCGTAAAAAATATCGGGCGTCAGCCCCGTCCACTCGCGCAGCCGCTCGCCGCTTGCGTCATCCCAGGCAGTGCCGCTCTCATGGACCCGCGCGCCGGGCGCCTGACCGATGATGACAATTGTTGAGGTTGCGCTGAACTGAACGATCGGGCGCGGTCCGGCTGGCAGATGCTCAGCGCACAGGGTGCACGCTCGAATGTCTTCCAGCAAGCAGTCTGACGATCTCATAACAGGCGTCCCGCTACCTCCGGTCCACGGACGAGTTTGCGGCAAGATAAGCAATAATGTCGCGCCGTTGCGCGGCGTCGGAGACAGTCGAAAACATTTTCGAGCCTGGCGCCATTTTTTGGGGTCCCTGCAGCCATAAATCGATCCGCGCCGGCGTCCAAACGCCGGTCAATTTCTTGAGTGCCGGAGAATAAGCATAGCCTGGTGCCGTTGCGATCCGACGTCCAATGAGACCGCGGTGCGCCGGGCCGATACGGTTTGCCTCGATGGAATGGCATCCGCCACATTTTGCTCGATAAAGCGCCTGGCCATTTGCGAGATTGCCCACCGCTTGCGCCGGCGCGGCGGTGGGGGCAAACACCAGTCCGGCCCCGGCCAGGATCGCGCAAACCGCGACCCCGGCCTCGATGCGTTTGCGACTTGCCATATCAGCCGAACAGATACGCAGATTTGGGCATCGCGCCGCCCGCCGCGTTGTTGAGAATGGCCCAGTGAACCGCTTCGTCTGTGCTAAGTTGCGCGAAGAGATGTGCCAGCTTGTGGTCCTGCAACGCAGCGATCTGGCCGACATAGGCGTTCGTCGCGCCCTGTTCGAGGCCGGCAGCAAACTTAATGACATCGCCTTCTGACTTGAGCGCGCCGATGTTAAGTGCCGAAATATACTCGGCATCGGTCTTGGGTTCGACAGGCTTTGCACCAGCCGTCGCGATCAGCTTGGCAAGTGAATCGCGGTGCCCCTCGTGATGGCCGAGGAAAACCAACGCAACGTCGAGCACGCCTTTGCTGAGCAGCCCGCTTCCGCCGGCAATGCGATACGCAGCGATACCTTCATGTTCAAGTGCAAGAGCACCCTGCATCACGCCGACATCTGAGCTGACGGTATCGCCGCGGCGCGCTATCTTGCGTGGCGCGGCCAGCAACGGTGCGTCAAGGGTGGCGAGCCCAAACCCAGCCGCGGCAATTCCAGCTGAACGGAACAGGGCACGGCGGGACTGGATGGCAACTTCATTTTCATTGGACATGAGATTTCCCTCTGTTGGAGTAGTAAATTACCCGCGCGCTGTGCGCCGGGATTCAAGTCGAAACGGAGCCAATCGGGTCGCCCGAGATCAGGCCTGGGTGTAGTATTTTTCTGAGACGATCTTGCCGTCCCGCCAGGTGCGCACGAGCGTTTCGTGCCAGATGATCGGGCTGCCATCACCGGCCGTCATCTTGAACGTCCATTCGCTCGCCGAGAAATTGTCCCCGACGGCCTGGCCGTGCAACGTCGCGCTTTCGAAGCTCTTCAGGCTCGCGAAAAAGCCTTCAAGATGTGCGCGCTCTGCAGCCTTCGAAGTGCGGCTTGCGCCATCGGGTTCGATGAATACGCAATTGTCGGCATAGTACTGGTCGATCGACTCAAGGATTCTGCCCTGAGCGGTGAGCGCGTTTGATGCGCTTTCGGCAGCTTCTATTGGATTGGTCATTGGCTTTTCCTTCGGATTGAATGTGATTGAAGACCGAGTTGGGCCGGTTCGCTGGGGGCGGCGAACCGGCCCGTTCGGGTCGCCTAAACAAACAAGGCGCTCCGCGAACGCATCAGCGGGAGATCATTTTCGGTCCCCGCGATATGGTTGAAGTAGTTCGTGAAAATGCTGAGTGTGATGTTCGCGACAGTCTCGACACCGGCCTCATGATCGGAACCGGCGTGGTGAGCGTTGCGAGTTGAGCTGCCGTTGTCTGGCCACGTAGGCGAACGACTTCGCATGCGACGCCCGACAGAGCGGCGGTCTTGGGATATGACGATCTGCCAATCAAATTCCTGGCCATTTCGTCGGACGAAAGACCTGCTCCCTTGCCGCGTCCCGTATGCACCGAAGCGCAATAATCGCACACATTGGCACCGGCGACAGCGAGCGCAATCTGCTTGCGGTTCACATTTGACAGGTTTCGTGCGGCGAGTGCTCCGGCAACTCCAAGATAACCACTGCGCCCGGCCGGTGATTGCGCCATGGTGGCAAGAATATTGGGCATGCCGCCGGTCTGTTTCTTGACCGCATTTAGCAGGTCTTGGGTTTTCGACGGCGCAGACGCGGCATCAGTCTGGGGAATGGTCTCCACGACAAATCTCCGTGCAGTTCCTGGCGAAGGGTTAGCAAGTCCGTCGACGCTTGATTGCGCGTCGGTGGGAGGTAACGCAATGCGGTGGTGTCATTTTGCGACTTCTGGTCAATTCGTTGGGATGACCTGCAACGTTTCGCGAATAGTCTTGTGGACTTAACGAGCGCCGGTGCTAAGCAACCAGCATGACCGATGTACTCAGCGACGTGCTCGACACAGTAGCACTGAAAGCCACAATTTACTTTCGCACCGATTTTTACCCGGCGTTTAATATCGCCGTCCCTAGCTACAGGCGTGCAGCGCGCTTTCACCTAGTGGTACAAGGGACGTGCTACGTCACCCTCGCCGATGGGACGCGCACAAAGTTGCGAGCTGGCGATCTTGCCCTTGTTCCCGGCGGCGCTGGCCATTTGCTGTCGAGCAGCGAAACCGTTGAAGGGCAACCGCTTGGCGATGTCATACAGCAAGCAGGCTTCACCGGCTCGGGGCCGTTCATCGTCGGGAGCGGCGAAGCCGGCGAATCCTGCCAAATGGTATGCGGCCATTTCTCCTTTGCCGATGGTGCAGACCACCCGTTGCTACGTTCGATACCGGACTTGTTGCATGTTACCGCAGCGGACCGTGCATCACGGCCCATGCTTGACGACGTTCTGCGCCTGCTTGTGCGCCGCATGTTTGAGGGCGAACCGGGAGCCACAGCTAGCGTCAGCCGCCTGTCCGAGGTGCTGTTCATCGAGGCGATACACGCCGGCATCGCGCAGGCGCCCGAAATCAGCCGTTTGATTTCCGCTGTCTACGACCCTCAGATCGGCAAGGCACTCAGCCTCATTCACGGTGATGTCGCCCATGGATGGACTGTCGAAAGCCTAGCGGCGGCCGTGGGGATGTCGCGCAGCCGCTTTGCCGAGCGCTTTCGCGAGCTGGTTGGCAGTGGCCCGATGGCGTATATAGTGGACTGGAGGCTTCAGCGTGCGCTCAACCTACTCGCGGAAAGCAATGTCCCGATAAAGACGGTTGCCAATCGCGTTGGCTATCGCTCGGCTGCCGCTTTCACGCGCGCGTTTTCAGAGCGCTTCGGCTGTTCGCCCAAAGAGCGAAGGATGAGCAGCAACGCAGCGTAGAAGTGGCGAAGCCATCGCGGTCGACCGCATAAACTAATTCTTGCTTTTGCTTAATCAACTCGTCGAGCCTGTTCATGACTTTTAGAATATTGATGTATTTTCCCGAATTCAAACTATTGATAGGCGATCTAATCAGCCGGTGACGAAAGATACGGCAAATGCTGCATCTGAGCAATAGGGTGGTGCATGGGCGTCAGACCTGAATACGCCTAGGGTCCCGCATCCTCGAGCAATTCCAGTCGCCGCGTGAAGTTATCAGGCTCCCCGACATGCAACTCGAGAAAGCGATTGGCCTCTTTGACAATCCGCGCCTCTACCACCGCTTCGCGGTCGATTCTTGCCTGGGCGTGGAGCCACTCGGTGACTTCCAGCCAATCCCAGAGAGGACTGTTGGAGGTGACGCGCGCAACCGGACTGGGGAAGCCCGAGCCCCGTTCCGCCTTGGTATAGAGCGAGATCGCCTGACGGGTGAGGCCTGAGCGCTCGGCAATATCACTGAGGTTCACCAGATAATCCGGCTCGACCCGTTCGATCTTGGCACCCGTTTGGAGTATATCCTTATAAGCGGTTGTAACAGCTTTGGAAAATGACACAGCTTCACGGGCGAACTCGGCGATGATCACGCCCTTCTGGAACGAAAGCGTCGCGTCGTCGCAACCGGCCTCGAAGAAGCGATCTTCGTAGCCGTCCGCCTCGGGATCGAGGCCGGAGGCTACAATGGTGAACTCATGCGTCTTCATCTCACTCACTCCGCTTGCCCGTGCGGGCACCGCGCCACATCCCGTCGTATAGCCTTGGCATGGTTCTCCGCATTACGCGGCGTGCTCCATACCGAGACCATGCAACCGTCCCGGTCAGCCCAAGCGCAGTAGAGCCGCCCCCAGGCGTGGCCACTGATCGGAACGACCCGCCAGCCCAGCGTTTCCGCATGGGCAACAGCCGCTTCAATCTCCTTGTTCGGATGGCGTGGCCTAGCCATTCAACCGACCTCCTTATCGCCATTCCGTTGACAAATGTCAACGGCATTTGCGGTGCTGCTTTGTTGCACTGCCCTGCTGCTCCGCTGCGTTCATCGTGGGCCAAGAGGCGCAGCAAGCCATGGGCTGGAATCAGACCTGGCGTTTCATTGGCCTATGTCGACAGGAGTGACTGCAGCTTCGCGTCCCACGCATCCAGAGCGGTGCGCTTCTCGTCGTCATATTTGTAGCGGTTGTAGATCCCCGCGACCCCTGCCCTTGTTCCGCTGATATGGTTGAGCACGCTTTCTGTAACTTCGACGGGGACCCTCAGCGACTGAAGATGGGTTGCGCCGGTTCGGCGGATATCGTGCAGCCGCCAGTTCGGAACCTCCACCTCTGCTGGGTCACCTCCCTCCTCGACCTGCTTCGCCTTCAGATAGGCAATCATGTCTTTGTGGAGCGCCGCCCTTCCCTTGAAGAATCCCGAGACGGGGGTCGTGCCGGTGGTCGTGAATACGAGGCCCTTGCGCTTTGGGCCCAGCAGCTGCAGCTCTGCCAAAGCGAGGCTTGTCAGCGGTATGACATGTTCCTGGTCATTCTTTGCCCGATCGGCCGGCAAGGTCCATCGGCGTGCATCGAGGTCGATTTCGGACCAGTCCATCTCGGCAACTTCCTGACGCCGTTGCATCGTCAGGATCAGCATCCGCACAAAGGGCCCCCAAGGCCATCCGGAATTCTCGGTCGCCCTCCACAAGGCGACGATCTCCTCGTCACTCAGCACCCGACGGCGCGAAGGGACGGCCTTTGGCGCTTTCATCCCGGCCAGCGGCGAGACTTCGATATCCTGTCGGTCGGTCGCCCAGTTGAATAGCTTGCGCAGCAGCGAGTGGATCTCCTTGCGCCGCGCCGGGCGATCGGAATACTCGTCCAGCACCTTCACGATGTCAGCGCGGGTGATCTCATGGACGGGGCGATTGCCCCAGCGGGGAATAAACACGTTGTTGATCGTGCAATTCGCCGAGCCCCATGTCCCCCGCCAGTTCGGCTTGAGATAGAGCTCGACGAACCTCTCGCTGTACGTCCGAAAGTTCAGTGTCTCCTTTTTACGCTTCGCTTCACGCTTGGCTTCGACCGGGTCGATGCCCTGATAGACTTGGACCAGCAGCCGCTCGGCTTCCTTTCGTGCCGTGGCAGGCGTCCATGGGCTACCAACGGGCCCGATTGTCTTGCGGCGCGCAGGCCCGCCGTCGACACGATATTGGAACACAAAGGACTGTGCTCCTTTTGGCGTGATGCGAAGTCCGAAGCCCTTCAGGCGGGGGTCCCACACGTAAATGTCGCGGTGCGGGTCCGGTATGACAGACTGGATTGTTCGCAATGTGATTGACTGATTCGGCATGATCTGGCGCTCGTCCACGTAATCGCCACGTAATCAGATGTCGGGATTACGATGGCGTAGCGAAGGGTAATCCACGGCGGATTTATTCCAACCGTTTCAAGCCCTTGAGCGTAGTTTGGCGTAGTATTGGAAAGGAACGAAAAGGGTCCAAAGCTCCGCTCTTAATCAGCGGGTCCTTGGTTCGAGCCCAAGTGCGTCCACCATAACCTTTTATATGATATCAGTTATTTAAACCGGATCCAGCCGCGAGCTTAAGAAGAAATGGGCTCTCACTGTGA
>Ga0075448_10000693_pt1 | contig 11920 bp, 6 predicted proteins | sample CoawatmetaG10DNA_2_FD_72353 | JGI IMG/M metagenome (GOLD analysis project Ga0075448, IMG submission 72353) | Marine microbial communities from the West Antarctic Peninsula - Coastal water metaG108-DNA | ecosystem: Environmental > Aquatic > Marine > Coastal | place: Atlantic Ocean: West Antarctic... | reverse complement strand
TTGATTCCTATAAAGGGCAAAAAATAGATAAAAAGGGAGCGAAAAAACCATTCTTAAGAGCAAAAGACTGATGGCATCTGCCCCATATTGATAGGCCAACTTGGCAAATATGGCTTTGGTTGAAAATAAGATAATTCCTGTCAAACCTAATCCTACAGCGATTTGACGGGTCATCTTTATTTTTGATCTAAATCGAAGGGGGGATCTTCTGCGGGTGTTTCTTCTTCAATAAAAAATGATTTTTGCCAAATCAATATAATTAAAACACTGATAAAAATAGCGGCATCGGCAATATTGAATACTGGCCACAAAGACATATAATCGCCACCAAGGATCGGAAGCCAATCAGGCAAACGACCTTCCCAAATATCGATATAGAACATATCAATGACTTGGCCATAAAACCAAGGCGTAGGGGCATCAAAGGGGGCATTATTTAAAAAATAGCCATAGAAGACAGAATCGATTAAGTTACCTATTGCACCTCCAAGGATAAGACCCATACAAATAAGAAAGCCATGACTCATGGGTTTCTTGTACATCATAAATAAATAATAACCGATGGCTACCATGGCGATAAGCCTAAATAAGGTCAAGATGACTTTGGCATGATCAAAAGGAAGCTCCATTCCAAAGGCCATTCCTGGATTCGTGAGATAATGAAGTTTGAAGAAATTTCCCAAAATTTTTATTTGCCCACTGGAGCCCAAAACCATATATTGATGGACCAGCATTTTCACGATTTGATCTAAGATGATGACGGCAAAACTCACGCCATAATACTTAAATACTCCGGAATTATTTTTCATAGGATATCACATTCAATTGGATAATGATTTCAGCACCATCGATATCTAATGAAATCCCATTTGGGAGGTCTGCATTAAATAGAATAGTTTTTGCCTGCGTCTCGTGCTGAATCGATTGTTGATGCACTTCCATGGCCTCTTGTATGAGCTTGTCATGGGTAGTGTAGAGGATGTCAATCTTATCTTGAACTTCTAGATTTTGATCTTTCCGGAGGTTTTGAATTCTATTAACAATATCTCTTGAGAGGCCTTCTTTTTTTAGTACGTCGGTCAAATTAATATCTAGCGCAACCGTTAAGCCATCTTCAGAGGCGACCAACCACCCTGGAATATCCTGAGAGCTGATTTCAACATCAGTCAATTGCAATTCAATCATTTCACCTTCAATTACAACATTAAAGAATCCATCACTTTCAAATTGAGCAATATCTGTTTGAGTTAAACTATTTATTTTAGGAGTGATAACTTTCAATTGAGCACCAAACTTAACGCCTAAGGTTCTGAAATTAGGTTTGATTTTTTTAATTAAAATTCCGGCATCATCGTCCAAATAATCAATGGTTTTCACATTGGTTTCATTGATGATGAGCTCTTCGACTTTTTTCAATCTATTTTTTTCAGCCTCATTCAAGACGGGGATCAAAATTTTACTGAGGGGTTGTCTGACTTTGATTTTTTGTTTTTTTCTTAATGAATGGACCAGAGAGGAAGCGAGCTGTGCCAACCTCATACGAGCTTCTAATTCGGTGTCAATGGCTTCTTCATTGACGACTGGAAAATAGGACAAGTGGACCGAATCATCCGGAGATAATTTTGTAACGGAATTGAGGTCTAAAAATAGTTTTTCAGCATAGAAGGGCGCAACGGGTGCCATGAGTTGCGCGATCGTATGAAGGCAAGTGTAAAGGGTTTGATAGGCCACTTCTTTGTTCTGGTTGTAATCACCGATCCAAAACCTTTTTCTATTCAAGCGAACATACCAATTGCTCAGATCTTTGACAGCAAATGATTGAATGGCTCGTGCGGCTTTCGTAGGTTCATAATCATCATAATATTGATCTACTTCTCGGATAATGGAATTGAGTCGACTGATGATCCATAAATCACTCTCTGTCTTTTCAGTGGCAGCAATGACCTTATTTTTGAAATTGAACGCATCTAAGTTGGCATAAAGGGCAAAAAAGGAATAGGTATTGGATAGGGTTCCAAAAAACTTTCTTTGTACATCTAAGATGCCATTGGCATCAAATTTTAAGTTATCCCAGGGATTCGCATTGCTGATCATGTACCATCGGGTGGCATCTGGACCATACTGTTCAATCACGTCAAAAGGATTGACGGCATTACCCAATCGCTTGGACATTTTATTGCCATTTTTATCTAAAACCAGTCCGTTGGCAATGACATTTTTGAAGGCCACCGTATCGAAGAGTAAAGAAGAAATAGCATGCAGCGTAAAAAACCAACCTCGGGTTTGATCTACGCCTTCGGCGATGAAATCTGCCGGGTAATTGGATTTAAAAAGGTCTTGATTTTCGAAAGGATAATGCCATTGTGCATAGGGCATGGCCCCTGAATCAAACCATACGTCAATTAAATCAGGTTCACGGTGCATGGGCTGACCTGTTGGACTTACTAAAATTACATCGTCAACAAATGGGCGATGCAAGTCAAAGTTTTCCGGCAAGCTTTCTGACATAAGACCTGCGGCAACGGCTTGATCAACCTCAGTGCGCAGTTCAGCGATGCTGCCGATACATTTTTTTTCACTCTTATCAACCGTGACCCAGATAGGAAGGGGCGTTCCCCAGTATCTTGACCTACTTAAATTCCAATCGACGAGGTTTTCCAACCAATTCCCAAACCTACCCGCACCTGTAGATTTTGGTTTCCAGTTGATGGTATCATTTAAAGCGACCAAGCGATCCTTCAATGCGGTGGTTTTGATAAACCATGAATCTAGAGGATAATATAATATAGGTTTGTCGGTTCGCCAGCAATGTGGATAGGAGTGTTCGTATTTCTCTACTTTGAAAGCCAGATTTTCTTCCTTGAGCTTAATGGCGATGAGGACGTCAGTCGACTTGAAGTTAGGATCCTGGCGTACCGCGTCCGGATAATATTCTTCCCGCACATATTTTCCTGCAAAATCTGTGACTTCTGCTACGAAACATCCTTTGCGATCTACTAAAGGGACTTCGAGTCCTTGACCATCAAGGACCATGACTGCAGGCACATTATTTTGTTGACTGATTCGAAAATCATCAGCACCAAAAACTGAAGCGGTATGAACCACGCCAGTACCGTCTTCTGTTGATACAAAGTCCCCAGAAATGACTCTGAATCCATTTTCATTCAACTTATCATTGGTCACATAAGGCATCAATTGTTCGTAACGAATCTCTAAAAGATCCTTTCCTGTAAAGGAGTTGAGTAGTTTCCAAGGGATGAGTTTATCCCCTGCCTGGTAATCACTCAATGCTATTTGATTTGCCTTTTCTGTAAAAAACTTATTGATTAATTCTTTGGCTAAAATGACTGATACGGGTTGATAAGTATAGGGGTTAAAGGTGGAAATTTTCACATAATGAATTTTATCACCCACAGCTAAGGCACAGTTTGAGGGCAAGGTCCAAGGTGTGGTCGTCCAAGCTAAGATTCTGACATCCTCTTCTTCTTGATCAAATAAGAAGGCCGACTGCTGAGTGGGTTTTACCTTAAATTGGGCCACCACCGAAGTATCTTTGATGTTTTGATAGGTACCCGGTTGATTCAGTTCATGTGAACTTAAACCGGTACCTGCCGCGGGAGAAAAGGGTTGGACCGTGTAGCCCTTATATAGCAAATCCTTTTCGTAAAGTTTTTTCAACAAATGCCAAACACTTTCCATATAGTGGGCATCAAAGGTCATGTAAGGATTTTCTAAATCGACCCAATAGCCGATTTGACGGGTCAATTCATCCCATTCACTTTTGAACTTCATGACAGCCTCCTTACATTTCTTATTATAATCGGCTACGCTAATTTTTTTACCAATGTCGTCTTTTGTAATCCCAAGTTCCTTTTCAACTTGTAGTTCAACAGGAAGACCGTGGGTATCCCATCCACCTTTTCTTTTGACCTGAAATCCTTTTTGAGTTTTATACCTACAAAAAATATCCTTAACAGCTCTGGCCATGACGTGATGGATACCTGGAGTGCCGTTGGCCGAGGGAGGTCCTTCAAAAAAAGTAAAAGAGGGGCTCCCTGATCGCTCTGTAATGGTTTTGGAAAAGATATTGTTTTTTTCCCAAAAAGCACGAATTTCTTTACCTACTTCAGGATAATTTGTTTGTTTATATTCGGGAAACTTGATCATCAAAAAAGCTTATTTTTAATTTAAAATTCATGCCAGGGATTATTTGATATCTTTTTTTCCTTCTTGAAATTCTGGAAATTGTTCAATAAGAGGATGTTTATTTGTATTCCTTTGACCACTATCAAACTGGAGTAACAACGCGGGTAATACCGTCAGGTTAGTGATCATAGCAAATAATAAGGTGATCGATGTCAGCTTACCTAAAGCTACAGTCCCCCCAAAACCTGACGCAGAAAAAATCACGAAACCACAAAAAAGAATGATAGAGGTATAAACCATACTTGCGCCCGTTTCTTTAAGACTGTTACTGATGGCTAAAGGCACATTAAATTTATTACTAAAAAGTTCTTGTCGGTATTTTGCCAAAAAATGAATGCTGTCATCTACCGAGATGCCAAAGGCAATACTAAAAACCAAGGCTGTGCTGGGCTTCAAAGGGATGCCAAAATAACCCATGATGGCACCCGTGATCAGGAGTGGGATCAGGTTAGGGATCAGTGAGATGATGATCATTTTTGTATTTCTAAACAAGAGTCCCATGATTATGGCAATGACTAAAAAGGCAACCATCATCGAACTGATTAAATTATCAATCAAAAACTTATTGCCTTTGATAAAGGTAATGGTTGTACCCGTAACGGCTAGGTTCATTTTGGTGTCTGCGAAAAGGGATTCAATCTTGGGCCTTATCACCCCTGAAATCAGAGAGTCCATTTTGTTTGACCCTATATCAGCCACTTTTAAAGAGATTCTCATTTTCTGTTTATTTTCATCTACAAAATTTTGGGAAAATCCTGCTTCATCGGGTTGCAAGGCTATGTATTTGAGAATGAAACCTAGATCACGCTGATTGGGGAGGCCGTAAAAGTTTGGGTTTTGATTATAAAAAGCTTGTCTAGCAGCCTTGATAAAGCTGACCAGTGATACGGGTTGAGATATGTAAGGAATCTCATCTAAAAAGGTCTCAAACTCATCGATTTTTTGTAGATTTTTTAAATTTTGAACCCCTTTTTTAGTTCCTGTGTCCACAATGATTTCTAGTGGCATGATGCCACTGAATTGAGCCTCAAAAAAATGCAAATCTTGAATCAAAGGACTGTCTTTAGCCAAATCATCAACTATGAAAGACACCGAATTAATCTTGGAGACGCCAATGACTGAGATCCCTATCGTAGTAATCGTAATCAGAAAGATTAAAATTCGCTTTTGATGAACCATAAAATCTAGGTAGCTCAAGAATCCAGCAATGAATTTGAAATTCAGATGTTTTAAATTTCTACTAGAAGGGGGTTTTAAGTAGGAATATAGGGCAGGGATAAGAATGATACTAACGACAAAAGTCGCCATAATATTGAGCCCAGCCACAATCCCGAATTCTGCTAAAATTTTAATATCCGTAACTATCAAAACAAAAAACCCAACCGCAGTAGTGAAATTTGTAATGAGGGTAACGATGCCAATTTTCCTGATGATACTGGTCAATGCCCTTATTTGATCTCCATGACGCGCATATTCATGATGATATTTATTAAGCATGTACACACTGTTAGGTATTCCAATTATGACAATAATGGAAGGTAAAAGGCCCGTTAGCGCAGTAATTTTGAATCCAAATAAAGAGACACAACCCAGGGTCCAGACGACCATGGTTAAAATAACGATCAGAGGAAAAAAAACGGCCTTTAACGAACGAAAAAACATAAAAAGGACAATACCTGTTATGATAATGGAATAAATTAAAAACCGGGTCAGCTCACTTTTGATAGTAATCATATTGGAGGAGCGGACGTAAGGTAATCCAGCAAAATGGGTCTGAATGCCCGTGACTTCTTCAAAGTGTTGACCTACACTGACTAAATCAAAAATGAGTTCATTTCTATTTTCTGAATTAATGATCTCTTTGTCTAAGGTAACCAGCAATAGTGTCGCACCCGTTTGTTGGTTGATCAACTGGCCACTGTAAAATTTGAGGGCTAAAGCCTCTTTGAGTAAACTGTCTAAACTCTTTTGTTGCTCTAAAACGGGTCCGAAAAGGGGAGTAATATTGAATTTCTTTGCTACCCTATCTGCATCTAGCCTTTGTAAGGTGGGGATGCCTAAAACGGCAGTGACGCCCTGCAGATCTTTGAGTTCATCTGCAAGCGCACGGAATCGGTTGAAATTTTTGAGCTCAAAAAGGGTGCTGTCTTGAACGCCAATGGCCATGATATTCCCGTCTTCCCCAAAGAGTGTTTTAAAGGCCTGAAGATTTATCATTTCAGCATCATCCTCAGGAACCACGCTGGCCAAGTCATAAGAGATTTCTATGAATTGCAAATGGTATCCCATAAAGGCAGTTATTACACCAATCATGATGACTAATGCAAGCCTGAATTTAAGGATGATTTCAGCTATTAATTTCCACATATCAAATAGATCGCAAAGGTAATTATTTTATTGAGTATGACGCAGTTCCATCATGACTGCTTTTATTGATTAATTCATATCGAGGAAATTACTGAACGTAAAGTTTTATTGAGGCCCTCAAAAATGGGAGCTAAAAATCTAGTTTTTAATATTTCCTGAAATTATTTTATGCAAACGACTGGCATTTGAGTCAGTGAGACCTGAAATAAAGTCGAGCACTATGCGAAGGTTTTCATAGACAGACAATCGATCATTTGTCAGTTGTAATTTAAAGGAGTCAGGTAAAACTCTGTAAATTTTTTTATCCTTAGTTGAAACGAATTTAGGATTGTTTTTTATCGTAAATACCGCTTGACAGAAAGTAGCGGTAAGTTTTTCTATGATTTCATAACCCGCTACTTCCCTTTCGAGTACTTGTCGTGATTGATAAATGTATTCAACGGAGATTGAGCTGATTTTTTCTAAGACGGGGGCCGAAGGGATTCTATCGGTCAAAGCATGATCAAAGTCACCTGTCAACAGTTGAGCTTCTTTTGAGACAAAAACCGTTACTACTTCCTGAATAAGTTGATAAATAGCCATGGCTCTCAAAACACCTAATTTTTCGTTCAAGTCAACGATTTTACTTAGCTTTTCTTCAGAAAACTTAGGGCCTATAATCTCAGCCAACAAGTTTTTTGTTTGGTCAAATGAAATAAGACCCAGTCGTGTAGCATCTTCTAAGTCTATGATACTGTAACAAATATCATCAGCAGCCTCGACCAAAAAAGCTAGGGGATGTCTTAACCAAGTGGTTTCTGATATTTTTTTAAGTTGCAGCTCTTCAGCGATGGTTTCAAAATAGGTAAAATTATCATTAAAGAATCCATACTTGTGTTGGCTTTGCCGTGCGGGAACCTTTTTTGACGCACTACTCAAAGGGTATTTCGTAAAAGTAGCTAAGGTTGAGTAGGTTAAACTCAGACCTCCATGATTGGGATTGGTTAGAATTCTAAACCCCTGTGCATTCCCTTCAAAATTTATTAAATCCGACCATTCAGCGGGTTCGACCTTAGACTCAAAAAATCGGCCTTGCTCGGTATTCAAAAAGAAAGAGGAGATACTTTGCTCTCCGGAATGCCCAAAAGGAGGATTACCAAGGTCGTGGGCCAGGCACGCAGCGGATACCACATCTCCAAAATCTTGGTACTTAATTCCGGATGTTCGGAGGGCTTCATTGTTAGATAAGATGATTTTACCCACCTCTTTTGCCAATGACCGGCCCACACTCGAAACCTCTAGACTATGGGTAAGTCTACTGTGAACAAAGTCATCTTCAGGCATGGGAAAAACCTGTGTTTTGTCTTGAAGTTTCCGAAAGGGATGCGAGAAAATAATTCTATCGTAGTCCTGCTCAAATCGACTTCTTGTTTGGGCGAGAGGTACGGATTTAGATACGCCAAATCGTTTTGCTGAAAATAAATTAAGCCAATTCATAGATGAGTGTTAGGGAATTTTGATTCAACATTAAACACATATCGTCATATAATTTATAATTATAATGGGACATTCCTTGGGAGGCCTCAAATTTTTTTTCTGCTGCGACGGAAAAAAAAGCTTTAATATGAGTGCCTCCATAAGCTCTAAAAAAGGAATTTTGACCCTTTTGGATCCATTCCATTTCAGAAAAAGCCAATAGTTCCCAAGTTTTCATGGCAGGCACCGAGAAAAGATCAGCTAAATAGGACATTCACTAAATGGATTTCAATAACTTTTTCAAGGTCACATTTTCCTCTAAAATACGTGTGATGTCTGATATGGGGATACGTTCTTGCCTCATCGAATCTCGTTCTCTTATCGTGACGGTATCATCTTCAAGAGATTGATGATCAATGGTGATACAATAAGGAGTACCTACGGCATCTTGTCTTCTATATCTACGCCCAATGGCATCTTTCGCATCATATTGTGCCATAAAATCGTATTTAAGTTCCTTAAAAATTTCTTGTGCTTTTTCAGGAAGCCCGTCTTTATTCATCAAAGGGAGTACTGCTACTTTTGAAGGGGCCAACGCCGCAGGTAATCTCAAAACAGTGCGTTCAGAATGATCATCAAGGACTTCCTCTTGATAGGCTGAAGATAAGATGGCTAAGAACATACGATCCAAGCCGATGGAAGTTTCCACTACATAAGGGACATAAGATTCGTTTTCCTGCGGATCGAAATAACGGAGCTTCTTTCCAGAGAGCGCTTCATGCGCCATCAGATCGAAATCTGTTCTCGAATGAATTCCTTCGAGCTCTTTGAATCCCATGGGGAATTCAAATTCAATATCGCAGGCCGCATTGGCATAATGGGCAAGGTTGAGATGATCATGGAATCGGTATTTCGCGGTACCTAATCCCAATGCGTTGTGCCAACGCAGACGTTGCAACTTCCAGTGCTCATACCATTTCATTTCTTCACCCGGCTTGACAAAGAATTGCATTTCCATTTGTTCAAATTCACGCATTCGGAAGATAAATTGTCGGGCAATGATTTCGTTTCTAAAAGCTTTACCTATTTGGGCAATTCCAAAAGGAGGCTTCATTCTACTGGATTTCTGGATATTAGAAAAATTAACAAAAATACCTTGTGCCGTCTCTGGGCGTAAGTAAATAGTATGAGCCCCTTCTGAAACTGACCCCATTTCGGTAGAAAACATCAAATTAAATTGTCTCACGTCCGTCCAGTTTTTAGTTCCCGAAACAGGATCCGCAATTTCGAGATCGACAATTAAGTTTTTAAAAGACTCAAGATCGTTTTCTGCAATCGCTGTTTTCATTCTATTTTCTATAGACTGAATTTGTTCGCGATAGTTGACAACTCTGGGATGGGTACTTATAAATTGAGCTTCGTCAAAGTCCTCCCCAAATCTTTTGCGGGCTTTGGTCACTTCCTTATTTATTTTCTGCTCAATTTTCGCCATATGATCTTCAACGAGTACATCTGCGCGGTAGCGTTTTTTAGAATCTTTATTGTCAATGAGGGGATCATTAAAGGCGTCTACATGTCCTGAGGCCTTCCATGTATTAGGGTGCATGAAAATAGAGGCATCTAAGCCCACAATATTTTCATTCATTTGTACCATTGATTTCCACCAGAATTCTTTGATATTATTTTTTAATAAGACGCCATTGGGGCCATAATCATAGGCAGCACTTAAGCCATCATAAATTTCACTGGACCCGTACACAAAACCATATTCTTTGCAATGTGCTGTGATTTTTTTTAAGGTGACTTCGTTTTCTTTTGTAGACATGGGGGTAAAGAGAAAGGGATTAAAGGAGAAAATAAAATAATTACAAATTAAACTTGATGATTGCGCTCAGCTATCACATTAAAATCGCGACTTAGATGTATGCTAAAAGATTGCATTGAGATGAATTGAAATAGCAGATTTTATTTAATAAATTTAAACTCAAGGTCATCAAGGCTTTGGTTCAGTCCAACCACCGTTACCGTGTCATGTATACGCAGACGGGTATAACCATGAGAAATGATGGTTTGTCCTCCTCTGATGACGGACAAAATAATAACATCAGAGGGGAGTCGAAGATCTCTTAAATGGATTCCATGGAGGTTAGGGTTTAATATTTCTATATCTCTTGTATCTTGATTTTGATCCATGCCCAGCAGCAATGAAGTTGCCTGAGGGGATCTCACAAAATGATCAAGTAAGCTCACCATTGCTGTTGATGGGTCAATTACTTTGGCTTTGAGGTCCAAGAAATTTTTGGAATTGTAGCGATGATTTAGGCGGACGACCAACTCTCTGGTACCAAATTCATGGTAGGCATATTCACAAATCAATAAATTAGCATCATCTGAAAGTAAGGTGACGACTATTTCTACATTGCTGAAATCAATTTCAGCGAGTTCATCCTTGTCAAGGGACTTCAAATAGAGAATACTAATATCGGTCGGATCATCAAAAGAATCTTTGTCTTTCAGGGTCGCGAGTTGGACCCGATAATTTTTTTTCATGAGTTGTTGAGCAAGCGATACGGATTGGGGCTCAAAGCCAAAGATTAAAACTTCTTTGGTGATCTCATTGTTTTGATGCCCCCTTGTCCGGGCCTCATTGACCTGATAAATGGCCCATTTGAAGAGCGGGGGACCCACAAATTGATTGATCAATATCAATGCGAGTACAGCCGTTGAAAAAATGGCCCCCCATTCGGGGAATTGATTGCTGACTACCGTAGCTAAACCTAGGGTAACCCCGGCCTGGGTGATGTAAGACATCCATCCAATGCTGATGTGTTTTATGGGGTCTCCAGCGATGAGCCCACCTCCAACAGAACCAAAGATCAATGCGATTAACCTTAAACTAAATAGTAACAGGGCAACGGAGAGGACTTCTACAAATACAGATATATTTAAAGAAGCACCGGTCAAGGTGAAAAAGGCGACAAATATGTATAACTCTAAACTCCTGATTTGATTGAGAAATTCAGCTCTAAACTTAGAAAAATTAGTGACATAGAAACTGGCCAAGATGCATATTAATAGGGGTTCTAAAAACAAGGCATGACCCCATTTTTCTAAGCTAAATATGGCCAGCCAATCACTGGTCCAATAAGCACTGTAACCGATCAAAAGAATCAAGAAAGATTTGGTTCTTTTATGAATGCTCAATGAGAGGGCAGTTTTTAAGGCATACCCAACGACAAAAATTCCTAAAACAAATGAGATCAAGAACTCCGCCAAAACAATGATTATTTGAATAAAGTCAAAAGAGCTTTCTTTTAATACCGATTGGGTCAAAGAAAGGCAGATTGAAAACAGGATAACTACCAAAAAATCTTTCACCACGGTAACGCCCATCACCGTTTGGGTAAAAGGTCCCTTAGATCGAAGTTCATTGATAATGGCAATGGCCGAAGCGGGTGAGCTGGCAATGAAAATAGTGGCCATTAATGAAGATATGGCCAATACAACTTTGGTTTCTTTATTTGCTAAAAAAGGAATGTAGTCTGCGGCCAACCAAAGGGCGCCTACACCGATAATAAAAGTAATGAACAATTGGCCAAACGAATTCCATTTAATGCTGTTAATTTGTTTTTTAAGTTCTTTCAGATACAATTCTGCCCCAGCCGCAAAGGCAATAAATCCCAGAGAAATATCGTTGATATATTTGAGATGAAACGGCGCGGCAATGGGAATTAAGTTCAATAAGTAAGGTCCTGTCAAAATGCCCATAACAATGAGGCCTGTGATCAGGGGCAAATGAATTTGTTGGAATAATCTGGCAAGCTGATTAGCAGAAATAGCTACGATGATAAATCCAATGGGAAGGGTAAATACTTCCTGATATTTTGTAAAT
>Ga0075448_10000691_pt1 | contig 11952 bp, 10 predicted proteins | sample CoawatmetaG10DNA_2_FD_72353 | JGI IMG/M metagenome (GOLD analysis project Ga0075448, IMG submission 72353) | Marine microbial communities from the West Antarctic Peninsula - Coastal water metaG108-DNA | ecosystem: Environmental > Aquatic > Marine > Coastal | place: Atlantic Ocean: West... | reverse complement strand
GAAATCGCCTGGCCGTATTTCTGTTTGATGGGCCACAGCAAACGGCGCGACTTGTCGATGTTGACGTTGTCGGGCCAGGAATTGAGCGGTGCAAAACGTTGCTGGCCGCGCCCGGCGCCGCCACGGCCATCGCCCGTGCGGTACGTACCGGCAGCGTGCCATGCCATACGGATGAACTGCGGGCCATAGTGGCCGAAGTCCGCCGGCCACCAGTCTTGCGAATCCGTCATCAGGCGACGCAGGTCAGCCTTGAGTGCGTCGTAATCGATCGCGCTGAACGCCTTGCGGTAGTTGAACTGCGACCCGAGCGGATCCGACTTCTCGGAATGCTGGTTGAGCAAGTCAACACGCAGCTGATTGGGCCACCAATCCTTGTTGGCCGTACCGCCACCGAAGGCGTGCGAAGCAGCGGGAGCATGGCCGGAAAACGGGCATTTGGCTTCAGTCGTCATGATTCTCTCGTCTAGGTCATGGGGTTGATGCCGCCCCACCCGCAGCACAACGGGCTCGCGGGAGGGGCGCAATTCGCTGCTGTCGAAACGCCTGTCGCAATCGTGGCGAACGGCCGTTAGGCCAGCCTTAAGCCAGAAGCGAGCGCAGCATCCACGCAGTCTTTTCGTGAATGTCCATGCGTTGCGTCAGCAGATCGGCGGTCGGTTCATCGGCGGCCTTGTCGACGTCCGGGAACAGGCTGCGGGCGGTGCGCGTCACGGCTTCGTGGCCGGCCACCAGCTCGCGGACCATGTCCATCGCCTCGGGCACGCCCTTCGATTCCGGAATCGACGACAACTTGGCGAACTCCGAATACGAACCCGGCGCGGGATAGCCCAGCGCACGGATGCGCTCAGCCACCGGATCGACGGCATTCCACAGTTCGTTGTACTGCGTCTCGAACATCAGATGCAGCGTGTTGAACATCGGGCCAGTGACGTTCCAGTGGAAGTAATGCGTCTTCAGATAGAGCGAGTAGGTATCGGCCAGCAGGCGCGACAGGCCTTCGGCGATCTTCTTGCGATCCTTGTCAGCAATGCCGATGTTGATCTGGGCTGCGGCAGTCGCGCCGCTGTTCTTCTTTGCCATCTGGATTCCCCTATGAAGTGGTGTGCAAAAACGCAATGCCGTTGCCGTGATTCAGCGTTGGGCAATACGTGCTTCGAGCCTTCTTTCGGTTGCCACTGAAGCAGCAAGTTCCGATCGTCGCATCGTCCTATGACGAAACGCAGAGCGGAAGGCAACCGAGCATCAGGCCGGTCATCAGACCGTGAGCTGCACCATACCGTGCAGGAGCACGATCATAGCGCCGGCAGCCACGATGGACAGCCCGATCTGCTTGCGCACCCACTTGCGGTGCAGGCGAGCGGATTCTGCAACCCGCGAGACGCGGCCGCCGGCTGCACTGCCCGGCATGCCGGACAACGTCAGCACCTCCGCCTGCGAGGCGCGCACTGTGCCCGCAAACCCCTGCCACTCCGAAACGAACATCCGCATCATTGCCATGTTTTTTCTCCTTGCGACCCTGCGCGCTCCTGATGCCTTGCCACAGCTCCGGGCAACTTCATGCATCTATCAGACTAGTGCGATTCACCATAGGCGGCGAGCCATTCCAGCACGGTAGCAACGGTGTTCGAAGCAAGCGGCAGGGACATGACGGGCTCCATGGTGATTGGGCAGTGAGCGACGCGCTCACCATGGAACACAGTCTACTTTCCAACTATTGATGCGTATATTTGATTGTTTTTATCTATCAATTAGACGTGCGCTATTGCCGTCATGCGGTGGTGTGTCCAATCGGGGAGTAAAGCAAAAGGGTGAGCGATGGCGTTGCGGGCCGGCGGCAGGAAATCCCGCGTGGCGCAGTCGGACGTTTTCGCCCTCGTATATGCAGAGGGCTACGCCGTTTGGTTCGATGCAAATGTTGCACCCTCTGCAGCGGAACTCAATGTAGTATACCCCCCCATAGTATATTTATCGAGGTCATGGATGAGCCATACCATCCGCGAGAAGCAAAAGCTGCTCAACCGCGTTCGGCGCATCCGCGGCCAACTCGATGCGATTGAGCGTGCGCTGGAGGAGGAACAGGGGTGCGCGCCGGTCCTGCAGCAGATCACGAGTTGCCGCGGCGCCATGAACGGCTTGCTGGCCATCGTGCTGGAAGACCACATCCGCACCCACCTGACCGAGGTGGATGACGAACATGAACACGCCGAGGGCAGCGCCAAGGAGCAGCTGATCGAGGTCGTGCACAGCTATTTCAAATGAGCCAGCCATGAGTAACTTCTACGACACGCCGTTCGGTATCGGCCATGACCACGTGTTCCTGGGGGCGGGGCACGAGAAAAACGAGCGCAAGACATGGGGGGTGATCGTGCTCTGCACCCTCATGATGGCCGCCGAGATCATCGGCGGCAGCATGTTCGGCTCGCTGGCCCTGGTGGCTGATGGGCTGCACATGTCGACGCACGCCGGCGCCATGCTGATCGCGGCGCTGGCCTACACCTATGCGCGGCGCCACGCGAACGACCCGCGCTTTGTGTTCGGTACGGGCAAGCTCGGTGACCTGGCCGGCTTCACCAGCGCCATCATCCTGGCGATGATCGCGCTGCTGATTGGCTACGAAGCGGTGGTTCGATTCCTCTCGCCGGTGCCGATCCACTTTGGTGAGGCGATCCCGATTGCGGTCGTCGGTTTGCTGGTGAATATCGCAAGCGCCTGGCTGCTGAGCGGTGGCGACCACGGTGGTCACAGCCATGGTCACCATCATCACCATGGTCACGCCCACGGACACGATCACGGCGCAGCCGGACTTGGCGACACGCATCCGCATGGCAAGGAAGTGCAACACATCGACGCGCCAGCGGGTGTGTTTGCACTTTCGATCTTCGAAGATGGCCTACCGCCAGTGTTCCGCCTGGCTGGAGAGACCGCCCCGCTACCCAGCGACGTGGCGACGGTCACCACCATCCGACCCGACGGCAGCCGGCAGGAATTCCTGATGGTCCGCAAGGCGAACTACCTGGAATCCACAACAGAAATTCCGGAGCCGCACGCCTTTACTGCCGTACTCGGCATTGGCGGTCAGGAATACAGCATGGCCTTTGAAGAGCATGACCACGAACACGCCGATGGACACGGGGCGCACCATCGCGACCACAACATGCGCGCGGCCTATGTGCACGTTGTGGCCGATGCCGCCGTCTCGGTTCTGGCCATCATCGGGCTGTTGCTGGCAAAAACCTTCGGCTGGCTCTGGATGGACCCGCTTGCAGGCGTCGTCGGTGCGCTGGTCATTGCTAACTGGGCCTACGGACTGATGCGCGACACGGGTGGCATCCTGGTCGACATGACCCCCGACAAGCACATCGGCAGCCGCATCAAGACTGCACTGGAGACCGATGGCGACACGCTGCTCGATCTGCACGTCTGGCGCATCGGCCCTGGGCACTTGGGCGTGGTGCTCTCGGTGGGCACACGCCAAGCGCATCGCGGACCGCAGTTTTATCACGAACGGCTGCGGCGATTCCAAGCCCTGTCACACGTTACGGTCGAGGTTCATTCGTTACCGACCGAATGACCTGACGTCCGACCCGAACATATCCCCCGGACCACTAGCAAGGGAGGCGGTACCCCGTCATGTGGGGGCCGCTCCACCGCCTTTCCCCGACCAAAACAACAAGACATTGCCGCGGCCTATCTGCGGACGCTCCTCTCCCGACCATGTACCGCCCATCTAGATTTGCCCGCATTTGCGCGGCAGCGCTTGCTCTTGCTGCGCTCGCTTGCAGCCCATCACACGCGCACGGCATTGCTGGCAACCGCTTCTTTCCGGGAACACTGAATTTCGACGACCCCGCTGTTGCTGACGAATTCTCGATCACCGCTGGCACCGTGCAACACCCAGGCGACGGCGGCAACGTCACGGATCACGCCACGACTGTCTCGTTTGCGCGGCTGCTGACACCTGAGGTCTCGATCGGCTTTGACACTGGCTTCATCCGGCGCGACTGGGAAGGTGCACGCCAGCCCGGCGCGACCGGTTCCGACCTGATTCTCAAATCCCGGCTCTACGAAGACGATCTGAACGAGACGCTTGTGGCCGCCTCGCTGATCTATGGGCTGCCCCAGACCGGCGCTAAACGCCTCGGCGCCAGCACGGCAGCGACCATCGCGCCCAGCCTGTACGTTGGCCAGGGGTTCGGATCGCTGCCTGACGCCTGGTCCTGGTTGCGGCCGTTCGGCATCACGGCGGGCGTCAGCGTGGCCGTACCGACCAGCAAAGCATCGGACAACCTGAGCTATGACCCGATGACGCGACAGTTCAACCCTGTAAGGACAGCCAACGTCACCACCGTGCATTGGGGGTTCGCATTGGAGTACAGCACGCTCTATTTGACGGATCGGTTTGTACCCGGCGTGCTCCCCAAAGAGGAACCCCTCCACCAATGGATCCCCTTGGTTGAGTTCGCATTCGACTCACCACGCGGTCAGCGCACGCGCGGCACCGTCAACCCCGGCGTCGCCTACATCAAAGATACATGGCAGGTGGCAGCCGAGCTGGTCCTGCCGTTGACCCACGGATCGACACGGGGCGTGGGCGCCAATTTGCAGGTGTTGTTCTTCCTGGACGATTTCCTGCCGGCGCTGTTCGGAAAGCCGATCCTGACCCGCTAGCAGGGGTGCTCTGCTAAACTGCGGCCCGTTGTCATTGGGGAGTAGCCATTCCGGGCGCAATGCTCGGAAGTCCACATCAACAAACTTGAGACCGTGCTGTCTCATGGTGTGGACAGCCTCTGCTGTAAGCAGAGCCGCCAGGCGAGACCTTTGGCCGCGACGTGCGCACCCCGGCCGGGCGACGCGCGTCGTCGTGCCATGGGTTTATCGCGTTGCCTGGCCACCTTATTCCATGCTCCTCACGATCGGTCTTTTCCTGATGTCGGCAGGCACCATTTATTTGGCCTGCGAATACTTCGTCAACGGCATCGAATGGTGCGGCAAGCGACTGAATCTTGGCGCCACAGCCGTCGGCTCAGTATTGGCCGCTTTTGGGACCGCACTGCCTGAAAGTGCCGTCACGTTCGTGGCTGTGGTCTTCGGTTCGACGGCCGAGCAGAAGGACCTCGGTGTCGGCGCTGCGATGGGCGGCCCGCTTGTCCTGGCCACACTCGCGTATGCGGTTGTTGGTTTGGCGTTGATGATGAATCGACGACGGCTTGGCCGCGCTACCGCGGAAGTCAAGGTCGACCATGCCCGCATGAGCCGCGACCAAGCGGGCTTCCTTGGCGTCTTTGTTGTCAAGGTTGCCCTGGGGCTTGTTGCCTTTGCATATAAGCCTTGGCTCGGCATCCTTTTCCTCGTGGCGTATGCGATCTACGTCTGGCGCGAGATCAAGGACAGTGACACGGCACCGGAGGAAGAGGCGCTGGAGCCCCTCTCAATTCGCCCGAAGTTGGCGGAACCTCCACTGGGGTGGGCTGTGCTGCAAGCGCTGCTCGCGCTGGTCGTCATCGGCGGGGCTTCGCACGTCTTCGTGGCACAGCTCGAAGCGATTGGCACAGCGCTGCACTGGCCAGCACACCTTGTCGCGCTGCTGCTTAGCCCCGTTGCGACCGAGTTGCCCGAGACGATGAACGCGCTGATTTGGGTCCGCCAGGGCAAGGAACGCCTCGCCTTGGCCAACATCTCGGGAGCCATGATGATTCAGGCCACCATCCCGAGCGCACTGGGGATCTTCTTCACGCCGTGGCGATTTGATGGGCCGCTGCTTGCGTCCGGCATCATTACCGCGGTCGCCATCCTGTTCTTGTGGATGATGTTCCGGCGCGGCGTCATGCATGGGCGAACCTTGATAGCAGTCAGCTCCTTGTACGCGCTCTTTGCGCTTGTTCTTGCGATCGGATTTCCGGTCACCCGCTAGCGGGACGCCTTGCATCGTTTCATGCTGTCGACACACACCGGGCCCCCGGGCGCCAGCGATGGACTTCCGAACGGCAAGGTGACAACGTCGACTCCGGCTCCGCGCTCTCCTCGCCAGTCAGCTCGGCGCTTGTTCCAATGTCCTTCGCCAAGCCGACACGACCAGCAGATACGTCGGTGGATCAGTGGATCAGCGGCGTGGGCGGCAACAGCTTGACACCGGGCAGTTCGCATTGCGCGACCGCCTTGGCCACCGCCTCGATGGCGGCAATGCGGGTAAAGCTCTTGCGCCAGGCCAGAACCACACGGCGGTCGGGCACCGGCTCCTGGAACGGTACGTAGGTCAGGAGATCGGTGGCGGCGGGCTGCATGTTCGGCACCGATGTACGCGGCAGCACTGTAATGCCGACACCGCTGGCAACCATATGCCGGATCGTTTCGAGCGACGAGCCTTCGAACGTCTTCTGGATACCGTCGGCGTTCTGCGAGAAGCGCGACAGCTCGGGACACACGCCCAGCACGTGATCGCGGAAGCAATGGCCGTTGCCGAGCAATAGCATGGTTTGCTGCTTGAGCGCCTCCGGGTCCACCGACGACGCCTTGGCCAGTTCATGACCGCGCGGCACCGCCACGACAAAAGGCTCGTCGTACAGCGGCACCGTCATCAGGCCCGCCTCGGGAAACGGCTCGGCCATGATGGCGCAGTCGATCTCGCCCTGCTTGAGCAGCTCCACCAGCCGCACAGTGAAATTCTCCTGCAGCATCAGCGGCATCTGCGGGACGGTGTTGATCATCTGCTTGACCAGCGCGGGCAGCAGGTAAGGGCCGATCGTATAAATCACCCCAAGCCGCAGCGGCCCGGCCAGCGGGTCCATCCCCTGCTTGGCGATCTCGCGGATCGCCATCGTCTGTTCGAGCACACGTTGCGCCTGCGTGACGATCTGCTCGCCGACGGGCGTGACGCTCACTTCCGACGCGCCGCGCTCGAAGATCTGCACGGCCAGTTCGTCTTCCAGCTTCTTGATGGCGACCGACAATGTCGGTTGCGAGACGAAGCAGGCCTCGGCGGCACGCCCAAAGTGGCGTTCCCGCGCGACGGCGACGATGTATTTGAGTTCGGTGAGCGTCATGACGATCAATCGGCTTGAGGATATCGATAGATTTTACCAAGGGACGTGCAATATTGCTTGCGGTCGAACGGTTGGCCGGCATTGACAACGCTGCCGGTCGCCCCATCTTCCGTGGATTCGCCCCACCGAAACAAAAAGGAGCCGCTCCACCATGCGTGACGAACCTACCGGCAGCCGATCCCTGCCCCGCGGCAGGCGCCGCTTCCTGACGACGGCCGTGGCGCTCATGGCTGTGCTGCATCTCTACATCGGGTGCCGGCTGCTACCGGATCTGGGCTGGAACGGGGCGGGTTGGGCTGCCGGCATCCTTTTCCTGCTCGTTTCGACGGTCATGATCCCCACCGGGATGGCCGCGCGCTTTGTGATCCGCCCCATCTCGCTGGCGGATCGCGTGTCTTGGTTCGGTGCGTTGCTGATGGGCCTGCTCTCTTCGCTGTTCGTGCTGACGCTGCTGCGCGACATCGCGCTGATCGTGCTGCCACAGGCTTATCGGCATGACTCGGCCCTGCTCGTCGTCGCGCTCACCTTGCTGGTGACGTTGATCGGCTATGTCAACGCGCGTCGCATCCCCCGCGTCGCGCGGGTGACGGTGCCCATTGCGGGCCTACCGGCGCCGCTGCACGGCTTCACCATCGCGCAAATCACCGATCTGCATGTCGGCCCCACCATCAAGCGTGCGTATGTCGCGGGCGTGGTGGACCGGCTCAATGCGCTGCAACCGGATGTCATCGCCGTGACAGGTGATCTGGTGGACGGCGAGGTGGACGTGTTGCGTCCGCATATCGCGCCGCTCGCAGGCATGTCGGCAAGGCACGGCGTTTTTGCGGTGACGGGCAATCACGAGTACTACTCGGGCGTCGGTCCCTGGGTGTCGGAGTTCGAACGGCTGGGCATGCGGGTCCTGATGAACGAGCATGCAGTGCTGGAACACGACGGCGCGCCACTGGTGATCGCAGGCGTGACCGATTTCAGTGCGGGTAAGTTCGACACTGCGCACACGAGCGATCCGACGCGAGCGCTGGCGGGATCGCCGTCCGGCGTGACGCCCACGATCCTGCTCGCGCATCAACCGCGTAGCGCCCCGGCCGCGGCAGAGGCCGGCTTCGACCTGCAACTGTCAGGACACACGCATGGCGGCCAGTTCTGGCCGTGGAGCCTGTTCGTTCCGCTGCAGCAGCCATTTACGGCCGGGTTGCACAAGCTGGGGCGTCTGTGGATCTACACCAGCCGTGGCACCGGATATTGGGGCCCGCCCAAGCGGTTCGGCGCGCCGTCGGAAATCACGCTGATACGGCTGGAGCCAACCGTTGGCTAAGCCGCAGGCGCCGGCATCCAACAAGCACCCTATGACATCAATGTCTTGCCGCCTGCCGAATCGGCCCGCACCTTCATGGTGCATCCGAAAGTTGTAACGGCGCCTCACACCGGCGACATTTCGGTCTATGTCGTTCGGTTGACCGGGCTAGAATCGCTCGACCCGCTGGCACAGCTGTACCCTCCCATGTCGATCGATCACCCGCCTTTGCAAAACCCAGCCACGCTGCTCGAAATCGTGCGAGCACAGTCCCAGATCGCCAAGCTCGGCACCGATCTGGGCGCCATCATGGCGTTGGTCGCCGAGCGGGCACAGCATCTGACGTGCGCGACGGGCGCGGTGGTCGAAATGGCGGAAGGCGATGAGATGGTCTATCGCGCCACGTCGGGCCTGACCGAAACGCTGCTGGGCCTGCGACTTGCGCGCCAGGGCAGCCTGTCGGGCCTGTGCGTACAGACCGGCGAAATCCTGCACTGCACCGATTCCGAAACCGACCCGCGCGTCGACCGTGAGGCCTGCCGCCGCGTAGGTCTGCGCTCGATGGTGGTCACACCACTGCGCCACCTCGACACCACGGTCGGCGTGCTCAAGCTGGTAGCGCCGGAGGTCGACGCCTTCAGCGCCAGCGACATCGGCGTGCTGGAGTTGATGTCCGAGCTGATTGCCTCGGCCATGTTCCACGCCGCCAACGCCGAGCGCGATCAGCTGTACCTGCGCGCCACGCACGATGCGCTGACGGACCTGCCCAACCGCGCGCTGTTCTATGACCGCCTGCGGCAGTCGATCCATCTGGCGCAACGCGCGCACGGTGGCTTGGGCGTGCTCAACATCGACATGGACAACCTCAAGCTCATCAACGATCGGCATGGGCATCGCGCGGGCGATGCGGCGATCCGCGAGACCGCACAGCGCATGGGCCGCACGGCACGACGCTCCGACACGGTGGCGCGCGTGGGCGGCGACGAGTTTGCCGTGCTCCTGCCTGGCATTGGCGCGCGGGCCGATGCACAGGCGCAAAGCGAGCGGATCATTGAAGAGGTGCAGCAGCCGTACGTGTTCGAGGGCCAGCCGCTGGACCTTCGCGTGAGCGTCGGCATCGCGGTCATGCCCGAAGACGGCACGGAGATCACCACCCTGCTCGATCAGGCCGATCGCGAGATGTACACCGTCAAGCGCTTGCGCAAGCAGGTACAGCCCGCGCATTGAAGCTTGCGCCGCAGCTTTTAAACGCGCAGGTAGTGCTCGCGCTCGCCCAGCCAGCGCTTGAGGTGGGTGTCCACCGCTTCAGGAAAGCGCGCGAGCATCGCGTCCGCCGCACCCTGCGCGAACTCAACGAGCCACGCATCGTGGTTCAGATCGGCAAAACGCAGCATCGCTTCGCCTGATTGCCGCGCGCCGAGGAATTCACCGGGCCCGCGGATCTCCAGATCGCGTCGGGCGATCTCGAAACCATCGGTGGTCTCGCGCATGGTCTGCAGGCGCTGCTTGGCCGTCGGCGACAGCGGCGCCTGGTACAGCAGCACGCACACGGATTCCGCTGTGCCGCGCCCCACCCGCCCGCGTAGCTGGTGCAGCTGCGCAAGACCAAAGCGCTCGGCGTGCTCGATCACCATCAACGAGGCATTGGGCACGTCCACACCCACCTCGATAACGGTCGTGGCGACCAGCACGTGCAGGCCGCCGCCGGCGAAGGCGCTCATCACGGCGGCCTTCTCGGCGGATGGCAGGCGTCCGTGCACAAGACCGACCTTCAGTCCTAGCAGACTTTGCGACAGCGTCTCGAAGGTTTCAACGGCGGTCTGCAATTGCAGCGCTTCGCTTTCCTCGATCAGCGGGCAAACCCAGTAGACCTGTCGCCCCTCGCGTGCCGCGGCGTAGATGCGTTCGATCACTTCGTCGCGCCGCGCATCGTTCACCAGGCGCGTGACGATGGGCGTGCGCCCGGGCGGCAACTCGTCGATGGCGGAGACGTCGAGGTCGGCGTAGTACGTCATCGCGAGCGTGCGCGGGATCGGCGTGGCGGACATCATCAGCTGGTGCGGCACCTGGGCGTTGGCGGCAGGTGCATCGCCGTTGCTTGCCTTGCCGCGCAGGGCAAGCCGCTGTGCCACGCCAAATCGATGCTGCTCATCCACCACCGCCAGGCCGAGGCGCGCGAACGTAACCGCATCCTGGATCAGCGCGTGGGTGCCAATCACGAGTTGCGCGGTGCCGGCGGCCACACGCGCAGCCGCTTCGTCCTTCTGCTTGCGCTTGAGGCTGCCAGCCAGCCAGACGATGTCCACACCCAGCGGTTCCAGCCATGCGGAAAGCTTGCGGTAGTGCTGCTCGGCCAGGAGTTCGGTCGGCGCCATCAGCGCAGCCTGCCAGCCGGCATCGATGGCCTGGCAGGCCGCCAGCGCCGCAATGACGGTCTTGCCGCTGCCCACGTCGCCCTGGAGCAACCGCTGCATCGGGTACGGGTGTGCGAGGTCGGCGCGGATCTCATCCCACACGCGGGCCTGCGCGCCGGTCAGCTTGAACGGCAGCGCATTCATGAACCGCGCGAGCAGCCCATCCTTGCCGCTGTCGCGCAGGATGGGCGCGTTGCGCATGCGGCGCGCGGCCTGCGCCCGCTTGAGCGACAGCTGCTGCGACAGCAGTTCATCGAACTTGATGCGCAGCCACGCCGGGTGCGTGCGCTCGACGAGGCTGTGCTCGTCGACATCGGGACTCGGCTGATGCAGCAGGCGCACGGCGTCGGCGGGCGTCATCAACTTGAGCGGGGCGAGCGGACCGGTGATGAGGCTGTTCGGCAGCGTTTCCGGCAGCGGCGTACGCGCAAGTGCGTTCAGGATCGCCTTGCGCAAATAGGCCTGCGCCACGCCAGCGGTGCTCGGATACACCGGTGTCAGACGGTCGGGCAGCGGTTCATCCTCTGCCACCGCGCGCACGGTCGGGTGCACCATCTCGGCGCCGAAGAAACCACCGCGCACTTCGCCGCGCACACGCAGGCGCACGCCCTCGGCCATCTGCTTGACTTGGCTGCCGTAAAAGTTGAGAAAGCGTAGAACCAGCTCGCCCGAGTCATCGGCGATATGCACGACGAGTTGCCGGCGCGGCCGGAACGCCACTTCATTGCGCGTGACCGTGCCTTCCACCTGCGCGGCCCAGCCGGTATTGGCCCGCGCCGTAGCTTCGGCAATGGTCAGGAGCGTGGTCTCGTCCTCATAGCGCATCGGCAGATGCAAGACGAGATCGACATCGCGATGCAGGCCCAGCTTGGCGAGTTTGTCGGCCGGGCGGGCCGATTTTGCCGTGGCCTTGGCCGCTTTATCTGCCGTGGCCGCGCGCTTTGGCTTGGGCGCCGCCGCAGTATCAGCGTCGGGCATAGGAGCAGCATCAGTGGCGGAACGGGCGCGAGACGGCACAGGACGTTTACAATGGCGAACTTTGCGAGTCGCCCGATTGTACCGGCGCACGCCACCATCACTTGGCGCAATCCACGTCTGCGCCACTTTTCATGCTGACGCTGTCCGATTTCGATTTCGATCTGCCGCCTGAGCTGATCGCACAAACCGCCCTGCCCGACCGCACCGCGAGCCGCCTGCTGGCCGT
>Ga0075448_10000656_pt1 | contig 12184 bp, 7 predicted proteins | sample CoawatmetaG10DNA_2_FD_72353 | JGI IMG/M metagenome (GOLD analysis project Ga0075448, IMG submission 72353) | Marine microbial communities from the West Antarctic Peninsula - Coastal water metaG108-DNA | ecosystem: Environmental > Aquatic > Marine > Coastal | place: Atlantic Ocean: West Antarctic... | reverse complement strand
CGGTATCTGTTCTACTTTCAGTTTTTCGCCAGCAGCAACCTTGTATTGCTTACCGCCGGTTTTTACGACCGCGTACATTGTCGGACCTCGATAAAAGAACTAAAACGTGACTCTTGTGCCACTCGCCGCCCACATGCGCGGACAACGGACACAGAGAACTCGCAACTATACAAGAAAAACCCAAGCAAATCAAAGACTAATACCTGGCACGTGTGCTGCGCCTGCGCAACGGCCCGCCACGTCAAGCGTGGGGCGCCCCGCCATCGGGCAAACCGCCTTGTTGCTCTATAATCTCGCGGTTTTTTGCGCTGTTTGTCCGCGCGCAAGTCGACCATCAGCCACACGTTTTCTGTCGGAATTCGCCTTGACCCAGACCTCCGCCTCCGTCCTGCTCGCCCCTGTCGCAGAAGACATGCGCGCCGTCGATGCCGTGATCCGCCGCCGCCTTGGCTCGGAGGTGGTACTGATCAACCAGATTGGCGAGTACATCATCAGCGCCGGTGGCAAGCGCCTGCGTCCGGTGATCCTGCTGCTGGTGGCGAATGCGCTGGGCTACAAGGGTGAACATCAGCATGAGCTGGCCGCCGTGGTCGAGTTCATCCACACCGCCACGCTGCTGCACGACGACGTGGTTGACGAATCGGACCTGCGCCGCGGCCGCAAGACCGCCAACGCCGTGTTCGGCAATGCGGCCAGCGTGCTGGTGGGCGACTTCCTGTACTCGCGTGCCTTCCAGATGATGGTGCAGGCGAACAGCATGCGCATCATGCAGATCCTGGCCGACGCAACCAACATCATTTCCGAAGGCGAAGTTCTGCAACTGCTGAACATGCACGACCCGGACGTGACGGAAGAGCGTTACCTGCAGGTCATTCGCTACAAGACCGCCAAACTGTTCGAGGCAGCCGCCCAGATCGGCGCGGTGCTCTCGGGCGCGGGCGCCGCCATTGAAGAAGCCGCTGCTGAATACGGCCGCCGCATCGGCACCGCGTTCCAGATCATCGACGACCTGCTCGACTACACCTCCACCGCCGACCAGATGGGCAAGAACGCCGGAGACGACCTGCGCGAAGGCAAGCCGACGCTGCCGCTGATCCATCTGCTATCGAACGGCACGGAAGAGCAGCGCGCGCTGGTGCGCCAGGCCATCGAGCAAGGCGGCACGGAACATTTCGACGCCATCTTCGCTGCGATTCAGGCTTCTGGCGCGCTGGAGTACACGCGTCAGGCCGCCGAGCGCGAAGCCGCAGCGGCCGAAGCTGCAGCAAACGCATTACCCCCTTCCCTTTTCCGTCAGACGCTGATAGACTTGTGTGCTTTCTCGCTGCAACGTCAGTCCTGACACGCACGAGATCTGCGAAGAAGCATCGGGGTGTAGCTTAGCCTGGTAGAGCGCTACGTTCGGGACGTAGAGGCCGGAGGTTCGAATCCTCTCACCCCGACCAGAATTTTCCTTGTAAATCAAGGACATCAAGCCCAGCAATCGCTGGGCTTTTTGCTTTCTGGTCGCCATCTGTGCCAATTCTGTGCCACGACCGCGTCGTTTCGGGCTCTCCGGGCGAATGGCTAAAAACATTCGCTTCACAGGTTTCCATCCATTCACTAGGAAACCGCATCGTGGCCACCATCGAGAACCGCAGCAAGTACGTCGTCTCCGTCAAAAACAACGACGCCCTGCAACGCACCTTTCCGTTCAGCGAGCTCCAGCGTGCCAAGGCGTACTGCGTAGAGCTGCGCGAGCAGGGCTACAAACCCAAGCTAGGCCAGCTCGAGGACACCTTCCTCGTGCGCATTCGCCAGAAGGGCCACAAGGCACAGCAGTTCACCGTCGACTCGCTGGCCGAGGCCGAGTCCGCCGTCGCCCGCATCGAAGCCGAACGCCGCGCGGGCCTGTTTCGCGACTACACCCGGGCGCACAACGTTACCTTCGCCGACCTGATTCGCCGCTACATGGAAGAAGAGGGGCCGCAACACAAGGGCTGGCACAAAGTCGAGCGCTACAAGTGCCAGGGTTGGCTCGATGACCTGGCGGGCAACCTGGCGCAACGCGACGCCCAGCGCGCGGCGGAAATAGTCGCCACCGGCCGCGCCGGCACAGCCCGTCGCGCGATGCGCGTGCCGGCCACCGGCCTGCAGTGGATGGAAAAGCCGTTCGCGCAGGTCGAGACGATGGATATCGAGGGCTACATCCGCGACCGCCTGGACGTGGTGGCCGATGCCACCGTCGACCGCGAAATCGACGTGCTGTCGGCGATTTGCAACGTCGCGGTCAAGGTCTGGAAATACCGCGTCGACGACAACCCGATGACCGGCGTGCGCCGCCCGCGCTACTTCAACGAACGTGACCGGCGCCTCAAGTCTGGCGAATGGGAGCGGCTGCTGGCTGCCGCCATCGAGGAAGACCGCCTGCGCTCCATCGAGCTGCGGGCGCAGGAACTGATGGGCGACGCCCGGGCACAGGCTGCGCTGCGCCCGACGGTCTATCAGAAGAAAGGCCTCATCAAGGACGCCCTGGCCGAGTGCCGCGCGCAGGCCGAGCAGGACTATGAACACGTCGCGCTGTATGAGACCCTCGTCCAGTTCCAAGTCATGACCGCCGCGCGCCGGGGCGAAACCCTGGGTACGACGTGGGACAACGTCGACCTGGAAGCGCGCACGGTGTATCTGCCGGAGACCAAGAACGGCCGCCCGCGCAAGCTGCCGCTGCGCGCGGAGTTGGTCGCACTGCTGGAGGCCCTGCCACGCACCGACGACCGGGTCTTTCCGCTGTCCGAAGACGCGCTCAAGAAGGCGTGGAAGCGCATCTACGTGCGCGCTGCCATCGAGGACCTGCACATCCACGACCTGCGCCACGAAGGCATCAGCCAAACCGCCGAAACCGGGCAGTTCTCGCTGGTCGACCTGCAGGAGTTCAGCGGGCACCGCGACGTGCGCATGCTGCTGCGTTATTCGCACCTGTGCACCACCAAGCTGGCGCACCGGCTCGACGCCGCCTTCGCCGATGGTGGCCAGCGCTCGACGACCCAGGTCCACCGTGGCCGCCTGCGCCTGCGGGCCGGCCAGGAGCTGTCGGTGGCCACCATCCTGGCCGATGCGCCGGAAGCCGCGCAGCCGAAGCCGGTTGAGCCGGCCCGCAGCAAGCCGGCACTGGTGAGCAACGTGATTACGTTCCCCGGCGCACGTGCCGCCGGCGGCATCCACGCGGGCCGCTAAGGCGGGTTCCCGGGCTGCGCATCGGCCCGGGTTGCGCCGGAGGACTCAGCGCCATGCGCCGCCAGCACCACGAGCGCACGTCGCGTGGCGAAGCGCCGAAGCCGTCGTCGGCTACTAGATTCGCGCCTATGGCGTCTAGGCAAACCGGGCGCCCGTGACACCGCCCGGCCACTCACTGGGGCCTGGCTTTGGGTAGTTGGCGCGGCGCGCTGGTCAGGCGGCCGCCAAGGCCGGCGCTTGCCCCTGCGTCAAGAAGCTCAGGTCCAACAGGAATGCCACGATTTGCTCGGCCAAATCGCGCGAGCGCTGCTCGATATAGCGCTGCCCCACAATCCCCTTGCTGTCGCGCAGTGCCTGCAAGTGGGACGGCCAGTACCCGTTGTGCATGCCCTTCTGGTCGATAGCGCGCAGCTTTTCCAACGGTGCAAGCTTGCCGAGCGAACCATTGGAACTCTTCTCGAGCAAGGCGCCATTGCCAAGTCGATTGATGAGGCTCACGCGCGCCTTCTCATCCAGCGTCAAGACTTGCTCAATTTCAGTCTGGGCTTGCAGCACGTCAGCATCGTTCTCTGCGCCGGGCCCAATTTGCATGCTTTCCACAGCTTGGGGCAGCACATGCTCGAACTCGAACTGGGCGACCTGCGTATACGAGAGCTTGACGCCCATGGACCTAAAATCCGCGACCGCCAGCAGCACGCGGGCGAAATTTCGCTGGCGAGACAAGCCAAATTCGCCGGCCACCAGCGTGTCATGGAGCTCCGTGCGGACGTAGGCGACTAGGTCCGGCGTAATCGCATGACCGCCGGCGGCCTCGCCGCGCGCCTTGTAACCGAGGCCATTCGCCACATATAGAAACGCCTCCTGCAGGGACAGCTTGCTTGCCAGGTCCCGCGTGAGGTTGATGGTCGAGCGATTCGAATAGCTCGCTACCCGCAGCAGCAGCAACATCTTGAACAAATCCTTGACCGCATTGCTCTTGGCCAAGGGGTGAGGATTCGCCTGTTCGGCTTCCCAGACACGTGCCACCAAGACCCATAACGACGAGACGGGAATCCGCACCAGCATCCTGTACAGGTCGACGTAGCCCGTCAGGGAGGGGTTGCTCGTGTCGAGCACATAACTCTGAAAACTGTCGAGGGCGCGCAGACTGTTCAGCACCGCTTGCTGAGCGTCATTGGCCGTGCTGCGGCCGACAGAGCGCACCTTGGCGAGGAGGTGACGTACCCATTGCGACGCCTTGGTGTTACCGTCCTTGCTCTCGTAGCGGGCGATATAGTCACACAGGCTTTCGCCATCAAACGCCACAATTTCGCTCTTCTTGACGCGCTCCGCGATTTCACCCGGGTTGTCCGTCTTGAAGCCCTTGAAGCTGCGGAACAGCGAATTCAAGAGTTCGGGCGACGTCAGCGGGCGTGTTTGGCCGTTGATTTGCGCAAAAATCTCTGCCGCCTGGTCATCCAGTACAATGCGGTCAACGTCGTTATTGCCCTTGGGCTCGAGAATCAGTAGGGCAAGGCTGAACGTTGTTTGACGCTCGGCGTAGTGCGAGAAGTGTCGATACAGCGCCGACAGGGAAAGCGCATCGAGATGCTCCCGAATGCCCACGAACGCGGCGTACAGCGGGATGGTGGCAATCTGCTCGATTTTGGCGCGGAGGTTTGCCTCCTCGTTACGCGTCTCCCGCACCGCCTCCGCAACCACCGCCCGTTCGGCGAGGATTTCCTGCGTGAGACTGGTCAGCTGCGCAAGCTCCCTTTCTTCCGCCTCGGACAACCCCTCGGTACGCTGTTTGCTCTGCAGCCTTTCGCGAGCTTGGTGCGGGATGTTTCTCGTAGTCCGTTGGCTCCGTACTTCAAGTAGGTGCGCGTGAGATTTTTCAATCTCGGCCTCGAGGGCTTTGATGCGGGCATCCGACTCGACGAGGAACGTGCGCAGGTTTGCCACCGTCCCATCTTCATCGACCATGAACTCGATGTTGGCGTTGGCAATCTTTGCGAGCGCGTCGACGTGGTCTTGGTTGCGGCTCAGCTCCCCGAGTATGTCCTGCGTGTCGTCCGACAGCTCTGACTTCGCTTCGTAGGCTTTGAGCCGCGATTCACGCTCGGCTAGCAAGGCAACCGCGACTACGGTCGACGTCACCAGCCGGTGCTGTCCGTCTGTGACGAACATCTCGTTGGCACTCGGTGCAGCCCGGCTCCAGGGCGTCTGGCAATAACCGAAGACCGAGCCAAACAGGTTATTGGCCTTGGGGTTGGCCAGAAAATCTCGGAAATACTCCACCGCTTTTTCAGGGGTCCAGCCGTACGGCCGCTGAAAGATGGGCGTTCGAAGCGCCTGGCACGAGCAAAGGTCGACGAGTGTCGGCGTGTACACCTTAACCTCAGTGCTCATGACGATGTTCCCCCTCGTTTAGCTTTGTGGAAAACGGCCGCCGCCCCGACGGCTCCCCCGGGCGCCGGAAGGCAGATTAGCACTTTCAAAGCAGGCCCATCAATTCCAATGGGCCCCGGCAGCCCGGCGCGCCAGCCCCCGATACGGCCAATAAGAGCCGCACGTACCGACTTATAGCAACGCCGGGGTCGTGTACGCTGCAAAGGTCTCACTTCCAACCGCTTGCATAGCAGCGACCACGGGGACACCTTGCCCGAGTCTCGCGTCCTATTCCTCGATTTCGATGGTGTCCTGCACGCAGTTGACGAGCCGCCGCTCAATGGCGGCGGCCGCCTGATGGCAAACCCGCGCCTGTTCGCTTGGCGGCCAGTGTTGGAAGACATCCTTGCGCCGTACCCCAAAGTTCGCATCATCGTCAGTTCAGACTGGCGGCGCTTGCTCGACGATGACAACCTAAAGCGTGCGCTCGGCCCGTTGGCGCCCCGTTTCACCGGTGTGGTGGAGCGCTGGTGTGCGTCACGGGTCGACGAGATTCTCACCAAGGCACGGCGCCGCAAGCTGACGACGTGGCTTGCCGTCGATGACCACCCCACGGTGGTTGCGGCCAGCCGACGCGACGTCCGCTTCATTGCCTGCGAGTCTGATACCGGCCTGAGCGCCCTGCCGGTACAGGCGAGACTGCGCGCAGCGCTGACAAACCTCGTCGACCGGTTGTAGTTCGCCCACCCGGCGGCGGCTAACGCGAGGCGCGCTATACAGGCCCCGGATAACTATTCAAACGAAGATAATTCGTATGGCGTGACATCAGCCCGCCTGTCGCCACAAACCATGGAGCAGCCACGAGTTCCGACCGCTGGCGTCGCCGAGACCGGCAATGTTGCTGGTGAACATCCCTGTCAAATACAGAAATTTCTCATGCTCGCCCTTGACGTTCATACCTCTCAGGTTCCCGAGATGTTTCAGCGCTTCTGCACTGCCATTGGGGAAGAGCATTGGCGCAAGCGAGTTCGGCAATGCAAACAGGAGATGAAGGGAAACGTGTTCCTACACGACTATCTGGTTCGCGAGAACGACATGGCGTTTCAGCTCGACCATTTGAGCGAACTCGTCCACCGGTTTGGGCGTATCCCGCTGGCTGAAGCGGAGAATCATCATGTTTACCCAGCCTTGGCTCTGGTGGCGCAGACGCTATCCGTCCTCGACGCATCCAAGAAGGACGATGCAGAGCGCTTTCGTCGCCGCCTGCACGGGGCCTTCAAGAACCCTGCAGATATGCGGGGACTTCGATTGGAATTGGTCGCAGCGACACATTTTGCGAGGCGTGGCCAGAGAATTTCTTGGCCGGAGACCAATGGTACCGGCACCTTCGACCTGCTCGTCGAAGGTGATGGACATGCCCCCTTAGAGGTCGAGTGCAAATCCATTGGTGAGGATAAGGGACGCAGAATTCACCGCCGTGAAATTATCGACTTCGCCGCGCTCTTGAAGCCCCACGTGCGTTCCACCACAAGCGGTTTGCGTCGAGGATTGTCGGTCGTCGTGACAGTTCCCGACCGTCTACCGAGTTCCCACCGGGAGAAAGTTGACCTTGCCAAGGCGCTGGGACACATCATCTTCGCAGGGAGCACGGGTGACCTGGCCGATGGTACCTCTGTCAGGATGACGGAGTTTGATGTCGCCCAGGCCGTCACGGGGTCGCAGCCAGACCCCAGCGAGCTGCGCGCAACCGTCGACGCGATTAGCGGCACCAACAACCGCTCGGCCATCGTGATTGGTACGCGCGAAGGCGGAATGTTGACCTTGACGATTCAAAGCCGGCGCGACGACGCGTTCATGGCATCTGTGTTCAACACACTGAGCGATGCCGCCAAACACCAACTCACCGGCACGCGGGCTGGAATGCTCCTGACCGGCTTTGATGGACTTGATGGTGAGCAGTTGCGCTCCATTGCCGCACAGGACCAGGATTCATCTCAGCCCGCAACTGCGCTGCGCGTGGCGGCTAGTCGATTCCTATCTTCTGACACGCGCAACCATGTCGTTGGCGTCGGCTTCGTGAGCAGAAGCGCTCTTCGGGCACCCACAAGTGGCTTGGTCGAGTCCGGAGGGACCGCGTACTACTTCCCCAAGCGGGAAAGCACGTTTTGGTGTGACGGCTTTAGCGGAATGTTTGAGTGGTCATCTAAGGTCACGGCGACGTAGATATGGCCCCCCCCCCCGCAGCGTCGAGGCCGTCATCCGCGATAACTGTCACCAACCCGGTGAACACTACGGCGAAGGCGACGGAGCAAGTCAGTTTCGGTCAGGCGGCGAGAAATACCTGCGTGCGGTGATACCGCAGATACTCTTGATGAGAAGCTGAGACGACGGAAAGCTGCCACGCGGGGTTGATACCAAGTTGCGCTACGGCGTCAGCAGGCAATCGGCTGCTTACCACTAGTTCACCAGCATCCGTAAACGTAATCCAACCCCCATCAAACAAGGCGTCGAGGTGCGGCGCCAGCAGGAGTCCGTTGAAGACGTCTAATCGTTCGTCGTCGGTCTCGCATTTCGCCCATGGTTTGATGTGGGAAGCTCTGAGGAGCGGCACGACCCCCAGCCCCGTCACCGCACAACGGCCCTGCCAGTACGCTACGAGCGCATCGCGGAAGATGCTCTGTCCAACTCGCTGCACGACAAGCCGCTCGGCTTCCGTCGATGTCGGCAACATTTTCACTTCGGCAGCGAATCGCGCAGGCGCGTCGCGGGCCAAGACGCGGGCAATCGGAACCGAGCGAAGCAGCAAACGGTAGAGAACCTCATAGTCGGCAACTCCCTCTACCCGTGCGGCCCAGGGCGGCGCCTCTTGCAACGTCGACGAAACCGCACAGTCGGCTGCGGTCTTTTTCCCCCAATCCGCATCGGAGAACCCGACACAATAGTTGCCTTCTACCACCTGGGACACACCAAGAACGTATGGAAAAGCGCTGGACCGGAACATCAGCCAGCCCCCCTCCACCATGGGTGTGATGTCAAAGCCGGCATCCACCGCCGCCTTTTCCACTCTGACTCGTTCAAGCATCACACATCCCCCATCGACACCGGACTATTCCACCCAGGCCTCGAATCCTTTGGATTCGATTGCCTGCAATAAGGCCTTTTTGGCAGTGTTAGGAACGGCGAGCAGGAGCAGGTCTCGCGCCCGTGTTACTGCGACATAACCGATTCGGCCGTCTTCAGTTGTTGTGCCTTCCACCAACTTGTTGATGTCAGCCGTCCGAGCAAGGTAGAGAACGGCCGTCACCCCCTCCCCCTTCACCTGATGCACCGTATCGACGCGAATCCCTGCACCCCCAGCCGCAACCAAATCAGTTTCCCATAAGGGCTTATCTGGGAGGTCCTTGATGGTAAGGTTGCGCCCCCAGTTCTGCGACCGTGCAATATCGGTTTGACTCTCCACGGCTTCCAGCAACGCCTCAACGCGCGCCTTGAGTTGTGGGTGCCAAGTCGATTTGGCTTGCAATGTGGCGGCTGGCAGCCCTTCAGCGGGCGACCGAAGAAACTCCCAAAGCAATCGACGCGCTTGTCGCGCGCTCCCTTCCGCAGTCGACGTAAGCACGTCTTGTTTGAAATCGTTGGGCGCGTTCTCGATAAGTCTGACGAACGCGTCAACGACACACCTGAACGCCTCAGCAATATCGCCACCACGGTCGCGAAAAATCGCGGCGCGCGCAAACAGGCCCGTCGCGCCGACACCGATATCGCTCTGTCCCCCAGTTAGACGCTGAACCGTCGAGTTACCCCGACAGACAACCACCGCGTCCTCCTTGTCGTACTGATTGGCTTCGAGGATTCCCGCGAATGTCGCCATCAGGTCGTCCAGCTTGTCTTCATCGTATGGCAGGTGGAACGCGCCATGCCTCCTCGGGCCAGGTTCGCGAATCGGCGTGCAGCCGGCTCCGGCGAGGTGATTGGCGACATTGACTATAGAATTCACCGAGCGACGATTCTGAGACAGGGAGAAGTTCACCACCTTCGGCTTCGTTCCGTACTCCCTCAGGAAGCTGCCATCTGCTCCAGCAAATTCGTAGATACCTTGGTTGGGGTCCCCGATTAGCGAGACGGTCGAACCGCCCCCGGCGAGTGCATCGAGTAAAGCCCCATGTAGCGGCCCGACATCCTGTGCCTCGTCGACCAAGATATGCGGAAACCGGTAGCACAACGCTTGCAGGAGCCAATCCTTCTCAGCCAGTGCACGCAACGCCCAATAGCGTCCAAGCTCATGTGTGTAGGCGCCCGCTTTACCGAGTTTCTCAATAACGTCCTGAGCCTTCCAAGCCTCTACCGGTACAGGGGGCTTGCCCGCCGCCTGCAGTAAGTACTCAAGCGTCCCATCGCTTTTGAATTGGACACGAAGCTCACTGATGGGATGAGGATACTTGCCGTCGAAAACGGTGAACCCCCTGAGAAACGGCTCAGTTCCATGAACCAGGAACGGGCTCCTTGATGCACCCATTGTCCTTGCTCCATGTGGTCGCAAAACGTAGGTGGTCAGGAACGAGTCGACCGTCCCAATAAGCACACGCTGCGACAAGCCTGGCAGCGTGCGCAACAGCGTGCCAAATTCTTGCTTGAAGGTGTCTACGGCTACGTTCGAGTAAGAAAACAGCGCCACATATCCATGACTGTCGCCGAGCCGTCGCCGCACCTCGACCAAGCGGCGCACTGCCGTTACTGTCTTCCCGCTGCCCGGACAGGCAATCACACATTGCGGGACGAGGTCCCCTCCAATGATGGCTTCCTGCTCTGGCGTCGCGATGAAGCCCATATCATTCGGCCGTAATGAAATTGAGGGCATCGGCAAGATAATCCGGCACTTCGATATCAAGCCCGTCCGAAACAATCGCCTGGGCCAACGCTTGACCGTAGGCACCTTTCTGGACGTTCGCCTTGCCTTCTCCTCGCTCGAACATTCCTTTGAAGAGCACTTTGGCCTTATCCTCGTCCTTGGCTGCTTCCACGTCCGCTGCCAAGTCCTTTGCGATGCCAGGATGCAGGTCTTTGAGGGCTTCAAGCATCGTCGCACGATTCGTGGCAGTCATTGCCAAGTCGTACTCCAGTGTCTTCGCGGCAAGAAACGGACGGACAAAGGTGTCTGATTGCGCTTGGATGCTCTTTGCCGTTGCAGACGGCTCATGATGCTCGCCAGGCTGAGGGTAGATTCCTGTGGGGTCACCGTCGGTGACCACAGCAACTGGTACTTTTAGCGCCGTCTCACCAAACAGCGGCAGGAAAGCATCGAAATTCAGGCCATCCGTGCTGATGACACTGACGGAGTGCTTCCTCAAGTCTATGCCGAGTTTGTGCGCCATGGCTTCGACCAAAAAAAGCTCTGCAGTGCCTTCAACCAAGATGATTCGTCTGGCGAAGAAGATTTCCGCTCTCGTCACGTTGAGATAACGCTGGAGCTTCTCCTTCTTCCGCTTCTCAAAAGCTATTTCCCTAGGGGCAAGACAGCCAACGGCTTCTGACGCCTCATAGATGCAACTGATGGAGTCAATATCGGCGAGCGCAGCAAAGTTCGGCGAGTGGCTGGTCACGAACACCTGGACTGGATTCTCGTTGACAGCGGGTGTCTCGACTGATTTGAGATACTGCAACAACACCGCTTGAAGCTGGGGGTGCAAATGCGCCTCAGGCTCTTCCACGATGAGTGCGCGGTAGGCTGCCTCTTTGTTCAACGAAAGCTCGCTGAGCACGACCGCCATGTAAATGAGGTTATTGAAGCCGAGTCCATTCTGCTCGACGTCGAAGTCGGCAACCGCTAACGCCAAACGTGCCGCGACGCGCTGGAAATCACTCGGGCTCAAGCCAACGGCCAGCTTTTGGCTCAACACCTTGCCGAGCATGTCCGTATGCCTCTTCGTAATCGCGGCCTGGGTGTCGGTGATGGGCTTCTTCGCACGCAGTTCAGTGTCCAGCTTGGTGAGGGTTTCGACGACCTCCTGACGGCTTGCGTCGTCCGACAGCCGTTGCACCAGGCGCGCAAGTTGGCTGCTGCGACTTGGTCTCAGACCTTGAGCGGGGTCCCGTAGGGGTGGCAGATATACGGCCCGCAGGTCCTCCAGCATCTCGGATGCAATGGGATTGTCCTCGTGGTCTCCGCACCAACGCCGGACCCGCAAGCGTCCACTGTCGTCTGGATTCGAATAGCGAACAGTTAGGTGCGCCTCGTATTCCGTTTCGCCCTTCGCGTTGGTCGTCGGTTTCAGTGCGGTCAGAAAATCCGCCTCTTCCGACTTACTCAGCCCAGCGAAGACGTAGCTGAACGTCGCCTGCGCCGACTGCGCACCTGCATCTGTTACATGAAGGTCATAGCTGCTGACCCGCAGCGCGCCCTCATCCCCTGCCGAGAGAAGCACGCGCAAAGCATCAACTACCGCCGTCTTGCCTGCGTTGTTGGGGCCAACAAGTACGTTGAGCGTAAGCACCCGGTGAACCCGTCTTGAAGGGGACCCGCGTAGCAAGGAGCATCGTGTCCATCTAGTTCTAGGTGGACACGTGGACACTATCGAAGAGAGCGCGCCAATACGGCGCCGAC
>Ga0075448_10000655_pt1 | contig 12186 bp, 17 predicted proteins | sample CoawatmetaG10DNA_2_FD_72353 | JGI IMG/M metagenome (GOLD analysis project Ga0075448, IMG submission 72353) | Marine microbial communities from the West Antarctic Peninsula - Coastal water metaG108-DNA | ecosystem: Environmental > Aquatic > Marine > Coastal | place: Atlantic Ocean: West... | reverse complement strand
ACCAAGTTCACATTCATACCAAAGGAGAGGTTTCCAAACCGACGTTTTACACCTCCTTTTAAAAAAAAATTGAAAGAGGAAGTTCGCAATATAATATAGACAATTAAACAACAACAACAATGCTACGCTCCTACAACAAGCACCAAAGCACCAAGCGGTTTCAAGCGGACGGCGACAAGTTTGAGGACACGCATACGTGGGTCGTAATGGACGGCAAAATTATTGACCCAACGCCGATGAGCGGTGCGAACGAGTGGGCGATTTACTTCCTTAAATTGGAGAAAACCCCTACATACATACCTCACGACGACGAGACGCAAAAGTTATTTACGGAAGAATTAATTTACCGCCTTGTCTTGGAGGAAAAGGCAAGGGGTAAATACCACGACCATTACAAAGAACCACGCTACGGACAATGCTACTATAATGCTTGGGCGTTTAAAAAACACAACCCTACCGCCAAATTAGTCTTCGGTTCGGTGGGCTACAAATTTAAAAGCGGTAGTGGAAAAAAACAACGCAAAACGGCAACACCCAAATATTTCGTTTGCTACGGCACAATGTTAGGGCAAGTGGTAAATGACGACTATGTTTTAAAAGCGGTAAAACACGCAACAACAACAAAAGACCAATACCTATTACGTTTAATATTAAATTTCCACACCGCACACACCGAACGCAACGACGAGGGCAACTGGGGCTTTACATACAAAATACGAAGCGACGGAACGTCATACGGAGAATATACCCAGCTTGACGACGATGCGTAGAGACAAAATAAAAATAAACTATAATATATGGCTTCTCCAAAATGGAGAAGCCCCCACCACGTAACAAGACATTATGACCGCTCAAAGCAAATTAAACAACGAGGCAGTAATTACGCCCAATTTCAGGCAAAGACTAGACCACCTATTTAATAACCGCTATTTCGTTCAAGAGGAGAACGAAAAAGTAAAAAAAATAGACCCTAATATGTTCGTAGAAATAACAGACCCAGACGAACATTATATTAAAATGGCGGAGCAAATAGTCTATAAAAATATTAACGGCACTTGTCTCCAAGAGAACATTGACTTATATTATAAATTAAAAAAGGAAGGGAAAGACCCAATGTTAATGAGAATAGAATATATTAATAAGGTGACTGGAAACGACGCATTCCATATATTTAATATTATTAAAATTAACGGACTTTATTATGTAAGAGACCATAGCAACTATACTAACGAATGTAAGGAACTGGGTTGGTGGTTTTTAGACCGACAAGGTGCGTCAAAAACCAAGAACCTATACCGAGCAAAAGTGACGGAGAATATAAAAGACAAAAAACACAAAACTCATATGGACTTTCAGTGCTACGACAAAGAAACGCATAATTTATTAAATAAAAATACCCATTTAATAAATTACCGAAAAAAGCTTACTGGAAAACCAATTAATAAAAAAAGGCAGCGTCTAGCCCGTTGAATAAATCCGTTGAATAAATCCGTTGAATAAAAAATAAAAAATAAATTATATATTATTTTTTTTTTGTAGCAGAACCATATTCGCCCAATGTCTGTTTGTTTTGCGGTGGTTAGTTAAATCGCCAACTAACTCACTACCACACTCGCACTTATTTTTCGGCAGTGTAATATAATTAGTCCAACTTATTATATCCGTTCCGCCTCTCTTGAAGCATAGCCAAAAGTAGCGACCGCTCCAGCCTGGAATATTTAAAATTCGCATAAACACTAAACCATACCCAGCGTCTTTACATTTTTGAAACCTGTTAGGCGTGAAGCTGTTAAGCATAGCATTATTTAACAATACCCATACCTCGTCGCTACACAGCTCTAACGAACGAAAAATAAATGGAAATGTTAATATTTTTCTGTTAGGGTCGCCTTTAATATGGTTTGACGCATACGGGGGATTTAATATTACTTTTGTAAATTGTTTGGGTTTGAACGCCATTTTGAAGTAATCCCTACCTGCTTCAATTTCAGCCCAGTCTTTTTTACCAGGAATAAGTTTGTAAATAGCTCCGTCGCCATAACAGGGTTCTAGCGTGTAGTCGTCGTCTGTAAAAGCAATGTCTTTTAATATTTCTACTGCTACTGCTGGTTTACAATAATGGAGTTTGGGGCAAGGTGGGATAGGTAATTTACTCATTAGTAATATTATATTATATTGTTTAAAACAAAATTGAAATAAATAATATAAAATATAATATACCATATGGGGTCGGTCTATAAATTAACAGACGGAGTTTTAATTTATTATGGTTCTACAATAGAACCATTACATAGAAAACTTGCGAGACATAAGTGTCCTTCTCAAAAAGCAACAAGTAAATTATTAAATAGAGACAAATTAACTATTGAATTAGTAGAGCAGGTAGAAGACATAGAACAATTAAAATGGCGGGAACGCTATTATATTGAGAATAACCAATGCGTAAATAACGACAAACCAATTAGAACCAGTTATGAAATACGAAACCCAAATAAGGAATACTACGAAAAAAATAAAACAAAAATAAAACAATACCATATACACTATAATAAAATTAACAAGGAATATATTAAACAACAAAAGTCTAAACCTTACCACTGCGAATGCGGGTCTATTGTCTCAACAACCCATAAGGCAAAACACTTTAGAAGTAAAAAACATATTAACTTTATTAATTAACCAACGAATTTGTAATCGTCCATTTCGCCACGTCCCATTGGCGTTCCCGCAGGTGGCGGGGTGTCGTCGTCGCTGCTAAAGTCCATCATCATCGTTGTTCCTGCTTGGGCTGCTGCTCGTGATGGTGGTGCTGGTGCTGCTGGTGATGCTGGGGTGTTTGTTGGTGCTGGTGGTGGTGGTGGTGGTAATAGTGAGTTAGGTGATAGTGAGTTAAGTGATAGTGGTGACGGCGGTGATACTGAAAAGGGGAGAACCCGTGCTTGGTTTCGTAACCTCTGTGCGACACTAGCACCGACGCTTAACAATAATGGTGGGGCTAAATGCTGTTGCGGTGGCGGTGGAGGCAACGCTGCTATACCTGTTTCAACCTGCCCCATTAAACTAGTTGGAATTGGGGGAACTAGGGGTGAGCTGGGAGCTTCGTCTTCTTCTATGTCTGGAACTCGTGGTGAGGGGCTACGTTTGCGTTTAGACATTATATATAATACATACTAAATAAGGTGAGTAATAACAATTTTAGGGTTATTAATAGGAAGGAGCATAGCTATATTTATATAACGACAATGGTAATTACCCTTCTCGTTATAATATTTTCATTCTTATTTTTCTACTAGTTTATATCGTTACTCACCTATTATACTTCTTGTTTCATTTCAGCACTATCTTTATAACTTTTATTGGCGGTTTTACGTGCTGCTACTGCTGGTTGCTGGGCTGAAATTTTGTCTAGCTCCTTCTCAAAATCCGCCATTTCCTTTTTCATTTTAGCTAAAAATTGTTTCTTTAACTTCGGTTTGTCTTTAATGCGAAGAGCCTGACGCATAGCAACCATCGCCTCACTCGCTATTTGTTTCGGTGTTTTAGCATCGTCTATTTTTGACTTTCTCAAACCCTGTGTTCTGCTTTTAAGGTTTCCTGACGTGGAAAGACCAAGAGCCTCACGCACTTTCAAAATAGCAGCCTCTGCGTCATACTCCGCAAGTCTTATTTTTTTACCAGCCTCCATAATAGCACTTATTAACTCGGTTTTATTTTTATTTCCGTAACCTTTTAACTTTAATATTTTAGCAGCTCGTTTTAATTCCTCACGAGACAACGTTTCTAGTTTTGTAGCACGGCTATTGTAGTCCATTATACAATTCGGTTATATAATTATTATTTGTTTAATTTATAAGGAATTACAATTCTTCCATACTAATAGGTTTTTCGTCGGTTGTCTCTACGATTGCTTCAAGCTGTCTGCTTCGGTGTTCTGTTATGTCTAGTTCACCTTTATAATTAGGCTTAATACTTCCCTCACTACTATCGTCGCTTAAGTCTATATGTTCGTGGTTATTTACTTTAATAATTAAGTCATAATATTTTTCTTCCTGACGCATTATCTCTATAAGGTTTTTGTGGCTCTGTTTTAAAAATACCTTTCGCTGGTCTGGATACAGCGAAGTTTCTAAATAACCCAACGCATCGTTATACTCGTGTAATAGCTCCTCGTCTATTACTTTTTTATTTCTTGCTTTACCCAATATATTTGTTATTAACCCACTCGCATTTATTATTGTCTCCATACGTTGTGGAAAATTTCGGAATTTAATTAACGCACTACACGCAGCTATTGTGCTACTCAACAATATTGGAACTAACGACCACCCAGCTTGGGTTAAATTTAATTTCATTTTAATACTTTCTAAACCGCCTGTTAATAAACTCAATATAATTATTCCTTTATTCCAGTCATCGCTGTCCGTTTTTAGTTTCTGGTGTGCTAAACTTAATGCGTCTCGCTTACTTTTTAGGTCATTAACTATTTCGTCAATGCTGTCTTTTATCATCTATATATTAGCATATATGTTTTAAAAATATTACCATATTATAAAATGGAGGGTTAGTTGCGAAATTTCCTCCGTGAGCGAGTAGGGAAATGCTAAAATCCATACCCTGCGGTCTTCCAAACAAACTAATTGGTTTGTTTAAAGTTATGTCGCTCGTCAAAAGACGCATCGTGTGAGTGCTTGTTTTGTGTTGGTCTTTAATTTCTAATAGACCTTTTGTGTTTGTTCCTCCACCAAAACCAAGACTAGCCCCATCTCTAATCCTGTAGTTATTTCCTGAAAATGGAATGTCTATTTCTAATGTAACTGGGTAAGTTCCTACTTCCGCTTGGGCGTTGGTAAGTTTTTGGAGTTGCGATACAAACGAAAACGTCATCTCATACTCGCCTTCTGGTAGAACATTCCAGTCAAATTTATAATTACGCTGTGCTGCTTCGCCAGGTTGAACCGAACCAAGCCCACTATCTATGTAAATTTGGTAAGTCTTCATATAATATGAATAGTTATATTATTTTTAAACAAATAAATTTTTAGCCTGACCGCCTAAACTCTTGGCTCTCTCAATAGCCGACGAAGCAGCAGCAGCGGGTGACTGACCTTTGTAAGTGCTAGGGTTGGTCGCACGAGACGCATTACCCAAAAAAGCGGAAGCCGACCCAGCACCGCCAGTTAGACCTCTCGCACCGCCAACCATCGCACCGAGACCCGCCTGTTGGGCTAGTTTATTGACGGCAGGGTCGCTCAAAAGCTTATCGCCCTCACGAGCAGCAGCACCTACGGCACGAGACGCAGCACCGAGACCGCCCGAAATAGCACGGAAAGCACCTGGCGTCTTGTTAAATAGCGACCTCGCACCACCAGCGGTTTTGTTGAAGAACGAACGAACTGGACTGAACGAAAATCCTTTATTGAAAAACGACATTATAAATTACGGCAATATTTAATTATTTATTAATTAATTTAATCCTCTGCGAAGTCTATTCGGTCAAACCCCTTGTAAAACTTTTGGCTGTCCGTGTTAATAAACAAATATTGGTAAGGCTTATCAAAAACTAATTTACTAATTTGGGGCATTAAGTCTTTTACGTGGTCTTGTTCTACAACCTCCTCAAATAAGTTTTTCATTTCATTACGACTGACCTTAAAAACAAAAATATTACTAAATAACCTTCGCAACTCTTTTGGAACGGAAAAGAAGGTCTGGTTCAAAAAATAAATGCTAGTTCTTAAATGACGGCGGTTAAATATTAACTCCTTAAATAATCGCAGGGTTTCCTTATTTTTTAAGTAAGCGGACTGGTCGTCAAAAATAATTACGTTGGTTTCTTTTGCGTCTGTTCCTCTAATGCGTTCCATAACCTCATCTAAATCCTCGTAGTTCAGCTCTTCAAACATTTTGTCCTCTGGGTGCTTCTTAAATATATTGTTCTTAATAGAAGCCCTGCTGTGGCTCGGTTGAAATAAATAGACATTATCAAAAACCTTATTTAACATTCGCTTATCCTTCAGCATAGACCATAGCAGACTTGACTTTCCGCTTTTTGGCTTACCTAATAAGAGGTTTGTTGAGTGGGAGTTGAGGAAAGAGGTCAGTTCATATTTGTCTAGCTTGGGGTGTAATGGCTTGTCGCAAACCATTCCTGGCGGTTTCAGTTTTGGTTTTGCTAGTTTTACTAATTCCATATGTAAGAAGGTGTTATTATATTAAATTGTTATAAATTAATTAATATAATATATTATTTAGACCCGCACCTGAATTTGGCGTGAGGCGACGTTAATTCCAATGAGGGCGTCATAACAGGCAAAGAGGGTAAGAGTAGCAGCCGCATCGGTGGCGATGCTCGGGTTGAGGCGGACGTTAATAGGGGTGAGCTGGGAGCTTTCGCCCGACATCATTACCGAGTTGGTGCTTAACTTCTCGGTATTCATTCCTACGAAGTGGGAGGCTGGTTCGGCTTGGGTGGAGGGAGTGGTGTTGGCGAGTGAGGCAACATCAACGAAGCACTTGTTAGAAATAGCAATGTTGGAGTGGTAAATATCGTGAGCCTCGCCGAAAGCCTGGCGGAGAGCCGACATAACGGCAGCGTTGTTGTCCTCACGAAGAGGGGTCTGGGGGTAAGCCTTATTGGCGATGAAAAACTGCGTAGAGCCAGAGCTTCCTGCGACCTGAACGGCATCATAGAGACCATTTAGGCACTCTGTTTTCGCTGACCCTGTTCCCTGAACGACTAGCGACTTAATGGACGAAAGACGAACATTGTAGACGAACTCGCTCTGCGAACCTGCGACCTGCTGTGGAAGATTGACGTTGGAGATGTTCCAGCCCTGCGACTTGAGGACGAGGTCGCCGTCGGCGTTCGCCATTGAGCGGACTACTCCGTCCATCGCACCACCGAAATCCACGAGGTCAAAGTTCAGCTCTAGCTGGGAGAAAGAAACGGCGGGAACTTCGTTAGTTCCAGCGGTGTTGTAAATGTAATTAGCGACCTGGTCGGTGGTAAGCTGAATGCGAACTCCGCCCATATGCGAAAGCGGAATTAACTCGCTACACGAAGAAAGGAGGCAGCCAAGCGGAATTGCGTAAGGAAACGTGAAGGCGGTGGCGGAAGTCCCCGAAGTTCCCGCCTGGAGAACACGACCATTAAGGTTGTTGAAAGTGGGGACAGCCGAAATTCCTAGACCAGTAGTTCCTGCTATTCCGCCAAAGCCGAACTCGGTCTGGAGACCAGCCTTCGTGGCGTAGTCAATGTTGGTCTGCGAAAGCATATTGTAGAGGCGACCATAGTCATTTACGCTCTCAAGGAGCGACCCGCCGACAATAGTTTCTACACGCTGTATCCACGACGCACCAGGAACACCAGCCATAAAACCCGTAAAACTAGCAGGAGTAGCATTGGTAGGGTCAATGGTAATGAGACCACGAAGCACGAGCGACGACGGGACAAGGAACGAATGGGCTGGTAAGTCAAACTGAATTATATCGCCACCACTTCTGCTGAATGTCTGTCCGTTAGACGGACGAACATTAACATTCATAGACGAGGTCTCGGCAGGGAGCGAAGCCATTGGCTTATTGTATTGAACTTCTTTCGGTAGGGCAGCCATTATATTCTAATTAAATATTTTATTTTTATTTTATTTTATTTTAATTGAGTAAAACATCATCGTCAAAATCGTCTATTAATGGTTCAGGTTCTGGCTCTCTAAACACTTCCTTAACTTCTTCAAGTCTTAATTTTCCCATTTCTACCTTCAATGGTTCAGGCTTTTCGGCTGCTTCCTCAAACTTTACTAGCTTCTGTAAATTAATAATTCCACTATCGTTGCTAAACATTTGCTTACGATGGCTATTTAAAATAATAGACAAATTCCAGTCAATTCCGTTGAAGTCAATAACCTCGTCGTTTTGGTCGTGTAGCTGAATGTCTATTTCGTCAATTCGTTTCGCCTTAACAAAGCTCTCACGTCCCAAACTATTAAAAATAGTTAAACCAAATGAGGTTGCGGTAGTGCTAATAGTGTCTATTAGCGTAGAGGTATTTAAACTGACGCTGTCGTAATTGTCCCCTGCTAATGCGTTAGACGAAACCTTAATTTTTACAACGCCTAAAAAGTTTGCTGGTCTATTCATAAATGTTGGGTTTCCAGCGTTAAATGGGTAGTTAGTAGTAGTAGTAACACCTAATAGCAATTGCGAAGTTGTATTTGCTAAATTCATTACTATTAATTGTCCGTTCTGGACGCTCATTAATGAATATTTACCTGTTGTTGTGTTAAATGCTAATGTTGCGTCGTAAGTAAATAGAGCATTATGGGCTACAATAAAAGCAGCAGCAAAAGTGTCTGCGTCGTAATTACCAATTGGTATTACAACTGAAAAGGTTTGTCCGCCTTCCGTGAGGTTAATAATGTTATTTGTAGTATTTACATTGTAATAACTAGCAGGAATTTCGGCACTCTGTATTGCTAATGTGTGGTATAAAACTTTTGCGTCTTTACGAGCAATAGCATTGAAGTCAAAACTAACGCTTGACTTTTTGTCGCCATTTAAAAAGTCCGTTGCGTATTTGCTATTTAAACTAATTAACCGACTTTCGGTAATAACGTGTTCCTCAATAGAAGCTGGTTGAGACATTTATATATTATATATATTATTCCTTTATAACTTCATTTTGAATGGGTTGTGTTTTCCACCTGTCTAAATAGTCAATATTTTTATTTGAGACTGCGTCACGCTCTACCTTTAATTTGTTAATAACTATTTCTAATTTACTCTTTTCCTCGTCTGTTAAATATTTGTCGTTGTAATATAAATATAAATAAAATGCGGTTGGGTTGCTTACACTCATATTGGGTATTTCACTAATAATTGTCTCAAGCGAAACAAATTCAGGCGGTCTAATAGGCTCGTCTGCTAAACTATTTATAATATCCATAGAAGCCATTATATATATTATAATAAATTATTTTTTATATTAATAAAATTAATATTCTTGTGTGGCGGTGTCGTCGTCCGCAAAAGGGTCATTGTAAGGGGTGTTCGGTGCGGTCGTAATGTCGCTTACATTTCTACTTAACTGCGAATATAAAGAAATTGGTCGCTCCGCTGCTTCCGCTTTCGTGTCGTCTAAATTGGCGTTGCGTCTCCCTCCTTTTGCTCGTTCCGCTAGTCTTGAACGAATTTCCTCTATTCTCATTGACCTCTGCTCTTCTTTCGGTGTGGGAGCGGAAGACAGGGGAGCAGGTGGTCTAATAGGTCTAGCTAATTCTAGCTCTTCTGCTAAACTAGGTCTTGCTAATTGTGGTAGTGCTGGTTGTGAAACTTCTGGTCTAAATGGCTGTGGAGTAGGGTTTTTGTAAATAGTGGGCGGAGGGTTGAAACTCTGGGGCATTCCTATTGGCTGGGCGAACTGGGCTAAAACACGAGCGGTGTCCTGCTGGTAAGACATTGGGCGAGGTTTGGCTCTCGGTTTGCGACCACGACGACGGGGAATAGTTCCAATATTAACGACTACCTTTTGCGACTGGCTCTGCTTCTGCTTCTGCTTAACGGATTTCTTGGAAGCCGTTGCGTGAGCCTCGCTAAAACTTTTACCTGCCCTCATTAGCGTAGCCATTGCTTTCATATGGGTTGCGGTCTGCGATTTTGAGTGGGCTTTTAACCTTTTTTTTTGAGCTTCAGTGAGAGCAGCCATTATATTAAAACTACATATTATATTGGCTTGGAAGGATATTCTACCTCATTACCAGCGATGTCTGTAATAGTCTGCGGTAAGTCCCTTAAATCCTGTCGGTATTTAACCCACGCTTCATTGTTGGTAAGGGTTAAGTCTTTGCTCTGCGTCCAGTCGCTCTCCATTAATAGTTTATTACGCACCCTCCTCAATTCCTTCATTTGGTAATAAACATTTCGCTCATTTACATTTTCAATAAACTTCTCCTTATCAGGTTTTTCCATTCCATAGATTTCTAAACTTTCCCAGCACTGCTCCGCCGTTTGTCCGTTGCCCCCGAGATATTTTCCGCCAATTATATATTCTTGTATAACATCAGTAGATGCTCTGTCTATAAAGTTCATTATGTATAATGAAACATTTGTTTTTAAACATTTAAAATTGTTGCGGTTATTGAGGACATTCCTCGTTCGGCGAATGATAAGTTTGAGTTAGTAAAAGCCCTATTTAATTTAAATGTATGAGCTACTTGATTACCAGCATTTACTAACACGGGAGTATATCTGTATATAGAACCTGCGACTGTCGCAACATCTATAACAAAAGAGCAGCAGGTTTCTGGCGTGGTATTTGCGTCAGTTGTATAGTTATTAGTAAATATCATAATCGTTCGTATTGCGTTAGTGGCGGAGGCGTCGGCGTCGGCTCGTATTAATATATTAGCAGCATATGAGCCGTTTGCTTGTTTCGTTTCTCGTGCTATAATTATCCCCTTATCCCAACCATCAGCACTCCATTCTCCAAATATGGAAAAATCAATTCTAATAAACGCATTACTTGGTGCTAATATTTCTGCTGCTAAACCGCTGTTGGGTGTATCCATTCTGCCGTTAAGATTATCCCCCCCTGATGCTGCGGTAGGATTACCAGTATTTACGACATAAGAGAGGACGGGGTTGGCGGAGCTGCGTTGAGTGAGTGATGATTTGCGTCCACCATCTACATATGTCTTATTACATAAATGCGACCCTTGCGTGGGAGCTTTTGCGGTAATAAAATTTCCGTCCGATGTAATACTGCTATTAGCTCCTATTTGAACGAACTTATTAATTCCATTACCTGTTGATTGTTGGGTTATTTCGTTAGTTTGATTAGCTGCTTGTAATATTCTATTTGATGAACCCACCCCACTCGTCCTTGTAGAGTTTTGTTGTATTAAATTAGCGTAACCTGCTGGTGCGGTCATAAGTATCTCGGGGTCGTCATTTGACCCTGTTCCTTCACCAACTCTTATAGTATTTGTAAATTTCGTTGTATTATTAAACTTATTAAATCCCGTAAAGGTTTGGGGTTCTGCTAGGCTCACCCCACCGCTTAATTGAGCCGTGCCTGTTATTGTGGCGAATAAATCCACGCCGTCTGTTTTCGTAATAAAATCCAAGTTTGTTGGGTTGCTGGTGGCGTTGGTGGCTATAAGTTGCGGTCTCGTTGTTTGAAATTTAGTTAGTGCGTCAAATTTATTAACCCCTGTGAAGGTCTGGGGAGCGTTTGCCGTTCCAGCTGCTAAAAGAGCATCGCCGTTGCCGTTGCCGTTGCCTTGTCCGCTCATTGTTCGGCTCATTATATATATTATAATAGTTATATTTATATAATGATTACATAAAAATTGGTGCGTCTGGGTTAATTCCACGCCTTAACATATTCATTTGGACGGAGCGAGACGGAGGCGGAGGCGGAGGCGGTGGGCGACGACGAATTAGTGGTGCTAATTTTTTGGCTGTCCGTTTAACCTTCGTTGAGGCGGTGCGTGTCGTGGTCGCAGGTTTTCGCAACTGCTTCCCAGTGCGAGTGCTTTTACAAGTGGTGTATTTTCTTCCAGTTTTGGTCGTGCGGTCAAAACATTTAACTTTCGGTGTTGGTTTCGCCATTATAAATTAACTAAATATATTTAATTAATAAAAGACAAATTGCGGTGTTTCTTGAACTGGCGGTTTCCGTTGGCTGTATTCTTGAACTGGCGGTTTCCGTTGGCTGTATTCTTGTTCTACTGCCTCTTTCTGTGGTGCTGCTTTTGGCTTCGCTTTGGCTCGTGCCTTCCGTTTAGCTACTAATCGTTTCACCTGTTTTACTTCTAATTCATCTACACTATCCTCATCGCTTAACATTAACGCAGCCTCCTCAATAGCTTCACGCTTTTTTAATGCTATGGCTTTTTGAATAGTTCTTTTTTCTAAATTGGTTTTTCTAACAGCTAGTTTTTCGTCTCTAACGGACTTTCTTGCGTTCCTTCCTTCGTCTCGCTTCGCCCTACCTGCTGCTAATGCTGCTAATTGTTTTTCACTCATTTTCTTTTTTGGTTTTACAACTTTGGGTTTTGGCTCTGGTTCTGGTGTTGCCTCAATTCCACCTTCGTCTTCGCTGTCCGTCTTAACTACTATGTCTACCTCATCGTCGGGTTCATCGTCCGTCCATTCTTCGTCCATTTGTATTATATAGAGACAATT
>Ga0075448_10000575_pt1 | contig 13144 bp, 12 predicted proteins | sample CoawatmetaG10DNA_2_FD_72353 | JGI IMG/M metagenome (GOLD analysis project Ga0075448, IMG submission 72353) | Marine microbial communities from the West Antarctic Peninsula - Coastal water metaG108-DNA | ecosystem: Environmental > Aquatic > Marine > Coastal | place: Atlantic Ocean: West... | reverse complement strand
CGGGATCTGGTCGCGAAGATGCCAGCGTCGAATGATGCTCAGTATGGCCACGTCGATCACTCCGATCTCCCGCTCGTTGCCGAGCGGGACAGTGTTCTATACGTGGGTCAACATTCGATGGAAACCTACCTCAGGTGGGTCAGGATTCGGTGCAAATCAACAATTAGCCCATGCCAAGGTTTTTGGGCACCAGGAATTTCTATGGTTTGCGCTTCACGTGGCGGGTGTAATGGCAATGTTCTGGGCCATTCTTGAGGCCGTGCTATCCATGAGCTTCTACGCATTCGTCAGCGGCGTAACAGCAGATGACCAGTCAGGATGGTTGATGCGACGGGCAGCGCGATATGGCCGCAATCCGTTGCGCAGGTTTGTGGGGCTTGTCGTCTTACTCGTGCTCGCTTACGCTCTCGTCGACGGTGTGGCTTTCGTTTTCATGACACAGAAGTTGCCCGTACTCGCGCAAGAGCTGCTGAATCACATCCTCTACGGTGCACACGGCTCTCTTCGCTGACAAATCGCAAACTGGCGAGGGGAGGAGCATTGGTTGGGCTGCTTCATTGAGGCGGTTTGCCCGACGTATTTTCCGCCATCGCTGATTTGCTGCTGCGGTAAAACGGCTTGGCTGCGGCGCGCCACTGCTATTGGTTTATTGGCGCGTCGGGCGGTTCTGACAGGCGCCCGAAGGTGTCTGCATACATTCCGTCGAACACCGAGTATTTCCGCGACTACCGCAAGCGTTGAACAGCAGCAGGGGAGCGGTGGCAGCCCCCTTGCATCAAGCTCGACATTACCCGGCCAGGGCAGCGTCCTTCACCTTCTTGAGCGCACGCACTTGCCGCGCGCGGTTGCCGGCTTGGCCTCAAACCACTGCTCCTGGCCCGTGAAGGGGTTTTTGCCGAAGCGACGCTTGGTCGCCGGCACCTTGACCGATGTCACCTTGAACAGACCCGGCAAAGTGAATTCGCCGGCGCCCTTCTTGTGCAGAGTGGCCACGATCGTATTCTCCAGATGCAGGAGCACGGCCTTGACCGCCTTGGTGTCGAGTTCGGCTTCTCACCAAGCTGGCCTTGGTGAACGTGCCCTTGAGCGGCTTGAGGGTCGGTGCTGCGCTGGCGGCCTTCTTTGCCGGTGCGGTCTTCTTCGTTGCGGTCTTTGCTTTGGTCGCCATGGGCTGAGTGGAAGTTGAAGAGATTGAACATCTAGGAACAACTTGCCGCGGATGCCACATCGCCGGGACTTGCATAGCAAACAGCGGCTACCGACGCGACCCGAACAACTTGATCTGGGGTTTCTCGGTGCCAAAGATCATCTCTGCTGACGCATCGGACCACTGCCGACGCAGGAGGGGCATGGTCGGCTTGCGAGCGAGCCGTTTGACGGCGAACCGATGTTTGGGGGGCGGTGATCGGCGGCGTCTGAGTGCGCGGCTTGCTGGGACAGCCGACCGCGCCCGAACTGAACAGCAGACAGGTGCCATCCGTCGACCAGATTGCGCCGTGCAGCATGAAGGCCAAGCGCGCCCCCGATTGAGCGCGGAGCCAGCCGTCTTCGAGGTACGCGATGAACGTGCCGTCATATGCGAAGAACGTTTAGCCATCGTCCGTGTAGATGGTTGGTTTGCCGTGACGGTCATAGAAATCGAGTGCCATTGCTGCATTCCTGTTATCGAGGACCGAGAGAAGGCCGACATGTGGTACATCCGCCGGCCAGCATTGGCGCAGGCAACCGGGAACACGCAGGGATGCCGCGGCCGGTGTGCCATCGCTCCCTAAAATTGGGAAACAGGAACGCCGCCGGCATCGCAGCTCCCGCCTGGTGTTCCGTCACGCGCGCATGACCACCAGGGACTTTGGCCGGTTGCTTACAAGCGGTGTCTAGCCGGGTTGTTCCGCCTGTTGCAACGACGCCATGACGGCGGGAGTCAGGAGGCGAGAGCGCTCCGTGAATGCCTGCCGCGACGGCGCGTGATGGAAGGGCGCATGGAACAGGTGGAGTCGCTTGCGGGCTCGCGTCACGGCCACGTAGAAGAGGCGGCGTTCCTCTGCGATCTGGTTCGAGTCGGTTGCTCGATAGAACGGGATGGAACCATCCGTGACGCCCAGCACGATGACGTGGTCCCACTCACCGCCCTTTGCGGCATGGATCGAGGACAAGACCACTGGTGCCTGTGCGCGCAGCGTCTCGATATGCGACCGCAGCGCCTGCACCGTCTTGAACTTGCTGGCGATGGGTTGCCAGCGACCGAGTTCGGCGGCGATGTTGGTGACGGGCTTGCCCGGCTCCCGCATCAGGCGCAGGTAGATTCGCATGGCCACCGTATAGCATCCCTGGAAGGAGGGCACGGGGGCAGCTTTCTTGAGCATGAGGAGACAGGGTGCCAGTCGATTTGCCGGGATCGGTTTGCCAACGATCTCCGCCAGCCGGCGGGCACGCCACTTCCTATTCGGCTTGTTGCCCGCCTTCGCCGTGGCGATGCAGGTCAGCGCCAGCGTTAGCATATCGAGCAGCCGGTCGGCGTGCTCGGGTTCGCGCGGCAGATGCACCGGATGGATCTCGTGACCAGCGGCCAACAGCGCTTTTTCGACCAGCCGGGTCTGTGCTTTAGTTCGCGCCAACACGGCGATTTGGTTACCCGTCACGCCTTGGCTCTTGAGCTTGCGGACCAGATCAACAACCGCGTCTTCCTGCACGATAGCGGAGGCGCAACGGTGCAGTGACGGTGTGACACCGTGACGAGTACCAACAACGGGGTTGTCACCGCCCAGGATAGCGTTCGCCAGCGCGGCGTTCTGCGCAGTCAAACGGAACGACCGCGAGAGCGGCATTGTCACGGCGTCACGGAGCGCATCGCGCAAGTTGCCAGCGTGGCCACCTAGGAAGCCGTAGATGGCCTGTCGCGGGTCACCGAACACCATCACGTTGGGGATGCGACGAGCAAGGCCAGCAAGAAGCCGCATCTGGTCATCGGTCATATCCTGCGCTTCGTCAACCAGCAGGTGCTTGAACGGCAGTGATGCGGTATCGCAAAGGGGAATTGCGCGCGTCAGCATGGTCGAGAAGTCAATGGCGCCGGCTCGCTCCATGCGCTTGTCGTACGCGCGGCGGATTTTACGCAGTTCGGCCAACATACCGGCGTAGCAGGCGAACCCAGACCCAGCATCCTGCACCAGACGCGCGGCTACATCATCGCTGCCGTTGCACCGATCGAAGAACTCCAACAGCCGTTTCCGCTCGCCCTTGGTGTTCAGCGAAACGCCGGTCCTTCGGCGAACCAAGCTGCAGGTCTTCGGGTAGGTGCACAAGGCGCCCGAGAACAACTCAGCCCTGCGGGCCAGGGGCAGCATCTGTGGCTTGAGTTTGACCGAGCCAGTAGCTTGCTTCACGACGCTCAAGGCGAACGCGTGAAAGGTTTTCACCAGGATGCGGGCGGGCAGGCGTTCCTTCAGCACGTTGACCGCGTTGTTCGAGAAGGTGAGCACCAGGATGTCGGAGAGGGGCACGCCGTCATCGGTCAGACGACCAGCTCGCGCGCACAGGGTCCGAGTCTTGCCGCTGCCGGCGACAGCGGACACGAGAACGCGCAGCGCGGTCGTGGTGATGATCGCCTGTTGCTCGGAGGTGGGTAGGAAAATATTCATAGATGGCGGCCTGTCACACGTGACAGCGGGATGGGCATCGATGGGCTGTATCTGGTGATGATCTGTGGTTGCGTTTTTGCAGGGTAGAAACGAGGTCAAGGAACAGCACGGAGATGCGAAAAACCGCTATACGTGTCGATCAAAAATGGAATTGGTACAAGGGCTAGGAAGGGAAGGAAGGGAGAAAGATTGGGGGTATATATCATTAGGACAGCGCCCCCTTCGTTGTACTCTGTCACGAGGTCACGTCGGCAGGAACAGTTCATTTGCGAGAGGCAGCAGGAGCTTGTCGATGTCGGGGTATTCGCGGCGGCAGTCCTGAAGCACGAAGGCTTCGTTGTGTCGGTACTGGTTGAGGAACCGGTCCGCACGTTTCCGAAGGGCGGCTTCAGACACGTCAGCGTTGTCTGGGTCGAGCCAGCGACCCAGGTCTCCCTTCGATGGCATACGGAACAAACGGAGGTTCTCGGCCCAGAATGCGCGGTGGTCGAAGTCGACGCAGTCGGCCAGCGTCAGCAGACCGGACGCGGCCAACGTCTCGACACCTTGTAGCCGGTGCTCAAGGTGGCAGCACGGCGAGCGAAGCTGTCGGGCAGCCCAGAGCTTGCTTGTGCTGTCGTCGTACAGAGCGACATTGCGCGCGCTCTTCAGCGAGTTTTTATCTGCGCGCGGCGCGAAATATGCCGTCGTTTTCGCGAACGTGACATCGTGACGCAGATACGGCACATACATCTGCGCGAGGAGAAAGTTGCGGATTGCATATGCGGCGGCGCGGCTTTCAACCAGCCAATCGAGGGCCAGTTCGGAGTAGCTCAGTTGGACGCGGTGACGCGTTCCGATGGCTTGCACGAGCACAGACAAGGCTTCACGGCTCGGTTGAAAAATCTCGATCTCGGTTTGCCACACCGGATGGAACAGCAGGGACTTGCCGGCGTTCACTTTCAGGTTGGCGCAGTGGCGTTCAATCCCGCTCACGGGAATGCGAGGAGCAGGGTGGTCGATCCAGAACGTCAGGCGGTCGAACCCGGTCACGACGCGCTTGATGAGGCCGAGCGCGTCTTTGACCTCAGTTGGCAACTTTGAGGGAGGGGTACGGAGGCGCGTTTTCATGGAGTAGACAGGGCGTGGACATGCGGGTCTTTACCGCACCGCTTTGCTGGTTTTGGGGCGTACTTATAGTCTGCCTCCGCCATGAGCGCCCAGCTTGTCCCGCTGCGCGGCTGAGATGAATGCAGGTGTTGCACGCGTTGCGGTATTGCCTCATGTCAGGACAACACGCGCAACGCGTGCAACATGGTTCAAATTTCCACGGGCTTACGTGAACGAGATTGGCCTTTGTCTTCGTCCGGGGGCGGGGCCTCACCGTTATCGTTTGCTTCCTCGTCAGACTCTGGTTCAAGGTCCAGCCCCAGGAACGGGAACCAGTCTTCGCGCCAGCCGTCGTAAGGACCGATTTCGGCATCCAGGTCTTTCGACAGCGGAAGCGCTTTCAAGCGGCGTGACACGTTCGATTTGTCCTTGCCGACGAGCGAGGCGATGGTAGTGACCGTCTCATTCTCGCAGTGCAGGTACCAGATCGCGCGATCCAGTGCCGTTGCGGCGACGAAGATGGTCTGCTTGAAGTCCCAGCCGTCCTCCGCCCAGACCTCACACATCGTTCGACCGACGCCCCAGGTGTGCTGATATTCCAGCGACGTGGCCGTCAACGAAAAGGCAACCAAGGCACCCGGACCCGGATCGCACTTGTCCGCAAGAATGACCTCCTGGGCGTGGCGGCGCATCCACGCGGCGTCTTCGGATTTCGGCAAGTGAAGGAACAACACGATCAACCCGTTGCGCTCCTTGGCGGCGCTGTCGAGCTTGCTAAGCATGCCCGCCATCTCCTCGCGTGCTACGCTGGTGACAGTCACCTGAGCGGTCACACACGCGCCGTCACCCAGGTGTTCCAGCAACAGATGGACGCCCTCGTCGGTCAGGCTGCTGAAGTCGCGGCAATGAGCAAGCGGTACGCAGGAATAGCGTTCGCTGATCTGGCGAGCGGACGGACCGCAGCGGTGGAGCGTTTTTGCGAAATCTGCGTCACGCGAGTTCGCGCCGTACAACGCGTGCAGCGCGTTGACGTAGGACATTGGCAGATCAGCGAGTTGCTTGCCTTCCAGGATCACGCGTTCCGTCACCATGCGAACGTACGGCATCACGCTCGAATCGTGGGCCGCGACGAGTACGACTCCAGGCTTGATCTTGGTGATGGCCTTGCGCATGCGGTCCGTCATGCTCACGGGTACCGTCTGGTGTGAGACGGTTTTCTTGGTGGTCAGATTTTCCGGCATCTTCTTATTCCGAGTTTGGCAGTTGGTGGGTTTGACGTTAAGAAGCGTCCGAGACGTTCGGACCACCAACCTTGCACGTTTCCAAGAAGCGGTAGAGGTCGTCTTTCAGATAGAAGACCTTGCGGCCGACTTTCAAATACGGCAGGCGGTCCTCGTACTTGCGCAGATAACGCCACTGGGCGAGGGTTTCCGGCTCTACGCCCAGAATTCCAGCAGCTTCCTTGTTGTCCGCGCGGTTTTCCGGCGTGAGAGACTGATCGGTTTTCATTGCCATTGGTATTACCTCTTTCGTTTGCGTGATTGACATTGAACAGCGGGACGAAGGTTAATCACCAATGCAGATCAAAGGTGCCGGATAGGGTCACGGAGTCTTGCCCCCCCTATCCGGTGATTCGCAAACCAAAGTGTTCGAAGTGCAAAGCGCGTTGAAGACGCCCAGATTGGACAGCGTCAGGACAACGTGAATTGGTGCGTGCGCGCTCTTCAGCCGCCATCCCGGCCCTGCGTGTGCCAGTTGCTGACTGGCAACGGCCAATCCAGCAGTTAGGTGCATGGGTGTCGGGATGGGAAGCTGAGGAAGCAGGCCGATGTGCGCGCGGCTGGTGACCGTATCCAGGCAACTATTTGGGCGGCGGCTCAACGACGCGGTAGGCGCGATGCTACGCAAGGGCCTACAGGAACATGCGTTCGGGTATCTGCGAGAAGGTGGGGACAGCGGCGGTTCCGGTCGGGTGGCTTGTCGATTGCTCACTGGCCGGACGTGCGCGCCGCGTGCCAGCTGCGTAACGTATGCACCAAGGTGGCCATTCGGCCGGCGACAGGCTTATTACCCGGCAGCTCTCATCGTAGCGATGTCGATCTGTTCGATCACACGTGTTGAGGCGAGGGTATCGTTCTGCGGCTAATTTCCGCGCTCATCGCCAACACGCACATTGATTTGACGCCGAAGTTGCGAAGGCGCCGCAGTCTCGGACGTGATGGTGGTGCGGGCGGGTTTCGCTGAGTCGGATTCAGGTCTGTTCACTGGGAAGCGCTGACCGAGCACGCACGCTAGCCTTTGGCCAGCATCGCCACCATCGCCAGCATGCAGTCGGATGCGATATGGTCAATCGGTGCCGCGTGAGTATGGGTGACGCGCGACGTTGTAGTGCGCGCGGAATTGAAGACCCGTGCCGAGGAATGCTTGCTAGTGGTCTGCGCCGGTGCGCAGCTTGCTCATGGCAACCTGTACGTACCCTTGTTCCAGCACGTAATATCGAGCCATACGCATCCATTCCCGGACGGATGCATCGTTGATGCGTCTAGGGTCAAGCCAAGGGCATTCTTTGCGCAGCGTTTCCGCGATATGTTGCGAGAGGGGGCGAACCCATTCGTCGGCGGACTCACCAAAGGGGTATTCGCACAGCCATCGTCGCTTCGCTCCGGTGTCCTCTTTCCCATCCTCGCCGAAGAACGATTCATCTTCGCCCAACTCGTCGCGCCGAATCTCCCGTGCCTGCGCCATCGCGTCCAACGTGCGAAGGGCAAGATGCAAACGCAGTGGGGTGGTTACCCGAAAACGAGTGCGTCCATATGCCCAGAACGTAATCTCGTTGATGATGTCGCCACCCCTCTTCGCAACTAGCCCTGGAGCGAGACGCACATAGCGTAGCGGTGCAGCATAGTCATACAGCGAAGCCTTTTCCTCGCCGCTGCCTACTCGCACGGGAATGCGTTGCCGAAGCTCCTCCAATATTCTCGTGACTTCTTTTACTTGCAAGATGGGATCGGCCCCGACTGACAGGCGGACCAACACCTGACTTTGCAACATCGGCACAGTCTCATCAGTGATGAGGCCGATTTCGACTTCGTCGGTGGCGCGCAGGTGTGACAGGGCGGGCAACACGGCCTTAAGCGGTGGCGGGCCAATCAAGTTCAGTTGTGTCTTGCAATCTAGGTCGTCCCACGCTGTCGCCGAGTCAAGCGGCTTGGCGATTTGCCACATAAGGCAAAACCGATCAACCTCGCTGTTCGCGTACACCCGATCGGAGACATCTTCCACGTCCACGTCGTGCAGAATTTGTTGCAGTCTTTGGTACGCGGCGTCGTAGCGGGCGCTACGACGCAGGAATTCCCATGCCCATCGCTGAGCCGTTGTCTCGTTTCGAGCGGGGTAGTGGTCGGGCGATGTCCAATCCGTGTCGTCCGGCATGTTAAAGACGATGGGCGGGATGGGGAAGTCTGGCATGGGGCGATCCTTCACGCTTGCTCAATGGAAGCCATCCCAGATGGTAGCAAAGCGGTAGCAACGGTGCCCGGAGCCCCAAAGCAAAAAGGGCTCCGATTGCTCGGAACCCTTTTAAATACTGGTGGGGCGTGAGTGACTCGAACACTCGACCTACGGATTAAGAGTCCGCTGCTCTACCAACTGAGCTAACGCCCCGCGAAGAAATGAGACTATATCAACCTTTTTTGGATCGCGCTAGTCCCCTGCGCGAATTTTTTTCGAATCGACGCTGTGACTGCGTAGCACGTCGATGAATTGCGTGAGCCCGTGCGTGGGGTGCTTGTCGCGATGGCGCACGATCAGCAGCGGCCGGGCAATGCGTGGCAGGCCGCTGTTGACTTCCACCAGGCGGCCGTCACGCAGCGCGTCGGCCACCACGTGGCGCGACAGGCAGCTGATCCCGTAGCCGGCCGCCACGGTCCGCTGGATGGCCTCGGAGTGTCCGAGTTCGAGCGCGACATGCAGCGGCCCGACCACCGAAGCGATGCGGCTGTCGACCAGTTCGCGCGTGCCGGAGCCGGGTTCACGCATCAGCCAGCCCGCTTCGCGCAGCGCCGCATGCGAGACGGGTCCCGTTCCTTGCGTGAGCGGATGCCCCGGCGCGGCAACGATCACCATCTCGTCGTCGATCCACGTTTCGATTTCCAATGCTTCGCCGCGGCAGGTGCCTTCAATCAAGCCGATGTCGACCTCGAAACGCTGCACGGCATCGACCACGTCCTGCGTGTTGCCGATCAGCACGTCGAGCTGGCTGTCCGGCGCGATCTCGTGCCGGAAGCCCGCCAGCAGGGCGGGCAGCACATAGTTGCCGATCGTGCTGCTGGCGGCCAGCTTCAGGCGCACGTTCGGCTGGGCGGTCGCGTGTTCCAGCGCATCGGCGTGATCGAGCAGCGCCTGTGCTTGCGGCAGAAGTTGTCGGCCCAGCGCATTCAGATGCAGGCGCCGCGCATGCCGGTCAAACAGCGGATGCCCGAGCGTGGATTCCAGTTCGGCCAGCGCCGCGCTGACAGCGGATTGTGACAGGCCGAGGAGTTCGCCCGCAGCGGTGGTCGTCTCACTTTGCGCGATGGCGGCGAAGACGGCCCACTGCCGCAATGTGACGCGAGGCGCTTTGTTATCCATAAAAGTGGTTGGAATTACGAAAATTACCTGTTTTACATGTTATCACGGCCCGCATATCGTTATGCGCATATCGAATAAGCAAGGCGGATGTGATGACGACTGCGCAGAAACAGCTGGCACCCTCGAGCATGGCGGCGGGATTCGATGGGCGGACGCTTGCCAGCGTGACGGTGTTGTTCGGCTGCGCGGGCGTGGCCATAGCGCTCGGTGCCATGCCGTGGGCGGAGCATCTGGGCCTGAGCGCATTAACGATCGCCATCCTGCTCGGCATGGCTGTGGGGCATGTCCCTGGTCACCAGCGCTGGCTGACGCCAGGAGCGATCCAGTTTGCGCGCCATACGCTGCTGCGGGCCGGCGTGATTCTCTACGGCGCTCGGCTGACGCTGGCGCAGATCCAGGATCTGGGTACGTCAGGCGTGGTGATTCCCCTGGTGGTATTGGCCGCGACGATGCTGGCCGGTACGTGGATCGGCACGCGCTGGTTTCGCCTCACGCGCTCGCAAGCCGTGCTGGTGGCGGCGGGCAGTGCCGTGTGCGGGGCCGCGGCCGTGCTGGCCGTCGCGCCGGCGGTGAAGGCGTCACCGCGTGAGACGGCCGTAGCGATTGCCAGCGTGGTCCTGTTCGGCACGGTCGGCATCTTTCTGTATCCGTGGCTGTACACGCTGGTCGCACATGCCGGTGCGGCCGTCACGCCTGAGCACTTTGGCGTCTACATCGGTTCGACGATCCACGAGGTCGCGCAGGTGATTGCCGCCGCGCGCCCGCTGGGCGACGACGCCACCAACGCCGCCGTCGTCAGCAAGATGGTGCGCGTGCTGGCGCTGGCTCCGCTGCTTGTGGTGCTGGCATGCATGACGCCTGCTGAAGCGTCGGCTTCCGCTTCGGCGCCTTCCGAGGGTGCGCTTCGCAAGGCCGCCGGCCATGCCTGGAAGGCGATGCCCTGGTTTGCGGTGGGCTTACTCGCCGTGACACTGCTGAATTCCGCTGGTGCGATCCCCGCTGCGTGGCATGCCCCCATTGATGCCATCGACACCGCCATGCTGGCCTGCGCGATGTTTGCCATCGGCACGCAAACGCATGTGCCGATGCTGCTGAAGTCCGGCGTGCGACCGCTGCTGTGTGCCGCTGTGCTGTGGGTAGGTCTGGTGGGCGGCGGCGCGCTCATCAATGTGGGCGTGCGGTTGCTGATGGGCTGATCCGGCACCTGAAATGACATGCGCAGAGGCGGCTGATTCTCTTCCATGGCGGGCAAGTCGCATCCGGTTGGCGACTTGTGCGCCGCGGCTTTTCATTCGAGTGCGGCCGCCTAGTATGAAGTCCTGAGTCTTAGACAAGGGGCAATCATGCAAGCGCACCCCGTCGTTTCAAGAGACGAATGGCTTATCCAGCGCCGAGCGTTGCTGGCGCGCGAGAAAGAGGCCATCCATCTGCGCGACGCCATCAACGCCGAGCGCCAAGCGCTGCCGTGGGTCAAGGTCGATGCGGCATACGTGTTCGAGTCGCCGGAGGGCAAGAAGACGCTGCTCGACCTGTTCGACGGCCGCAGCCAACTGATGGTCTATCACTTCATGCTCGGCCCAGACTGGGATGCGGGCTGTCCGGGGTGCTCCTTCCTGTCCGACCATATTGGCGGAATGCTCCCGCATTTGAACCACCACGACGTGACGTTCGTCGCGGTGTCCCGCGCGCCGATGGACAAGATCGCCACCTACAAAAAGCGCATGGGCTGGCGATTCCCGTGGGTGTCGTCGTTCGGCTCGACGTTCAATCACGACTATCGCGTGAGTTTCTCGCAGGACGAACTCGCAAGCGGGACGGTCGACTACAACTACACGGCTACGCCACGCGAAGAGGCTCACGACGAACTGCCTGGAATGAGCGCCTTTTATCAAGACGAGGCGCGCAATGTCTTCCACACGTACTCGACGTATGCGCGCGGCTTGGAGGACATGGTTGGCACGCTGCTGCTGCTCGATCGCGCGCCGCTTGGCCGCAATGAAAACGGCCCGATGTCATGGGTGCGCCGTCACGACGAATATGAAGACGCGCCGAACACGCACGGCTGCAGCGCGACGTAACACGCTGGTGCGGAGGAGGGAAGGAAGCGACGAGGGGATTGGTGCCCGGAGCCGGGATCGAACCGGCACGCGCCGATTAGGGCGCAGCGGATTTTAAGTCCGCGGTGTCTACCAATTTCACCATCCGGGCATGACGATCGGTGCAAACAATACACGCACCGATGCCACAAATGAAAACGCCCCGCACGAAGCGAGGCGTTTTGTTATTTTGGCTCCCCGACCTGGGCTCGAACCAGGGACCTACGGATTAACAGTCCGGCGCTCTACCGACTGAGCTATCGGGGAATCGCTGCAACAGCGAAGAAATGAATTCTAGCTAGTTTCCGTTCTACCCGTCAACACCTTTTTTCGCGATGCTCTACAAAAAGTGTGCGGGCAGGTTGGCTTGAGCGAGTTCAGCCGCGGTCGAGATACTGTTCCTTGTCCTTCACGTCCTTCCAGTCGTCGGCGTCGGGCAAGGGTTGCTTGGTCTTGGTGATCGACGGCCAGCCGGCTTGCGCCAGCTCTGCATTGATGGCGATCCATTTCTGCTGATCGGCAGGCACGTCTTCTTCGGCGTAGATAGCGTTGACCGGGCACTCGGCCACGCAGACGGCGCAGTCGATGCACTCATCCGGATCAATGGTCAGGAAGTTCGGGCCTTCGCGGAAGCAGTCGACGGGGCAGACGTCCACGCAGTCGGTGTACTTGCAGCGGACACAGCTTTCGGTAACGACGTGAGTCATTTCGCTTGGAAGTTGATGCTAGGAATTCGTGGGGCGCGCGGTCCTGGATGCTTGGGCGTTTCCATACCGGCAATCTCGCATTGTAACGCACCGGCCGTGCCCGATTGCTGCGTCATCTTCGCGCCGTCAGACAGTTTTGGCATGTATTTATGCGTTGGCGCAAGGTTTGTCCAATCCGCTATTGCGCGTGCTCGATCACCATCTGCACGCGCGTGATGCCATTGAACGTGTTGTTGTCGAGCCGGTAGGCCACGTACGCCGAGGCGCCGAGCGGCTCTGCGTGGTTGAACCAGATCGCGTCGAAATGCTGCTTGCCGCGGCCGAGCTTGAGCTTCAGGTGCTTGTCTTTCAGCACCGCCTGCGATAGCACGTCGAACTCGCCGCAGAAGCTTGGCGCCGGAAAGCCTTGGCCCCAGACCTGGGTTTCGAGCAGCTCGACGAACTGCGGCGTGAAGCATTCCGGGTCCGCTTCGCCGTCGGTTTCGAGCACGCGCGAGAGCAGGGCCTCGGTCAGCCATTCCCGGCCGACGGCTTCGAAGGTGGCGACGAATGTCTCGAAACCGTCTTCGCGCAGCGTGAGCCCTGCCGCCATGGCATGGCCACCGAATTTCACGATCAGCCCTGGGCTGCGCTTGTGAACCGCGTCCAGCGCATCGCGCAGGTGGAAGCCTGGAATCGAACGGCCCGACCCCTTGATGACGCCGTCGTCGCCGGGCGCGAAGGTGAACACCGGGCGGTGGAACTTGTCCTTGATGCGCGACGCGACGATGCCGATCACGCCCTGGTGCCATGTCTCGTTGTAGACCGCGATGGTGTGGCGACCGGCGCCATCGATGGTGTTCATGCTGTCGAGGATGGCGAGCGCTTCCTGCTGCATGCCGGCTTCGATCTCGCGGCGCTCGCGGTTCATGCCGTCAAGTTCGGCGGCGATGGACATGGCGCGGTCGTAGTCGTCGGTGAGCAGGCATTCGATGCCGAGCGACAT
>Ga0075448_10000572_pt1 | contig 13197 bp, 9 predicted proteins | sample CoawatmetaG10DNA_2_FD_72353 | JGI IMG/M metagenome (GOLD analysis project Ga0075448, IMG submission 72353) | Marine microbial communities from the West Antarctic Peninsula - Coastal water metaG108-DNA | ecosystem: Environmental > Aquatic > Marine > Coastal | place: Atlantic Ocean: West Antarctic... | reverse complement strand
AACCCCGTCGCTCTTGGTAAAACACGGGCTAAACTTGTGCAGAGAAACGATAATGCTGGTAGCAGTGTTCTAACATTACTAATGCATGGAGACGCTGCATTTTCTGGTCAGGGGATTGTTGCGGAATGTTTTGCTCTCAGTGATCTTAGTGGTTATAGGACTGGCGGAACTATCCACGTGGTGGTTAATAATCAAATTGGTTTTACTACCTCACCACACTATTCTCGATCTTCGCCCTACCCGTCTGATATGGCTAAAGCTATACAAGCCCCTGTATTTCATGTGAACGGTGATGATCCTGAGGCAGTTGTTTTTAGTATGAAGCTGGCAACAGAATATAGACAAAAATTTAAGAAAGACGTTGTCGTAGATATGTTTTGTTACCGTCGATTTGGTCATAACGAAGGCGACGAACCATCATTTACACAACCCTTAATGTATAAGCGTATAAAAAATCATCCGACATCGAGGACAATATACGCGGATAGACTAGTACTTGAAGGTGTTATGACAAAGAGTGATACAGATCTGATGGTTAAAGATTTTCATGACTATTTAGATTTAGAATTTGAAGCGGCTAAAAATTATAAGCCAGAGAAAGCGGACTGGTTTGCCGGTAGTTGGAGTGGTATAGAGCGCCCTGATGATGATACCCGTCTTGGGAGCCAAACTGGTGTAAGTGTGGCTGAGCTTAAAGACCTTGGTAATCTTTTAACTACTGTACCCGAAGGTTTTAACATTCATAAAACTTTACAACGAACGTTAGATGCTAAAGCACGTATGTTTGAAGTAGGGAAAAACTTTGATTGGGCTACTGCAGAAGCGCTAGCCTTTGGAACGCTGATCCGTGAGGGCCACCGCGTCCGCCTATCTGGTCAAGATAGTAAACGGGGCACTTTCTCGAATCGTCACAGTGTATTTATTGATCAAGAAACAGAAAAACCTTATGTGCCACTTGCTCACGCTGGTGATGGGCCAAATTCCCATGCTACGTTTGAAGTGATTGACAGTGCTCTTTCTGAAGAAGCGGTTCTTGGTTTCGAATATGGTTATACTATGGCGGAACCAAATGCATTGGTGACTTGGGAGGCTCAGTTTGGTGATTTCGCCAATGGAGCACAAATGATATTTGATCAATTTATTTCAAGTGGTGAAAGTAAATGGCTTCGCTTTAGTGGTCTCGTTGTTTGTTTGCCACACGGGTATGAAGGACAGGGTCCCGAGCATTCGTCCGCCCGTTTAGAACGGTTTCTTCAACTCTGTGCAGAAAGAAATATGCAGGTAGTTAATTGTACTACGCCGGCAAACTTTTTTCATGTTCTTCGTCGGCAAATGAAACGTAAATTCCGCAAGCCGCTAATTATTATGACCCCCAAATCTTTACTAAGACATAAACTTGCAACTTCAAAAATTGAAGATATGGCCGAAGGAAGCGAATTTCATAGACTTCTCTGGGATGATGCAGATTCTGATCCAGACAAAACAATTAAGATTAATAAACCAAGTGGTATTAAGCGTTTAATACTTTGTAGCGGAAAGGTTTATTATGAAATTATGGCTGAACGTGATGCACGTGATCAAAAAGATACATATATTATGCGTGTTGAGCAGCTCTATCCATTCCCAGCGGTGGCTTTGATAAAAGAACTTAAGCGATTTAAAAACCTTGAAACAGTGATTTGGTGTCAAGAAGAGCCAAAAAACATGGGTTCTTGGAGCTTTATAGATCCTAATATTGAAGAAGCCCTTTCCGGAGTTAAAGGTAGTGTATCACGACCTATCTACGCAGGCCGTAAAGCCTCTGCTTCGCCGGCTACAGGGCTCATGGAAAGACATAAAAAAGAACAGGCGGATCTTATTGATCGGGCTTTAACAATAGAAAAAAGATAAGAAAAATAAGGAGAAGATCAGATGACCGTTGAAGTCCGCGTACCGGTACTCGGTGAATCAGTAGCTGAAGCAACTTTGGGAAAATGGTATAAAGTCGTTGGCGATGCAGTCGCTATTGATGAAGTGATTTGTGAGCTTGAAACAGATAAGGTTGCCCTTGAAATAACTGCATCTGCTGCGGGATCTCTAGCAGAAATCACTGCCTCTGAAGGCGATAATGTTGAGGTGGGTGCATTACTTGGTAAAATAGATGAAACTGCAAACGGAACCGCTGAAACCTCGGCGGCAACTCCAGTTTCTATAAAAGCAGAAATACCTCTAGAGGCGCCTGCACAGGTTCAAGAAAAAGTGATGTCAAATATCAGGCCCGCTGCAGCAAAATTAGCAAGCGAAAAAGGTATTGATCCGCTTAGCGTTACGGCTACCGGTGCCGGAGGCGTCATAACCAAAGCTGATGTGCTAACGCACTTACCTAACCCTCACACTCCAGCTACTGTTGTCCCGTTAACAGAGGTAATGCAAGAAGAAGTAGTTCCCATGACGCGTTTGCGCCGTACTGTTGCTAAGCGGCTTAAGGAAGCGCAAAATACAGCTGCAATGCTAACTACTTATAATGAAGTTGATATGACCGCAGTTATGGATCTTCGCAAAAAATATCAAGAAACTTTTGAGAAAAAACATGGCTGCCGTCTTGGTTTTATGTCCTTCTTTGCTAAGAGCTGTACTGCAGCACTTAAGGAGATCCCTGAAGTAAATGCCGAAATCCGTGAGGACAGTATCGTTTATAAAAATTATTATAATATTGGAGTTGCTGCAAGTACGCCAGCTGGGCTTGTAGTTCCGGTTATTCGCAACTGTGAAAATCTCAGTTTTGCTGATATTGAAAAAGAAATAAGTCGTCTTGGAGGTCGCGCTCGTGATGGTAAGCTTAGTATGGACGAAATGATGGGCGGTACTTTTACAATATCTAATGGTGGTGTTTTTGGCTCGCTTTTATCATCACCAATTCTTAATGCACCTCAATCTGGAATATTGGGGATGCATACAATTCAAAAAAGACCAGTAGTTGTGAATGATGAAATTGTTATTCGGCCAATGATGTACCTTTCATTATCATATGACCACCGTATCGTTGACGGAAAGGGAGCAGTTACGTTCTTAGTTCGCGTCAAAGAAAACCTTGAGGATCCCCAGAGGTTGGTTCTTGATCTTTAATTTTATAGAAATTGGAAACTCATAATGAGTAATAATTATGACCTTATCGTTATTGGTGGTGGACCAGGTGGTTACGTCGCGGCTATTAGAGCAGCTCAACTTGGGCTTAAAGTAGCTTGCGTTGAAATGCGCGGCGCACTTGGTGGTACTTGTCTTAATGTAGGCTGCATACCATCAAAAGCCCTGTTACATGCGTCAGAACTATATAATGAAGCAAATGGCGGCATGGAAAAATTTGGTATTTCAACAGGAAAAGTCTCTGTCGATATATCTAAATTAATGGACCATAAAGATGGAGTTGTTACTGACCTTACAAATGGTATTGCTTACTTATTTAAGAAAAATAAAGTTGATTATATTAAAGGTCGTGGCTCTGTAGCTGGTTCTGGCAAAGTTGAGGTAGAAATTAACGGTGGTGGCACGGAAACGTTGATAACTAAAAATATCGTGATTGCTACTGGTTCAGATTTTACCAACCTTCCTGGCATCGAAATTGATGAAAAAATTATAGTATCTTCCACCGGTGCACTTAGTCTCTCAAAGATACCAAACCACATGGTCGTAATAGGTGGTGGAGTTATCGGACTAGAACTTGGCTCTGTATGGAAACGTCTTGGTTCTGATGTAACTGTTGTTGAATATATGGATCGTATTATACCTGAAATGGATGGTGAAATTTCGAAGACATTTGCGAGAATTTTAAAGAAACAAGGATTTAAGTTTAAGTTAAAATCAAAAGTAACAGGTGTTAAAAGTACAATAAATGGTGCAACAGTAACTGTTGAAGCAGTGACAGGTAGTAAAAAAGAAAAGATAAAAGCTGACGTCGTATTGGTAGCTGTTGGTCGTAAACCTTATACAGACGGCCTTGGCCTAGTTAAGTCAGGCATTAAATTAACTGAGCGGGGCCAAGTGGATATTAATAATTATTTTGAAACTAATATCTCTGGTATTTATGCTATTGGCGATGTTGTGCGAGGTTCTATGTTAGCCCATAAAGCTGAAGATGAAGGAGTGGCCGTCGCGGAAATTATAGCAGGGTACGCCGGCCACGTTAATTATGACGCTATTCCGGGTGTGATTTATACTATGCCTGAAGTAGCATCGGTTGGTATGACCGAGGAAGAATTAAAAGAAGTTGGTACTTCTTATGAGGTTGGGAAATTTCCATTTACCGCTAATAGTCGTGCTAAAGCTAAAGCACAAACGGAGGGTTTTGTTAAAATACTCTCATCCAAGGATACAGATAAAGTACTGGGCGCGCATATTATTGGTGTAGATGCGGGGAACATGATTGCTGAAATGACATTAGCAATTGAAAAGGGTCTTACAGCTGAAGATATCGCCTATACTAGTCATGCCCATCCCACTGAAACTGAAGCGATTAAAGAAGCAGCAATGGCGGCGGGTGGCAAGCCGATCCACATGTAAATATTTTTATTTTCAAAAATGCGTTGAATAAAAGAGACCACATAAATAAACTCATCTCATGAACTCAATTCAAGCAATACAAATGGCGGCGAGGTTGGCTAATCAAGGTAAACTTGTGGAGGCTCAAAAACTTTGTCAGAACATTATTGCCTCTAATGAAAAATTTCATCCTGCATATCATTTGCTGGGTCAACTGGCATTTCAGGATGGGCGCCTAGATATTGCTGCTCAACTATTGAAAAATGCTTTGGTTCTTGATCATACACGAGCTAGTTACTGCCGTGATTTAGCAGAAGTTTTATTTCACAGTAACAAACTAAAAGACGCACTTTCATTTGTTAGACGTGCATTGGATATCAATAGTAAAGACCCTAAAACCCATTTTCTTTCTGGATTGGCTCTCATGAAAAATGGGGAGCGCGAGCTCGCTATAAAATCTTTCGAAACGGTCATAAGTTTGGCACCTGATTTCGGAGCAGCTTATAATAATATTGGTTCATTATTGGAAGATTCGGGGAGGCTGAGCGAGGCTATAAAAAATTATAAGCAGGCTATTAGAATTGATCCTAATAATATCCAAGCTCAGAATAACCTTGCCTCGACTATGATTGCGACCGGGGATATGAAGAAGGCAAAAAAGCATCTACTTTTAGCCATAAAAACTGATCCCTTCTATATTGAAGCTCATCATAATTTATCAGGTTTAAAAAAATATAAGAAAAGTGATCTGGATTTAAAAAACTTAAAAACAATTGCAAAAGATTTTATAGAATTATTACCAATAAATCAGGTTCGACTTCATTTTATTCTTGCTAAAGCCCATGCAGATATAGGTGAGCATGACAGAGCGTTTTACTACTATCAATTAGCTAATACAAAAATGCGATCAAACCTTGAATATAATCAGAAAGTTGCGGAAAAAGTTAATACTGATCTAATGAAATTTTTTAATATTGATTATTTTGGCTCTGACCAGATATTAGATAATGAGGACCCCACTCCGATTTTTATCGTTGGTATGCCGCGTTCGGGCTCTACATTGGTAGAACAAATAGTTGCCAGCCATAGTGAAGTTTATGCAGCTGGCGAACTGACCTTACTTGGGGATATTATAAGATCAAAAGTTGGAAAATTTCCGGTTGACTTAGAAGCGCTGACAAAGGATGAGTTAAAAACTATTGGTAAAGACTACTTGGCTGAAATTAAAAAAATAGCGCCTAACGCGAAGAGAGTAGTTGATAAAATGCCAGGGAATTATCAATTTATCGGTATAATTTCAAAAATCTTACCAGGTGCGCGTATTATTCATACCAAAAGAAATTCTATAGATTGTTGTTTTTCTATTTATACCCGTTTATTTCTAGAACAAGTTCATTATGCATATGATTTAAGTGAATTAGGTCATTACTATAAACTCTATGAGGACTTAATGGATCATTGGAGAGGTCTGTTATCAGACGGTATTATGATAGAAGTTAATTATGAAGGTGTGGTTGACGACTTAGAGGTTGAGGCTAGAAAAATATTAGATTTTATTGATCTGGGATGGGAAGATAGGGTGTTAGGTTTCCATAAACAGGTAGGGGTAATTAAAACAGCTAGTGCTGCTCAAGTTAGGAAACCTATTTATAAAACGTCTATTCAGCGTTGGAGAGTTTATGAAAAACACCTTCGCCCATTAATAGAATTGTTAGAGCAGTAATAAGTACACTAAAAGATGATCATTTGATTGGCTTTTGGGGTACTTTATTTTAAAGATTACTTGCGTACGTTATCGATGCTCCAGATGCCGCTACCGCGTGCTGCAATATATAACATCGAAAAGCAGAACATAACAGCTAACTCGCCTCCATTAACGATAGGAAGCGTTAATTCTAAGAAGCTATTGTTTGTATCTGCTGGTGGATTAAAAGCTTTGCTTCCGTAATACATCCAGTAGGCCACGGCCATCATGCCGGATGCTAGCAATGCTGCGGGGCGTGTGAATATGCCTAGAAATACGAAAAGACCCCCAAAAGCTAATATAGGCATACCAATATAGGCCATATAGGTTGGTGCATCGGCCATGCCTCTAGCAATCGGCCAGCTGAGGATATAATTTGTTCCGTGAAACAGAAATAAAAATCCCGTTACTACCCTTAATAATGCGTAGCACTGAGGCTCATAATTATTCATAAAATTATTCATTTTTTATCTTTCATATTTTCTTATTTATTAATTATTTTTAAGATGGTTTCAGTATATAGCAATTTTTAAGACTGGTCAAAAGTAGGAATTATGGTGGATAAATTCATCTAATATTTTTTTTAATAGTATTTATGAAAATTATTTTTTGGCACTTGGGTGGGCGTTATTATAAACGTCCATAAGGTAAGCCGTATCGACATCAGTATAGTGTTGAGTTGTACTGAGATCGGCATGTCCAAGTAGTTCCTGAATAGTACGAAGATCACCACCTGCAGTTAAAAGGTGAGTGGCAAAACTGTGACGTAGGGCGTGAGGAGTTGCAGTTGAGGGCAGACCAAGGGCAACACGAACCTTCTTCATTGCGAGTTGAATGTTTCTGGCATTTAATCTTTTGCCACGTACGCCGATGAAAAGTGCGTCGCCTTTTTCAATTGCAATGGGGCAGGCTCTTACATAATTATCAATAGCATCGGTAACTACGGTTAGTAACGGTATTATACGCTCTTTATTGCGTTTGCCTTTCACGGTCATAATGTCACCTTTATTTAAGTCTCCAAAATTTAGACTCAAGGCTTCAGCAATACGAAGACCACAACCATAAAGAAGTGTTAGAACAGCTATATCACGAAGTGCAACCCAGTCATGAATTGTGGGAGCGGCAAAATCTCCTACAATATTTATACTGCGCTTTGCATCAACTTCACTAATAGGTCGCGGCATGCGGCGTTTAAGCTTGGGGCTACTGACGGCATCAATAGCATCATTTTCAAGTATATTCATGCGCCTCATATATTTATAAAAAGAGCGAACGGCGCTGAATGACCTTGCCATACTAGCGGGGGTCAATCCATCTCGCCTTCGCGCAGCAAGGTAACTTCTGAAGTCTGCTGGTTTTAGATTTTCCAAGATTTTTTTATCTGGTTCAACACCCTTATATTCGCAGAGAAATGATAGAAATTTACTTACATCACGAATGTAAGCACTGCAGGTGTGCTTGGAAGCACGCCTTTCAGATATTAGGTAATCTTGCCACTGATTAAGGAGGGGCATAATTTCAGGATAATGGATGTGATCTAATTTTATTCTTTGAGCCATTGGATCATACATTTGTGAAAGGATTTACCAAGGAAGCGAAGAAGCTCGGTTCCCTGGCCGGGATAAAACATATCTACATCACGACTTCCAAACGCTAAAATACCAGGTGGGTTATATTTGGTTTTAGGTATTTTTATCAAAGCTTCTGTTTTGACTAGAGGCTTAGCCGGGCCGAATATATCCTCATAAACATTAGCTTCTCCGTGTAAAAGAATAATGTCCTCTTGATCTAGGTATTCATTTACCCGCCCTTTTTGCAGTAATGTGACTTCTTTTAATGGGGGTGGACTAATAGAATGTTCAACCTCAAAGCAAATTCTTATTACATCGATATGCAGCATATCGGCCCAGTCCTGAGTAACTATATGGCCAATATGATTTAAGGCCTCCGTTTCAAGAAGGCACAAAACTGCTTCGTGGACTTGAGCTTGGGTAGTTAAATTATTGCGTGAGGTATCAATAAGGTGTCCCTGGTTATGTTGAAGTTCCTCTAAGTTTTTTTTGATTTTTTCAATCATAACATTTTGAAAATCAACGATTCGATTGCCTTCTGAGCGATCCGGGGGTGTAAGGATATTAAATAAGTCAGGATTATTAATGAGAAAGTCAGGATTTTGCTTCAAGAATTTTCTAGCTACTGAAGCATCGATAATATTTTCTAATTGTTCTTTTTTACCTGACATATTCTAGTCCGTTATAGATTGCCCTGTCTTCTCCCAATCGGCTACGAAGGCCGCTAAGCCACTATCTGTGAGAGGGTGTTTAAAGAGCTGATGAACCAATTTTGGTGGAATTGTTGCAACGTCAGCACCTATCAGTGCGCTATCAATAATATGAAGGTTATGACGGGTGCTTGCCACAAGAATTTCAGTATCAAAATTATAATTATCATAAATAATTCGAATCTCTTCGATCAGCGCCATCCCGCTTTGACCAACATCATCATGGCGACCAACAAACGGAGAAATAAAAGAAGCACCAGCTTTGGCGGCGAGTAAGGCTTGAGCCGCTGAGAAGCAAAGGGTAACATTAACCATCTTTCCTTGATCGGAAAAATATTTACAAGTTTTAAGCCCGTCTGGCGTCATTGGAACTTTAAGGCAGACATTGTCGGCAATATTATAAAGGGCAACAGCTTCTTCAACCATTGTTTTGTAATCGGTTGATGCAACTTCTGCACTTACTGGACCATCCACCAAATCGCAAATTTCTTTTGTCACTTCAAAAATATCTCGACCAGATTTCAAAATGAGTGATGGATTAGTAGTGACACCATCCACAAGCCCAAGTTCAACAAGAGGTTTTATTTCTTCTATCTCTGCGGTATCAATAAAAATTTTCATGTGAATGGTCCTTAGTTAACTGATTTCATCCTATGCATCTGCAATTCGTCTTTTGTGCCTCGATTTTATCTATTATGCAAGAGTATATTAAGATAATGTATCCGTAAAATTTTAATTTTCAAGGTACTTTTTATTGTCAAAGCTTTTATCAGGTAAAAGAATACAGGTCCTATTACCGCTTCCTCTAGTTGGTGTATTTGATTACCTAGTCGATGAAAACTTAACTCTAAAGTTAGGTGATTTCGTTATTGTTCCACTTTCTGGCCGTGAAATACAAGGTGTTGTCTGGAAGTTATCGCCAGAAAAAAATGATGTCCCATTAAATAAACTAAAATATATCTTGCGCAAATCCGAACTTCCGACGGTACCCTCAAGTTTAATGAGTTTTGTCCAATGGGTTTCAGGATATACGCTTTCGCCCCTTGGGTCTGTGCTAAAAATGGCTTTAAGCGTGCCACGTAAATTTGACAAAGAAAAAAAGAATATTTTTTATCGCCTTTCAACTGATGTAACCACTAATCTTACAACGGCGCGAAAGCGGGTGATCAAAGCGGCAGTTTCGGACATGCCTATGGCTGTTAGAACATGGGCCGAGCAAGCGGCAGTCAGCGAAGGCGTTATTCGCGGCATGATTAGAGCGGGACAGCTTATTCCTGTGAAAGTGAGTGGTGAGGAAAGTTTTCTTGAGCCTGATTGGAAAATGCCACGTGCAACTTTATCTGATGAACAGCAACGAGCTGCAGACCATATAATTATAAAACAGCGTTTGGGTACTCACCAAACTATCTTACTTGAGGGGGTAACAGGTAGCGGTAAGACAGAAGTTTATTTTGAGGCTATTGCCGAAGCATTAAAGGATAAATCCTCACAGATTCTTGTATTAGTACCAGAAATATCCCTCACTGCTCAATGGCTTGATAGATTTAAGGAACGCTTTGGTGCGGCTCCAGTTATTTGGCACTCCGAAATGACACCAGCTCAACGCAGACGTGCCTGGTGGGCAACTATTCGCAGTGAAGCAAGGGTCATTGTTGGTGCGCGCTCTGCACTATTTTTACCACTTCAAAGTCTTAAACTTGTTATTGTCGATGAAGAGCACTCGCAAACATTTAAGCAGGATGAAGGGGTAATGTACCATGGTCGCGATATGGCGGTGGTTCGAGCAATGCAAGCTGGTTGTACAATTATTTTAGCCTCTGCTACGCCGTCCTTAGAAACTATGATTAATGCCGAAAATGCCAAATATGATTGGCTTTATCTTGGTGAGCGACATGGCTCGGCGGAGCTTCCTAAAATGAAGAGCATTGATTTGCGCCATCATAAGCTCAAAGGTGGATCATGGATCAGCACCCCACTGCAAAAGGCTCTTACTGAAAACTTTAAAAATGGGGAGCAATCACTCCTCTACCTTAATCGACGTGGTTATGCTCCGCTGACTTTGTGCCAGTCGTGTGGTCACCGAATGGAATGTCCTCACTGTTCAGCATGGCTAGTGGAGCATCATAAATGGGAGCGCCTTGAATGTCATCACTGCGGTTTTAATGTAAGAAAGCCAGAAGTTTGTCCGCAATGTAAAAAGGAAAACAGTCTTGTTGCTTGTGGTCCAGGTGTTGAGCGAGTTGCAGAAGAAGTTGCGTTGTTATTCCCTGAAGCTCGTCTTGCAGTGATGTCAAGCGATGAAATATCAAGCCCAGGCGTCCTGAAGGAAGTTATTGAAAGTATAGAGCGTCATGAAATTGATTTTATCATCGGCACTCAGATTGTAACTAAAGGATATCATTTTCCGATGCTTACCCTAGTCGGGGTCATTGATGCCGACCTTGGTATATCAGGAGCAGATCCCAGAGCAGCAGAACGGACATGGCAGCAACTTGAGCAGGTGGCGGGTCGTGCTGGCCGTGCAGAGCGTGCAGGTCGAGTACTTTTTCAAACTTATCAACCAGATCATCCGGTGCTGCGGGCGCTTATTTCTGGTGATAAAGATCTATTTCTTGAACAAGAAGCAGCAGCAAGAGAGGCGCAGAACTTGCCTCCATATGGTAAGCTTGCGTCATTGATTATTTCTGGACCAGATAAAAATAATGTCATTATATATTGTAAAATGTTATCAAGATCCGCGCCTTATTATAAGGATGTTAAAATCCTTGGGCCAGTTGCTGCCCCCTTATCGTATTTACGTGGTAATCACCGCTACAGATTTCTCATTAAAGCAAACGCGAGTGTAAATATACAAAATGAATTGAGCCAATGGCTAGCTCAAATCAACATGAAACGTGGTGTAAGGATCCAAGTAGATATTGATCCTTACAGTTTTTATTGAGGTTAAAATCGATATTTTTGTTAGATTTCCAGCCGTAAAGCCAAACTTAAATTTGGCCGACAATCAAAAACTATTCCTAAATTTAATACGTATTTTTGTCTTGTTAAAAGAAAAATTTTCATTAGCGTAAATTGCCTTCTTGCAGTATAGGAAACTGTGTGCTAGAAATCGCGCGACTATTGATAATTTATAACAGTTTTTCGCACCGGAATAGTATAATTAAATATAACTTCTTAGTGAATAATATGTTACAAATTATTCGTTTTTATCGGTAGAATGATTCTATGCCTGAGCCATTCTTGAACAAAAAGGAAGACATCAAAGTGTCATCTGAAAAAACAGATAATATTGCTTCAGAAAAAATATCGCTTTCCGGCCTTGCAGGCCGTTACGCAATAGCGTTATTTGAGCTTGCTGAAGAGAAAAAAACTTTGGACCAAGTTGCGAAAGAGCTGGATGCTCTCCGCGTATTACTTGATGAGAGTATCGAACTTCGGGTTTTGACCACAAGTCCAATTATCTCTCTATCTAATCAATCAGCAGCAATGGCCTTGATGGTAAAAACAGTAGGATTTTCAAAAACGGTTGCAAATTTTATCGGTGTGGTAACTTCTAATCGCCGTCTCGACCAACTAGTAAATATTATAAATGAATTTAACAGATTGCTTTCGCATCACCGTGGTGAAGTGAACGCATCTGTAACAACTGCCTATAGGCTTGATAAATCACAGCTCGGCGCCCTTAGTGCTAAGCTTAAATCTATGGTTGGAAGTGATGTTAATATGGAAGCAAATGTAGACGATGAATTGCTTGGTGGCATGGTCGTTCGTATTGGCTCTCGTATGATAGACAGCTCACTTAAGACTAAACTTGCTAATCTTGAAGCAACAATGAAAGAGGTTGGATAATGGACATCCGTGCAGCGGAAATTTCCAAGATATTAAAAGAACAGATTGCTAATTTTGGTGACGAAGCAGAAATATCTGAAATTGGTAAGGTACTCTCAGTTGGTGATGGTATTGCCCGTATATATGGCCTGGACAATGTACAGGCTGGTGAAATGGTTGAGTTTCCTGGTAATGTTCGTGGAATGGCACTGAACCTTGAAGCTGACAATGTTGGCGTTGTTATTTTCGGTTCTGATAGTAATATTAAAGAAGGCGATACAGTTAAGCGTCTTGGTACAATTGTTGATGTGCCGGTAGGTAAAGGTCTTTTAGGCCGGGTTGTGGATGCACTTGGTAATCCTATCGACGGTAAAGGACCTATCACCGACGTTACTCGTGAACGAGTAGAAGTTAAGGCGCCGGGCATTATCCCCCGTAAATCTGTACATGAGCCAGTCCAAACAGGTCTTAAGGCAATTGATGCTCTTGTACCTGTTGGAAGGGGTCAACGCGAGTTGATTATTGGCGACCGCCAAACGGGTAAAACTGCGGTAGCGATAGATACCTTCTTAAACCAAAAAGAAGTAAATGCGGGCGATGATGAAACTAAAAAGCTTTATTGTATTTATGTTGCTGTTGGCCAAAAGCGCTCAACTGTTGCGCAAATTGTTAAAACTCTTGAAGAGCGGGGTGCAATGGAATATTCTATCGTTGTTGCTGCGACTGCTTCTGAGCCGGCACCAATGCAGTTTCTTGCGCCCTATTCTGGTACAGCAATGGGGGAGTTCTTTCGTGATAATGGAATGCACGCCTTGATTGTTCATGACGA
>Ga0075448_10000560_pt1 | contig 13351 bp, 11 predicted proteins | sample CoawatmetaG10DNA_2_FD_72353 | JGI IMG/M metagenome (GOLD analysis project Ga0075448, IMG submission 72353) | Marine microbial communities from the West Antarctic Peninsula - Coastal water metaG108-DNA | ecosystem: Environmental > Aquatic > Marine > Coastal | place: Atlantic Ocean: West... | reverse complement strand
CAGCGAGATCATCACCGTGGTCGGGTCCGATGGCCAGATGCTGCGCCGAATCCGCCGGGATCCCGGCGGATTCGGCGCAGCATCTGGCCATCGGACCCGACCACGGTGATGATCTCGCTGCCGTCGGGACGAATCACGATGGTCCGGGTCTCGCCGCCGATCGTCTCGGTGCGGATGTCACGCGCGCCGTAGCGGAAGCGATAGACGTCGTCGCCACGAACATAGGCCTGTCCGCTCGGGTCGCGGATGATGACCCGGTCCGGCTCGGTGTAGATGGTGCGGCCGTCTTCGACCACTTCCTGCCGCTGGCCGCGCAGATCGGCGATACTCCCGCCGAGGATGGCGCCGGCCACCACGCCCGCACCGACCGCAGCGCCGATGGCGAGCGGGGTGATATTGTCATGGCGCGGCGGTGGCGGCAGTGGCGCTGCAACGGCGGGCGCAGCCCGGAATGCCGGCGCAACCGTCGGCGGGGCGTATTGCGCCTGGCCGGGCGGCGGCGTTGCGGCTGCCGAGCCGGGGACGACCGACGGTGCCGGTGCGCCCATGGCGGCGCCTTGGGCGGGCGATACGCCGGGCGCAGCACCCGGGCGTGCCTGTTGAGCCGGAGCCGGTGCCGCACCAGGGGCACCCATTGCCGCTCCAGGGGCCGCCGGCGTTCCGGGCGGTGTGGCTGGACGTCCCTGCTGGCCCGGAGCCGGCGTCGCAGCGGGTGGCGTCGGAGTGGGTGTGGTCGCGCCGGGTGGGGTCGCGGCGGGCGAGGTGCCCGGTCGCGCCGGCGCGCCTGCTGCCGGAGGCGTCGTCGCCGAAGGCGCGGGCGTTGCCGGAGAGGTGGTCGCGGGCGGCGTGCCCGGAGGTTGCTTGGCTCCGCCGGGACGTTCGCCGGCAGGACGTTCGCCAGCAGGGCGTTCGCCGCCGGGACGTTCTCCGCGGAGGCGTTCGGCCGGCGCCGGTGTCGCAGCTCCCGGAGCTGGTGTTGCCGCTCCCGGTGTCGGTGTCGCGGACGGCGTGCCGGGGCGTCCCGCTGGAGCGGCGCCTGGCGCGGGTGTCGGCGGCGTATGCGCCGCACCCGGTGCGGCCGGAGTGGCTCCAGGCACTGGCGTCGGCGGCGTGCCCGGCCGCTGCGGTGCTGCCGCGGGTGGCGGCGTCGGCGTCGGATGTGCGGGCGCCGCTGCCGGCGGCGGCGTCACAGGCTTCGCGGGAGCAGCCGCGGGCGGCTCCGGCCGTGCAGGCGCGGGCAATGGCGCCGGCTTTGCGGCCGGCGGTTCGGGTCGTGCAGGTGCCGCGGCCGGCGGCGTGACCGGATGCGCGGCCGGCGGTTCAGGCCGTGCGGGAGCCGGGGGCGGCGCCGGATGCGGTGCGGCCGCAGGAGGCGGCGTCGGCTTTGGAGGCGCTGCGGCAGGCGGTTCGGGCCGCGCCGGCGCTGCGGGCGGGGCCGGCCTTGCGGCCGGCGGCTCCGGCCGTGCAGGTGCTGCGGCCGGCGGCGGAGCCGGATGCGCGGGTGGCGCGGCAGCTGGCGGTGGCGCTTGCGGATGTGGCGCTGCGGCCGGCGGTGCCGGATGTGCAGGAGCGCCGGGCGCCGGGTGCGGCTTCGGCTTTCCGTCTGGTCCGAGTTCTTCCTTCTGCTGCGCCTGTGCGACGACCAGCGGCGAATTTTGTGCGTGCGACGCTGAGGTGGCGAACTGCATCACCGTCAGCGCAGTCGTGGCAAGCAGCACGAGACGAAGCTTTGTCATGATCTTGGAGTCCCCGGCGGAAAGTCTGGGCAGGAAGGAAAGTCAGAACCGAACAATTCGGCAGGACGATGAATTGCCAGCCGTTAGGCCGGATTGTGGCGAGTGCCGAATCATCGGCGAAGTTTATTTCGACATTATAACGGGTTGCATGTGGCTTTGTTCACTAGACATTCAGAAGAAACGCTTCGACACACTCGCAATCGATGTGGAACTGAGGCGCGCGCGTGATCGATCGCCGGGCGGGTCGATCTGTCGCAGGTCGCATGCAGGATGGTCCGGACGGCCCGCGCGCTGTTGATTCGGCGTTGCCCGGCCAATTCGTCCGGCCGCTATTCGGGCGTGTGGCAGACCGCCTCGATGTTGTGGCCGTCGGGATCGAGCACGAAGGCCCCGTAATAGGTCGGGTGATAATGCGCGCGAATGCCCGGCGCGCCGTTGTCGCGGCCGCCGGCCGCCATCGCGGTCTTGTAAAAGGCGTCGACGGTGGCGCGGTCCTTGGCGGTGATGGCGATATGCACCGGCTTGTTCATCGCGCCTTCGCCGCCGATCCAGAAATCCGGCTTGCCGTTGGCGCCGAAGCCTGCCGTCGGCGCGTGCCCGGTTACTTCCGCGGGCACTTCCATGATCAGGCCGTAATCAAGCGGCGCCAGCGCCGCCTGGTAGAACGCCTTCGCGCGTTCGTAGTCAGAGACCGAAAAGCCGATATGGTCGATCATCGCGAGCCTCCCTTGTTGCGGCGAATCTCTGTCCGCGTTTTCGTTTCACCCTTCCTTGAAAAGTGGAAGTGAAGATGTGGCCCGGATGAAGTGAAGCGCAATCCGGGGGCTGCTCTAGCCGCCGATGGTCTCTCCCACGACCGAAGCCGGTGGCTATGGGTTTGCCAGGACGACAGCGAATGTGTGGCACGCGCACGCGATTCACTTCACCCCGCCGGCGCCTGATCCCGCCGTAGCCGGCGCGAGCGCGCGGCCTTGTGTAGCACGCGTGCCAGTTGCTCGGCCGAATAGGGCTTCTGCAGCAGCTCGAAGCCGCCGCTGCCCTGCTGCGACAACACCTGGCTGTAGCCGGAGGCGAGCACGATCGGCAGATCGAGCCGCTGCCGGCGAATCTCCTCCGCAAGTTCGATGCCGCTCATGCCCGGCATCACGACATCGGTGAACACGAGGTCGAACCTGCCGGGGTCGACGGCCAGCTCTTCCAGCGCGTGGGTGGCGTTCTCCACCAAAACACAGGTGCAACCGAGCTGGGTCAGCGTGTCGGCGGCGAACTTTCCGACCTCGGCGTTGTCCTCGACGATCAGGACCGACGCATTGGTCGGATCGACCGGAGGCGCATCCTCGGTGAGCGGCGATTGCGCGTTGTGCCTGCCGACCACGCGCGGCAGATACAGCGTGAATGTCGAGCCCTTGCCGATCTCGCTGCTGACGGTGACCTCGCCGCCGGATTGCTTGGCGAAGCCGAACACCTGCGACAGGCCGAGACCGGTGCCGTGACCGACCTCCTTGGTGGTGTAAAACGGCTCGAAGATCCGGCCGAACAGCTCCTGCGGAATTCCGACGCCGGTATCGGCCACCGACACCGCGACATAGCCGTGCGGACTCGGCGGCATGCTCGTCCCGGGCGGCAGATCGTCCACGGCGCGGACCGCGATCGTGAGCCGGCCGACGCCATCCATCGCGTCGCGCGCATTCACCGCCATATTGATGATGGCGGTCTCGAACTGGCCGGCATCGGCGTTGACGAGGCAGGTCTTATCGGGCACCTGCGCCGTGATCTCGATGCGCGAACCGATCAGGGTGGCGATCATCTCGCTCAGGGTGCGGACGTTCTGGCAGGCGTCGAACACTTCGGGCTTGAGGGTCTGCCGGCGCGCGAACGCCAGCAGCTGGTTGGTCAGCTTGGCGGCGCGGTTCACCGTGTTGGAGATCGCATCGATGTAGCGCTGCCGTCGCGGCTCCGGCAGGTCCGGCCGCCGCAACATGTCGACCGATGCGCGGATCACGGTGAGCAGATTGTTGAAGTCGTGCGCGACGCCGCCGGTGAGTTGCCCGAGCGCTTCGAGCCGCTGGCCGTGCCGCAGCGCATCCTCGGCCTCGATCCGCCGGTTGGCCTCCTCCTCCAGCCGCTCGGTTCGCTGGTAGGCCAGCGCCAGCAGGCCGAACAGCAGCGCGGTGGCCGGGATGCCGAAGATCAGGTGCTGGGCCATGGTGTTGATCCAGCGCGCCCGGATCGCCGAGGTTTCGAGACCGGCGCTGACATAGATCGGGTATTCGGACAGCCGCTCATAGCGCATGCGCCGCTCGATACCGTCGACGGGGGAGCGGATCGTCATGGTGCCGGCCAGCGGATTGGCGGCCATCTGCTGTCCGAGCGGCCCGCTCGGCTCGAATCTGACGTCGTGGTCGACGACGGGGAAATGCGCCAGCACCGCGCCATCGGTCCGGATCAGAGCCAGGAAGCTGCCGGGCTCCCGGCCGATCCGCGCATAGAAGTTCTCGAAATACTCCGGAAGCACCGAAGCCTGGATCACGCCGGCAAAGCTGCCATCCGCGTTGCTGCGGCGCCGGCCGACGCTGAAGAACCGCGCGCCCTGATAGGGCGGCCGCGGGGTCAGCACCTCGCCGATAAAGGTGCCGATGTCGCGCTCGGCATGGATCCGGAAGTAGTCCCGATCCGAGAAATCGACGTCGGGGGCCGGCTCGACCAGGCTGTTGACCAGGGCATGGCCGCTGGCATCGAACACCCAGATCGATTTCACCTGGGGAAGCGTATCGGCGACCTGGCGCAGCCGCTCGTGCAGGCTCTTCTCGCGCGCGGCGATGTCGGCGTCGCTCATCCCGCGGACGACCTCGGTGATCTCGCCCAGGCTGCGGTCGATGGTCTCGAACACCTTGAGCGCGTGTTCATGGGTGACGTCGAGGGTCCGCTGGATTTCCTGGTCGGCGGCGTCGCTGTTTGAAACCCGGGACATCGCCGAAGCGAACAGGAACAGCGCCAGCGGAAGGGCCAGCGAGGCGGCCATCATCCATCGCAGCAGTATCAGCGAATTGCGTTGTGCGGTCGGCACGGGCGCTCCGGCTCCTTGCGGAGCTTAACGCAAACCATTGTGCCGGAGGAAGCAAATCCCCGCCCCGGAGGCTCATCCAACGTCCGCGGGCAGCGAAAGGCGGTTAGGGGCGATCGGCCGGCCGCCGGTTGATATTCGGGCCCGGCGCGGACGGCGATCCCGCCCGCGTGGGAGCCGAATGTCCGTTGGCCCGCGTGCCGGCCCCGAGGCCGCCGCCCGGAGGGATCACGACCTCGTTAGCTGGAGCGCGGCGGTCAAGCGGAAATCCGGCCGGGATGACGATCGCAGGGGCTGTTTTTAGGAGTTCTAAAACCTCTCACGGGCAAATGCTTGACCCTGCGACTACCTGCTGAAAAACAGGCCGCATGACAGGCGATCCAGGCACTTCCCAGGTTAATGTTCAGGACACCCGGCTCGGACATGCGGATCGCGGTTTTGTCGGAAAGATCATCAGGCTCGATGCGCTCGTGACGGGTTCATCGCTCTCTCCGCAGGAGCTGGAGCAGCGCCTGGTGGAGATGGGATTTGTCGAGGGCGCGCGCGTGGAAATCCTGCATGAGGGCACGATCCGGCGGGATCCGATCGCGGTACGCGTCGACAACATCACGATCGCGCTGCGCCGGAGCGAAGCCATGGCTGTGATCGTCGAATGACCACTGCATCCCTGCGACTGGCGCTGGTCGGTGCGCCGAACACCGGCAAGACCTCGCTGTTCAACCGGCTGACCGGCAGCACCCAGAAAGTCGCCAATTATCCCGGCGTCACGGTCGAGCGCAAATCCGGCGGCTTCGTCACGCCGGAGGGCCGCAGCGTGACGGTGCTCGACTTGCCCGGCACCTATTCGCTGCGCGGCCGCAGCCCGGACGAAGAGATCACCCGCGACATCGTGCTCGGTCGTTTCGACGGCGAGGCGGTGCCCGATCTCGTGCTCTGCGTCGCGGACGCCACCAATCTGCGGCTGACCTTGCGCCTGGTGCTCGAATTGAAGCGTGTCGGCCGGCCGATGATGCTCGTGCTCAACATGATCGACATTGCGAAGCGCCGCGGCGTGACGATCGATCTCGATCGCATGTCGCAGGAGCTCGGCCTGCCGATCGTGACCGCCGTCGCGGTCCGCAAGGGCGGCGTCGACGAGCTCCTGAAGCGGACCGACGAATTCCTGGCAACGTCGCACCAGGCCGCGGCCAGCGAATGGACGACGCCGACGATCGCCGATCTCAAGGCCGCCCAGCGCGAGGCCGACCGCATCATTGCCGCGGCGGTGACGCTGCCGACCAAGCCCGACACGCTGACCAACCGGATCGATTCGGTCGTGCTGCATCCGGTCTGGGGTCTCGTGATCCTGGCCGTGATCCTGTTCGTGATGTTCCAGGCGGTGTTCACCTGGGCGCAGCCGGCGATGGAGCTGCTGTCGGACGGCTTTGCCGCGCTCGGGCAACTGATCCACGACCTGCTGCCCGCGAGCTGGGGCCTGTTGCAGAGCTTCCTGCAGAACGGCCTGATCTCGGGCGTCGGCAGCGTCATCGTGTTCCTGCCGCAGATCATCATCATCTTCCTGTTCATCCTGCTGCTGGAAGATTTCGGCTATATGGCGCGCGCCGCGTTCCTGATGGACCGCATCATGGGCGGCGCCGGGCTGCATGGCCGGGCCTTCATTCCGCTGCTGTCGAGCTTCGCCTGCGCCATTCCCGGCATCATGGCGACGCGGGTGATCGACAACCGCCGCGACCGCCTGACCACGATCCTGATCGCGCCGCTGATGACCTGTTCGGCGCGAATTCCGGTCTACACGCTGATCATCTCGGCCTTCGTTCCGGCGACCACGCTCTGGGGGTTCGTCAATCTGCAGGGGCTCGTGATGTTCGGCCTCTATGCCGCCGGCATCACCAGCGCGCTGACGGTCTCGGCGGTCGCGAAATTCTTCCTGTGGCGCGACCATGCGCCGGCGCCGTTCATGCTGGAGTTGCCCGACTACAAGATGCCGCGGCTGCGCAGCATCGCGATCGGCGTGTTCAACCGCGCCAAGATGTTCCTGTATCGCGCCGGCACCACGATCCTCTCGATGATGGTGCTGATCTGGTTCCTGGCCTCGTTCCCGCAGGCGCCCACCGGCGCCGAGGGGCCGGCGATCAACTACAGCTTCGCCGCGATGATCGGTCATGCGCTCGAGCCGCTGCTGCGGCCGATCGGCTTCAACTGGCAGATCGCGGTGGCGCTGATCCCGGGCATGGCGGCGCGCGAGGTCGCGGTCGCCGCGCTCGGCACCGTCTATTCGATCGAGGGCGGCAAGGAAGCCGCCGACCAGATCGGCCAGGTGCTGGCGCAGAAATGGACGTTGGCGACCGCGCTGTCGCTGCTGGTCTGGTACATCTTCGCCCCGCAATGCGCCTCGACATTGGCGGTAATCCGCCGCGAGACCGGCGGCGCGAAGTGGATGGTGGTGACGTTCATCTACATGCTCACGCTGGCCTATGCCGCGAGCTTCCTGACCTTCAACCTGGCGCAGGCGCTCGGCCTTCATTGAAGGGGCCGTTGCGGCAGCGATGCGTGCAACAGGCCGAGCGACGAAGTAGAGTTCATCCGGGGGCGCCTCACGCGCGTCCACGGGTTCCCTGCGAGATCACGCAATGTCGACCTACGGCCTGGAGCGGCTCTTTTCGCCTCGAAGCATCGCGGTGGTCGGCGGCAGCCCGCGGCCGTCGTCGCTCGGAGCGGCGGTGCTGCGAAACATCAAAGCGAGCGGCTTTGCCGGCAAGGTCGGCGTCGTCAACCGGCAGTATGCCGATGTCGACGGCGTGCCGACCGTTCCGGACCTGAAATCGCTGCCATTCGTTCCGGATCTTGTCGTTATCAGCGCGCCGGCGGCGGCGGTTCCGGAGATCGTGGCGGAGGCGGGCTTGGCCGGCGTTGCCGGCGCGGCGATCCTGTCGGCTGGTCTCGGCTACGGCGCGGGTTCGCTTGCGGAGATCGCGGGGCAGACCGCGCGGCGGCACGGCATGCGCCTGTTCGGGCCGAACTGCCTCGGCGTCATGGTGCCGCGCGCCAAGCTCAATGCGAGTTTCGCCTCGCACCAGCCGTCCGACGGACATGTCGCGTTGATCTCGCAGTCCGGCGCGGTCGCATCGGCGATGATCGAGTGGGCGGCGGAGCGGCGGCTCGGCTTCTCCGGCATTGCCTCGATCGGCGACCAGCTCGACGTCGACGTCGCCGACCTCTTGGATTATTTCGCGCTCGACGACCACACCAGCGCGATCCTGATCTACCTCGAGGCGGTCAAGGATGCGCGCAAGTTCATGTCGGCGGCGCGCGCCGCGGCGCGGCTGAAGCCGGTCATCATCGTCAAGTCCGGCCGGATGGCGCAGGGTGCAATCGCCGCTGCGACCCATACCGGGGCGCTGGCCGGCTCCGACGCGGTCTATGACGCCGCGTTCCGCCGCGCCGGCATGCTGCGCGTCTACGACCTCCGCCAGTTGTTCGATTGCGCCAAGCTGCTCGGCCGCGGCTTCGTGCCGCGCGGCAACCGGCTGGCGATCCTGACCAATGGCGGCGGGCTCGGCATCCTCGCGACCGACCGGCTGGCCGAGCTCGGCGGCGTTCCCGCGACCTTGACGGCGGAGACCATCGAGCGGCTCGACAGGATGCTGCCGTCGGGCTGGTCATGCGCCAATCCCGTCGACATCGCCGGCGATGCCGATGCCGCCCGCTACGTGGTGGCGCTCAACGCGCTGCTCGATGACGCCAATTGCGATGCGGTGCTGGTCGCGAACGTGGAAACCGCGGTGGCGCCGGCCGAGGGCATCGCCGAGGCGGTGGCGCAATGCGTGCGTGAGCGCAGGTCGAAGCGCAGCGCGGTCGCCGCCCTGGTGCTCGCGGCATGGGTCGGCGCCGACGAGCGCACCGGCGCGATCTTCGAGGCGGCGCGGATTCCACATTTCCCGACCGAGGACGATGCGGTGCGCGCCTTCATGTATCTGGTGCGCTATCGCGAGGCCTCCACCGCGCTCGCCGCGACCCCGCCGGGCGTCGCGTCGGTGTTCACGCCGGAGACGGCGGCGGCACGGCACGTGGTCGTGAACGCGTTGTCCGAGGGACGGGCATGGCTCGACCCGGCCGAGATCGTCGCCCTGTTCGAGGCCTATCGCATTCCGATCGTAACGACGCTCGTCGCCGACAGTGCCGAGGACGCTGCCGAGAAGGCGGCGCCGTTCCTGGCCGAGGGGCATGCGATCGTGGTCAGGGTGTTCTCGCGTGACATCAGGCACGCATCCGATGTCGGCGGCGTGATTCTCGATTTGCGGACCAAAGACAGCGTCATCGAGGCCGCCAGGACGGTCATGGACCGCGCACGAAGCGCACGGCCGGACGCCATCCTGCGAGGTGTGACGATCCAGCCGATGATCGTGCGGCGCGCGGCGCGCGAACTGATCCTCGGTATCGCCGACGATCCGACCTTCGGTCCGGTGATCGTGTTCGGCCGCGGCGGTCCCGCGGTCGAGGTGATCAACGACAAGGCGCTGGCGCTGCCGCCGCTCGACATGAATCTCGCCCGTGAGCTGGTCGGACGGACCCGCGTCTCGCGGCTGCTCGGCGGCTATGGCGATATCCCGGCGGTCCCGGCCGATGTGGTACCGCTCACTTTGGTCAAGCTCGCGCAGATGGCCGCCGACATTCCCGAGGTCGCCGGGCTCGATATCAATCCGATGCTGGCGGACGAGACCGGCGTGCTCGCGCTCGATGCGCGGGTCGCGATCCGCAAGCCCACGCGGCTGTTCGCCGGCCACACGCGGCTCGCGGTCAGGCCCTATCCGTCGCAATGGGAGGGCGAGCTCGCGTTACGTGACGGCTCGCGCGTCACCGTGCGCCCGATGCGGCCGGAGGACGAGCCGATGGTCGATGGCTTCTTCAAGCGCGTGAGTGCCGAGGACCTCAGGCTGCGCTTCTTCCATGCGATGAAGGAATTCTCGCACGCCTTCATCGCGCGGCTCACCCAGCTCGACTATGCGCGCGCGATGGCATTCGTGGCGCTCGATCCAACCACCGGCGAGATGATGGGCGCGGTCCGGCTGCATTCGGACTCGCTGTACGAGAACGCCGAATACGCGATCCTGCTGCAGTCCGATCTCAAGGGCAAAGGGCTCGGCTGGGCGCTGATGCAGCTCCTGATCCACTATGCGCGGTCGGAAGGGTTGAAGCGCCTGTCCGGCCAGGTGCTGACCGAGAACACCACGATGATCGGGATGTGCCGCGATCTCGGCTTCACCGTGGCGATGGATCCGGAGGATCACAGCATCGTCGACGTCGTGCTCGACCTCCGCAAGCCGGGCATCGATGCGGTCGGCGCCGATATCCTGATCCGGCCGGGGGCGGCTGGTGGTTGAACCTGCCGCCGCTCAGTCGATGAATGATGCAAGTTCCTCGGGGGTCCCGGAGGGAAACGCTTCCTTGAGACAATCGAGAAAGGCGGCTACGCGCGCGCTGAGCAATCTCCGCGACGGATAGAGCGCCCAGAGAACGATGTCGGGTCCGTCGACATCGCCCCAATGGACGAGCTTGCCGGCTGCCAGATCGCGGCTCACAAGCGAAATGGGAAGTCGCGCGGCCCCGACGCCTGCGCGAACCGCGTCGCGGATCATGATGAGCGAGGACAGGCGCAGCACCGGATCGGTCTTGATCCGATCGGTCCGGCCCTGCGCCGTCATGTCCCAGTCGGAGCCTTGATCGCTCGCGCCACGCACCACGGTCGGTGCGGCATTATCGCCCTTCGGACGAGGCAGGGTCGGGTTCGCCACCACCACAAGTCGGTCGCGCATCAGGACCCGACCGACCAGCGTCTCGTCAGGATCCGGGTTGACCCTGATCACCAGGTCGTAGCCTTCCTCGATCATGTCAACCGAACGGTCCTCGGTCGTGACCTCGAGCCGGACCTCCGGATATTTCAGCGCGAATGCGGCGGCGAGTTTCCCCATCGCGGTCTGCGAGAACAGGAGAGGCGCGCTGATCCGCAGTCTGCCACGCGGCTTGTCGGCTCCGGATGAGATCGCAGCGGCCGTCTCGTCGAGCTCCGCGAGCAGCGCGCCGGTCCGTTCGTAAAGCGCACGTCCCTCCTGGGTGAGTTTCAGCGTGCGGGCGCCGCGCTCGAACAGGCGCAAGTCGAGGCCGCTCTCCAGCTCGGAAACCCGGCGGGAGAGCGTGGCCTTAGGGCGGCCGGACGCCCGGGCGGCGCGGCCGAACCCGCCATGGCGGGCGACCAGGTTGAAATCGGCGAGGGCAAGTAGATCCATATGTTCCACCAATGGGACACGCTGTCTAAATATAACATCTATCGATCCATCAGTGGATCACTAGTTTCGGGATGTCTACCAACCATCCCAAAACGGAGTGATCCCAATGACCATCCTCGTTACCGGTGCCACCGGCACCGTCGGCCGCAACGTCGTCGAACAGCTCGTCAAGCGCGGCGCCGAGGTCCGCGCCCTCGTCCGTGATCCGGCGAAGGTCGACTTCCCGGCAGGCGTGACCGCCGTGAAGGGCGATCTGCTGGATGTCGATTCGCTGCGCAGCGCATTCTCCGGTGTCTCGACCCTGTTCCTGCTCAACGCCGTGGTGCCCGACGAATTCACCCAGGCGCTGATCGCGCTCAACCTGGCGCGCGAGGCTGGCGTCGAACGGCTGGTCTATCTCTCGGTGATCCACAGCGACGTCTACGTGAACGTGCCGCACTTCGCCGGCAAGTTCGGCGTCGAGCGGATGATCGAGGCGATGGGCTTTGCGGCCACCATCCTGCGTCCCGCCTACTTCATGAACAACGAGCACACGATCAAGGACGTGGTGGCTGGCTACGGCATCTATCCGATGCCGATCGGCGACAAGGGTCTCGCCATGATCGACGCGCGCGACATCGGCGAGATCGCCGCCATCGAACTCGTCCGCCGCGAAACCTCCGCGACGCCGCTGCCGCTGGTCCGGATCAATCTGGTCGGTCCGGATACGCTGACCGGCGCCAAGGCCGCTGCCGTCTGGTCGGAGGTGTTGGGCCGCACGATCGCCTATCCCGGTGCCGACACCGCCGGCTTCGAGAAGAACCTCCGGCAGTTCATGCCGAGCTGGATGGCATTCGACATGCGGCTGATGGGCGAGCGCTTCCTCACCGACGGAATGCTCCCCGGTGCCGGCGACGTCGAGCGCCTGACCACCTTGCTCGGCCGTCCGCTGCGCACCTACCGCGACTTCGTCGCCGAGATCACGGCCGCTGCCTGAGCGCAGCGGTCCCACCCGAACCCGCAGACCACGGAATACGACCATGATCTACTCGACCGCCACCGTCCCGGTGAATCCGGAAGGCGAAAGACCGCTGACCCGCGCGCAAGCCTGGAAGGGTCTCGTTCTCAAGGCCCGCGATGCCAGGCAGTTCCTGCCGCCGAATCTCTGCACCCGCTGCGAAGTCGTGGAGGAGAGCGCGACGCACATCGTGCGCGAAGCCGCCATCGCAGGCGACGATCTCCGCGAGATCATTACCTTCGAGCCGGAGAACAAAGTGACCTTCTTCCAGGCCATTGGTCCGCGCGAAGGTGCCATCGTCAACGAACTCTTCGTCGACGATGCCGGTGCGCTGCAATTGAAGTTCTATTGCTACACCGGCTTGCGCGGCAAGCAGCCGAATGGCTCCGAAGAGCAGGCCGAGCAGAGGCAGTTCGACAGCGACAAGGGCTACAAGGCGGCACTGCTGTCCACGCTGAAGCGCATCCGCGAACTGCTCGCGGAGGACAAGCTCTGAACATCACCGGAAACAGCAACGATGGGACGGTCTCCTGACGAGGCCTCCCGCTTCATTCAAGGAGACTCTCATGAGCAATTCTCAAGGCAGCGCCACCCGACCGGCAGCGGCGCGGATACTGGTTCTCGGCGGGACCGGCGGCACGGGCCGCGCGATCGTCGCGCAAGCCCTGGCGCGCGGACACGACGTCACCGTCCTTGCTCGCTCGCCCGAGAAGGCGGGCAATCTTGAAGGCGTCAAAATCGTCGCCGGCGATGCCCGCGACGAGCGAGCCCTGCGTCAGGCCCTGAAAGGCCAGGACGCCGTGATCAGCGCGCTCGGTACTCCGGCGAGTCCGTTCCGCGAAGTCACGTTGCTCTCGACCGCGACGCGCGCGCTCGTCGCCGCGATGAAGGCCGAACGGGTCTCGCGACTCGTCTGCATCACCGGCATGGGCGCCGGCGACAGCAGGGGACATGGCGGATTCGTGTTCGACAACGTCATCTACCCGCTGCTGCTCCGCAAGGTGTACGCGAACAAGAATCGCCAGGAGGCGATCGTCAGGGATAGCGGCCTGGACTGGGTGCTGGTCCGTCCGTCCGTTCTCAGCAACAAGCCGGGCGGACAGCCGGTGCGCGCGCTCACGGACCTATCCGGCTTCCATGGCGGAACGATCGCCCGCACCGACGTCGCGAGCTTCGTCCTCGATCAGGTCGGCAACGATGCGTGGCTGCATCGTGCTCCGTTGATCACGTGGTGAGGTCGGCTGCCGCGCGAGGCAAATGCGGCCGCAGC
>Ga0075448_10000545_pt1 | contig 13450 bp, 14 predicted proteins | sample CoawatmetaG10DNA_2_FD_72353 | JGI IMG/M metagenome (GOLD analysis project Ga0075448, IMG submission 72353) | Marine microbial communities from the West Antarctic Peninsula - Coastal water metaG108-DNA | ecosystem: Environmental > Aquatic > Marine > Coastal | place: Atlantic Ocean: West... | reverse complement strand
TTTTGATATTGTTATAGAAAACAATTCAACGTTGGAAGACCTTAAACGTCTGGTATTAGATCGCCTTTCTTAGAATTCCACCCTGAGTGTCCTAATTCAATTAAACAATTCAAACAAACAGATTTAAGATTACTATGCTTAATATTAATTAAGTTACCATCTATGAAGTATACTTCTAATTGATCATAGTACTTTGCTTTAAATCCACAGTTCTCACAACTACTTTTCTTTTTATAACCTGCTTTAGCCCAGACTGTTAGTTTGGGTTTTCTTACAAAGTTACGGTTGCAAGTATCACACATTCTGCGGTAATACACCTTTTCGCCCTTTTTATAATTTATGGCGGCAGACTTCTTCTTGCATTTAACACATATGGGTCTAGTTTTCATACAAGTATTTATATACCGCTCTTTAAAGGTGACGCTATTCCTGGTTACAAAATAGACCTTTTTGTAGTTTTTTACTAAATACAATAACAAAGTTGTAAACGAATTAAAACGAATTACAAATAAAATAATTTTGCGAGGTAAAAAATATGGCGCTTGTATCACCAGGTATTGAAGTTAAAATAGTCGACGAATCACAGTATGCCAGTACGGCAGTAGGTACTGTGCCTATGTTGGTTATTGCAACAGCAACGAATAAAAACGACCCGACTAGCACAGGAGTTGCTAGTGGAACTGCAAAAATAAATGCAGAAAAAACTTATTTAATAGGATCACAAAGAGAACTTGTAACAACGTTCGGTGAACCTTCATTCTACAAAAGTACATCAGGTACTGCACTACACGGCTATGAACAAAATGAATATGGCCTTATGTCTGCTTACTCACTATTAGGTGCAAGTAACAGAGCATACATTGTTAGAGCAGATGTTGACTTAGGTGAACTAACAGGACAATCAGGAAGACCAACTGCTAAACCAGTTAATGGTACTCATTGGTTAGATACTGCTAAAACCAAATTTGGTATTTTTGAATGGAATGCAACAACACAAACTTTTACTAATAAAGTTCCAACAGTAATTACAGATAGTACTAAAATCTCAAGTAATGTACCTCTTGCTTCAATAGGCAAAGCAGGCGATTATGCGATTGATGCCAGTACTAACAATAATACTGTAAGTGTAAGAACTGCATCAGGATGGAAAGCATTAGGCACAACTAATTGGTATACTGCAATTCCAACTGTACAAGGTACTGCATCAGGCGGCACTGTTTCAAATGGCGACAGCATTACTATTAACGGAACAACAGTTACTACAACTAGTACAACTTATGCACAAACAGTTGCTGACATTAATGCGGCATCTATTACAGGCGTTACAGCGGCACTAGTAAATAGTAAAATTGAAATTTATGGACAATCTACAGCGGCAAGCAATGCTATTGTTATTGCTAACGTTAGTGGAACATTATTAACAGACATTGGTGTAACAGCGGCAACATACTATGTTATCTCTGTACTACAACAACCACATACATCTATTCCAGAATGGAAAACAGCAGATGCTACTTCGGCGCCAACAGGTAGTGTTTGGATTAAAACTACAACTCCAAATAACGGAGCAAAGTTTGATGTAAGTGCTTACAGTACAACACTAGCCAAATTTGTTGCTAAAGCAGTAAATGTGTATCGTGGTGATAGACACGCATTATACGGTTTAGATTCAGTAGGCGGCGGTTTGAATATAGATGTAGGTACAGTTTACGCACACGCATTTACAAACTCAAGTGGATTTACACTATACAAATTATACGAAAGAAAAGTTAAAGGTTCAACAGTTGTTACTGGTACCGCTACTGCACCAACATTTGTTGTTGGTGATGCGTTTACAATTACGTCATCCGCAAAAGGCGTTAACACAGTTACAGGTTACACAGTTACAGCAACAGGCACAACAGCGTCAGATATAGTAAATGATATTAACACAGTTAATATTCCTTATGTTACTGCTAGTTTGGCTTCAACTGGAGCAATTACATTAACACACTCATTAGGTGGCGTTATGATACTTGCAAACACAAACAACACTCCTTTGGCTACAGCAGGCTTTACAACTGCTAATACATACCTTAGAGAAGGTGCAACAGCAGGAAACTTGGTAGCAAGTAACTTCCAACAACTAGTTTATACAGCAGGATCAATTGAACCTTCAACTAATCCAGCAACAGGTAGACTATGGTTCCATAATGTAACTGATGAAATGGATATCATGATACATAACGGTACAACTTGGAAAGGTTACCAAAATGTTTCTACAGATGCTAGAGGATTTGACTTGTCAACAACAAGTCCAAATGGTCCATTAGTTAGTGCAACTGAACCGACACAACAGTCAGATAAGTCAGCACTAGTTTACGGTGACCTTTGGGTTGATACAAGTGACTTAGAAAACTTCCCAATTATTAAAAGATGGGAACAAGTTTCAGGCACAGACAAGTTTGTAACAATAGACAATACAGATCAAACTAGTGAAGATGGTATCCTATTTGCAGATGCAAGATATATGGGTAACGCAACTACAGACGTAGTCAGTGGTGATATTACAACTACTAAATCTTTACTAACAAACGATTACACAGACTTAGATGTACCACTAGCGGCTAATTACCCACGTGGTATGTTAATGTTTAATATGAGACGTAGTTCTTACAATGTAAAAGAGTTTAAGAAAGATTTCTTTAACTCTACAAACTTCCCAGGTAAAGTATTACCAACGGAAAAAGATGCATGGGTAAGTAAAGCAGGTTTACAAAATGATGGTTCTCCATTCATGGGTAGACAAGCAGTACGTCAAGTTGTGGTAGCGGCTATGAAATCTGCACTTGATACAAGTTCAGAATTACGTGAAGAGCAAAGAAACTTTAACGTAATGGCGGCACCAGGATATCCAGAACTAATTGCTAATATGGTATCATTAAACAATGATAGACGTAACACTGCTTTTGTAATTGGTGACACACCAATGAGATTAGCGGCAAATAGTACAGATATTCAAAACTGGGCAACTAATGCCAAACTAGCAACAGATAATAACGATGATGGAATGGTTACTGCTGATACATACTTAGGTGTGTTTTACCCAAGTGGTATTACTACAGATTTAAATGGTAATAGTATTGTAGTTCCTTCAAGTCATATGATGTTAAGAACAATGATTCGTTCAGATGACGCTAGTTATCCTTGGTTTGCTCCGGCAGGCACAAGACGTGGTATAGTTGATAACGCAACAGGCTTAGGATATATTGATGTAGCAACTGGTGAATTTACTAGTGTTGGAGTTAGAGAATCTTTAAGAGATACTTTATACGAAAACAGTATTAACCCAATTACATTCTTACCAGGCAACGGTGTATTAAACTATGGTAACAAAACTAAAACGGCAACAGCGAGTGCTTTAGATCGTATTAATGTATCTAGACTTACTGCTTATATACGTGAACGTTTAGCAGTTATTACAAAACCTTTTGTTTTTGAACCTAACGATAAACTAACACGTGATGAAGTAAAACAAGTTGTTGAGCAATTAATGAATGATTTAGTTGCGAAACGTGGTCTTTATGATTATTTGGTTGTATGTGACGAAACAAACAACACAAATGATAGAATTGACAGAAACGAGTTGTATATAGACATTGCTATTGAACCAGTTAAAGCGGTTGAATACATCTACATACCAGTTCGTATCCAAAATACAGGCTCTATTTAATATAGAGCCTTATTAGGAACAAGGTAAATTAAGCGACTAAATATTATTAAAGCATAGAAGCAGGAGCAAAAAATATGTCAGTAAGTTCATTAAGCAAATTTACAGTACCTTTAGCATCGGATCAATCCGCATCAAGCCAAGGTCTGTTAATGCCAAAATTAAAGTATCGCTTCCGTGTGAGTTTCGAAAATTTCGGAATCTCAACTCCAAGAAGTGAACTAACAAAACAAGTTATGGATTTTCAACGTCCTTCAGTCAATTTTGAAGAAGTACCAATTGATATCTACAACAGTAAAGTTTATATCCAAGGTAAACACACTTGGGAAGCCGTATCAGTTAATATGCGTGATGATGCATCAGGTCAAGTATCTAAACTTGTTGGAGAACAAGTACAGAAACAATTTGATATGATGGAACAATCAAGTGCGGCATCGGGTATTGATTACAAATTCATTACTAGATGTGAAATATTAGACGGTGGTAACGGAGCATCAACACCAAACGTACTAGAGACGTGGGAATTATACGGTTGTATGATCCAAAACGTTAACTACAACGACTTGAATTACGCAACTTCAGAACCAGCGACAGTTACAATGTCGATTCGTTTTGATAACGCAGTTCAAACTCCATTAGGAACAGGCGTAGGAACTACAGTGGCTAGAACTATTGGTGAAGTAGTAACAGGCTAATCCATAAAGGAGTAGAATAACCTGTGATTAATTCTTTCTTAAAAGCTCTTGCAACCGGTGATAATGTTCGTGATTATAAACACGCATCACGAACGTTCGTCGACGGCAATTACAGACTAGCACCCAAACATAAGTTTCTCTTTCACGTGGTCTTCCAGGTCAACCCGGGCCTTGGATTTTCATTCAGTGGAAGTGAAAACTTAGAAGCAAGTTTTTTAGTTAAGTCTGTAGATCTACCTAAGTATAACTTTGAAGTTGTTGAACACAATCAATATAACAGAAAACGTTATCACCACAACAAGATTAATTATAGTCCTTGTAACATCACCTTCCACGATGATAATAGTGACGTGATAAGAAACTTGTGGTATGCATATTATGCCTACTACACAATGACCCACAGTATGAGTCAAGTGGAACATATGGTTATAAAGATACATATAAACCTATGATGGACAATGCTCGTCAATGGGGTTTAGACAGAAATACAAAACCATTCTTTACTGGAATAAAAATTTACAGTTTATATCAAAAGAAGTATACAGAGTATTGGTTAGTTAATCCAATTATCGAAACTTTTGATCACGACAATCATGATTATTCAGACAGTGCAGGCATACTAGAACATAGAATGTCAGTTAGATTTGAAACAGTGAAATATAAATCGGGACTTGTTGATGGAGACAGTCCACAAGGTTTCGGTACATTGCACTATGACAAAGCACCTAGTCCACTAACACCAGCAGGCGGCGGTACAACAAGTCTTTTAGGCCCAGGCGGTTTAGTAGACGCAGTAGGAAGTATAGGAGCCGATTTAGCAGGTGGCAACATTGCAGGAGCAGTTGTTACAGGTTTGCGTGGAGCAAGTAATTTAAAAGGTGCTAACTTAAAACATATGTTAAAGTCAGAACTTACTGGTGCGGCAATGGATGCTTTAAGAGGACAAAATCCAATTGGTGATTTTAGTTTTCCTAATGCCAAATCGGCACAAGGTAATCCTTTACCACAAGTACCTAAAATGACAGGAGTTACTACAAGTGCTCCAATGCGTAGTGGTGTAGTTTCTAGTAACGGGTCTAAAGTACAAACAAATGCAATGTTAGATCAATTAAAAGGTTTTGCAGGCGGTGTAGGTGGAGATCTACAAAGTGCAGTTAGTGGAGCAAGTGGAATGGTAGGTCAAATGACCCAAAAGATTCCAGCGGCTATATCAAGTTTATTTGGACCTGGATTAGGTGGAAATATAATGAGTCATATTAACTCTCAAGACTTTAGTCAGTTACAACATCAAGATGCTAGTAAGCAAACAAAAAATCCAGTAGCACCACAAAGAACAAGTGTTAGTAACATTACTAATAGTTCTTCGTATGCAGGCAAAAGTCAAGGCGGAATAACATAATATGTCAACTAATTTACCAGCAAATCCAAACGGAAATAAAACTACAGAGTTTTTTGACGTTTATAATACAGACAGAAACTCAACAGTAGTTAACCCTAATGAGTTTGATGCAATTATGGGTTTCTTTAAAAGAAAAACAAACGACAACGTAGCAATATCAAACGGATTAACAGACACAGTTTTACAAATTGCTATGTTACATAACGTTTCCCCAATGGACATAATCGAAGACTTTAATGATTATGCAGTTACAGAAATTCAACAAGCACTAGTTTCGTTAATTAATCAAACTAGAGCTAATACAAGTATATTAGGATTCAATAGAAATAAAGCACCAAGTCAAGTTGTTGCTCGTAACATACTGGATTAGCCATGGCAAAGTTCGCTTCAGGCAAGTATACTGTCAAGAATCCTGCAAAATATGCCGGCAATAAAACACCAATGTATAGAAGCAGTTGGGAGTGGGCGTTCATGCAATTTTGCGACAACCACCCAGGCGTTATACAATGGGCCAGTGAAGCAATTAAAATTCCTTATAAAAATCCATTAACAGGTAAGAATACAATTTATGTTCCGGACTTTATTGTCGTGTATCAAGACAAGAATGGTAAGAAACGTGCTGAATGTATTGAAGTAAAGCCTAAAAAAGAAACAACAATGGAACAAGCAGGTAGAAGCAAACACGCACAAGCAAAAGTTATATTAAACTCTGCAAAGTGGGAAGCCGCTAATAGATACTGTAAACAAAATGGACTAACATTTAGAATAGTAACTGAAGATGACATCTTTCATCGTCCTAAGAAAAGATAAATAATTATAATAGCATATAATTATTGGAAACATTATGACAAAGAAATTAGAAGAATTGCTAGATTTAGCACCCGCAGAAGATTTTGCTGAAGATATTATCCCAGAACCTGAGAAGTCAGTAGACCATACTATTACTCATACACAGGAAGATATAGCAAGTGCATTGGCGAAAGCAGATAAAATTGACCAAGCATTACCGATGGTCAAAGATTTGTCATTAAATGACACAGAAATGGACGAACTTGCTCTAACGGCAAGAGATACATTTAAAGATTTAATGGATTTAGGCATGAATGTAGAAGCCAGATATGCAGGTGAGATATTTAATACAGCGGCACGTTTATTAGACACGGCTTTAAATGCCAAAGGCGCCAAAGTTGACAGAAAATTAAAAATGATCCAATTACAGTTACAAAAAGCAAGATTAGATCAAGTACAGCAGAAGCACGATAGCGAAAATGGCGTAAACGCCGAAGAAGGCACAGCAGTTGTATTGGATCGCAATGCATTGTTGGAAAAACTGCTTTCAAAAGATAAATAATATAACAAAAGAAGGTGTATTAGCAGTATGAAAACATTTAAGCAATATTTAATGGAAAACATTAAAGAATACAAATTTCGTGTGAAGTACGCAGGTACTTTAACTGATGCTCAATTGGATAGAATTGAAATAGCACTTGGAAAATATAATTTAAAAGATATGACCAAGCCTAAAGTTACACCTATACAAGAACACCCTATGGATTTTCAAACTATGAAAAATTCAGAAGTTACTATAATGGATATTTCCATAACATATCCCTCAACAGTTGATATGTTAAGACAGGAATTAGTAGACTATGCAGGACTTCCTGGATCACACGTTATGGTATCTAATCCAAACGATCCTAATGAAGTTGCTAGGGAAGAATACGTTGAAGACATGGGAAAAGATTATGTACCTGCACTTGGAACTCCAGAGTTAAAAGATGCAGTAGAGATTAAGGCAAGCGAACATTTCGGTGACGAATATAACGCAAACTTTTTAAAAGATTTAGCAAATAATAAAGAAACTCCTACAGTTTCTTTGGCAACAGCATATGCAGACGAAATTGCAAAAGAAAATAAGGAATAGGATAACATTATTATGAGAGATATATTAGACGCATTAGAAAGTGTACAAACTAACAAGCCAACTGACATAGCAAAAGAATTAAATAAAAAACCAGCAGTGCAAAATGCACTAAGAGTTGAGTCAGACGATACTAACGAAGGCAACGAATTCTCAGGAGCACTTGAAAAAGCCAGAAAAGATGGCAAAGCAGAATTTACAGTTGGCGGAAAGAAGTACAAAGTCGAAGCAATTGATAGTGATGAAGATACTATTCAAGAAGCACCTTTAGAAGTATCTGAAGAAGATGCATATGATAGAGATGCTGAAAGTATTCTTAATAAACATCCTAAAGCATACGCTGATTTAAAATCCGGCAATGCTGAAATTGGAGACGACGACGATTTATACATGGAATTGTTTTCGTACTATAGTGAAACTGGCGATATGCCTTATGGTACACAAAAAGCAAGAGACGGCGATCCTTATCAATGGATCCAGGATGCATTATCCGATGAAGGTTTAATTGAAGGAACATCAATTGCTAAAAAAGATGTAGTTGAAGTAGCAGTAGAGGATTTAGCAAGAATTTTAGATCTCGCTGGTATGGCAAAGCAAGAAGTTAAAGCAGAAGCAGAAGAAAAAGACTTTGACTTTTCTAAAGATAATTTAGAGTTATGTGATACTTGTGACAAGGAAATTGATAAATGTGAGTGTGATGGACATGATCATAAGGCTGAACAGGCTGAACAGGCACCAACTCAGGCAACTAGCGAAGTTGAACTTGACGAGTATAGTAACTCTCCAGACGAAGAATACTTCGATGCAGACACACAACTAAACAAAATGTCAGGTGGACTTAACGGTCCCAAGAAACAAACTAAGAAAGAATATCCAGGCGACAATCCTTTAGCAGTAGAGTTACAAGATAGACTGTCTAAAATGTTAAGCGATATGTAATTTCAATCATGGCTGATAAAAAAGCATTTGATAAAGAGTTAGACGAATTAAAAAAATTAGCAGGGGTTGGTTCATATTCTGGATTGACCCCTTACTCATCTATAGTAGGTGAAAACATTGGCAGTCTTGCTAATGATCTTTCTAAAGTAGCAAAGAAAAAGAAAATCCAACCCGGAACACAAGCATGGTTTAGACTTTGGTTCAGTAAACCGTGGTTAACTGGTGAAAAACCCTACGACGACTAATAAGTTGTAGTTAACACACAAAGACTTGCTTATACGACGAATTTGAGGGTCGTATGCTTGTATATTGCCCCATTCTATAACACTTTCTTACAACAGGTTTATTTTACCGATAAATATAATAGTAATATGTATATATTATAATTAAAAGGAGAATTAATATGTTCAAATGGTTTGAAAAAATCTTTGCAGTAAAACCGCTTGTCGAAACTTTAAAACCCGTAAAGGTTGTTAAGCAAAAACCAGCAATAGTACCTAGCAAAAAAGAACTTGCCAAGTTAACTAAGAAAGCATTAGAAAACTTAGGCAGAACTCATAAAATTGAGTTAGATAGAAGAGAAACAAAAGATAAACTTGTAGCACAACTACACAAGCATATCAAAAGTTTAAACAAGTAAGGCATATAAATGAGCAGAAGTTTAGACGGTGTTTTAATTAAAAAGCCACACCAGGCAGAACGTTGGACAGAAGATGAATTAAAAGAATTCATGGAATGTGCAAATCCTGATACAGGGCCTGAATATTTCTTATCAAAATATTTTCATATTCAGCACCCGGTTCTTGGTAAAATTTTATACAACGCTTATAAGTTTCAAGAAACGTTAGTTAACAGTTATCACACTAATCGATTTAGTATTAATTTATTAAGTAGACAAATGGGAAAAACTACTACAGCGGCAGGTTACCTGTTGTGGTACGGTATGTTTGTACCGGATAGCACTATCTTAATTGCGGCTCACAAATATGCAGGTGCACAAGAAATTATGCAACGTATACGATATGCATATGAACTCATGCCCAATCATATTAGAGCCGGTGTAACTAGTTACAACAAAGGCTCAATTGAATTTGAAAACGGAAGTAGAATTGTAGCACAAGCAACAACAGAAAACACAGGACGTGGTATGTCCATTACGTTACTATACTGTGACGAGTTTGCGTTTGTGAGACCAACTATTGCTAAAGAGTTTTGGACTTCGATATCTCCAACGTTGGCAACTGGTGGTAAAGCAATTATTACAAGTACACCTAACAGTGACGAAGATCAGTTTTGGTTGTTATGGACAGAAGCAAACAGAACTATCGACGATTACGGTCACCCATTAAAAGGCGGTATAGGGATAAACGGCTTCTACGGCTTTAAAGCACTTTGGAGAGAACACCCAGACAGAGATGAGAAGTGGGCCAACGAAGAATTAGGGCGTATTGGAGAAGAACGTTTTAAACGTGAGATGGATTGTGAACCAATTATCTTTGATGAAACATTAATTAATCCAATTAGATTAGCAGAGTTAGAAGGCAAAGACCCTATTGATAGACAAGGTCAAGTTAGATGGTTCAAAAAACCTAAAAAAGGAAGTATATACTTAATAAGTTTAGATCCTAGTTTAGGTACTGGAGGCGATAATGCCGCCATACAAGTTATAGAGATGCCATCGTTAGAACAAGTTGCTGAGTTTATGCACAATAAAACTCCGATAGCACAGCAAATTAAAATAATGAAATCTATTGGCGAGTATTTGGTACAATGTATTGATGAACCTAATGATGTTTACTACAGTGTAGAGAATAACACATTAGGAGAAGCGGCACTAGTTACAATAGCAGAAATAGGTGAAGAGAATATTCCAGGCTTCTTTATTAGTGAACCCAAAGGACATGGTAATAGTAAAAAGTTTCGTAGAGGGTTTAATACAACACATAAATCTAAACTATCTGCTTGTGCCAAGTTAAAAAGTTTAATCGAAACAAAGAGATTAGTAATTAACAGTAGAAATTTAATATCAGAATTAAAGTCGTTTGTTGCAGTTGGTAGTAGTTACCAAGCAAGACCTGGCGAAACAGATGATTTAGTCATGTCTTTAGTGTTAGCAGTGCGTATGAGTATGGTGTTAAAGAAGTATGATGCTGGAATAGACGAGCTTTTAAGCGATAATTTTGACGATGTAGTAGAACCTATGCCTACATTAATGTTATAGAAAAGGTAAATAGTAATATGCAAATACATGATAAAGTAGCAAAAGACTTATATGGCGTACTAGCCAAAAAATTCACTCAATTGACCATCGCAGATAGTCAAGCAGTGACTACGGTTGAACCAAACGAAGGTAGAATTTTTACCCTAGAGTACGGAGCAAGTGGCAAAAGTCATGGTAGTGTTACTGTAAATGTAGTAGATCCTAATGCATTAGTAATATATTATAACAATAATATTACAGAAGAAATGCGACATGGTGATAAGAAAGACTGGTACAGTTTTTTAAAGGAATTAAGATTTTTTGCAAAAAGAAATTTAATGAGTTTTGATGTTCGTAACATCGGTAAGCAACAATTAGATAAAACTGATTATGCTTATATTAAAAATAACGATAATGCTTATGATAGTACAGAAGTAACATTTGAAAGTAAGTTAGCAGGTACGTTAAAAACATCTTACCAACGTTTTGGTGAGAATGTTCGTTTAATAATTAAACATAGTGCTCCTGTTGATGAAGATGTTCGTGGTTCTCGTAGTAGAAACATTCATAGTTTGTATGTAGAGAATGTAGAACAAGGAAGAGTTAAACTTCCTTTCAAAAATTTATTATCTGGCAGAGCATTAGCCCAACATATGAATCACAACGGTTCATACCAAGACGAAATTGGTCAACATATACACGAAATAACACAGGAAGCACTCGACTTAGCAAAATTTGTTAAAGTTTTTAAACGTGCAGATAATTTTGCTGAACAAGATGAAGCACAACATATTATCGAACAAGCACGTCAAAGATATCAAGGTATTAGAGAAACTTTAAAAACTTTATGTGGTGCTAAAGGTTATGCGAAATATGTAGAACAATATAGACCAACAGAAAATAATATCGAACAAGCAGACTTAGATGATATCAGAAGTAAGTTAGTTCGTATTCAAAAAGATAACATAGTGGATACAATACTGCCAAATTTGGCTAGAGGGATTAATAAAATGAAAGTACAAGAACAAGAAGGTGGAAACGCAATGGCACATGATCTAGCAAAAGATCCAAGTGCTAAATTAGACATACGCATGAATCCAGAAGAAGATGAGGATATTAAAAATTATATTCAACATTTGAAAAAAAATGTTATTAACAAAAACACTTCTGAAAATCCAGAAGACGGTTTAGTTAGAAAAATTATTATGACATTGGCTAAACGTACCATCGATGATGCACTTTCTTTACAGATTAGTGATTTAGCATCTATGGATACTCCACCAGATAGACAAGCGGCTTACCAGTTAGCATCTAAATACATGAAAGGTAATGTTAATATCATTCCTGGAAAAAGAGATTTAAAAGCAAAAACAGAAGAAGATCAATACGAAAGTATAATGAATAATTTATCAGAAGGTACTTGGGCAATTCCAGATACTGCTGAAGCAATTGATTCTTTAGAAACAGCAATGGCTGATGTACTCCCCCTTGGTGCAGAAGGCGAAAATGCTACTAACGTTATGTATAATATTATTGGTGATGACAGTTTATTTGATAGTTTAGGCGAAGCGGCTGATGAAGACCCACAAGGTGATGCTCGACCAATTATTGCATCTTGGGTAGATGACTCATTAGACCAATATGATATTCCACAAGAAATGCAAGACAGAATCCAAAAAATAGTTAAACCTCATTTGACACACTCTAGTACCAATGAAGAAGAAACAACAGAAGGCGCAGTTAAGAACGCATTGCATGATGACGCAGAAGAAATGACTAGAGAAGAATTTTTAGCAAAGCATCCAGATAACGAAGAATTTTACGACACTATTAACGGTGTAGACGAAACTGCACAAGTAGAAAACGTTGCAGTAAACGGTGCAGATACTGAAGGTTATGAAGAAATAGCAGATGCTATTCAATGGCGTATTACTGCAAACCCAGAAACGTTTGATAAAATTCTTAAAAATGTAGATATGCAAACATTATTATCAGCAATTGAAGAAGTTGCTCAAAGCCATGCACCAATGGACGAACTAGGTTCAAGTGATATTAGTATAATGGTTAAAGAAGTAATGAAAGATTTAGGCATTAACGAAGACGGTACTATGCAACCGCATGACCATATTAAAAACTCAGGAATTACAGAAGCAACTTGTGGATGTAAATCAGGATGTCCTCATTGTGAAGGTAAACATACTAAGGCACAAATCGGAGAAGAATGTGAATGCTGTGGCAACAACATTACAGCAGTAATTGATTATGATGCAGTTGCAGAAGAAAAAGAATTAGAAGAAGCACAAAGCCCAGCACAAAAAGCCGCTTTTGAAAAAATGTTAGCCGCTAAAAAAGGTAACAAAAAAGATGATAAAGATGACAAGGAAGAAGTAGAAGAAGAAAAAGTTGAAGAAGCAGTAGAAGTAGTTGCCGAAACACCTGAAGATCAACACTTACGTGATGAAATACTATTCCTAGCAGGCTTAAAATAAAAAGAATCAATGTTTAGCAAGGGCGGTAACGTTCTTGCTAAATAATATTGTTAACAGTAAACCTTACTGTTCCAAAGATGGTAGATGCAATATTTACT
>Ga0075448_10000526_pt1 | contig 13736 bp, 9 predicted proteins | sample CoawatmetaG10DNA_2_FD_72353 | JGI IMG/M metagenome (GOLD analysis project Ga0075448, IMG submission 72353) | Marine microbial communities from the West Antarctic Peninsula - Coastal water metaG108-DNA | ecosystem: Environmental > Aquatic > Marine > Coastal | place: Atlantic Ocean: West Antarctic... | reverse complement strand
CATGGTGGGTCTCCAGCGATGCCTGCCGCAGGGTGGTGCTGCCGAAAGCGTGCGCCGCATCGGCAGAGATAACCCAGTCGGGGTTGCCAAAGTCGAAACATTGCGCTGTGTGCGCCAATTGCAGGCGGGCGGACTCCAGTCGGATCATATTGTCAGCCAGTTTATGCTGTACCGCTTGGAAGCGCCCAATGGGCTGGCCGAATTGCTCTCGCTCCTTTGCGTACTCCACCACCAGGTCGAAGCCGCGGCTGGCTGCACCCAGAGACCTGGCAACGAGGAACAGCTTGTACAGTCGCAGCAACTCGTCCCCGGTAATCGCAGTACTGTTTAACAGCTTGAATGACGCATTCAGAAGATGGATGCTGGACAGGGCAGGGTGGGAAAGGCCCGGCAGTGGAGTAACGTGAACAGTATCGTGGTCCAGCTCGATGCACGCCCAGCCCTCATCCGTATGCACGATCAGGTGGCTGGCGACCTGCGCATCTTCTATATGATTCAGCTCACCCGTAGCGACGCTGCCGGAGACCTCGATGCTGCCGGCACTGTTGTCCCGATCCAGGTCACCCAGGTGAAACGCAACGATGGCCTCTCCGCGGTGGATCTGAGCCAGCAATTCAGCGGCGGGCTCACCTTTCCCGGTAAGCAAGCAGTTTGCCAACAATGCCCCAGTGATCGGCGCCGGGGCACAGCGTCGCCCGACTTCCTCCATCACGATCAGCGCTTCGCGTAATCCCCCTTCCTCGGGATTGTTGCCCAGTGGGGTGATGCCCAGCGCTACAAATTGCTGATGCAGTTCTCGAATCCGCTGAGTACTATCTGCGCGTGCTACCGCGGAATGCATTGAATTCAGGGGCCAGTGCTGTTCCAGCAGTCGGCGTAAGGCGCTGCGCAGCAGTTCTCTTTCTTCATCGGATGGTAAGGTTGCCATCTGGTTCATACCTTTGTCTCCTTGGAAATAACGGTTGTAGTGTGTGACTGGAACAGTATTCCTTTTAATAGTATATTATATAGAAATTCGACGCAGATTGTGTACGAGGCGCCGAAATCGACCTAATAGCGAACATTAATAAGGATTAGCAATTGGAAACCACTAAGTACGAACCTGTAATAATCGGTGTTGCCGAGGTGTGCCAGCAGTTAGCTGAGAATCTAGAAGACTCCCCATCTCTAGTGGACCTCCTGGAGCAGGTGGTAAGTGCCGCCTGTGCGGATACCGGGGCGCAGGAGGCAGTGATTGCCGCGATCGACTCGGTGGCGATGGTGCGGACCTTTGCCGACTCTACGCCCATGTACCCCAACCCCTTTGGCAAGGTGGTGAACTATCCCCGGGCGGTGGCCGGGCGCGTAGGGGCTGAGCCGCTGCACGCTATCTATAGTATGGCTGGCGGTAATACACCGCAGTCGCTGTTGTCTGAATTTGCCGGCAAGATCGCTGCGGGAGATGCAGACGTCGTCGTGCTGATGGGTGGCGAGGCCATCGCGACCACCAAGACGGCGATGAAAGCGGGCGTCAACCTGAACTGGGCGGATGATACCGGCGGCCAATTAGAAGATCGTGGCCTGGGCATGAAAGGCATGCTGGACCGGCAGATGATGGATAACGGCTTTGTTTCGGCACCGCTCAGCTACGGCCTTTTGGAAAATGCCCGGCGACAGGGTCTGGGACTCAGCCGGGAAGACTACGCACAGAAGATGGCGGCACTGTTCTCACGCTTTTCAGGCGTGGCAGCGGCCCATGAAGCGTCGATGTTTCCCGAGGCCTACAGCCCTGAGCAACTGCTGACTATCGATCAGAGTAATCCAATGATTGCCGAGCCTTACCCAAAACACCTGGTGGCCAAAGATGGTGTGAACCAGGCGGCGGCGGTGATTTTGACCAGCCGGGAAAAGGCCGAAGCTCTGGGTGTCTCCCCGGACAGGATGGTGTTCCCGCTCTCAGGCAGCACGGTGCGTGAGCAGGGCCTGACGCAGCGGCCCGATCTTGGTAAATCCGAGGCGATGCGCCTGGCCTATGAAGCCACCTTTACAGCAGCGGGTCTATCGCCGGACGACATGTCCTGCATGGATATTTACAGTTGTTTCCCCATAGCGGTGTTCTCCGCCTGTGATGCTTTGGGTATTGCCGCGGACGATAAACGCGGCCTTACCTTGACCGGAGGTTTGCCGTTTTTTGGCGGCGCCGGCAACAACTACGCCATGCACTCGATTGTCAACGTGGTGAAAAAATTACGCGAACAGGAGTCAGGCTACGGCCTGGTTGGCGCCAACGGCGGGATGCTGTCCAAACATGCGGTGGGTATTTATTCGCGCCAGTCTTCGGGCGGGGGATGGCGACCCTGTAACGATAGGGCGTTGCAGGCGACTATTGACGGGGCCGAGGTGCCGGCGGTGGAACACAATCCAGACGGCCAGGCCACGATTGAATCCTATACCGTTACCTTTCGCCGCGGTGTCCCCAATGGCGCGTGCATTATCGGCCGAACCGGGGAGGGCAAGCGCTTCCTCGGGCATACCGATCCGACAGACTCCAATACCCCACAAGCGATGCTGGACGACGATCCGATTGGCAAGACCATCTATGTCACCAGTGTCGGTCCGGGCAATCGATTTACCTTTGATGAGCAGCGCACCCGGGAGCTGGTTCCCGCCCGCCCAAAAACACTGGACGAGAAACACGAGTACTGCACGGTAGCGCGCAACGGCCCTGTGCTCGAGGTCACTATCAACCGCCCCGATGCGCGCAACAGCCTGAACGCAGAGGCCAATTATGAATTGGAGGGTGTTTTCGATCTGTTTGAGGAAGATCCCGATCTCTGGGTGGCAATTATTACGGGGGCGGGCGACAAGGCCTTCTGTGCCGGTGCCGATCTCAAGTCCGCTGCGGGGACATGGATACCTGACGCAGGTTTTGGTGGCCTCACTCACCGCAAACACCGCCACAAGCCGGTGATCGCCGCAGTCAATGGCATCGCCATGGGAGGCGGTATGGAAATCGCGCTCACTTGTGAATTGGTAATAGCCAGTGAGAACAGCCACTTTGCCCTGAGCGAGGTTAAACGCGGTGTGATCGCCGGTGCCGGTGGTATACAGCGGATAACGCGCAGCCTGCCGCGGCAACAGGCGATGGAGATATTGCTTACAGGAGACAATATTTCTCCACAGCGGGGGCAGCAGTTGGGCTTTGTTAACCAGGTGGTCCCTCCTGCAGAGGTGATGACGGTGGCGCGTGCGCTAGCGCAAAAGCTTACGGAAGCTTCTCCTACCTCGATAAGCTGTACTTTGCAATTGGAAGACGAGGTGCGGGGTATTGCCGACATAGTCGATGCAGTGCGCCACCCCGCCGAGGCCTTCGACCGTTTGCTTACCAGTGAAGATATGCTGGAAGGCCTGACCGCCTTTGCCCAGAAGCGTCCACCACAGTGGAAAGGACGATAGTCCGGCGCTTGGATTAAATAGACTTAAAGAGTATACTATAAAGCCTGATTGCGAGACCGGTACCCTATGATGAATTTTGGTGATCTTTTTGACTCGATAGACAGCCGACTGGCGCCGGATGTCACGCGTATCATTGAGGAGACGCCAAAGGGAACCCGGCGCACGGTAACCTCGGCCGAGTTGCGTGCAGCGTCCAATAACCTCGCGCGGAATATGCTTGAGATGGGCTTGCAACCCGGCGACAAGGTGGCCTTCTATGGCAAGAACTCCGCTGACTATCTTATTTCCGTGGTGGCGGCGATCAAGGCGCGCCTGGTGCATGTCAACGTCAACTATCGCTACGAGCACGAAGAGCTCCGTTATCTCCTCGATAACAGCGATGCGCGCTGCGTGGTTTTCGACAGTGCTTTTCGCGACAAACTGAAGGCTATCCTTGGTGAACTGCCACTGTGCGAACACGGTGTAGAACTTGGTGGTGAGTCTGCCGATGACTGGGCCCTTTCGTTCGACTCCCTGGCGGGAAAAGGCGATGGTGAGCCGCTGGATATCGCGCGTGAACCTGAGGACCTGATATTCATGTACACCGGCGGTACTACCGGCATGCCCAAGGGGGTGATGTGGGAGCAGTGCCAGATGTGGAATATGATTGGCAGGAATTTTCTCGATCCCGCTGGTGCTATTCCGCAATCACCTGAAGAAATTTCCCTCGCATCGGAAGGTGGGACCTTCAATAACTTGGTCATCTTGCCCTTGATGCATGGCGGCGGCCTTTACACCGCGATCAACGCATTGGGTTATGGCAATTTGTGCGTGCTGCCCATTAGCAGCGGCTTTGATCCCGACCTGGCCCTGTCCTGTATCGACAAGCATGCCATCATGGTGCTGACGATTTCGGGAGATGCCTTTGCTACACCCTTGATCAATGCCCTGCAGGACAACCCGGGTAAGTATGGCCTGCAGGCGCTGAAGGTGGTCAATTCCACGGCCATGATTTTCAGCAACCATAACAAAAAGGCGTTGCTTAAGCAGATTCCCGAGCTGATCATCTTCGATAACCTGGGCTCATCTGAATCACCCGCCAGTGCCATGGCAATGTTTGGCAAGGACAACGACCTGGAGGGCAGCTCGGTGGTGCTCAACCTGACACCCAACTCAAAAGTATTCACTGAAGATCTGCGCGAGGTTCAGCCGGGCAGCGGAGAAAAGGGTTTTCTCGCCTCCACCGGCGCGCTGCCTCTTGGCTATTACAAAGATGAGGCGAAAACCGCCGCCACCTTTATTACCGTGGATGGAGTTCGCTACTCGCGCCCCGGGGACTGGGTGGAGGTATTGGAAGACGGCAGTGTGAAGTTTCTAGGGCGTGGTAGTGTCAGTATCAATTCAGGTGGGGAGAAAATTTATCCCGATGAAGTGGAATCGGTCATCAAATCACATCCTTCAGTGGACGATTGTGTGGTGGTGGGCGTGGCTGACGAGCGTTTCGGGCAGGCGGTAACCGCCGTTGTGCAGCCGAAGCAGGAAGGCGCGGTTACAGCTGATGCGCTAAGGGATCATGTGCGCTCGCGCTTATCCGGTTACAAAGTGCCTAAGCATGTGTTGTTTGTTGCAGAAGTCTACCGGGCCCCCAACGGCAAGGTGGACTACCCGGCCACGAAGGCTTGGGCGGAGGCGGCGCACCATGACAAGTAAAACAGTATCCACCTTCTGCCGCGTTTGCGAACCTCTTTGTGGTGTATTGGCAACCGTTGAGGATGGAAAAATAACGAAAGTTGGTCCGAATCCGGATCATCTGTCGTCCCGAGGCCACTTCTGCAAGAAAGCCTCTAAAATGGTCGATGTGACCTATGATCCCGATCGTATTTTATATCCAATGAAACGTACTGGTGGGCCCGGTGAGTTCACCCGTATTAGCTGGGAGCAGGCTTTTAACGAGATATGTACAAGCCTGAAAAACACCAAGTCGAATTTCGGCAAAGAAGCCGTCGCATTTTACCGCGGCAATCCAGCAGTGTTTTCCTCCGCCAATGCCCTGGTGATGGATAGCTTCTGCAAAGCACTGGGCATAAAGTGGCGCTATGACGTCGATGCTGAGGATGGCAAAGCCTTTAAGGCTGCCCTCATTCTACTGTATGGCTCAATGGGTGCACTTACCCTACCGGATTTATGGCATACAGATTATGTACTAATCATTGGTGCCAATCCGCTGGTATCGCATGGATCCTCCATATCGGAACCGCGGGTGGCGATGGCACTGAAAGACATTCGTACGCGCGGTGGGCAGGTGGTTGTAATTGATCCGAGGCGCACAGAAACTGCCAAAGGTAATACCCATATCCCCATTCAGGCGGGGTCCGATGCCTACCTCATTTCGGCCTTGATTTATGAGGTCATTGAACAAGGCTGGGTGGATAAAAATTTTGTCGAATCCCACACCAGCGGGTACGAGGCATTAGAGCAGGCAGTAAGCGGATGTACACCGGAATGGGCCGAGACCCACAGCGGTATTCCAGCATCAACCATCCGACAAATTGCTAGAGACTTTGCAACAACCAAGCGCGCCTGTATACATTACCGGCTGGGCACCTCCATTACGCGCTTCGGCACATTAACCACTATGCTAATCAACTGCCTAATAGTCGTCACCGGCCATTTAAGCCGCGAGGGTGGCAATAAATTTAGCGCCGGTATTATTGACGCCTCTAAATTTGGCGGCCGCAGTATCGGTGAAAACCCGGGGCGCGCTTCCGGTCTGCCTGATGTCGGCGGCACCCTGCCGTCGCTATCAATGATCAAGGACATCGAAACACCGGGCCCAGAACAGGTAAAAGCGCTATTGATGATCGCCGCTAATCCTTGCTTAACATCTACTGGTGCCGGACCAAAAATGGATGCGGCGATGCAGAAGCTGGATCTATTTGTTTCATTAGATTTATACATGAATGAAACCAACCGTTTTGCCGACTATATTCTCCCCTCAGCAGGAATGTTCGAGCGCGAGGATATACCTCTACTGGGTTTTGTTGAGATGCTGAGACCTACTTTGTTTGCAACCGAAGCAGTGATCCCTAAACAGGGCGAGTCACGCGAAGACTGGGAGATACTGGACGAGATCTGTCGGCGTCTGGGCCACGGTTCGACATTGCCATTTAGGCCCGTGCGCATACTGGCCAAAATGGGTTTGCGTGTAAAACCCAGACATTTAATGGACCTAATGATTCGCACCAGTTCAGTCGGTGATAATTATGGCTTAAAGCCGGGGGGGCTGAATCTAAAAAAATTACAAACCCAATACCCCAATGGTTTTGTTCTGCACGAACAGTTACCTGATGTCGATATTGCCAAAAAATTACAGACACCTGACAAGAAAGTTCATCTGGGAACACCAGAGCTCTGCGCCGAAATGGAACGCCTCAAAAACGATGATTTCTACTTAAATGATGAATATCCATTACGCATGATTGGTATGCGGGAAAAGCTGACTCATAATTCCTGGATGCATAATGTCCTCTCGCCGCAGACTACGTCGTACAAGCATACTGCGCGTATTCATCCAGAGGATGCCAAGGTGCGGAATATTGATGATGGTGATCTGGTGCAGATTCGATCGCCTTATGGCGCGCTCGAAGTTGCCGTTAAATTAACTGACACAATGAACCCGGGTAATCTGGCGCTGCCCCACGGATGGGGCCATCAAGGCGGTTGGAAAAATGCTAATGCCCGTGGTGGAGTCAATTCCAATATTATTGCCAGCGACAACCCTGATGATATGGACAAGATTTCGGGTATCGCTACGCTAAACGGTATACCCGTGCAGGTCAGTAGGGTATCGGCATAATGATTACAACTGAGACGATGTTCAAATATGAATAATGATATTTGTAAAATGGTTGGCTGTGAGTTTCCTTTGTTTGCCTTCAGCCACTGCCGCGATGTGGTTGCAGCGGTAAGTCGTGCGGGAGGGTTCGGCGTGTTGGGCGGGAGCAGCTTTTCACCGGAGTCGCTTGAGGAGGAGCTGGCCTGGATAGATGCTCACGTAGACGGCAAACCTTACGGTATTGATATCCTGATTCCCGAAAACATGGGTGACCTCGTTGGGGATATCACCACGGAGCAGTTGCAGGCGATGATCCCCGCGCAGCATCGCCAGTTCACAATCGATTTGTTGGCGCAGTACGGTGTCGAATTTTCTGATCAGGATATAAACGAAGGCGAGATACCAGAGATTATAGGTGACATCGGAGAGCGGCTGATGGACGTCGCGTTTCGCCACCCTATCAGCATGATTGTCAATGCACTGGGGATTGCACCCCAGTCGATGATGGAGCGCGCCAGGCAGCACGGCGTGCCAGTGGGGGCGCTGGTGGGCGCCAAAGAACACGCTATTCGCCAGGTGGAGGCGGGCGTAGATTTTCTTGTTGCTCAGGGCACCGAAGCGGCAGGACATTGTGGTGAGGTGTCTACGTTGGTTCTTGTGCCTGAGGTGATTGAAGCTATCAGAGAAGTACGTTCAGTGCCGGTGTTGGCTGCGGGTGGCATTATGAACGGCCGGCAGATGGCAGGTTGTATGGCTATGGGGGCACAGGGGGCGTGGACTGGTTCGGTCTGGTTGGCGACGCCCGAAGCGGAGACCTCTGAGGCGATGCGTGAAAAATTTGTCGCAGCCTCTTCGCGTGACACCATTCGCTCAACATCCCGCAGCGGCAAGCCCTCGCGTCAATTACGCTCTGCCTGGCACGATGCCTGGCACGGCGAGGAATCTCCAGATACGCTGCCGCTGCCGCTGCAAGGGATGTTGGCGCAGCCCGCTTTTGCCAAGATCGACCTCGCTGTCGAGAAGGGTAATGTCGAGGCGAATGACCTGGCGAGTTACTGGGTCGGTCAGGGTGTGGGGCTGATCGATTCAGTGCGTACCTCCGGCCATGTCGTGCAGGACTTCAAGGAAGAGTTCGGTGAGGCAGTTATGAGTTTGAATACCCTCCTGGAATTATGAACTCCGCCTCGCCAAGGTATCTCAGCCTGGACGAATGCGCAGAACTGATCCACAACATACGGAGTTGAGGCCAGTATGGAAGCACACTTATGAAAGTCGCGACCGTTATTGCGCCGGGTGAATTGGCTGTTGCGGAGCAAGCTGTACCCAGCCCCGGACTCCGGGAGGCGGTCCTGCGTGTTGATCGGGTCGGTATTTGTGGCAGTGACCTGCACTATCTGCCGGTGGCCCCACTGGGTGGCGTGATCGGCCATGAGTTCGTCGGCACGATCAGCGAGGTCGGTGCGCATGTGTCCACGCTCGGCATTGGCGACCGGGTTTGCAGTATCCCCTGTATCAGCTGCGGAAGCTGTGCGCATTGTCTGAAAGGGGATCCGATGAAATGCCTGGAATCCCGCTTGCATGGCAGCGGTGAAGAGGCCGGCATGGGCGGCTTTGCCGAGTATGTACTGGTGGGTGAAGCGGAGTGCGTCAAGTTGCCCGACAATCTTGACGCCTCCCGCGCGGCTTTGATAGAGCCACTGACGGTAGGGCTTCACCTGGTTGAGCGCGCCGATATAGCGCTCGGTGAGCATCTGGTCGTGCTGGGAGCCGGTCCGATCGGCTTGACCGTTGTGTTGTGGGCGAGGGCGAGGGGGGTCGAGCATATCCTAGTCAGTGACCCGGTAGCCGCTCGTCGCGAGATCGCCCTTGCGATGGGCGCCACCGGCGTCCTCGACCCGACCTCAACAGATATAGTTGAGGCCTGCCAGCAGCACTGGGGCTGTCTTCCCGAGGTTGTCATCGAGTGTATGGGGCGGGCCGGGCGCTTTGATATTGCGACCGGCGCTGTCGCCAGGGGCGGGCGTGTGGTTCTCGGCGGCATGATGTTCGAGCCGGAAACAGTCGATTCGATGACGCCGTTTATGAAGGGCGTGCGCGTTGAGTATGTCGTTCAATACGCCCTCAAGCATTACCATCACACGGTCGAGATGCTGGCCCAGGGAAGGATCGATCCATCGCCCATGATCTCCGCCGTGATCAGCCTGGCAGAGCTACCCGAGATGATGGAGACACTGAATAAACCGAATGATCTGTGCAAGGTGCTGGTCGCACCTCACAGTTAGTCGAAGAATCAACGACGAGGGAAGTATCTCCGATGTTATCCAGCGATTTTGACGAGTTTGCCGTTCGGCCTTTTACCAATGTAATGGGGCGATTCGACCTGTCGGATAAGAAAGCCCTAGTGACGGGTGCCGCAGGTGGTATAGGTGGCGCGTGCGCCAGGGCTTTTGCGGAAATGGGCGCCGACGTTGCGCTGATGGATGTTGTTGCCAGGCAGGCTGAATTGGAGCAGGTGGCAGCTTCGATCGCGGAGCGCTACAAGGTCCGGAGCATTGCGATTACCGGAGACGTGGCTGACGAGAGCAGTATCTCGCAGTTTATACACACCACCGTGGACGCCCTCGGCACGATAGACATCTTGCACAACAATGCCGGCATTGCGAGTCTGGATCGCGCCGATATGGCCTTCGAGGAATGGCGGCGCTTAATGGCGATCAATGTAGATGGGGTGATGCTCGTGGGCCGGGCTGCCGCCAATGTGATGATCGAACATGGGCACGGTGGGTCTATTATTAATACGGCCTCTATGTCGGGACACATCGTCAATCGTATGCCAGATGCAAACTATGGCTTCGCCTACACCACGTCCAAAGCCGCTGTGCTGCACATGACACGCGCGATGGCGGCGGAGTATGTCAAGTATGGCATTCGGGTGAACAGTGTGAGTCCCGGTGTGGTGTTGTCGGGGATCCACGATATGGTTCCTCCCGAGCTACTTCGCGACATTCTGAAAGACGTGCCGCTGGGTCGTTTCGGCACATTGGATGAGGTGGCTGGTGTCGTAGCGTTTCTTGCCTCCGACCTGTCCAGCTTTATGATCGGATCTGATGTCCTCGCGGACGGTGGCCAGTGTATTACCTGATGGGAGAGAAAGCATGATGGAGCACCAGAGAGTGTTGATCGTGGGGGCTGGCCCTGCTGGTCTGTGTATGGCCCTGAAGTTGAAAGAGGCCGGTATTGAGGACTTCGTCGTCCTTGAATCGGGTGACGGCGTGGGTGGTACCTGGTACTGGAATACCTACCCGGGTTGCCAATGCGATATTCCCTCTGCCCTGTATTCCTTCAGCTTTGAGAAAAAACTAGACTGGAGCCGGCCCTTCGGTGATCAGCGAGAGATAGCGCAATACCTGCAAGAGATCGCGGTTAAGTACGAGCTGTTGCCACATCTTCGATTCAACAGCCGCGTGCGCGATACGGTCTGGGACGAAGCGCAAAACCAATGGTCCGTGTCTACAGTCGCCGGTGAGACGCTATCGTCTGATTTTGTGGTGTCTGCCCAGGGCATGCACAACGAGCCCTATATACCCGGATTGCAGGGCCTTGAGAGCTTTGCCGGCACGCACTTTCACTCCGCGCGTTGGAATCAAGACCATGATCTGGCGGGGCGCAAGGTCGCCATCATTGGCTCGGCGGCCAGCGCAGTACAGATTGCGCCCGCCATATTGCCGCAAGTGGCAGAGCTTACAATATTTCAGCGCACTCCCAACTGGATACTCCCTAAGGACGATACGCCCTATACACCGGAACAGCTCGAGCAGATGCGTGCTGATCCCGACATTGCCCGGCAGACGCGCGAGGAAATCTTTTCCTGGGCGGAAGCCACCGTGGGTCTGATTTACAGTGTGGAAGGCGCGCAAACCGAAGAACTTGAAGCGGCTTTTGCGCAGAATATCGCGGTGGTCGAGGATCCCGACATCCGCGAGAAGCTCACTCCCAGGTATCTGCTCGGCGCGAAACGCATGTTAATGTCAAACCATTACTACCCGTTATTCAACGACAAGAAGGTCACCCTCGTTACCGAACCCATCGAGCGCATTACAGCGCAAGGCGTCATGACTGTGGAGGGTGGTTTCCACGATGCTGACACTCTGGTGCTTGCAACGGGATTCCAGGGCAGCCGCTTTATGTCCACAATAGATGTTGTGGGTGAAAACCAGCTCAGTATTCATGATGCCTGGAAAGATGGCGCGCGGGCCTATAAGGGCATGGCCACCCAGGGCTTTCCGAATCTGTTTATGCTCTATGGACCCAATACCAACTCGGGTTCGATGATGTATATGATTGAGAGGCAAGTGGAGTACGTGGTTGAGAAGCTTGAGTACATGGCGAGCTATGAACGCGCTCGAATCGAGATCAAAGCCCAGGCAGAAGCCGAGTATAACGAGCGCCTGCAGGCAGTTCTTACGCGCATCGCAGCGCTGCAGGAGGACGTAAAGGGATATTTCCGCGCGGCCAGTGGGCGTCACGTCACCAACTGGCCTTTCACCATGGCCGCCTACACCGAGCGTCTGCGAGAAGACGACATTCAGGACTACCTGATCTCATGACCACCGATTCCTGGCAATTGGACATTACAGCTAACCCGGATGCACCGGCCATCCTCGATGTGGCCATCAATGGCATCCGCAGTCAGGCGATGAATCCGAATGTGCCGATGACTGTCGAGAATATCTCCGTTGAGGCTGCTGCGTGCCTGGATGCCGGGGCTTCCATTATCCACGTTCACAATACCAGTCCACTGCTTACCGGTGCGGGCGCTGCCGCGGAGTACCGCCGTATTATGCAGCCGGTCCGGGAACAACGCCCCGACGTGCTCTGGTATCCGACCCTGGTTCTGGACGATGATGCCTCCCATAGCGGCGTTGAACATGCCCTCGAGCTGGCGGATAGCTGCGGCCTCGAGATTGGCCCGCTGGACCCCGGATCAGTAAACGTCGGCGCCCAGTTGATCGAGGGGGCGCCCACCGGGATGCTACACGGGGTAGCGCCCGAGCGTGTGCGGCAGCAATTTCTTAGCTACCTGAAGACCGGTCTCGCCGCTGCGCTGGGTATTTATGAGCCGGGGTACCTGCGCACTGCACTTATGTATTACGACGCGGGCTTGATGCCCGCCGGATCCTCACTGAACTTCTATTTCGTCGATGAATACGGCTTGCTGGCGACCGAGAAGGCCTGCTCCTGTGGACTGCCACCGGAGCCCCGGTACCTGGACGTGTACCTGTCATTGCTGGGCGCGCGGGATATTCCCTGGTTTGTCTCTGTCTGGGGCGCAACCGATGACAGGGCAATCGCCCTGATCGAGCGTGCCCTATCGCTGGGGGGGCACGTCCAGATTGGTGTGGAGACCTACTATCATCCGGACAAGAGCCCTACCAATCGTGAGTTGCTGGCCCTGGTCAGCGAGTTGGCGCGGCGGAACGGGCGGGATATCGCAATACCCGCGCAGGCCCGAGAGATTCTCGGTATTGGAGGCTAGAAGAAGCATGACTAAACTGCACGTAGATTTCTCTGGCTCCGCCGTATTGGTTACGGGGGGCGCATCGGGCATCGGGCTGGCGATTGTGCGCAAGTTTGCCCAGGCCGGTGCGTCGCTGGTGATGGCTGATATCGCTGAAGAGCAAGGTCTGGAAGCCCAGCGATATCTCAGCTCGAAGGGCCACAAGGTGCAGTTTATGTCCATGGATGTCAGTTCGCCTGAATCGGTAGCCGCGACGTTCTCCAAAGCGGAGGCGGCAATGGGCGGTCTGGACATTGCGGTGAATAACGCCGGTATCGCTTTCACCGGTGAGGCCGTTGCCGAAACGGAACTGGAGACCTGGAGAAAGACCATGTCGGTCAATCTGGATGGTGTCTTCCTCTGCATGCGCCAGGAGTTGAAGATTATGCAGCGACAGGGTAGGGGTGTGATCATCAATATGTCCTCAGGTGCGGGACTTATCGGCGCTCCCATGATGGCCGCCTACAGTGCTTCCAAGCACGGTGTGATTGGTCTCACCCGAACGGCTGCCCAGGAATATATTGCCAGCGGCATTCGTATCAACGCGATATGCCCAGGGGGCGTCGACACGCCAATGCTCGACAGTCTGCTGCCGGGCGAAATGCGCGACAGTATCGCCGCGCAGCATTTCCAGAGACGGTTCGCTACACCGGAGGAGGTGGCGGACATGGTGCTGTTTGCCTGTTCCGATGCGGCGAGCTATTCGACAGGCGTCGAGTTCAAAGTTAACGGCGGGGCATTTTTCTAACACTCTGCTGGTTTTCGCGCTTTAAACGCTCAGGCTTGTCAGCAGCCCTCAAGAATTAATAGCGAATAAAAGTCATCTACAAAAGAGAGGATTTCAATATGGCCATATCAAGTGTGACATCGCCGCCCATCGTGCCCATAGAGGGCACGCCCAGTCGCCCTGTAGTCTGGTGGGCCTGTATC
>Ga0075448_10000493_pt1 | contig 14121 bp, 9 predicted proteins | sample CoawatmetaG10DNA_2_FD_72353 | JGI IMG/M metagenome (GOLD analysis project Ga0075448, IMG submission 72353) | Marine microbial communities from the West Antarctic Peninsula - Coastal water metaG108-DNA | ecosystem: Environmental > Aquatic > Marine > Coastal | place: Atlantic Ocean: West Antarctic... | reverse complement strand
GTTATTCTATTTACCCAGACCTTAAGCCTTATTTATCTGTCTGCGCATGCTAAGTGACGCATCCAATTCCCCTTCGCATTCCCAATGATGTTATACTTCGCGCCCATTTAATGACCGCAGTATAGACCTATGACCTACGCCTTTTTCGCCACTTGTCCCAAAGCTATGGAGCCTATATTGGCCGATGAACTAGGCCCTTTAGGGGCTGAAGATATCAAGCTAACGCAAGGTGGTGTTTATTTTAATGGTGACTTAAAAGTTGGGTATAGTGCATGTCTATGGAGTCGTTTAGCTAACCGCGTGTTATTACTTTTGCATGATGAAGCTGTAGATAGTGTCGATGAGCTTTATGATGCCGTCAGTAAAGTAGAGTGGACGCAACACTTTGACAGCGACCAAACCTTTTTAGTGGACTATGCAGGCCGTATGCGCGGCATTGATAATACTCACTTTGGTGCGCTTAAAGTAAAAGATGCCATTGTCGATCAATTTCGAAGTAAGGGTGAATTACGTCCTAATATAGCTAAACAAGAACCAGATGTTCGCATTAATGTATTTGTTGTGCGCGGTCGTGTGCGTATTAGTTTGGACCTGTCAGGAGAGAGCCTACATAAACGTGGGTATCGCAAAGAAGGCGGTATGGCGCCGCTCAAAGAAAACTTAGCAGCAGCGTTGTTGATTCGTGCTGGCTGGCCAGCCATGGCAGCTGCCGGTAAGCCATTAATGGATCCTATGTGTGGTTCTGGTACTTTTTTAATAGAAGCTGCCATGATGGCATCTGATACGGCGCCTGGTCTTTTGCGTTGGCGCTTTGGTTTGCAAATGTGGAAGCAACACAATGTAGAGCTTTGGCGTGAAGTTTGGGATGCTGCAGAATTGCGCAGAGAAGTTGGCGAAGCTGCTGCCACTAGCGAAATCCATGGTTATGACGGCCAGCCAAAAGCGGTCTCTAAATGTCGTGAAAACTTAAAACAAGCCGGTATGACTGATCGTATACGTGTTAGCCACCGAGAGCTTAAAGATTTAAAGCCACTCACTCATAATGCTGAGCAGCAAATGGGCTTAGTGATCACAAACCCTCCTTACGGTGAGCGTTTAAGTGAAGTGGCAGATATCCAATATTTATATCAGCACCTTGGCGAGCGTTTAAGCCAAGATTTTATTGGCTGGGAATTAGCCGTATTTACGGGTAACTCTGAATTAGGCAAAGCTGTGGGTTTGCGCTCCCACAAGCAATATTCGTTTTATAATGGAGCGATCAAGAGTCAATTGTTAATGTACACTCTTGAAACCTCCAACCGTTTTGCAGACCGTCGCCAAGCCAGTGGAGAAATCCCACTACAAGCGCTAAGTGAAGGAGCACAAATGTTTGCTAACCGCTTGGTGAAAAACCGCAAGCAGTTTAGTAAATGGGTTAAGCAAGAAAAAATTGAATGTTACCGGTTATATGATGCCGATATGCCAGAGTATGCTGTAGCGATTGACGTGTATGGTGATTGGTTGCATGTACAAGAATACGCAGCTCCCAAGACTGTTGACGCTGAAAAGGCTCAACGTCGCCTAGAAGAGGTGATGTTAGCGCTGCCTCAAGCGCTGCAGGTTCCAGAAGAACGTATCGTGTTGAAACAGCGTCGTCAGCAAACGGGTAAGGATCAGTACCAAACTCATGACGAAAAAGGTGAATACATTCAGGTTCAAGAAGGTGGCTGTAAGCTGCTAGTTAACCTTAATGATTATTTAGACACAGGCTTGTTTCTAGATCACAGGCCTGTGCGTCAAAAAATTCAACACTTAGCTCATAACAAGCGCTTTTTAAACTTATTTTGTTATACCGGCACAGCTACTATGCATGCGGTGCAGGGTGGGGCGCACAAGTCTTTGAGTGTAGATATGTCGGCTACCTACCTGTCATGGGGTAAAAAGAACCTTGCCTTGAATGGTTTTAGTGACCAGGTCCATCGCTTTGAGCAACACGATTGTATGGAGTTTATTAAGAGTCATAAAGGAGAGTATGACCTTATTTTCCTTGATCCTCCTACATTTTCAAACTCTAAGAAAATGGTAGGTGTGTTAGACGTGCAGCGTGATCATGCGTGGATGATTCACAAAGTGATGGATTTACTCACAGAAGATGGTTTGTTGATATTCTCTACCAACTATCGACGTTTTGAATTAGACGAAAAAGTGCTACAGCATAATCATGTAGTAGACATCAGTGATGAAACCTTAGATAAAGACTTTGCTCGTAATAAGAAAATTCATCGCTGTTGGGAAATTCGTAAATATAAGCCAGAAGTAGAAAATACGTCAGAATTCTATGACGCAGATTATGCTACATCCACTCCTGCATCTATTGCAGCAGTGAAAGCTGAAGCTAGGTTGGCTTATGAAGCTGAAGATAGATTGGCGTTTCAGGCTGAAATGAAACTCACTATTGCAGCTGAAGCTAAAGCTAGAGAAGAGGCTGAGTCTAACTCTTCAGCCAATGAGTCTGACGACCTACAAAAGGCCTCTAGCGCTCCAGAAAAGGCTACTAGTGCCCCACAGCAGGCCGATATCACTCTACCCAAGGTTAAAGGGAAGTTTAACCCTTGGGTTAAGTAAGACTCATTTTTTAGTCTTGTGACGTAGCGCCGATTTTATGAATACTAAGGTCGGCGCCGTTAAACTCTTCTTCGTCAGTCAGTCTAAGGCCAATAAATGCCTTCACGCCACCGTAAACAATAAAGCCACCAACTAAGGCAATAGATAAGCCTAAAAGTGTGCCTATCAGCTGGGACATAAGGCTTACACCGCCTAAACCTCCAAACATTTCTAAGCCAAAAATACCTGCAGCAATGCCGCCCCATGCGCCGCATAAGCCATGAAGTGGCCACACGCCAAGAACATCATCAATTTTCCAGCGGTTTTGGGTGAGCATAAAGGCATAAACGAAAAGTCCGCCGGCAATAAGGCCTACAGCTAACGCGCCAATAGGGTGCATTAAATCTGACCCTGCACATATTGCTACTAAGCCCGCTAATGGACCATTGTGAACAAAACCTGGATCATTTTTACCAATGACTAGTGCTGCAATGGTGCCACCTGCCATAGCCATGAGAGTGTTTACTGCTACCAAACCACTAATACCATCTAAAGTTTGAGCGGACATAACATTAAAGCCAAACCAGCCTATGGTTAAAATCCACGAACCTAAAGCTAAAAATGGGATACTTGATGGTGCAAAGGCGACAAGCTTGCCTTTACGGTAGCGTCCTTTGCGTGTGCCCAGCAGCAACACAGCTGCAAGTGCTAGCCATCCACCTACGCCATGCACTACTACAGAGCCTGCAAAGTCATGAAAACTTGCACCGAAGGTTGCTTCAAGCCATGCTTGAAAACCGTAATTACCATTCCAAGCAATGCCTTCAAATAAGGGGTATACGATGCCAACAGTTAAGGCAGATGCAATAAGTAGCGGCCAAAAGCGCGCTCGTTCAGCAATGCCGCCTGAGATGATCGCGGGAATGGCTGCGGCAAAGGTCATTAAAAAGAAAAACTTGACTAACTGATAGCCGTTATTTGCGCCCAGTTCTTGTGCGCTAATAAAAAAGTGTTGATCGTAGGCGATCCAGTAACCAACAAAAAAATAGGTCACACAAGAAAATCCAAAATCAGTCATTATCTTAACTAAGGCGTTGACTTGGTTTTTATGGCGAACTGTACCTACCTCCAAAAATGCGAAACCTGCATGCATAGCGAGCACCATGATGGCCCCCATAAGAATGAAGAGGGTGTTTGAGCTTTGCACTAAGGCTGCTACTGCACTTGTTGTGGCTTCCACTGGAACTCCTTAACTATAACCGCGCACCATTGTGTTGCGCAGGATCTGTATTTTGGCATCGGTATTTTCGCCCTATATTAGGGCGAGCTAATGCTACCTATGGGTGATAATGGTGCATTTTGCAACCATACTGGCTAAATCACGCTTAAATGAACGCTTTATACTATACAAAGCAAAGACCGTGCCAGAGGTTTAATGCAGGCAATAAAAAACCACCCTAAGGTGGTTTTAAAAGGCTCAAATGAAGATTACTTTTTTAAGTAAGAGCGTTTAGTTTCGCCGGTATATAATTGGCGAGGACGGCCAATTCGATAAGGGCTATTAAGCATTTCATGCCAGTGTGATATCCATCCTACGGTACGAGCTACCGCAAAAATCACCGTAAACATTGATGATGGAATACCAATCGCTTTAAGGATAATGCCTGAATAAAAGTCTACATTGGGGTATAGCTTGCGTTGAATAAAGTATTCATCTTCCAGCGCAATTTGCTCTAGGCGTTTAGCAATTTGCAACAAAGGGTCATTGTCTATGCCAAGCAGTGCGAGTACTTCATCACAGGTTTCACGCATGACCGTGGCGCGGGGATCAAAGTTTTTATATACCCGGTGGCCAAAGCCCATAAGGCGGAAAGGATCGTCTTTGTCTTTTGCTTTAGCAACAAAAGCATCTATGTTTGACACGTCACCAATTTCTTCAAGCATGTTAAGCACAGCTTCATTGGCACCGCCATGAGCAGGGCCCCATAAAGCGGCTATGCCAGAAGCAATACATGCAAATGGGTTGGCGCCAGAGGAACCAGCTAAACGGACCGTAGATGTAGAGGCATTTTGCTCATGGTCAGCATGCAGCATGAATATTTTATCCATGGCGCGGGCCAGCACTGGGTCGACATTACTGTCTTTAGTAGGCTTGCTAAACATCATGTGCAAGAAGTTTTCAGCGTAAGTAAGCTCTTCACGTGGAAACACGAAAGGTTGGCCGATAGAATATTTGTAACACATGGCTGCCAAAGTTGGCATTTTGGCAATTAAGCGATGAATCGCTTTTTCTCTATGCTCGGCATTGTCGTTATCAAGTTGATCGTGGTAGAAAGCAGACAACGCACCTACAACACCACACATAATCGCCATTGGGTGAGCGTCGCGACGAAAGCCTCTGAAAAATTGTATAAGTTGCTCATGCACCATTGTGTTGGTGGTGATTTCTTTTTCAAACACTTCCATCTGCTTTGCGTTAGGAAGCTCGCCGTGGATAAGTAGGTAGCAAGTTTCTAAATAGGTAGAGTTAGCTGCTAAGTCTTCAATGGCATAACCACGATGCAATAAAATACCATTGTCACCATCTATGTAAGTGATTTTAGATTCGCAGGATGCTGTAGATACAAAGCCTGGGTCGTAAGTGAAAAGACCTTTGCTCACTAATTGACGTACATCAATCACGTCTGGGCCTGTGCTGCCTGAGTATATTGGCAGTTCAATTGGGTCCATACCTTCTATGTGAAGAGTGGCTTTTCTTTCGGACATTTGTTGGCTCCTGAAAAATGTTGTGGGGCATAGGTGGGCGTACAAGGCGGTAATGTAGCTCTATTGCACAATTATAAACAGCGGACATAAGTAGTACATCCCTTAAAACTCGAAGGATATTCTACACTAGGCACAGTGAATAAAGTCCTTGGCGTGGATTCGGCAAATAGATTCTAGGTATAACCACAAGTGATATAGAGAAGGGTTGTTATATCATATTCAATATATGTTCCTCCTTTGGGCGTGGTTTGTAAAGCCATAGGGCTGATTTATGGACAAAATTTAACACTAAATTGACACTAATTTAAACTCATTAAAAGAACTCATATACGACAAAGGTTTCGTTGTTTTATGTGTTTCAAGTCACTATACTTGTCTGCGACGTGACGCTTTCAGTTAAGATAGTGTCGATTCTACGTAGTGTTCCAAGCCTTAGTTTTACTAATTATTTAGCCAAGAGTAGGTAGCCGTGAGCGATAAAAGACCCGTAAACCTTGATCTGGGCACATTCAACCATCCATTAGTTTCTGTGATTTCTATTTGTCACCGTATTTCTGGTGTGGTTTTGTTTGTGGGCCTAGTGTTTTTGTTCAACATATTTGATTCATCATTATCTAGTGCCTCAGAATTTGCCTCAGCGCAGGCTCTTTTGCAGGATAACTTCTTTGCCAAGTTTGTGACTTGGGGTTTGTTGTCTTCTTTAGGGTTTCACTTTAGTGCAGGTATGAAGCATCTTGTTATGGATTTTGGCCATGGCGAAGAAATAGATAGCGCCAACAGGGCAGCAAAATTCGTAATTGCCTTAACCGCCTTATTATCTGTATTAGCAGGAGTCTGGGTATGGTAACCACAGTAACAAGTTATGGTCGTAGTGGCCTTTCCGATTGGCTAGTGCAGCGTGTAAGCGCCGTAATACTTGCTGTTTACTCTATTTTTATGGTGCTTTACCTTTTGTTAAACCCACAAATAGATTTTGTGCAGTGGAGCGCTTTATTTAGCGGCACAGGCATGCGTATTTTTAGTTTAATGGCGCTTTTGTCTTTGGGTGCCCATTGCTGGATCGGTCTTTGGTCTGTTTCTACTGATTACCTCAAGCACTTTGCTGTGCGCTTTGTGTTCCAAATGGTAGTTGGTTTGTTAATGTTTATTTACACCATTTGGGGTGTTCAGCTTCTTTGGGGCCTATAAGTTATGTCAAACATTTTACGTAAAATGTCCTATGAAGCCATCGTTATTGGTGGTGGTGGTGCCGGTATGAGGGCTGCGTTACAGCTTACTGAGTCGGGATTAAAGACGGCATGTATTACTAAAGTATTTCCAACTCGATCACATACAGTGTCTGCTCAAGGTGGTATTACCTGCGCTATAGCAAGTAATGATCCAAATGATGATTGGCGCTGGCACATGTACGATACCGTCAAAGGTTCCGATTACATTGGCGACCAAGACGCAATCGAATACATGTGTAGTGTTGGCCCGCAGGCGGTATTTGAGCTAGACCATATGGGTCTGCCTTTTTCCCGTACAGAAGAGGGTCGTATTTACCAGCGTCCTTTTGGTGGTCAATCTAAGAATTTTGGTGAGGGTGGTCAGGCCGCTCGCACTTGCGCAGCTGCAGACCGAACAGGGCATGCGTTATTGCACGCTCTATACCAAGGTAACTTAAAAGGTGGCACTACCTTCTTGAACGAATGGTTCGCTGTAGATATGGTGCAAAATGATGATGGCGCTGTTGTTGGTGTGGTCGCTATCTGTATCGAATCAGGTGAAACCGTTTACATTGAAGCCAAAGCTACTGTTTTGGCTACAGGCGGTGCAGGTCGTATTTATCAGTCTACTACTAATGCATTAATCAATACTGGCGACGGTGTTGGTATGGGCTTGCGCATGGGTTTACCTGTCCAAGACATGGAGATGTGGCAGTTCCATCCAACAGGCATCGCAGGTGCTGGCACCTTGGTTACTGAAGGTTGCCGTGGTGAAGGTGGATATCTGATCAATAAAGACGGCGAACGTTTTATGGAGCGCTATGCGCCTAATGCTAAAGATTTAGCTGGCCGTGATGTTGTTGCTCGTTCTATGGTATTAGAGATTTTAGAAGGCCGCGGTTGTGGTGAGAATGGCGATCATGTGCTGTTAAAGCTAGATCATTTAGGCGAAGAAGTGCTGGAAAGTAAGTTGCCTGGCATTTGTGAACTATCTCGTACATTTGCTCATGTAGATCCAGTATTTGAGCCAGTGCCAGTAGTTCCTACGTGCCACTATATGATGGGTGGTTTACCTACCAACATTGGTGGTCAGGTGCTTTATCCAGAATCTGAATCAGAAACCCGAGTTGTTGATGGCCTATATGCCTGTGGTGAGGTGGCTTGTGTATCAGTTCACGGCGCTAACCGTTTAGGTGGTAACTCATTATTAGATTTAGTTGTATTTGGCAGAGCTGCAGGTATCCAGATTGAAAAATCGATGCGTGAAGGCTATCAGTCAGAGGCAGCCAGTCAGGCCAATGTAGACGCGGCTATGGTGCGCCTTAATACTTTGAATAATTCTGAGTCTGGTGAAAGTATCTCGGAAGTTCGAGAAGAGCTTCAAAAGACTATGCAGTTGTACTTTGGTGTGTTCCGTGAAGGCGATAGCATGCAAAAAGGCTTAGAATTGTTACGTGAGCTACGAATAAAGGTATCTAACCTTCACTTGCAAGACAAAACAGGTGCATTTAATACTGATCGTATCGAAGCACTTGAGCTACAAAACTTGTTTGAAGTAGCCTTTGCCACAGCAATTTCTGCTGAACAGCGCAAAGAAAGCCGTGGAGCGCATGCTCGTAATGACTTTACCGTACGTGATGATGAAAACTGGTTAAAGCATTCAGTGTATTACCCCTTAGAAGAGCGGCTTGGAAAGCGAGACGTAAACTTTTCACCTAAAACGATGGAAGCATTTCCACCGAAAATCCGTACTTATTAAGGAGTAGTGATATGTTAACAGTGAGTATTTATCGCTACCATCCAGAACTTGATGAAAAGCCTTATATGCAGGACTTTCAAGTAGATACTGGTGGTAAGGACATCATGGTATTAGACGTTTTGAACCTGTTGAAAATTCAAGATCGCAGCCTTGCTTATCGCCGCTCATGCCGCGAAGGCGTATGTGGTTCTGATGGTATGAATATTAATGGTACCAATGGCTTGGCGTGTATTACACCCTTGTCTTCGGTTGTAAAAAATAACAAATTAGTGCTTCGTCCATTGCCTGCTTTGCCTGTCATTCGTGATTTGGTAATTGACATGGATCAGTTCTATAAGCAATACGAAAAAATCAAACCATTCTTGTTGAATGATACGCCAGCCCCAGGCATTGAACGCCTTCAGTCACCTGAAGAGCGTGAAAAATTGGACGGCTTATATGAGTGTATTCTGTGTGCATGTTGTTCAACTGCTTGTCCATCATTTTGGTGGAATCCTGATCGTTTTATTGGCCCAGCCGGTTTGCTTCAGGCCTATCGTTTCTTAGCTGACAGTCGAGATACGGCCACTGAAGAGCGTCTGGCAGGCCTAGATGACCCGTTTAGTGTGTTTCGTTGTCATGGCATTATGAATTGCGTAACCGTATGTCCTAAAGGCTTAAACCCTACTAAGGCAATCGGGCATATTCGTAACATGCTAATGACCAGAGCTACCTGAGGGTATGTGAAGCACGCTTAAGGCAGTTAAAGCTTTGAGCGTGTATTCTTTAGAAAAATTGACGATGTAACTTAACCAATTGGCGCTATACGCGTTATACTATGCATGTTTGGTTAGGTTAGGCCATAAATAAAACAATCGGTGATACTGAATGCAAGACAGCGTAATGGAGCAGCAGAGGCGTGAGTCTCATTTCTCTGGTGGTAATTTCGCGTACATTGAAGAAATGTACGAAACCTATCTACGTGACCCCAATGCAGTTCCAGAGCAATGGCGCCAAGAATTTGATCAATTGCCACGAGTGCCCAACTCGATCAGTGGCGACATACCTCACTCTACAATAAAAGAACACTTTGTTCTCTTAGGTAAAAACCAAAGTAAATCACATCCTGTACAAACCTCTACTTTAAGCAGTGATCACGAGCGTAAACAAGTGCGAGTGATGCGACTTATTAACGCCTATCGTTTGCATGGTCACCAAGTTGCAAGTCTAGATCCTTTAGAGCTTCAACCTAAAGAAGTGGTGCCCACTTTAGATTTACATTTCCATGAATTATCAGCTGCAGACTTAGACACTGTTTTTCAGGTGGGTGCGTCATACTTAGGCAAAGAAGAAATGCCTTTGTCAGAAATCATTGCAGGGCTTGAAAAAACATATTGTTCAACAGTGGGTTGTGAGTACAGCCACATTGTAAATACAGATGAGAAACTATGGATCAGGCAGCGCGTTGAGTCAGTGCGCAGCCACCCGACACATACACCAGCAAAGCGTCGTCATATTTTTGAACGTTTAATCGCAGCTGAAGGTTTAGAAAAATATTTGGCTTCGCGTTTTTCTGGTGCCAAACGTTTTGGCCTAGAAGGTGGCGAAACCCTTATTCCAATGTTGGATAATATTATCCAGCGTTCAGGCAGTAACAAAGCCAAAGAAATTGTTATTGGCATGGCTCACCGTGGCCGTCTTAACGTATTGATTAATATTTTTGGCAAAAATCCAGTTGATTTATTTGAAGAGTTTGAAGGTAAGCGCCCTTTAAATACCTCTGGCGATGTTAAATACCATCAAGGTTTTTCAACCAATGTGAACACTCCAGGTGGAGAAGTTCATATGGCTTTAGCATTTAACCCTTCGCATTTAGAAATTGCTAATCCAGTTGCTGAAGGCTCAGTACGTGCCCGTCAAGACCGCCGTAATGATCCCCATGGTGACACAGTGCTACCTATTTGTTTGCATGGGGATGCAGCATTTGCCGGCCAAGGCGTAGTAATGGAAACATTGCAGATGTCCCAAACTCGTGCCTATAAAACTGGCGGTACTGTACACATAGTTATCAACAACCAAGTGGGCTTTACCACCAGTAAAAAAGAAGATGCGCGCACAACACCTTATTGTACCGATGTTGCTAAATTTATAGACGCACCTATTTTTCATGTTAACGGTGATGACCCAGACGCAGTGGCCTTTGTATCAGAGCTAGCACTTGACTATCGTAATGAATTCAAGCGCGACGTGGTGATAGATTTAGTGTGTTATCGTCGTCGCGGACACAATGAAGCTGATGAGCCCTCTGGTACGCAACCGCTCATGTATAACGCCATTAAAGCCAAACAAACTGTGGCGACATTGTATGGTCAACAATTGATCAATGATGGTGTTCTCACGCAAGAAGACATCACTATTTCGCAAAACGATTACCGCAATGCACTGGATAACGGTGAGCATGTGGCTAAATCTCTTGTGACCACTCCTGATGAAACTTTATTTGTTAACTGGAAGCCATACTTGAACCATGAGTGGACAGCCGCTGGTGATACGCGAGTTTCTGCTGAGTTATTGAAAGACTTAGGTAAACGTTTAGATCAGGTGCCTCAAGGTTTTGTTGTGCAGCGGCAAGTGAAAAAGATTCTTGATGACCGCTTGAAAATGGCATCTGGAGCTACAGAAATAAACTGGGGTTTTGCGGAAATTATGGCTTACGCGTCTTTGTTAGAGGAAGGTTATCCTATCCGTCTTACTGGACAAGACGTGGGACGAGGAACGTTCTCTCATCGTCATGCAGTACTCCACGATCAAAAAGGTAGTGGCGCTTATGTCCCTTTACGTAACCTATCACCCACACAGCCTCAATTCACTATCTTTGATTCTCTTTTGTCAGAAGAGGCAGTGTTAGCTTTTGAATATGGCTATGCATCCACGGCGCCAGAAGGGTTAGTTATTTGGGAAGCTCAATTTGGCGACTTTGCCAACGGTGCTCAAGTCGTAATAGATCAGTTTATTACCAGTGGAGAGCATAAGTGGGGCCGTATGTGCGGCTTAACGATGCTGCTACCCCACGGATATGAAGGCCAAGGTCCAGAGCATTCTTCGGCGCGCTTAGAGCGTTTCTTGCAGCTGTGCGCTGAGCATAATATTCAGGTTTGTGTGCCTACGACTCCAGCACAAATATTCCACTTGATCAGACGTCAAGTGATACGCCCTATGCGCAAACCACTAGTGGTAATGTCGCCTAAGAGTCTACTTCGTCATAAAGTGGCTATCTCAAGCCTAGACGAGCTAGCTAATGGCGAATTCCAAAACGTCATCGATGATGTAGATGATCACAGCAAAGCGGCAGTGAAACGTGTTGTGCTAACCAGTGGCAAGGTTTACTACGATTTACTTGAACAGCGTCGTTTGGGCAAGTTAGATCATGTGGCGATTGTTCGCATTGAGCAATTGTATCCGTTCCCTGAGCAGCATTTAACTGATGTGTTATCGCAATACCCGAATCTAGAAATTGTAGTTTGGTGTCAAGAAGAGCCCCAAAACCAAGGTGCTTGGTATTGCAGTCAGCATCATATGCGTAAAGTTGTTCAAAGTGGCCGTCCTAGCCTGCCTTTGGTTGTTGCCTCAAGGCCTGCCTCTGCAGCGCCAGCATGTGGTTACATGTCTGTGCACCTAGAAGAACAACGTTATTTAGTAGCCCAAGCACTGGGATTAGAATCATGAACGGGTTAATAGAGCAAACCCTACTAATCAATAAAGCGAAGAGATAAACCATGTCTATTGAAATTAAAGCACCATCTTTTCCTGAGTCTGTGGCCGATGGCACTATCGCAACTTGGCACAAGCAACCAGGGCAAGCGTGCAAACGTGATGATTTGATTGTTGATATTGAGACCGATAAGGTAGTAATGGAAGTGGTTGCGCCAGCAGACGGTAGCTTGTCAGAAATTATGGCAGGTGAAGGAAGCACTGTGTTGAGTAACGAAGTTATTGCTATGTTTGTTGCAGGCGATGTCGCCGCAGCAGCCCAAGCCGTTACTGCAACAGAAGCTGATGCTGTCGCACTTGATGCAAGTGGCCCAGCTGTGCGTAAGTTACTACACGAAAATAATTTAGATGCGAGTTTGGTTGTAGGTACGGGTAAAGGTGGGCGTTTGCTTAAAGAAGACGTGCTTAATTACTTGAAAAACCCAAGTGTAGTCGCACCAGTAGCAGCTCCTGTTGCTGCACCAGTAGCAGCACCTGTTGCCACAGAAATGCCTGCACCTTCTACTGGGCCAACACATCGCACATCAAGACGTGTGCCTATGACACGGTTGCGTTCAACCATAGCAAAACGTTTAGTGTCTGCCCAAAATGAAGCCGCTATGCTGACTACCTACAATGAAGTAGATATGTCTCCAATTATGGCGCTTCGCAAGCAATATAAAACTCAATTTGAAAAAGCCCATAATGGTACTCGTTTAGGCTTTATGTCATTTTTTGTTAAGGCTGCAGCAGAAGCACTTAAGCGCTTTCCAGCAGTTAACGCCTCATTAGATGGCAATGATATGGTTTATCATGCGTATCAAGACATCAGTGTTGCTGTATCTACAGATCGTGGCCTAGTAGTGCCAGTATTACGCGATGTAGAAGCAATGACTTTGGCTGATATCGAAAAAGGCATTGTGGGTTTAGCTACTCAAGCTAAGGCAGGCAAATTAACACTAGAAGACATGCAAGGTGGTACTTTCACCATCACTAATGGTGGTATTTTTGGATCGTTATTATCCACCCCCATTTTGAATGCCCCACAAACAGCAATTCTTGGCATGCACACTATCCAAGAACGCCCTGTTGCAGAAAACGGCCAAGTTGTTATACGCCCAATGATGTATTTAGCTCTGTCTTATGATCATAGGATGATTGATGGCAAGGATGCGGTTCAGTTCTTAGTGACCATTAAGGAATTACTGCAAGACCCAGCACGAATATTGCTAGAAATATAAGCCGGCCTAATTAACCTAGTCTGTGTTGTGATGCTGCGTAGATTAAAAAACATGAGAAAGTATTATGTCCCAAGAATTTGATTTAGTTGTTATTGGCGGTGGCCCTGGTGGCTACGTTGCTGCCATTCGTGCTGCTCAGTTAGGCTTGAAAACAGCCTGTGTAGAAAAATGGACGAGCCAAAAGGGTGCCCCAGTATTGGGTGGTACTTGCTTAAACGTTGGCTGTATCCCATCAAAAGCATTATTAGACTCTACCCATAAGTTTCATGATGCCAAACATGAATTTGAAATGCATGGTATCAACACGGGTGAAGTATCTATGGACGTAGCCACAATGTTGGCTCGTAAAGATACTATTGTAAAAAACCTCACATCTGGTGTAGCGGGCTTATTTAAAGCCAATGGCGTCACCTTGATCCATGGCACAGGGCAGCTACAAAAAGACTGCACCGTTAAAGTGACAACTGTGGACGGCAGTGTGAGTGAAGTGAAGGCTAAAAATGTGATCTTGGCTGCAGGTTCTGTGGCTGTGAGTATTCCGCCAGCACCTTTAACTGATGACATGATTGTGGATAACGTTGGCGCTCTTAATATTAGTGAAGTGCCAAAACGACTAGGTATCATCGGTGCTGGTGTTATTGGTTTGGAAATGGGCACTGTATGGCAGCGTTTAGGTAGTGATGTTGTTGTATTAGAGGCTATGGATACATTCTTATCTTTAGCTGATAAAGATCTATCTAAAGAAGCAGCTAAGCTATTAAAGAAGCAGGGTATGAATATTCGCCTTGGTGCTTTGGTTACAGGCACGCAAGTGGTGGATAATGAAGTTAAAGTG
>Ga0075448_10000422_pt1 | contig 15238 bp, 12 predicted proteins | sample CoawatmetaG10DNA_2_FD_72353 | JGI IMG/M metagenome (GOLD analysis project Ga0075448, IMG submission 72353) | Marine microbial communities from the West Antarctic Peninsula - Coastal water metaG108-DNA | ecosystem: Environmental > Aquatic > Marine > Coastal | place: Atlantic Ocean: West... | reverse complement strand
AGTTAATCCTCGTTTTCGTTCTTAATTTGATATTTAAACTCTTCTGATAAGAGTAGCTGAGCTCCATCAACAACGATTTTATCATTTTCTATTATTATGCCTTCCTTAATAATCCAGCCACCATCTATTTCCACTAACCTTGGTAAGGGTCTTCTAAGAAAATTTCCTTCATTATTTTTTATGAAAACCCATGCCTTGCCACTGCTCCATATAACAGATTCTTTTGGGATAAATAAGTAAGCGTTATCAGGTTTGATTTTGTCACTAACAATAAAGGCTTTTAATTTTAGACCAATTTCTAGGTCATTTTCTGTAACATAATAATAAAAACTTTTACCTTGAATAGATTGATCTGTATCTTGAGCTTTTGAAATAAAGGTTGCTTTGTAGGTTTTTTTGGTTGATTAGATGGCGAGACTTTAATTTCTTTCGGAATGATATCTAGGGTCTGATTTATTGGAATAGTAATTTTAATTAATCGATATTCATTATGAAGTAGTTTTTCAAGGTAATGATTTTTAGAGTCAGTTATAAGTTCTTTAAAGTCCTTACCCCATTGGTGATCAATATTAAAAAGTAAATTTTTAATATTATTATTTATGATAGCTATATCATTTTTTAAATCACTAATTTCAATATTTTTTTCCTGGACAACGGAGTCAGCAATATTTTTATTATCTTTATTTAAAATAATTAGCTTACTTATTTGTTCAGCTTCCTCATCAAGTTTAGCTAATAGTTTTGTTTTTTGGTATTTAAGGTTTGTGAAATCATTTTGGTTTTTGAGGAGAGGACTAAGATTTACCGTAATACCATAACTTGGAATGCTTTGCTCATGCGTACTTATAGAAATTTTTTGAAGCTTGATACCACTGTTTTTTTCAACAACAGCTGGAAGGTTTATATAGGTTAAGCCATCTTTAATAATTGTATAATCGACAATGGTTTCATCATTATCATTGTCATTGTCATCACTTTCTAAAAACTCATCTTTACCTAGAAGCATAATTATCCAAATCAATGTGATAATCAGGATAGATTGTATGACTATAATAAGTAATGATTTATTTTTCATATAGGTAGTTTATTTGTAAAAATAGGGCGTTGCATAATCTTTTCTGCATCCAATCCACTTCTTAATAAATTATATAGCGCTTTATGATAATCTTTATCAATTTGATTTAACTTAATTACCTCTAACTCTAATTCTAATCTATCTAAGATGCCTTGATTAAATCTATTTTGAAGTTGTTTTTTTAAATTATTTTTATCTTCTAGAATCCTCTGGGTATTCTTAAGTGTTTTTAGGTGATTATGAAAATTAAATAAAAGCAGTTCCGAGTCATTAATTAGAGACAGTTGATACGTTTTTAGCTTTCCTGCTTCCAGGGATCTTATTTTTTTTGCTTTTTCAATAAATAACTTATTTTTTTTTGAGGCATTAAAGACAGAATCAATTCCTATGCTCCAAATATTATTTCCCAAATCATAGAAGTAGGCTGGAGAAAAATCAAAATCTGGGTACTGATTCGCAATTTCATATTTTAGTTTAGATTCTTTGATTGCATAGTTAGCAAGCATCACTCTAAGTGTTTTATTATTAATTATAGTTTTAGATTTTAGCTCGCTAATTGTCTGGTTATCTAAAAAAGCGACTGTAGCAGTATTAATTAATTCCTTAATTTTTGAAACATTAATTGGTATTAGATTAAATTTTTCTTGGCTCATTCCCAGTGAAAGTGCAATTTTTTTTATTTGCTGCGCTTGCTTAAATTGAAGAGATATTAGTGCCTGATTAATTGAGCCCAATTCTAATTTAATCCTTTCAAGTTCAACTTGGGATGACACTCCAAGCTCAATCCTTTTTTTAAGCATATGAATGATTGATTGCTTTAGTTTAAGCTCATCTTTAGTGATTTTTATTAAATCTTGGTTTTCAATATAGTCAGTTATGTATTTTAATAAGGTTATTCGTGACTCCCATATTTTTAATTCATAGCGAAGGAGGGCGGATTGTGTTTCATTAAATGCTATCTCATAACGAATTAATTTTTTATTTGCTGTTTCAAACGTAAGGTTAAAGCCTCCACCAAAAATATTCTTAGATATCTCATCACCGCTATCTCCTCGACCTAACTCAATTCCAACTGATGAAGTTGGAGATAATAGCGCAATGTCTTTATTGGACCGAATTAATAACCATTCTTTTTTTGCATTTTTTAGATCATAGTTAAAAAAGTTTTGAGCTAGAAGAAGCTCATTCAAACCCCACTCCTTAATTGGTAGACTTTCATTTTTGTAACCGATTTTTCTTAGAAAGTTATTAAATTCAATATTAAATATGTCGACACTTTTAATGGATTGGTTTAAATCTTCTATCACTATTTTTTCTTCTTCATAAGGGATGAACGTGCAAGCACTAAGAAGTGAGCATACAAAGAAAATATTTAATGAAGTTATTATGTGGAGACGTAAAATTTTTAAATAATTTGACAAGTTTGTATATAGTTATTCAGGACGGTTTTTTAATTACTTTAATTTTAATCTATTAAAAAAGTTTTAGGCATTAAAATTACAATGAATTTTTACTTACCGTTATTGACTAAACTGATATAATGCTGAATACAAAATTTATTTAATGCGAGAGTGGCGGAATTGGTAGACGCACTGGTTTTAGGTACCAGCGCCGCAAGGCGTGAGAGTTCGAGTCTCTCCTTTCGCACCATTTTTAGGGAATGCACATGGCTGAAGTAGTAGAAAAGATTAATAATATTGAAAGGCGCGTAAAGGTAATTGTGCCAGTTGCACCCCTTCAATCCGAGATAACTCAAAGATTTCAACAACTTATAAAAACTGCAAAGGTACAAGGGTTTAGGCCTGGTAAAGTACCAATGAGTATTATAGAGAAGCAATACGGGCCTGATGTAAAGTCTGAAGTTTATTCAAAGGCCATTGAGGCAAGGTTTGGTGAGTTTGTTCAAAAAAATAAACTCAGAGTTGCGGGGATGCCAGATATTGAACATGAGCCTTTAGAAAAAGTTGAAAAAGATTTTGAATTTACGGCCACATTTGAAATATTCCCTGAAATTAAAGAAATTGACGCAAAAAAACTTAAGGTTACCGAATATAAGTCCGAAGTTAATGCTGCTGACATTAAAAAAACTATTGGTGTTATTGCAGCTCGCTCCGCTACATTTTCTAAAGTTGATCGTCCATCTAAATTGGGTGACAGGGTAAGCATACAAATGGAATCTTTTATCGATGGAGAAAAAATAGAAGCAACTGGCGATGAAACTATTGATTTTACATTGGGGGACATGAAGAGAATAAAATCAATTGACGATCAGTTAGTTGGTATAAAGGTTGGGGAAACTAAAGAATTTGATGTTAAATACCCTAAGGATCATGAGCCTAGTCAGCTGGCTAACAAAAAAGTAAAATATATGGTCAAAATGGTAGAAATAAATGAATCTACTCTTCCAAAAATTGACTCGGAGTTTGCAAAAAGCCTTGGGGTTGAGGACGGTGATGTTGAAGCTATGAATAATGAGATTAAAAAATCTTTAGAACAAGAGGTAGACAAGAGAGTCAAGGCCGCATCTAAAAACCAAGTCTTTTCTGAATTAATAAAAGCAAGTGATATTGACCTTCCAAAGTCTCTTGTATCGATGGAAGTAAACCGAATGATGCAGGTAATGTACGAAAATATGAAGCAACAAGGCTCTGAGGCTAAGGATATCAAGTTAGAGCCTTCAATGTTCGAAGAACGAGCCAAGGAAACATGTAAGTTAAGAATGATACTAGGAAGCTTAGTTGATAAGAATAAACTTGAGGCAACTGAAGAGCAAGTCAGGGCAAAGGTTGAGGAATTTGCTACAAATTATGATGACACTGAGAAAGCAGTTAAATGGTTTTACGAGGACAACAAAAGACTTGGCGAACCTGCTTCTCTTGCAACGGAAGACAACGTTGTTTTATGGGTATTGAAAAATTGTAAAAAAGAAGTAAAAGCTGTATCAGTTGATGAATTAATGGGGATTCAACCAAATGGGTAATAATAATTTTGATAATGTTAAGGATTTCTCGCCAAGTAATTTGGGCTATATCCCTATGGTCGTTGAGCAAAGTGGGAGAGGAGAGAGGTCCTATGATATTTATTCCCGCTTACTCAAAGAGAGAGTCATTTTTCTTGTTGGTCCGATTGATGATATGACTGCTAATGTTGTTGTAGCTCAATTGCTTTTTTTAGAAGCAGAAAATCCAGATAAAGATATTTCACTTTACATTAACTCCCCTGGAGGTTCGGTGACTGCTGGTATGGCAATTTATGACACTATGCAATTTATTAAACCAGATATAACAACTTTATGCATTGGTCAGGCAGCAAGTATGGGGGCACTTTTATTGACAGCTGGCGCAAAAAGCAAAAGGTTTTGTTTGCCAAATGCAAGAGTGATGATTCACCAGCCTCTTGGTGGCTTTCAAGGGCAAGCTTCTGATATAGAAATTCACGCTAAGGAAATTATGTATTTAAAGGAGAAGCTGAATTCAATACTTTCGCACCATACCGGCCACCCTATTAAAAAAATTATGAAGGATACTGATCGTGATAACTTCATGAGTGCTGAGGATTCCAAGGATTACGGGCTGATAGACCAAGTCATTAATAATCGTTCTGAAGTAAAATAAGCTCATGGCTGAAAATAAAGATAAATCCTTATTTTGTTCTTTTTGTGGAAAAAACCAAGAAGAAGTTAAAAAATTGATTGCTGGACCTTCTGTTTTTATATGTGACGAATGCGTTGATCTTTGTAACGATATAATTGTCGAGGAAACTAAGGAGATAGCAACAGCACCTAATAAAAAAGAAACAAAATTACTTACTCCAGAAAACCTCCATTCAAAATTGGGTGAGCATGTTATTGGTCAAGATAGCGCTAAAAAAAGTTTAGCAGTTGCGGTTTATAACCACTATAAGAGATTACAAAAAACAAACGCTAGTAAGACTGATTATGATGAAGTGATAATTGCTAAGAGCAACATATTGTTCATAGGCCCAACTGGTTCCGGAAAGACTTTGCTAGCCCAAACTTTGGCAGATCTTTTAGAGGTTCCATTTGTAATGGCAGATGCAACAACTCTCACCGAGGCTGGGTATGTTGGCGAAGATGTAGAAAATATTCTGCAAAAATTACTACAAAAATGTGATTACGATATTGAAAAAGCTCAAAAGGGAATTATTTATATAGATGAGGTTGATAAAATTTCGAGAAAGACAGATAACCCTTCTATTACAAGGGATGTTTCGGGAGAAGGTGTTCAGCAAGCATTATTAAAGTTAATAGAGGGGACTGTTGCATCTGTACCGCCTCAGGGGGGAAGGAAGCACCCTAACCAAGAGTTTGTTCAGCTTGACACAACAAATATCTTATTTATTTGCGGAGGGGCATTTGATGGCCTTGAAAAAATAATAAAAGAAAGGACCGAAAAAAATAGTATAGGCTTTGGTGCTGAAGTTCAGGGAAAGGATGACTTAAAAGCTATTGGAGAGGTTCTTAAGATAGTAGAACCCGGTGATTTAATTAAATTTGGTCTTATTCCAGAATTTCTTGGAAGGCTCCCAGTAATAACTACCCTTGACTCGTTAACAAAAGATGCATTAATTCAAATATTAACTGAGCCTAAAAATGCGCTTACGAAGCAATATAAGAAATTATTTGAAATGGAAGGTACAGAGTTAGAATTCCGTGATGATGCTATCGAAGAAATAGCTATCCAAGCAATTAAAAAAAAGACTGGGGCAAGAGGTTTGAGGTCAATTATGGAAGCATCACTAAAAGATGTTATGTTTGAGTTACCTTCAATTAAAAACCTTCAAAAAGTAATTATTGATAAGTCCGTTATTAAAGACAAAACTAAGCCATTTCTTGTGTTTGCTAAAAAAAGTCAGCATGCAAGTAATTAGAAAGATTAATTTATTCTTGATATTTTGTTAAGCAACCCCATATTTAAATTTATATTTTAATTAAAACTATAAGAAAAAAAAATGCCAAAAAATAAAGAAAATAAAAGTATTCCGATGCTTCCATTAAGGGATGTTGTTGTTTACCCTCATCTTGTTATTCCATTGTTTGTTGGTCGAGATAAATCAATAAAAGCAATCCAAGAAGCTAATGATGGAGATAAGAAAATTCTACTAGTAGCCCAAAAATCTGCAACAAAAGATGAGCCTGGAATAAAAGACGTTTATAAGGTCGGCACGATTGCAAACATTATTCAAATGTTAAAGCTCCCAGATGGTACTGTAAAAGTTCTTGTTGAAGGTATTGATCGAGCAATAGTTTCATCTCTTAGTGATAGTGGTGAATTTTGGACAGCTAAGATCGAGAAAATAGATGTTAAAGAGCCAAAAGATAAAAAAAGTATGGCTTTTATGAGATCTGTTTTTTCACAATTTGAGCAGTATGTAAAGCTCAATAAAAAAATTCCTCCTGAAATATTATCCTCATTGAATGGAATCAACAAGCCTGGAAGACTGGCGGATTCTATTGCTGCAAATTTATCGCTAAAGCTTTCCCAGAAACAAACAATTCTTGAAGCGCTTAATATTAAAGAGCGTCTTAATTTATTACTACAAATTATGGAGTCAGAAATTGATATCCTTCAGGTTGAAAAAAGAATCCGTGGAAGAGTGAAGAGACAAATGGAGAAATCACAGAGAGAGTATTACCTAAATGAGCAAGTTAAGGCAATTCAAAAAGAATTAGGGGATTCAGACGAAAGTGCAGACCTCGATGCCCTGGAAGAGAAAATTAAAAGTAATAATTTATCGAAAGAAGCAGAAGAAAAATGTATTTCAGAGCTTAAAAAGCTAAAATTAATGTCTCCAATGTCAGCGGAAGCATCAGTTATTAGAACATTTATTGAGACTATTGTTAATCTACCTTGGGATAAAACTACGAAAATATCCCAAAGTTTAGGTGAAGCAGAGGTTTCACTCGATACCGATCATTACGGTTTAGAAAAAGTCAAAGAGCGAATAGTAGAATATTTAGCTGTTCAGAACCGAGTTGATAAATTAAAAGCACCAATTTTATGTCTTGTCGGCCCTCCTGGCGTTGGTAAAACATCACTCGGGCAAAGTATTGCTAAGGCAGTTAATAGGAAGTTTGTAAGAATGGCTTTGGGTGGTGTTCGAGATGAAGCTGAGATTCGAGGACATAGAAGAACTTACATTGGGTCTATGCCAGGAAAAATTTTACAGAATATGACAAAAGTCGGAGTAAATAATCCATTATTTCTTCTGGATGAGGTAGACAAGATGGGTCAAGATTTTCGTGGAGACCCATCATCAGCTTTACTCGAAGTTTTAGACCCAGAGCAAAACCATACCTTCACAGATCATTATGCTGAGATTGAGTATGATTTATCAAACGTTATGTTTGTGGCAACTGCGAACTCTATGAATATCCCAGAACCGCTTCTTGATAGGATGGAAATAATTCGTTTGCCAGGGTATACAGAGAATGAAAAAATAAATATTGCACATAAGTACTTAATTCCAAAGCAATTAAACACCCATGGACTTAAGAAATCTGAACTTAAGATTACAAAAAAAGCTGTAAAAGATATTATTCAGTTTTACTCTAGAGAAGCTGGAGTAAGAAAGCTAGATCAAGAGATTGCTAAAATATCAAGAAAAGCCGTTAAGAACTTATTAACAAATAAAAAAATTAAACACCTAACTGTTACTAGCAAAAATATTGTGGACTTTCTTGGGGTAAAGATTTTCGACATTGGGCTTGCAGCAAAAAAAAATCAAATTGGCCAGGTAACCGGTTTAGCTTGGACACAGGTTGGAGGTGAGCTTTTGACAATCGAGGCTGTAGCTCTCCCTGGAAAAGGGAAAACTATTATCACAGGAAAGCTAGGTGATGTTATGCAAGAGTCTATTCATGCAGCCATGAGTGTTGTGAGGAGTAGGGCTGTTAAATTAGGAATAGATGATAATTTTTATGAAAAAAAAGATATTCATATTCATTTTCCTGAAGGAGCTACGCCAAAAGATGGACCAAGTGCTGGTATTGGGATCACAACTGCTATAATTTCCTCTCTAACCAATATCCCAGTTCATTCTGACATAGCTATGACGGGAGAAATAACATTGCGGGGAGAGGTCCTACCTATCGGAGGCTTAAAAGAAAAACTTTTAGCTGCTCATCGAGGAAATTTAAAGAAAATTCTTATTCCAGAGCAAAATAGTAAAGATTTAATTGATATACCTGATGATATTAAAAGTAAGTTAGATATAATCCCTGTAAGATGGGTTGATCAAGTTATTGATGAGGCGCTCACAAGGATTCCTCAGCCAAGTAAGAAGCAAGTTAGATCTTCTAAGTCAACTTCGAAGAAAATAATTCAAGTTGATAAAACAATAGCGCATTAGTTTCCTTATTAACTAGTAAAGTTGATGACTTTATTGTAAAATTGCGAGCTCAAATTCATTGTAATTTGGGAGCTTAGCTCAGTTGGTAGAGCGTCGCCCTTACAAGGCGAATGTCACAGGTTCGAACCCTGTAGCTCCCACCAAGTTTTGGAGTGGTAGTTCAGTTGGTTAGAATACCGGCCTGTCACGCCGGGGGTCGCGGGTTCGAGTCCCGTCCACTCCGCCATTTATTTTCAAGCAAACCTAAATAACGGTTTGTTTGAAGGTAGATATTTAAGAACTATTTGTTTAATTGCATGTCTATCACACAATTAATTAGTAAGTAAAAAAATTATGCTAGAAAAAATTCGTAACAACACACAGTCAACATTCGCTAAGGTAATTTTAGGCATTATTATTGTTCCTTTTGCTTTATTTGGTATTGATTCATACTTGAGTTCATCCGGCTCCAATGTATGGGTAGCTAAAGTAAATGGTGAGTCAATTGGGCTTCAAAGCTACCAAAATGCGCTTTTAGGTGTGCGAGAGCAAATGACCAAACAAGGTGAGTCACCGGACCCTTCAGTTTTTGAGAACCCAGAGTTTAAGAAAGCTGTTCTAGAAGGACTGATAACATCGAGGTTAATACATCAGGAAATAATAAAATCTAATTTTAATATTAGTCAAGATCAGTTAAATGAATATGTAGTTAATATGCCTAATTTCCAAAGAAATGGTAAATTTGATCAGGCCACATATGATCAAATTGCGAAAAATGCCAACCTTACTCCACGTAAACTGGATGAAGAAATTAGAAAGGATATGGCTAAACAGCAGGTTAAGGATAGCATAAAGAAATTAGTCTCTTTCCCGGAAAAATTAATCAAACCAATGGTTAATGTGGCTTATCAAAAAAGAGATATAAGTTTATTTGAAATGAGACTAGACGATTATAAGAAGAAAATGAAAGTTTCAAAAAAAGAATTAAGAGATTTTTATGATACGAATACATCTTCTTTTATAATGCCAGAGCAAGTAAAGATTAATTTTATTGTATATTCTGTTGCTGGAATCATACCTACTATTAAAATAGAAGATAGCGAAATTAAAAAAAACTTTGAGGATAATATTGACAAATTTCAAGGCAATCAAAAACGTCAAGCAAAGCATATATTGTTAGGTTTCGATGCTACATCTAGTGTAGGCGAAAAAGAAAAGATAAAAATGAAAGCTAAAGAACTACTAAATAAAATTAAAAAAACCCCTAAAGAATTCGATGTGTTAGCTAAAGAATTTTCTCAAGATTCTGAGTCAGCAAAAAAAGGCGGGGATCTCGGGTACTTCTCTAGAGGCATGATGGTTAAAGAGTTTGAAGATGCTGTTTTTAAATTAAAGAAAAATCAATTATCAGGCATTGTTGAAACTGAATATGGCTACCATATTATAATGTTGACAGATATAAAGGGAGAGGAAGTTACCTTTGATTCAGTTAAAGCTCAAATTAAAGGTGAGCTAATTTTTTCAAAAGCTCAAGAAATATATTTATCTGAAGCTGAAAACTTTAATAATATTGTTTACGAGCAATCTGATTCTTTAAAAGCTGCAGCGGAAAAATTTGGTATCGAAATTCAAGAAAGTCAGTGGTTATCTGCTGATGCAGCTGCAAAATTTTTTAACAATGAATCTTTTTCTCAAGCTGTTTTTGATCCGATAGCAATAACCGAAAAGAAAAATATTGCTGCTATTGAGGTTTCACCTAATAACCTTATATCTGCTAGAGTTATTGATTTTAAAAAGTCTGCGCCGAAGATCTTTGATGATGCTAAACAGGATATAAGTAACTTTTTAACTACTCGGAATTCACAAAAATTATTAATTGAGGATGGAGATAACCTAATTCTTTCTCTTAAAGCCGGCGATAAGAAAATTGATTGGATTGACGATCTTGTAATTGATCGAATTGACATGCAGGGTTTATCAGGTCCAATTGTCAACGCGATTTTTAAAATTAATGCTAAATTTACTCCAAATTTTGAAGGTATTTATGATCCCAATACTGAGGAATATATAATTGTTCGACTTAATAAAACTATTACTGATGATATTACAGACGAAGTCTCGGTTGATATTTTTAAAGATGAATATATGCAAGCTTTAACAGATGAAGTTGATTCAGCGTATACAAAAGATCTTCGTGAAGCAGCGTCTATTAAAATTAATCAGAATTTTTTTAACTAACTAGTCAACAGACCCTGCAGCTGTTATATTCATTCCGCCGTCAACATAAGTTATTTCCCCCGTTACTCCTGACGCAAGATCACTACATAAAAATGCTGCTACGTTTCCAACTTCTTCGGTCGTAACATTCCTTTTTAATGCTGAATGTCGTTCATTAAAGTCATACATTTTATCAAAATTCGCAATACCTGAAGCCGCCAATGTTTTAATTGGTCCGGCAGATACTGCGTTAACTCTGATTCCTCTTTCTCCAAGGCTATGGGCCATATAACGCACATTAGCTTCTAGACTGGCTTTGGCAAGTCCCATTACGTTATAGTTAGGCATTGTTCTTTCAGCTCCCAAGTAGCTCAAGGTTAAAAGGCTCGAGTTATCGTTCAGATATGGTAAGGCTGCTTTAGCTAAAGCTGTAAAGCTGTAAGAACTAACTTCATGAGCTATTTGAAAATTTTCTCTTGTGGTTGACTGGACAAAATCCCCACTTAGAGCTTCTTTTGGGACGAATGCAATAGAATGAACAATAACGTCAAACTTACCCCATATTTCCCCTAACTTAGAAAAAAGAGTGGTTATTTGATTGTCACTTGAGACGTCGCACGGGAGTACAATTTTGGAATCAAAGTGCGAAGCAAGTTTTTCTACTCTACCTTGGTGTTTTTCCATTTGGCATGTAAACGCTAATTCAGCTCCTTGATCCTTCATACTTTTTGCAATTCCATAAGCTATGGATCGATCACTTAGCAAGCCAAGTATTAAAACTTTTTTATTTTTTAAAAAACTCATACCAACCCTTCTTTAAATGTTTAATTGTTTATTTGTTTTTAGGATCAAGTAAGTCCCTCAAACCTTCGCCTAAAAGATTATATCCTAATACCGTTATTAGGATAGCTAGCCCCGGGAATAAAGAAAGCCACCAAGCAAACTGGATATATTCTTTACCGTCAGTTAAGATGTTTCCCCATGATGCTGTTGGGGCCTGAACTCCAAGCCCAAGAAAACTTAAACCTGATTCTACAAGAACAGCACTTGCAATACCTAGAACTGAACTTACTATTATTGGAGTTATACTATTCGGCAATAAGTGTTTTGTGATTATATTAAAATCACTTGCACCCATCGTTTCAGAAGCTAAGATGTACTCTCTTCTTCTGAGACTTAAAAATTCAGCTCTAACTAATCTTGTAACTCCCATCCATGATGTTAGACCAATGACGATCATAATATTCCATATGGAAGGGGTTAGAAAAGCAATTACAGCTAAAATTAGGAAGAATGTTGGTATTGAAAGCATTATGTCTACAAACCTCATAATTATTGAGTCAACCCATCCCCGATAAAAACCGGCAATTGAGCCTAAAATAATCCCAATTGCCGTAGATATTCCAACTGCAACGAAGCCTACGAGAAGAGATATTTGTGCACCAAAAAGCATTCGTGAAAAAACATCGCGACCCAGCCCATCTGTACCCATTATGTGATGAGTTGAGGGGCCAAGTAAAATAGAATTTATGTTTATATAGTTTGGGTCATAGGGTGCAATTACTGAAGCAAATAAAGCAAGAATAAGAATAATAAAAATTATTATTAGACCGCATAAAGCTAAAGGATTTTTTATAATCTTACTCACTTAACGAGACCTTTTCTGATTCGAGGGTCAGCCCAAGCATAACCTAAGTCAGCAATAAGTGTTCCTATAAGAGTTAGGAATGACCCGATTGTTAAGACTCCCATAATTACTGGAAAATCTCTCATTAAGACAGAATCATAAAAAAGTTTACCCATACCTGGTATTGCAAATATTGACTCTGCTATCACTGAACCACCTATGAGGCCAGGTATTGAAAGCCCTATAATTGTAATTAAAGGTAAAATTGCATTTTTCAGAGCATGCACAAAAATTACTTTTTTTTCACTAACACCTTTAGATCTTGCTGTTGTAATAAAGTCTTGATGGAGAGTATCTAGCATCCCATTTCTAACATACAATGAGATTCCAGCTAAGCCACTTAATGACGAAACGGTTACAGGTAATATTAGGTGTTTTAATAAATCTATAAATTGAGCAAAAGAACTAAGGTTTTCATAGCCAAGACTATGAAGCCCAGATATTGGGAGCCATTGATTTATAACCCCGGTCCAATACATCAATAGAAGGGCAAGCCAAAAACCAGGTATTGCAAATCCAACAAAAACAAAAATTGTAATAGATCTATCTGCCCAAGTATCTTGCTTAATAGCAGATAAAGTCCCAAGGATAATAGCCGATGTAAATATTACCAATATACCTATGATATTTATCATCAAAGTAATCGGCAGAGACTCCTGTATCAACCCCTTAATAATATTTCCTGATTTATCAGTTTTTTGCCACAGAACTGGTCTTTGATGAGATGCAAATGAGCTACCAAAATCTAATTGAATTATTCTTTTGAGCCAAAGACCATATTGAATTATTACTGGCTTATCAAGATTATATAGCTCCCTTAATTTTTGCCTAGATTCTTCTGATGCCTTTGGATTAAAAGATTCTTCGTTCGAGGTTACATCTCCGGGCGCAAGATGCATGATGAAGAAAGATATCAGGCTTATCCCTACAAGCATCGGGATCATCCATAAGAGCCTATTAATTAAATATTTAATCATTAATGAGCAGCCATTTCATTGCGTGAATTTAATTTTCTAATATACCAATCATGACTGTTATGATAAATCCCAGCCGCTGGGGGAGGTTTTTGTATACCCCCAATCCTTTTATTTACTGCAGTCAGGCCATAACCTGCGTACAAGTAGATGATAGGTGAGTCTTCCAGCAATATTTTAGAGAAATTATGGTAAATTTTTTCTCTTATATTTAAATCAAGCTCTCTACGTCCTTGCTCAAGCAACCTATCAACTTGTTTGTTTTCATAGCCTAGAAAATTAAATTGACCAGGTTTTTGTTGTGATGAGTGCCAAATATTATACTGATCCGGATCGAGAGATAAGCTCCAACCTAAAACTACTGCATCAAAATCTCCGGTTTTAATAAACCTGTTAACAAAACTAGCCCATTCAATTACCCTAATTTTTACATCGATACCAATTTCCTTAAGCCTTCTTTGAATAAGAACGGCCGTCATTTCTCTTTGCTTGTTTTGATTAGTTACGATCTCAAACTTTAATGGCTTTCCATCTTTGGATAGTTGCCCCTCATTGTTAAGTGCGTAACCCGCCTCTGAGAGTAATTTAAGAGCTTTTTGAGTAGAATACGGGTATGGAGATATATTGGGACTGTTCCAGCGTGTACCAGGCTTATATGGGCTTGAAATTGGCTCACCTAAGCCCAAAAGGACACCTTTAATGATTTCATTTTTGTCAATAGCAAAATTGATCGCCTGTCTAACTTTTATGTCATCGAATGGTGCTCGTTTAAGATTAAATCCGAGATACGTATAACCATTACCAAGCTCTTTATATAAATTAATTTTTTTTTGTAACTTTGGTTTAGACGGAAAAACCCTTTTATATTGAATTGGGTTTATGTTCATTAGGTCGATATTATTAGCAGTTAATTCAAGAAATTGTGAGGATGTATCTGGAATTATTCTTGTAGTTAATTGAGGTATCTTCGCATTACCCAGGATACTGTTTTTATTTGCCTTAAGGGTAATCTGTTGCCCAGAAATCCAGTTATCCAGCTTATAGTAGTTTGAACCAACTGGAGCACGAGAAAAATATGTATTATTTATGTCTTCATCTTTAAGGATATGTTCTGGCAAGATATTTAATGAAGCCCATGTATCTAATGCAGGAGCATAATTGTCTTCATAAGTAACTACAAAGGTAAAATTATCTGGTGCCGAGGCTTTCTTTACAAGTAAGTAGTCTGACGCGTATGGAGTCCGAGTTTTGGGGTTAGTCATTAACGTCCATGTGAACATCACATCCTTACTCGTAATCGGTATATTGTCTGCCCACATTAACCCTTTTTTTAACTTAAAAGTAATTGTTTTTTGATCTTTTGATATCTTCCAACTTTCCGCTATGTCTGGAGCATAGTTTAAGTCTTCATCATACTTAATTAACGAGTTAAAAATTTTACTAGATATTGCGGATGACGCGGCATCACCTGCAATCATTGCTATAAGATTACTCGGCTCAGCTGACATTGCGTTAATTAAATTTTTACTATTATAATCAATTACCTCTATATTGTTATTAGTGCAACTTATTAGAAAAAATAAAGAGGAGGCAAGTATAATTTTAAAAATTATTTTATAAAGAAGTGTTAATTTATACATTCGGTTTATTGTGGTATGTCAATTGTTGTACCTATGATTATCATATGAGAATCTAGTTCATTAAATTCCATTAAATCTTTAAGAGAAATTTTATATTTTTTCGACAAATAACCCAAAGTGTCGCCAGCTGATACATGGTGCGTGATAATTGAGTCGTAACTATATAAGCCTTTATTATTAAGGGCAAAATCTGTTGAGAGAGATGATCTCTTAGGAAGTAGGACTATACTATTCCTTCTGAATGTTTTTCTACCTTTTAATCGATTAACTTGTCTAATCAGTTTTGAATCAATAC
>Ga0075448_10000417_pt1 | contig 15341 bp, 12 predicted proteins | sample CoawatmetaG10DNA_2_FD_72353 | JGI IMG/M metagenome (GOLD analysis project Ga0075448, IMG submission 72353) | Marine microbial communities from the West Antarctic Peninsula - Coastal water metaG108-DNA | ecosystem: Environmental > Aquatic > Marine > Coastal | place: Atlantic Ocean: West... | reverse complement strand
GTACTGGTTCTCCGACAAGATGGTGCTGCGCATGTACAACGCGCAGGAAGTCAACGAGACCAGCGCGCCGCAGTTCTATCGGATGGTGCAGGAGCTTGCCGGCCGCGCCGGCCTGCCCATGCCGCGCGTCTATCTCATCGACGAAGCCCAGCCCAACGCCTTCGCCACCGGCCGCAACCCCGAGCACGCCGCCGTGGCGGCCACGACTGGCATCCTCAACATCCTGTCGGAGCGTGAACTGCGTGGCGTGATGGCCCACGAGCTGGCACATGTGCAGCACCGCGACATCCTGATCTCGACCATCTCGGCGACCATGGCCGGTGCAATCTCGGCGCTGGCGAACTTTGCCGTGTTCTTCGGCGGACGCGACAGTGAAGGCCGCCCCGCCAACCCGATGGCCGGGATTGCGGTGGCGATCCTCGCGCCGCTGGCGGCGTCACTTATCCAGATGGCGATTTCCCGCGCACGCGAGTTCGAAGCCGACCGCGGGGGCGCGATCATCAGCGGCGACCCGCAGGCGCTGGCCTCAGCGCTGGACAAGATCCACCGCTATGCGGCCGGCATTCCGTTTGCCGCTGCCGAGGCTCACCCCGCCACCGCGCAAATGATGATCATGAACCCGCTGCATGGCGGCGGCCTGGCCAACCTGTTCAGCACGCACCCGGCCACGGAAGAGCGCATCGCGCGCCTGATGCAGATGGCGCAGACGGGGCAATATCCCGCGTAAAAGCGGCAGCCCGACGGGGCGCTTCCTTTATACTTCCGCAGTCCGCACGAGCCCGCCCATCGCGGGCTCGTTGCATTTTGTCCGCCTGATTTCCTGCTGCCCGATGCGCCTGCCGCCCGATTCCCTCGCCCACGCCTTGTCGCTTGCCGCCGCCGCCCTGGGCAAGCTGCGGCAGGGCACAGCATTGCCGCAGGCCATCGATGCCGTCTGCCAGGGCCAGCCCGCACCGGTGCGCGGCGCCGTGCAGGATCTTGCCTACCGCGCCACGCGCTGGCTCGGCAGCACCGACTGGCTGATCCGCACGCTGATCCCGCGCCCGCCCGCCGAAGGCGCCGCCAATCTCCTGCGCGTGGCGCTCGCGCAATTGCTGGACGACCCGCTGCCGTACGCGCCGTTCACCGTCGTCGACCAGACCGTCACGGCCGCCTCCGCTGATCCGAAGCTGTCGCACGGCAAGGGCATGATCAACGGCGTGCTGCGCCGCTTCCTGCGCGAGCAACAGGCGCTGGTCGCGGATATGCAGGCGGATCCTTCCGCCGCCACCAACTACCCGACGTGGTGGATCGACGCCGTACGCAGCGCGTATCCCGACACATGGCAAACCATCCTGGCCGCCGGCAACCGCCGCCCGCCGATGGTGCTGCGCGTGAACCCGCGCCGCATTGCCGTCGACGCGTATCTCGCAAGCCTGGCCGAAGCCGGCATCGATGCCGAGCGCATCGGCGAGCAGGCCGTACGCCTTGCGCGCGCGGTGCCCGTTTCCGAACTGCCGGGCTTTGCCGACGGCGCTGTCTCCGTGCAGGACGCCGGGGCGCAACTGGCTGCAACGTTGCTGGACGTGGCACCCGGCCAGCGCGTGCTCGATGCCTGTGCCGCGCCCGGCGGCAAGACCGGCCATCTGCTGGAGCTGGCCGACGGCCTGGATGTGACGGCGCTTGAATCGGATGCCGCACGCGCCGTGCGCATCCACGAGAACCTCGCCCGCTTGAACCAGTCCGCGACCATTTGCGTGGGCGATGCGGCCAAACCCGACACCTGGTGGGACGGCCGACCGTTCGACCGCATCCTGGCCGATGTGCCGTGTTCGGCCGCTGGGATCGTGCGGCGCCATCCGGACATCCGCTGGCTGCGCCGCCCGGCCGACCTGAAGGCACTGGCCGGACTGCAGCGGGACATCGTCCGCGCCCTCTGGGCATGCCTGAAGCCCGGTGGCAAGCTGGTTTATGTCACCTGTTCGATTTTTCCGACGGAAGGCGAAGACCAGGCCCAATGGTTTGAACGCCATCTGGAAGATGCGATACGATTGCACGCGCCCGGCCAGTTGCTGCCGGTCTCGCCCGACGCGGCGCAGACCAGCGGGTTCGCGGCCGGCGCGTCGCCCTTGCCGCTCGATCACGACGGCTTCTTTTACGCGGTTTTCCAGAAACGGCCTTGATGCACCGACCGTTGTGACTGTCATCCTTCGCCCATCGATCCGGCTGCTGCAAACCCGGTTCCGGCAGATTCTGCAACGGCTGGTCGCGCTGGTCGCATTGGGCATGCTGCTTTGGTGGCCGCTCGCGGCGCCTGCACAGTCCATCGAAATCAACCGGGCACAGCTCGAATACGCCGACGGCGGCTGGAACCTGTCGGCCGATTTCGATTTCGACCTGCCCAGCAACCTCGAAGACGCGGTGAACAAGGGCATCGCGCTCTACTTCCTGGTCGAATTCGAACTGATCCGCCCACGCTGGTATTGGTTTGACGATCACGCCATCAGCGCCACGCGCGTGGTGCGGCTGTCGTATCACCCGCTCACACGCCAGTACCGCGTGTCGACCGGCGGCCTGCAGGTGCCATTCTCGCGACTGAAAGACGCCGTCGACTTCATGCAGCACGTGCGCGGCTGGCGTGTGTTCGAGCAGCGCGCCGTCAAGGCCGGCGAAACCGTGCAGGCCGAAGTGCGCATGCGCCTGGACGTGACGCAGCTGCCCAAGCCGTTCCAGATCAACGCAGTCAATACGCGCGACTGGAATCTCAGCTCCGAGTGGAAGCGCTTCAACCTGCTGGTGCCGAACGAGCCTCCGCCGGCCCCGTCGCCCGCGCCCGCTGCGCCACCGCCCAGCGCACCGGCTTCCACGCCGCCGGCTTCCGGCTCGTCCGGTCTGTCGCCCAATCCGGGCTGGGGGATGAGCGCCGGCCCGTCCAGCGCAGGCACGTTGCTGGCGCCCGCCAAATGATCTTCGATCGCAGCTACAAGCGGCTGCTCTATCAGGTGGTGGCGGGCACCATCGTCTTTCTGGCGATCGTGCTGGTGGGGCTGCTGGCCGCCGCATCGGCCAACACAGAATTCTTCGACCGGTATTTCACGCTGCTCTACAAGGTCAACCTCGTCATCGGGGTGCTGCTGGTGGTGATCATCGGCGGGCTGATGCTGGCGCTCGCGCTGCGCGCGCGGCGCGGCAAGTTCGGCACGCGGCTGATGACCAAGCTGGCGGTGTTCTTTGGCGTGGTGGGCGTCCTGCCCGGCGTGCTGATCTATCTGGTGTCGCTGCAGTTCGTGTCGCGCAGTATCGAGTCGTGGTTCGACGTGAAGGTCGAGTCGGCGCTGGAGGCCGGCCTGAACCTCGGGCGGTCCACCATGGACACGGCGCTGGCCGATCTGCAGAACAAGGGACGCCTGATCGCCGAGCAGGTAGGCGACGGGTCCGCGTCGGCCACGGCCATCACGCTCAATCGATTGCGCGAGCAGTTTGGCGTGCAGGAGGCGACCATCTTCACGGCCAGCGGGCGCGTGATCGCCACGGCGTCAAACACTTATGACACGCTGGTGCCAAACCTGCCCGACCAGGCCGTGCTGGAGCAGGCCCGCGCGCCGGGCGGCTATGCCAGCCTGGAGGGCGGCAGCGATACGGAAACCGATAGCGCCTCCGCGCCCGCCGCTTCGGCCCCGGCCGCGCGCAACGGCAGCCGCCGCAGCGATCTGTACCAACTGCATGTCGTGGTGGCGCTGGGTACGTCATCGCGCGAAGAACCGAGCCTCGGGCTGAGCACGCCGGCACGCAAATGGGCCGGCACCGGTTTGCTCGCAGACCGCCGGCCGGAAGATGGCAGCAGCACCTCGCGTGGCTTCGGCCTGATTGGAGAGAGCGGCCGCGAAGAACGCTTCCTGCAGCTCGTGCAGCCGGTGCCGCAGGCGCTTGCCCGCAATGCAGACGCTGTCCAGCGCGCGTACCAGGAATATCAGGAGAAAGCGCTCGGCCGCACCGGTCTGCGAAAGATGTACATCGGCACGCTCACGCTCACGCTGTTCCTGGCGGTGTTCATCGCGGTGATGCTCGCGCTGCTGCTCGGCGCGCAGCTGGCACGGCCACTGCTAATGCTGCTCCAAGGCACGCGCGAAGTGGCCGAGGGCGATCTCTCCCCCAAGCGGGAACTGCATACGCGTGATGAACTGGGTGTACTCACCCAGCAGTTCAACCAGATGACGCGGCAGTTGGCCGACGCGCGCCGCGCCGTCGAGCAGAATCGCGCGGCACTCGAGCAATCGAAGGCCTATCTTGAGAGCGTGCTGACCAACCTGACTGCGGGCGTCTTCGTGTTCGACCATCGCTTCGTGCTGCTGACCGCCAACCCGGGTGCCGAGCGCATCTTCAAACAGCCCTTCGGCGCGTGGGTCGGGCAGGCGCTGACCAGCATCACGCCGGTGGCCGCCTTCGCGCCGGTGGTCGAACAGGCCTTTGCCGAACAAGACGCCAGCACGGCTGCCGGCGGCGCAGTGGCCCACTGGCAGAAGCAGGTCGAAATTCCGCTCGAAGACGAAGACGAGCCGCTCACGCTGCTGGTGCGCGGCACGCGCCTGCCCGGCCCTTCAGTGGGCGCGCACGGCACCGAGCGCGGCTATGTGGTGGTGTTCGACGATATCTCCGACGTGATCTCGGCGCAGCGCTCGGTGGCGTGGGGGGAGGTCGCGCGGCGCCTCGCGCACGAGATCAAGAATCCGCTCACGCCCATCCAGCTCTCTGCCGAGCGCCTGGAGATGAAGCTCTCGCCCAAGTTGTCGGACACCGACGCCGAAGTGCTGCGGCGCGGCGCCACCACCATCGTCAACCAGGTGGCGGCGATGAAGCGCATGGTCGATGACTTCCGGGACTACGCCCGCACACCGCCGGCCATGCTGCAGGAGCTGGATCTGAACGCGCTGGCCGCCGAGGTGCTGCACCTGTACGGCATCGATCACCCTGACCGCCGCGACCACCCCGTCATCGAGGCCAAGCTGGGCGCCAATCTGCCGCTCATCAAGGGCGACCCGACGCAACTGCGCCAGGTCATCCACAACCTGCTGCAGAATGCGCAGGACGCCGTGGCCGAGAATGAAGCGGCCGGGCGACCCGCTCCGCATGTCATGTTGCAAACTGACACGGTAGAATACGACGACGCCTCGGGCGCGCGGCGACAGGCCGTGCGGCTTGTGATCGCGGACAACGGCGGCGGGTTTTCTTCCCGCATCCTCAGTCGCGCCTTCGAGCCGTACGTTACGACCAAAGCCAAGGGCACAGGATTGGGCTTGGCCATGGTGAAGAAGATCATGGACGAGCACGGGGCGCGCATCGAATTGCGCAACCGCCAGTCCAGCACAACATCGGGCACATCGGGTACCGACACCGTCGGTGCCCAGGTTTCCATACTGTTCGTAAAACTCGCGTAGCGCGGACGGCAATCCCGCCGCACATAGAGGAAAAGCATGGCCACCATCCTCGTTGTCGACGACGAAATGGGTATCCGGGAGTTGCTCTCCGAAATCCTCGGAGACGAAGGGCACGTTGTTGAAGTCGCCGAGAACGCGCAGCGCGCGCGCGAATACCGCGCGAACGCAACGCCCGACCTCGTCCTGCTCGATATCTGGATGCCGGATACCGACGGCGTGACGCTGCTCAAGGAATGGGCGTCGCAAGGTCTGCTGACCATGCCCGTCATCATGATGTCGGGCCACGCCACCATCGACACCGCCGTCGAGGCGACCAAGATCGGCGCGCTGAATTTCCTGGAGAAGCCCATCGCGCTGCAGAAACTGCTGACGGCGGTGGAGCAGGGCCTGTCGCGCAGCAAGGAAAAGCCACGCTCGGCGACACAGGCTGCCGCTCCGGTGACGGGACTCGCAGGCGCCATGCCCAACGCCGCCGCAGCAGGTACGCCTGCCGCGCTCGAGCGCACCGATATCAATGGCGTGCCGACCCGTGCAGCCGAAGGCGGCGGCATGCAGTTCTCGTTCGACATGCCGCTGCGCGAGGCGCGCGACCTGTTTGAGCGCGCCTACTTCGAATACCACCTGCAGCGTGAAGGCGGCAGCATGACGCGCGTGGCAGAAAAGACCGGTCTGGAGCGGACTCACCTGTACCGCAAGCTCAAGCAACTGGGCGTCGAACTCTCGCGCAACAAGGGCGAGCCGGCGGCGTGATCATCAAAGTGCTCGGAGGTACTTGACGACTGGGCGCACACCCTGTCATACTTGCCTTTCTTTGCTTGGCCCGGTAGCTCAGTTGGTAGAGCAGCGGATTGAAAATCCGCGTGTCGGTGGTTCGATTCCGCCCCAGGCCACCAAAATTCTTCGTCCTTCAAGATCAATCGATTTTGCAGGGCAACAAAAAAGACCTCCTCGCGAGGTCTTTTTTCATTCCAGCGGCGCCATTCGCAGGCGCCCGCCCTCTCCCTTTTGCCGCTCCAGCCGCCGATCTGCGGCGCAGTGTCGCACTCACAAAAAATGTACCCGCACCTCTTGACGCAGCGCAGCTCAGGGTATACCTAGCGGCGCAAACTGCGCCAAACTGTCGCAGGTCTCGGTATAGTGACTCAACGCTATCAAACGGCAAGCACAAGGAGATTCTCCATGGCACTCGTTGGCACCGGTCACCATCACTTCCATTTCCACGCTTTCGACGGCATCAGCCGTAAGACGCGGTTGACGTGGTTGCGCAATGCCGCAGCGCTGATGTGTTTGATGGCCCTCGTTGCGGCCATGTGGGTGGGCGGCAATCTGTCAGCCTTGATGCATACGCCTCTCATGAGCGGGATCTCGTCGCTGGGCGCGGTGATGATTCTTGCCTGTACGAGCATGGCGCTGAGCCTGATTGGCCTGATCGGGGCTGGGTTCTTCCAGCTCCGCATGGAGCAGGTCGACGCACCGGCAACCTGAGACACGCGCGCATCACACGCACAACGGAGGCCTCGGCCTCCGTTTTTGTTTGCCCGCCACGGCCGCACGCCTTGAGATGCGGCCGTTTTATTTTTTGCGCACCGCCGCCAAGGTGAATTCGGTATTGACTCAACTGTTTCAAATAAGTAGTTTACGAAACAGTTGAATCACCACGATCACCTCATGACGTTCGATGGGCTCATGCAGACGCTGCGCGACCGCGCGGCCGATCTGTCCCCGCAATTGCAGCGCGCCGCCATGTTGCTTGAGACGCACCAGCGCGACATCGCGCTGCTCTCGATGCGGGACCTGGCGCGCCGCTGCGACCTACCGCCGGCCACGTTCTCCCGCCTGGCACGCGCGCTGGGATTCGACGACTTTGCCGCACTGCGCGACGTCTGCGTGAATCACCTGCGCCAGCAGGCCGACGGCTTTGCCGGCCGCGCCAGTGCATTGCAGGGTGAAGATGCCGCAGGCGCTTCGGAGGCCGAACGCATTGGCATGGCCATCGGCTCGCATGTGCAGTCGGCATTCTCGCCAGCCAACATGGCGGCACTGGACATTGTGGCTGCAGCGCTGTGCAGGGCGCGCCGGGTGTATCTGCTGGGCGCACGCAGTTGTCTGGCGCTGACGCATGCATTCGGCTATGCCGCGCAGCTGTTCGACGACAAGGTCACGCTGTGCGCCGGCAGCGGCAACACGCTGGCCGACCCGCTGCGCTTTTGCGGCGAGGGCGACATCGTCGTCGCCGTCACGTTTGATCCGTACACGCGCGAGGTCATCGAGGCGATGCAATACGCGCATGCGCGCGGGGCGCGCCTCGTGTATGTGACCGACAGCGCCATCGCCCCCGGCGCCGAGCTGGCGTGGCAACACCTCGTCGCGCCCGTCGCTATTCCGTCGTTCTTCCATTCGCTGGCGGCGCCGATGGCGCTGCTCGACGCGCTGCTGATGACGTGGTTCCGCCACGCCGGTCCCGCCGCGCTTACCCACCTCGCCGATAGCGACGCCCAGCTCAAGCAACAAGCCGCCTACGTGCGCAGCGCCCGCCGCAGTGAAGCGGCTGTCGCCGTGCCGCCCACCCAGCGTTGACCTACCGAGACCGCCCATGACACCGTCCACCACATCCGTCTTCCACCGCGACCCGCGCAAGACGCTGCCCACCGCAGTCGGCGGCGAGGGCATGACCCTCATCGACTCTGACGGCAAGCGTTACCTCGACGCCTGCGGCGGCGCCGCCGTTTCGTGTCTCGGCCACGGCCACCCGCGCGTGGTCGATGCCATCTGCAAGCAGGTGCGCGCGCTGGCGTATGCGCACACGTCTTTCTTCACCACGGACGTGGCGGAAGAACTCGCCGCGCGCCTGGCCGCTGCGGCGCCGGGCGATCTGGACCACGTGTATTTCGTCTCCGGCGGTTCGGAAGCAATCGAAGCGGCGCTGAAACTCGCACGCCAATACTTCGTCGAGATCGGCCAGCCGCAGCGCCGGTACTTCATCGCGCGGCGTCAGAGCTATCACGGCAACACGCTGGGCGCGCTGGCGATTGGCGGTAACGCATGGCGCCGCGAGCCGTTCCTGCCGCTGCTGGTGCCGGCTCACCATGTTTCGCCGTGCTATGCGTATCGCGAGCGCCTGGATGGCGAGAGCGACGCGCAATACGTGCAGCGCCTGGCAGACGAGCTGGACGCGAAGATCGTCGAACTCGGCGCAGAAAATGTCGCGGCCTTCGTCGCCGAAACCGTGGTGGGCGCCACGGCCGGCGCGGTGCCGCCGGTGGGCGATTACTTCCGCAAGATGCGGGCCGTGTGCGATCGCCACGGCGTGCTGCTGCTGCTCGATGAGGTGATGTCCGGCATGGGACGCACCGGCTACCTCTTCGCATGCGAGGAAGACGGCGTGGTGCCTGACATGATCGCCATTGCCAAGGGCCTCGGGGGCGGGTATCAGCCGATCGGCGCAACGCTGGTGAACCGCCGCATTGTCGACGCGATCACGAACGGCAGCGGCTTCTTCCAGCATGGCCACACCTACATCGGCCACGCCACGGCATGCGCCGCGGCGCTGGAAGTGCAGAAGGTCATCGCAGAAGAGAACCTGCTCGCCAATGTGCAGGCGCGCGGCGAACAACTGCGTGCAACGCTGCGTGCGCGCTTTGCCGACCACGCACATGTGGGCGACGTGCGCGGCCGCGGGCTGTTTGTCGGCGTGGAACTGGTGGCCGATCGCGCCACCAAGGCGCCGCTGCCGCCTGCCCGCAAGACACACGCGCGCGTGAAGGCCGAAGCGATGCAGCGCGGCCTGATGGTCTATCCGATGGGCGGCACGATCGACGGTCAGCGCGGCGACCACATCTTGCTCGCACCGCCGTTCATCGCCACCGCGCAGGACATCGACGCGATCGTCGAACGCCTGGGCGATGCTGTTGACGCCGCCACCACCGCCACGCTGGAGGCCGCGTGGTGACCCAGCCCATCGCCATCGCCGTTGCACCCAACGGGGCGCGCAAGACGCACGCCGACCACCCCGCATTGCCGATCACGCCCGACGAACTGGCCGCCTGCGCGCGTCAATGCGTGGATGCCGGTGCGGCGATGCTGCATCTGCATGTGCGCCGCCCGGACGGCACGCACAGCCTGGAGCCTGGCGACTACAGGCCGGCCATCGCCGCGGTGCGGCACGCTGTGGGCGACGCGCTGGTAATCCAGATCACCACCGAAGCGGTCGGCATCTACACGCCCGAACAGCAGATGGCATCGGTGCGCGCGCTGCAGCCGGAAGCGATTTCCGCCGCGCTGCGCGAGCTGGCACCTGATGCCGCGCACGAGGCGGAAGCGGCGCGCTTCTTTGGTGAGCTTGCCGCGGCGCGCACAGCCATCCAATACATCCTGTATTCCGCCGACGACGTGGCGCGCTACCGCGACCTGCGCACACGCGGCGTGCTGCCCGATACGTCGCACTGGGTGCTGTTCGTGCTCGGCCGCTACAGCGCGGGCCAGCATTCCGACCCCACCGACCTGCTGCAGTTCCTGCAGGCGTGGGCCGACGGCGGCGACCTCACCGCCAACGTGCCCTGGGCGATGTGCGCTTTCGGCCCGCGTGAAGCCGAATGCGCGCTCACCGCAGCGCTGCTCGGCGGCCATGCGCGCCTGGGGTTCGAAAACAACATGGCCCTGCCCGACGGCAGCACAGCGCCGGACAACGCAGCGCTCGTCACCAACCTGCGACGGCATCTCGACGCGCTGCACCGGCCGCTGGCCAGCGCCGCAGATCTGCGTAGCTGGTTCGGCCGTTAAGACGTTCCGCATTCATCGCCACGAAGCCAAAGCACAGACGGCCGCAACACAACAGGCCGCGCACCACAACCATTGGAGGAAGTATGCGTTTGACCACCCGCTGTATCCGGATCATCCCGCTTGCGCTGACGAGCCTGCTCGCGATCGGCGCGCAGGCACAGGCCCTCGACGGCACGCTCAAGAAGATCCAGGACAGCAACACGATCCTGATCGGCGTGCGCGAATCGTCGATTCCGTTTTCTTACCGCGACAGCAAGAACGAGATCGTCGGTTTCTCGGCCGATCTCTGCTCCCGCGTGATCGACGCCGTCAAGAAGAAGACGGGCAAGCCCAATCTGGACATCAAGCAGATTCCGGTGACCTCCCAGAACCGGACGTCTCTGGTGCAGAACGGCTCGGTCGATCTGGAGTGCGGCGTGACCACGCACCTGAAGTCGCGCGAGCAGCAGACTGCTTTTTCGACGACCTTTTTCATCGCCGGCACGCGCCTGCTGACCAATGTGAAATCCGGCGTGAAGGATTTTCCCGACCTGGCGGGCAAGTCGGTCATCACCAACGCGGGCACCACGTCGGAACGCATCCTGCGCAAGATGAACGACGAGAAGAAGATGAACATGAACGTGATCAGCGGCAAGGATTACGGTGAATCGTTCCTCACGCTGCAGAGCGGCCGCGTGGCGGCGTTCATGATGGATGACGTGCTGCTGGCCGGCGCACGCACGCTGGCGCAGAAGCCCGACGACTGGGTCGTGACCGGCACGCCGCAGTCGTTCGAAGCCTACGGCTTCATGCTGCGCCGCGACGACCCGCAGTTCAAGAAGCTGGTGGACGACACGATGACAGGCGTGATGAAGAGCGGCGAAATCAAGGCGCTCTACGCCAAGTGGTTCGAAAAGGCGGTGCCGCCCAAGAACCTGAACTTCAACTTCCCGATGAACGATCAGTTGAAGGCGCTGTACGCCAACCCGAACGACAACCCGTTCGAGTAAGCGGCCGCAAGGCCGGCTCTGGGTGCCAACCTAGACGCCGGCCTGCGCGACGGCCTCGATGCGGGCCTGATGCACGGCTTGTTTGATGTGCGCCGGGCTGTCGGCATGGCGCTTGGCGACGGCGCCCGCGTCGATGGATGATGCGGCCTCCAGCGCGCGCAGCAGACGCGCCGTCTGCGGATAGCTGCGGTCTTCAAACCCGAGACGACCACGCGCATCGGCCTCGCACGCCTGCAGGGCCTGACGAAAACGATCGGGCTTGCGCAGGGCGTCGCAACGCTCCAGCAGGCGTACCAGCGCTGCCGCATCAAAGCCATCGCAGCGGTGAATGTTGCCGTGCTCGCGCGCAACCACCAGCGCCAGTTCGCGGCACTCGGTCGGCACACGCAGGCGTTGGCACACCGCGTCGATGAGCGGTACGCTGCGCGCTTCGTGGCCGACGTGGCGCGGCAAGATGTCGTCGGGGGTGGTGCCCTTGCCAAGGTCGTGCACGAGCGCGGCGAAGCGCACCGGCAGCGGCGTCGCCATCGCTGCGGCCATTTCGATCACCATCATGGTGTGCACGCCGGTATCGACTTCCGGATGGTAGTCGGCACGCTGCGGCACCCCCCACAGGCGGTCGAGTTCGGGTAGCAGGCGCACCAGCGCATCGCAGTCGCGTAGCACGGCAAACATGCGCTGTGGATGCGCCTCCATCAGGCCACGGGCAATTTCCTGCCACACCCGCTCGGGCACCAGCGCATCGACTTCGCCGTCCTGCACCATGCGCTGCATCAGCGCATTGGTTTCGGGTGCAACATGGAAATCGGCAAAGCGCGCAGCAAACCGCGCCAGTCGCAGGATGCGCACCGGGTCTTCCATAAACGCATCGGATACATGCCGGAACGCGCGCGACGCCAGATCAGCCTGCCCTCCATACGGATCGATGACGGGACCAACCAGCGCGCCGTCTTCCGCCACGCGCTGCGCCATCGCGTTGATGGTCAGGTCGCGGCGGATGAGGTCGTCTTCGAGCGTGACATCCGGTGCGTAGTAGACCGAGAAACCCTTGTAACCGGCAGCGGTCTTGCGCTCGGTGCGCGCGAGCGCGTATTCGGCATGCGTGGCCGGGTGCAGGAACACCGGAAAATCCTTGCCGACGGCGCGGAAGCCACGCACCTCCATATCTTCGGGCGTAGCCCCGACCACAACGTAGTCCCGGTCCTGCACCGGCAACCCGAGCAGCGCATCACGAATGGCGCCGCCCACGGCATACACATCCAGTCCGTGCGTGGCTGGATCGACGATGGCCTCGGTCTGCGCTGCGCGTTCCGTCATTGATTGGCAGCGACCAGCGTGTCTTCGTCCGGCGCGGTGCGATACGGCTCGTCGTCGGCAAGGAAGTCATGCTCGGCACGTGCGCCGTCGATCCATTCCTGCATGGCGGGCAGGTTGAGGATGTAATCGGCGTAGGCCTTGGCAGGCTCGGGCAGACGCACACCGTACGTGGCGAAGCGGCTGACCACCGGTGCGTAGAACGCATCGGCGACCGTGAAGTGACCGAACAGGAACGGGCCTTCGGCCGCGTACTTCTGGCGCAGCTCGATCCAGATCGTGGCAATGCGGTCGATGTCGCGCTGCACGGCCACGTTCCAGCCCATGCCGGGCAGCACGGCCGTCACGTTCATCGGCATGTTGTTGCGCAGGTTGGTGAAGCCGCTGTGCATTTCAGCGCAGACCGAGCGGGCGTGTGCACGGGCCTTCGGATCGGCCGGCCACAGTTGTGCGCGCGGAAAACGCTCGGCCAGCGTCTCGCAGATGGCGAGCGAATCCCACACCGTCATGTCGCCGTCCACCAGCACCGGCACACGGCCCGCCGGCGAATAGCGACGAATCTCGGTGGAAAACCCTTCGACAAAAAGACGCACGCGAATCTCTTCGAACGGAATGCCGGCCTGCTTGGCGAGCAGCCACGGGCGTAGCGACCACGACGAATAGTTCTTGTTGCCGATGACCAGTTTCATGATTCCCGTCCTTGGAGAGTGCACTGCAATTGTTGTGGGAGCCCGCCAGCATCGCGCAGGAATGCCGGGCGCTCTAGTTTTGTTGTATCGGAAGCGGCGAGCGGCAGCGCGAAGGCGAACAAACCATTCTAGCCTTGCGCTGCACCGCCACAAAATGAAACGGATTGGCCACGGTTGTGAAGCGGATTCACAAACGACGCAAATCCTCCGCGTTTCCGTAGCGGCTAGCGATGGACCCGCGTACGTGCAGCACGCAATCCGCGGTCCGGCCCAAAGCCGGCCAGGGCGGGCAGCATCACGGCCTCCATGCCGAGCGGGTGGATGCCGAGTTCCGGCGCGACTGGTTCCATGCTGACGTTGTCCACACGCATGGAGTCGAGGTTGTCCCGCGAGATCGGTGCGCCCGGCAAATGCTCGAGCAGCGCGGCCTGCATGCGGCCCAGCCCTTCGGGAAGCGGCACGATCCAGCGCGGGTGGCCGCTGGCACGCCCCGCAAAGCGCATCAGTTCCGCCAATGTGTAGATGCGTGGCCCCACCAGCGGATAAGCGTGCCGGATCGTCGCCGGCTTTTTGAGCGCGTTGATGAACGCGGCTGCCACGTCATCCACGTACACAGGCTGGAAGCGCGCATCGGCACAGGCCAGCGGCACAAACGGCGCCATGCGCTGCATGCTCGCAAACAGATTCAGGAAGTGGTCCTGCGGGCCGAACACCACCGAGGGGCGGAACACCGTCCAGTCAAGCTCGCTGTTCATGACCACGCGTTCGCCATCGCCCTTGCTGCGCAGGTACATCGACGGGCCGGCCGGATCGGCGCCCAGCGCACTCATGTGCAGCAGCCGGTTCACACCATGGCGTCGGCATGCGGCCACGATGCGGCGCGGCAGATCGACATGCACGCGCTGGAAGTTCGGGCCGTACGGCATGTCGCGCGCATCCTGCAGTACGCCGACGAGGTTGATGACCGCGCAGTGCTCGCCGCCGCGCTCGGTCAGCGCGAGGAACAGCGCGTCGAGCGCGTCGTCGGCGTAGATGTCGGCATCCATCACGTCGACACGCGGCAGCAGCGTGAGGTTGTGCGCGCGGGCCGACTCGGGATCGCGCGTCGGCACGATCATCCGGCCCTCTGGAAGGCCGGGCGCGGAAAACGTCTCCGTCACCAGCCGGGACAGCAACTGCGAACCGATAAAACCGGTACCGCCAAAGATCAGCAAATTGGAGGTCTGCATGGAGGCATCTCCAAGACGGGTGGGGGGCAACACCACAATACATCCCGAACGGGATTGCACCCAAGGTATGTCGATGCGGCGTGCCGCAACCCACACTTCTGTGCGCAAACCAGCGCCTGCATCCCAGAAAAAACGCCCGCATTGCGGCGGGCGTCAGGTAACAGCGGAACAGGGATCCGGCGTTTATGGCAGGTCGTCCGGCGTGACCGATTCGGGCACCACCTTGCCCAGCCGATCCTTCAGCGACTGCGGCCGACCGGTCAGCAATGCGCTGTAATACGTCGCGTTCGAGAGCACGTTTTTCACATAGGTGCGGGTCTCGTTGAACGGAATCGTCTCGGCGAAGATCGCGCCTTCCACCGGCCGCGTGAGCGTCGAGCGCCAGCGTTTCGGGCGGCCTGGGCCGGCGTTGTAGCCCGCGGTCGCCAGCGTGACGGAGCTGTCGAGGTTCGTCAGGATCATCGACAGGTACGCGGTGCCCAGCAGCACGTTGGTATCGATGTCGCTCATCTGCGAAACGCGGAACCCCGGCAGGCCGATCTTCTTGGCAATGTGCTTGGCGGTTTCCGGCATCACCTGCATCAGGCCCGAGGCACCCACCGACGAACGGGCGTCCATGATGAAGCGCGACTCCTGGCGGATCAGGCCATAGGCCCAGGCAATGTCCAGCCCCACGGCATCGGCGTTGCGCTGAACCACATTGAGATACGGCGTCGGGAAGCGCAGCGAGAAGTCGTGCTCGGCCTTGGTCTTGTCCGCCGAATTGACGGTGCGATCGAGCAGGCCGAGCTTGCGGCCATATTCGGCTGCGGCCAGCAACTCGCGGTCGCTCATGTTGCGCAGCTCCCAGTTCCACTCGCGGTTGCCTTCGAAGCGCAGATTCAGGTCGTACAGCTTCTTGGCACGCCCAAAGCCCGGGTGGTTGCG
>Ga0075448_10000414_pt1 | contig 15381 bp, 10 predicted proteins | sample CoawatmetaG10DNA_2_FD_72353 | JGI IMG/M metagenome (GOLD analysis project Ga0075448, IMG submission 72353) | Marine microbial communities from the West Antarctic Peninsula - Coastal water metaG108-DNA | ecosystem: Environmental > Aquatic > Marine > Coastal | place: Atlantic Ocean: West... | reverse complement strand
TCGAAAAAATGAGGAAACAGACCGTGACATGGTTCGATCACCCGCGCGTGAGATGGCGCAAGTGTAGGCAAAAACAAAATTCTTAGCAAGATGAAGGACTTAGCTCACGGCCTTAAAGTTCGACCTGTGGAGCCTTATCATTCGGTCATCAATTCGACGCAATTGTCTGCTCACGCAGGACTGCAATGGCGAAGAAAGTTGCGCAAAGCGCACATAACGCTCAGGGAGGAATCATTAACGGATTCCGGAACTCCCCGTGAGTTCCGTGGCGCTTGCCGACAATCACGGTTTACAACCGAAGCCAACAGTTCCTAACAACACGTGCGCGTCATACGCCGAGTCACAGATGGAAGTCTAACGACGGATGCGCAGTATCTGTTGACATAATTCGATGACTTTTCGCCGCCATTTCTCGCTTTGCCCGAATATGTGCGCCGTAGCGTGCGGGCTCCGGCGCAATGACGACATCAATCCAGGAAGCGAGTGAACTCGGAGACAGGTGCGCGCTCGGTGACGAGCGTATTTTCGATGGCACCCGGATTGGCGTAACCCATCGACATGCCGCAGACGACCATCTCGTCATCGGTCAGCCGCAGATGCTCGGCGATGATCCGATGGAACTGCGTGAAAGCGGCCTGTGGACACGTATCGATGCCGCGAGCACGCGCTGCCACCATCACGGCTTCCAAAAACATGCCGTAATCAAGCCAGCTGCCCTGCTCCATCACGCGGTCGATTGTGAAGATGATGCCGACCGGCGCATCGAAGAATCGGAAGTTGCGCGCATGCTGTGCGTGCATGCGCTCCTTGTCGGTGCGGCCGATGCCCAGCAGGCCGTAAAGATCCCAGCCGACCTTGCGGCGGCGGCTCTGGTACGGATCGATCCATGTGCGGGGGTAGTACGGATACTCCTCGCGATGCACCGTGTCCGCCTCCGGGTGGTCGTACGCCGCCAACACCGATTCGGACAAGCGCGCTTTCGATTCACCCGTCAGCACATAGAGTTTCCACGGCTGCGTGTTGCTGCCTGACGGCGCACGGCGTGCGACATCCAGAATCGCTTCGATGTCTTCACGAGCGACCGGCGTCGGCAGGAACGCGCGTACGGAACGGCGCGAAGTGATTGCCTGATCGACGAGCTCGACTTCTGCGGAGGTGGGGCGTCGGTCGGTCATGGCAATGCGTACAAATTCAAACGGTGATATTGGACGCCAGCGGCTCCAGCACGGCGCGCAACGCATCGGGCAGCGGCACCGGCCGGCGCGTTTCGCGGTCGACGTAGACGTGCACGAAATGGCCCTGCGCGGCCGCTTCTTGCGTGTCGCCGCGGAACAGACCCACCTCATAACGCACGCTTGTGTTGCCCAGGCGCGCAACACGCAGTCCTGCCACCACGGGGTCCGGAAACGACAATGGCGCGAAATAGTTGCATTGCGTCTCGATGACGAGGCCGATGGTGTTGCTGTGCTCGGGGTTCAGCACGCCCTGCTCGATCAAATAGGCGTTCACCACGGTGTCGAAGTAGCTGTAATAGACGACGTTGTTGACGTGGCCGTAGACGTCGTTGTCCATCCAGCGCGTGGTGATGGTGTGGAAGTGGCGGTAGTCGTCGCGCGTCTGACGGGGCGTGCTCATGGGCGGCAGGCAGGTGGCAGTGGAAAGCGATCAGGATACGCCAGCCGCTTCAACCCGGTCACTTCCGGATGACGAGCGCCACACCGCACGCCGCGATGACCATGCCCAGCGCCGCGAGCGGCGGAAAACGCTCGCCGAACAGCGCCCACGCCATCACGGCGGTCGTGGGCGGCGTGAGATACAGAAGCGACGTCACCTTGGTGGCCGCGCCCTTGCGGATCAGCACAAACAGCAGCGAGATCGCGCCGATCGACAATGCCAGCACGGACCACACCAGCGAGCCGATCATCGGCAGCGTCCAATGCACCTCGCGCGTCTCAAACAGGAACATGAACGGCAGACACAGCAGCGCCGACGCCCCGAACTGGATACACGCACCCATCCGCAGGTCGAACACCGGGCAATGGCGCTTTTGATACAGCGTGCCAATGGTGATCGACAGCAACGCACCCACGCACAGCGCAAGCGTCGTCACGCCGACGCCTGCCAGGTGCAGCTTGTTCGCCACCACCAGCCCCACGCCGGCGATGCCGCAAAGCAACCCCAACCATTGGCGATTCGACACACGCTCGCCGCGCATTGATACATACAGCGCAGTCAGAATCGGCTGCATGCCGACGATCAGCGCGGTCATCCCAGCCGGCATGCCGAGCTTGACCGCTGCCCAGACGCCCGCCAGATAGCCCCATTGCATCAACAAACCGGCCACCGCGATGTGGCCGACGGCCGCCCAGTCGGTGTCGCCCGTGCCGGCGCGGCGCGGCAACGGTACGCGCGCAACCCAGACCAGGGGCAGCAGGCACACCAGCACGCCCACGAACCGCAAGAACAGGAACGTGATCGGCTCCGCGTACGGCATCCCGTACTTGGCCACGATAAAGCCCGTGCTCCAGATCAGCACGAACAGCCACGGCATGGCAACGACAAACAGGGAGTCGCGCGCGGAGCCGGGCGCGACGGAAGACACTTGGGTCATGCGGAAAGCGGAAGAGAGGTCGATGCGCCAGCGCCCTCGTCGCGTGCCGCCCAGCGCTGTGCGTGGCGGGCAGCCAGGGCGATGGTCTGCGCGTGGACGGCCACGGTATCGTCGATATTGTTGCCGTAGCCGCCCGCCATGGTAACGGCAACCGGTATGCGCCGTTGATACGCGAAATCGAAGACTTCCTGATCGCGCCGGGCCAAGCCCTGCAGCGTCAGTTTGAGCCGGCCGAGCCGATCGCCCTCGTGCGGATCCGCGCCGGCCAGATAGATGATCAACTGCGGCTTGAAGCGCCCGGCCAGGATGTCGAGTGCGCCGGTCAGCGCTTGCAAATAGTCTTCGTCGCCGCAGCCATCGTGCAGACCGACATCCAGGTCTGACGCCTCCTTGCGGAACGGATAGTTTTTTTCGCCGTGCAGCGACAAGGTGAAAACCGTGGCGTCATCGCGCAGGATGGACGCCGTGCCATTGCCCTGATGTACGTCTAGATCGACGATTGCGACCGGAAAATCCCCCGGCGTCCTGCCGGATTGGCGCTGGATCCAGCGGGAAGCGATGGCTGCGTCGTTGAATACACAAAAACCGCCGCCCTTATCTGCATAGGCATGGTGCGTGCCGCCCGCAAGATTGACGGCAATGCCATCGGCCAGCGCTGCGTCACATGCGGCCATCGTGGCGCCGGCCGAACGACGGCTGCGCTCCACCATTTCCGGTGACCAAGGAAAGCCGATTTCGCGCTGGCGCGCCGGATCAAGCCGACCGGCGCTTACCGCACAAACATATTCAGTCGTGTGCGCCAGCAGCAACGCGTCATCATCTGCCCGCGGCGCCTCGTGCATTGACAGCCCCGGGACGTCTTCCAGGACCCGCGCCCGCAGGTCGCTGTACTTGCGCATCGGGAAACGATGCCCTGGCGGCAATGGCAAGACAAAATGGTCGGTGTAAAACGCCCGCATGTGAATAACAAATCGCAACGCAACGAAAATGGCACCCGGGCGCATCCTAACCTAGGCTGCACTCGTGTGTTTTTTGAGACGGAATTACGGCCGAAAGTGGTCGACGGCACCCCTCGCGCACCAAGCGCGCGCATTTTTCTGCCACAAAAAATTACGCCAAACGGTTGATCACGCAATTCCTGTGCACGAAAAATCAGGGAATTCTGATTTTTGTGCGATGCACAAAGAACGCTTGACACTGATTTGCCATTCAACAACAATGAAATTGTTGCGATGCACCATCCCGAATTCATCGCGATGTCGCCTGGAAGGCCCGACGCTGACCGTCATGCTTTGTACATCTGGGCGATCTAAATTTTCATTTTGATTCCCCGACCCACCTTTGTATTTGGAGAGACAACATGCTGACTCAGGAACAGATCGCTGCGGCGCACAAGGCCAACCTGGAAACGTTCTTCGGTCTGACCAACAAGGCTTTTGAAGGCGTCGAAAAGCTGGTCGAACTGAACCTGCAAGTCGTCAAGGCGACCCTGGCCGAGAACGTCGAACACGCCAAGAAAGCGCTGACCGCCAAGGACGCACAAGAGCTGCTGTCGGTGCAAACCGCCGCTGTGCAGCCGCTGGCTGAAAAGGTTCTCGCTTACAGCCGCCACCTGTACGAAATCGCTTCGGACACGCAAACCGAATTCAGCAAGGCTGCTGAAGTGCAAATCGCTGAAAACAGCCGCAAGCTGCAAGCGCTGGTCGACAATGTGTCGAAGAACGCTCCGGCTGGTTCGGAATCGGCAGTTGCCCTGGTGAAATCGGCTCTGTCGGCCGCCAACAACGCCTACGATTCGGTGCAGAAGGCCACCAAGCAAGCTGTGGAACTGGCTGAAAGCAACTTCCACGCTGCTGCCAATGCCGCCAGCAAGGCAACCGCTCAGGCTTCGGCTCAAGCGCGCGCTGCCACCGGCAAGAAGTCGACGACGACCGCTGCCTAAGCGCTAAGCTGCTTCAGTTTTCTGGTTGTTGAAGCGGGCCTCCTTCGGGAGGCCCGTTTTGTTTTGACCGTCGAGCCACTCCTCCAAACAGGTCGTTTTCGCGCATTTGCGCGGAACCGAAACGCACGCCCCGCGGTCCATTCCACCGTGTTCGTCAGATTGTCTCCTCGGTCCCGCTACCGAAACCTGTCCTCAGTGGTGATCAGTGGGTACCTTTAGCCCGGCTTCGGCCGGGTTTTTTGTGTGCGCCTGAAACGTGCCGCGCCTTCAAATTGCGAACTTTGCAGGCGGGCGGCGCTCCATTCTGTATTGCGGCCCACCGTTTCTTTTTTCCATCCCAATGTCTCGCGAATCTCTGGCCAAGCGCAGTCTGATCGTCGGGGCGGCGCTTATCCTGCTGTTGGAAGAGTGGATCTGGAAGGCCATGCAGCGGGCAACCGCCCGTTTGGCAGCGCACCCGTGGGTCGGCGCAGCGGAGCGGAAGTTAGCCCAGTTGGAACCCATCGAGGCGCTCTGCGCTTTCGCCCTGCCGATGTTGGCCTTGCTGCCCTTCAAGCTGGCCGCCGTCTACGTGCTGGCGCGAGGCCATGTCATCGCAGGGACGTTCGTTCTCGTTGCAGCGAAAATCGTCAGTACCGGCCTCGGCGTGCGCATTTATTCCGCTGTGCGCCCTCAGCTGCACACAATCGCCTGGTACGCCCGCTTGGAATTCGCGTTCCTGGCGTGGAAGAAGCGCATGATTGCCGCCCTGCAAGCAACGCCGACCTGGCAAGCGGTTCGGGTTCGAATCGCCATCTGGCGCATGCGGAGACACGGACTGATACAACAGATGTGGCGCCGGCTGACCGCGGCGGTGCGCCTGGTTCGCCGGTATCGGCGCAGAGCCCAGCCTCGGCACTGACTCCCCGCGCGCCACTCCAAAGAAAAGGGCCGCCCAACCGTGCGGCCCTTTTTTTGCCAGCCAAATTTTGAAGTGCCCCCCAATCTGGCAGTTAATTGCAGTTCAACGCTTGCGGGCAGGCGGCACGTCCGTGCAAACGCCTTCGTAGATTTCAGCAGCCATGCCCACCGACTCACCCAGCGTCGGGTGCGGGTGGATGGTCTTGCCGATATCCACGGCGTCCGCGCCCATCTCGATGGCCAGGCAAACCTCGCCGATGAGGTCACCCGCGTGCGTGCCAACAATGCCGCCACCGATGATGCGGTGGGTTTCCTCGTCGAAGATCAGCTTGGTGAAACCCTCATCCCGGCCGTTGGCGATAGCCCGGCCCGAAGCCGCCCAAGGGAACACGCCCTTGCCGTACTTGATGCCCTGCGCCTTGCATTGCTCTTCGGTCAGCCCTGCCCAAGCCACTTCTGGATCGGTATAGGCGACCGACGGAATCTGCTTGGCGTCGAAGTATGCCTTCTCGCCGTGCGCGGCTTCCGCCGCCACATGGCCTTCGTGCACGGCCTTGTGTGCCAGCATCGGCTGCCCGACGATGTCGCCGATCGCGAAAATGTGCGGCACATTCGTGCGCTGCTGCTTGTCCACGTCGATGAAGCCACGGTCCGTCACTGCCACGCCGGCCTTTTCTGCGCCGATGCGCTTGCCATTCGGCGCGCGGCCCACTGCCACCAGCACCATGTCATAGCGTTGCGGCTCCGCTGGTGCGGCTTCGCCCTCGAACTTGACGTAAATACCGTCCGGCTTGGCTTCCACCCCGACCGTCTTGGTCTTGAGCATGACCTTGTCGAAGCGGCCCTTGTTCATCTTGTCCCACACCTTGACGAGGTCGCGGTCAGCGCCCTGCATCAGGCCGTCGAGCATTTCCACCACGTCGATCCGGGCGCCGAGCGTGCTATACACCGTGGCCATTTCCAGCCCGATGATGCCGCCGCCGATGACCAGCATCTTGGCCGGCACTTCGCGCAGTTCCAGCGCGCCCGTCGAGTCGACGATGCGCGGATCTTCCGGAATGAACGGCAGCTTCACGGCTTCGCTGCCTGCAGCGATGATCGCCTTGGCAAAACGGATGACTTTCTTCTCGCCCGTCGTTGCCTTGCCGTCGCCGTCCGTCAGTTGCACTTCGAGGTGGTTCGGGTCCAGGAACGCACCGACGCCACGCACGACCTGCACCTTGCGTGCCTTGGCCATGCCGGCCAGCCCGCCGGTCAGCTTGCCGATCACGGACTCCTTGTGCTTGCGCAGCTGGTTGATATCAACCGTGGGTTCGCTGTAGACAATGCCGTGTGCGGCCATGGCCTTCACTTCCTCCATGACAGCCGCGGTGTGCAGCAGCGCCTTCGACGGGATACAGCCCACGTTCAGGCAAACGCCGCCCAGCGTGGAGAAGCGCTCCACCAGCACAGTGCTCATGCCGAGATCCGCGCTGCGGAAGGCGGCCGAATAACCGCCGGGGCCCGAGCCAAGGACGAGCATCTCGCATTCGATATCAGCGCCGCCGGCATGCTTGCTCGCTTGCGGTGCGGGGGCCGTTGCGGCCGGCGCAGCAGCGGGCGTTGCGGCCGGAGCCGGTGCTTGCGCAGGCGCCGGAGCCGCCGCCGCGCCCGCTTCCGCCGTGGCAATCACCGTGCCTTGGCTGACCTTATCGCCCACCTTGATCTTGACTTCGACGATCTTGCCAGCCACATCCGACGGCACGTCCATGGTGGCCTTGTCGGTTTCCAGCGTGATCAGCGCCTGATCGACGGTGACGGCATCGCCCGCCTGCACCATCACTTCAATGACGTCCACGTCCTTGTAGTCGCCGATGTCCGGCACCTTGATTTCCACCACGCTCATTCCTGACTCCTTGTTCTTGTCGTCGGCACCCGGCATCGCCCGGGCCCGCTGACGCTTTTCAATCCTGCAGACGGACTGTGTGCACTTCGATCGGGCCGCCCGAACTCTTGTCGAACTCCACGCCTGCCGATACGCCCACCTGTGCAACGTCCGCCGCCGACTTGCCCGGCATGTCGAACACCGCCGACATGGCCCCCAGCGCGAAATTACGCCCGGAGCCGATGCCCCAGAAGCGATCGAACGAAAACACCTCGCGGTACGAATAGACGCCGTAGATGCCGGTGGCGTTGGCGATCAGGCAGGTGATCTGCGACGACTCGTAAGGGTCATCGTCGTCTTCCTTGGTGTTGACGAAATACTCGTCCTTGAGCTTTTCGTGCACTTTCAGAAAGGTCCGGAAGACGTCGTCGCGCGTGCCGAGGCGGCATTCATCGGCCAGCCCCGCCAGCAGGCTGCGCATGACCGGAAAGTGGGCCGTCGTGCCCGCCAGCGCGATCAGCGAATCGCCCACCTGGAAGATCTTCTGGTTCTGCTCGTAACCGCGCGCCAGGCGCGTATCGCCGAACGTCACCAGCGAATCGGCCGCAATCGCCACTTCGCCGTCTTTCTTGACCACCACGCACGTCGTCATGTCGTCCTCGCCATCAGTCCACTGACCAGTCCGCCGACCGCTGCAAACCCAACCGGGCCGGCACGCACAGGCCCGAAGCCAAATGCGTGCCGCGCCCGCGTGGGCTTACAGGCTGACGCGGCGGAAGTCCGCCAGCACGCTGGCCAGATACGCGTTGAAGCGCGCAGCCTCGGCGCCGTCGATCACGCGGTGATCGTACGACAGCGACAGCGGCAGCGTCAGGCGCGGCACGAACTGCTTGCCGTCCCACACCGGCTTCTGATAACCGCGCGACAGGCCGAGGATGGCCACTTCCGGTGCGTTGATGATCGGCGTGAAATGCGTGCCGCCAATACCGCCCAGCGACGAGATCGAGAAGCAGCCGCCCTGCATCTGGTCCGGCTTGAGTTTCCCTTCGCGCGCAGCCTTCGAGAGGTCCGCCATTTCCTTGGCGATGTCGATCAGCCCCTTCTTGTCCGCATCGCGGATCACCGGCACCACCAGCCCGTTGGGCGTATCAGCCGCAAAGCCGATGTGGAAATACTGCTTGAAGACCAGGTTGTCGCCGTCCAGGCTCGCGTTGAAGGTCGGGAACTTCTTCAGCGCACCCACGACTGCCTTGATCACGAACGCCAGCATCGTGAATTTCACGCCGGCCTTTTCGTGGTCCTTGTTCATCTGCACGCGGAAGGCTTCCAGCTCGGTGATGTCCGCTTCGTCATTGTTCGTGACGTGCGGGATCATGACCCAATTGCGGTGCAGGTTCGCACCCGAAATCTTCTTGATGCGCGACAGCGGCTTCGGATCGACCGGGCCGAACTTGGTGAAGTCCACCTTCGGCCACGGCAGCAGGTTCAGCTCGCCACCGCCGGCCGGCGCAGTTGCGGCAGCCTTGCCCGGCGCAGCGGCCTGGCCGCTCATCACGCTCTTGACGTAGCGCTGCACGTCTTCCTGCGTGATACGGTTCTTCGGACCGGTGCCGCCAACCAGGTTGACGTTCACGCCCAGTTCACGCGCGTACTTGCGCACCGAGGGGCTGGCGTGGGCCGCCTTGCCCACTGTACCGACGGTGTCGGCGGTGTATGTAGCGGGCGCTGCGGCCGGAGCAGCTGCGGGCGCAGCCGCAGGGGCCGGGCTCGGTGCAGCGGCCGCCGGTGCGGCTGTGGGTGCCGGTACCGGGGCTTGCGCAGGTGCCGGCGCAGCGGCAGCACCGCCAGCACCCTCCAGCACGACGATCAGCGTGCCTTGCGACACGGCATCGCCCACCTTCACGCGGATGTCCTTGACGGTACCGGCGGCCGGCGACGGCACATCCATCGTGGCCTTGTCCGACTCCAGCGTGATCAGGGACTGCTCGGCTTCCACCTTGTCGCCCACCTTCACGCTGATCTCGATGACCGGCACGTCGGTGTAGTCGCCGATGTCCGGCACTTTCACTTCGATCGTGCCGCCGCCAGCGGCAGCCGGCGCAGCGGCCGGAGCTTGCGCGACCGGTGCGGGTGCCGGTGCAGCAGCGGTCGGAGCCGGTGCGGGCGCAGCTTGAGGTGCCGGGGCCGGTGCGGCAGCAGCGCCCTGCTCTTCGAGCAGCAGCACCAGCGAGCCTTCCGACACGGTGTCACCCACTTTGATCTTCACTTCCTTGACGACGCCGCTCTTGGGCGAGGGCACGTCCATGGTCGCCTTGTCCGATTCCAGCGTGACCAGCGAATCCTCGGCGTTGACGGTATCGCCCGCCTTGACCAGCACTTCGATCACCGGGACGTCTTTGTAGTCGCCGATGTCCGGCACCTTGATTTCTACGACTTGACTCATTCTTCTGTCTCCAGAGGTCTGGCGGCGAGAGCATCCGGCGGCGGACACGCGTTGCCCCGCAGGCTACCGCATCGTGCTGGCAATTGCACGTTGCGGGAAGTCTGTCGGGGCGGTGCCCGGCCGGGACGCAACCCGCGCGCCCGGCGGCTCCGTTATACGGTCATCGGGTTGGGCTTGTTCGGATCGAGGTTGTACTTCTTCAGTGCCTCGGCCACCTTTTCGCGCGGCAGCACGCCTTCGTCGGCGAGCGCCTTGAGCGACGCGACCGTCACCCAGTAGCGATCCACCTCGAAGAAGTGGCGCAGCTTCTCGCGGGTATCCGAACGGCCGAAGCCGTCGGTGCCCAGCACCACGTAGCGACGCGGCACGAAGGCGCGGATCTGCTCGGCGAAGGTGCGGACGTAGTCGGTCGATGCGATAACCGGGCCGCGTGCGTTCTTGAGCAGCTTCTCGACGTGCGACTCGCGTTGCGGCTCGGTCGGGTTGAGCAGGTTCCAGCGTGCGATGGCGTTGCCTTCGCGGGCCAGCTCGGTAAAGCTCGGGCAGCCCCACAGGTCGGACTCAACGCCCCAGTCCTTCTTCAGCAGATCGGCAGCGGCAATCACTTCACGGAAGATCGTGCCCGAACCCAGCAGTTGCACGCGCGGTGCATTGCTGTTTTCGACGCCCTTCTTGAACTGGTACATCCCCTTGATGATGTCGGCCTCGACACCCGCCGGCATTTCGGGGTGCTCGTAGTTCTCGTTCATCACCGTCAGGTAGTAATAAACGTCTTCCTGCTCGACATACATGCGGCGCAGGCCGTCTTGCACCACCACCGCCAGTTCGTACTGGAAGGTCGGGTCATACGAGATGCAATTCGGGATGGCAGCGTGGTACACGTGCGAGTGGCCGTCTTCGTGCTGCAGGCCTTCGCCGTTCAGCGTGGTGCGGCCAGCGGTGCCGCCGAGCAGGAAGCCGCGCGAGCGCATGTCGCCCGCGGCCCAGCACAGATCGCCGATACGCTGGATGCCGAACATCGAGTAGTAGATGTAGAACGGGATCATCGCCACGCCATGCGTGGAATACGACGTTGCGGCCGCGATCCAGTCGCACATGGCGCCAGCTTCGTTGATGCCTTCCTGCAGCACCTGACCCGTCTGCGATTCCTTGTAGAACATCAGCTGGTCGTGATCCTGCGGCACGTACTTCTGGCCTTCCTGGTTCCAGATACCAACCTGGCGGAACAGGCCTTCCATGCCGAACGTGCGCGACTCATCCGGCACGATGGGCACGACGTGCTTACCGATGTTCTTGTCCTTGAGGAGGATGTTCAGAATGCGCACGAAGGCCATCGTCGTGGACACTTCGCGGCCTTCACCGGTGGCCTTGAGCAACGCGTCAAACGCAGACAGCGCCGGAATTTGCAGCGCGTCGGCCTTCTGGCGACGGGCCGGCAGGTAGCCGCCGAGGTCCATGCGCGCCTTGCGCATGTATTCCAGTTCCTTCGAGCCTTCTTCGAACTTGACGTACGGAACGTGCTCGAGTTGGTCGTCGGCAACCGGAATGTTGAAGCGATCACGCAGCTTGCGGATGGCATCCACCGGCATCTTCTTCTGCTGGTGGGCGATGTTCATCGCTTCGCCGGCTTCGCCCATGCCATAGCCCTTGATGGTCTTGGCGAGAATGACGGTCGGCTGGCCCTTGTGGTTGGTCGCCGACTGGAACGCCGCGTAGATCTTGTGCGGATCATGGCCGCCGCGGTTCAGTGCCCAAATGTCGTCGTCGGACCAATCGGCCACCATAGCCTTGAGTTCCGGGGTGTTGAAGAAGTGCTCGCGCACATAGGCGCCGCTCTTCGACTTGAAGGTCTGGTACTCGCCGTCGACGCATTCCATCATGCGGCTCATCAGCAGCCCCTTGGTATCGCGGGCGAGCAGCTGATCCCAACGGCTGCCCCAGATGACCTTGATGACGTTCCAGCCGGCGCCGCGGAATTCCGATTCCAGCTCCTGGATGATCTTGCCGTTGCCGCGCACCGGACCGTCCAGGCGCTGCAGGTTGCAGTTGATCACGAAGACAAGGTTGTCCAGCTTTTCACGGCCGGCCATGCCGATCGCGCCCAGCGATTCCGGCTCGTCGGTTTCGCCGTCGCCCAGGAATGCCCAGACCTTGCGGTTTTCCCAGTTCTGGATGAGGCCGCGGCTGGCCAGATACTTGGTGAAGCGCGCCTGGTAGATCGCCATGATCGGGCCCAGGCCCATCGACACGGTCGGGAACTGCCAGAAATCCGGCATCAGCCACGGGTGCGGGTACGACGAGATGCCCTTGCCGTCCACTTCCTGGCGGAAGTTGTCGAGTTGCTCCTCGGTCAGGCGGCCCAGCAGGAATGCGCGCGAATACACGCCCGGCGCCGAGTGGCCCTGCACGAAGACCATGTCGCCGCCGTGCTTGTCCGACGGGGCGTGCCAGAAGTGGTTGTAGCCGACGTCATACAGCGTGGCCGCCGAAGCGAACGACGAGATATGGCCGCCTACGTTGGTGTCCTTGTTCGCGCGCAGCACCATCGCCATGGCGTTCCAGCGCGTGTACGACCGGATGCGGTGCTCGATTTCCTGGTTGCCAGGAATGCGGTCCTGGTTCTCGACCGGGATCGTGTTGATGTACGGGGTTTCTGCGTGCAGCGGAGACGTCACGCCGTTGATGCGTGCGTACTCGATCTGCTTATCAAGAAGGAATGCCGCACGCTGCGGGCCTTCCGCGCCGATGACGCCTTGCAGCGCCTCCAGCCATTCCTTGGTTTCCTGGGGATCAGCGTCGCTGGCGCTCGTGGCACCCAGGACTTGTTCTGGTACGGCCGACATGGCGGTCTCCTTGGTAGCAGTAACGGTAGTTGCGTCTCTTGTGAGGCGCCCTCGGCGCGCACGTTTGCACGCGCGCAAGGACCACCCCGACTTTTGCGCTGATTCTATGGGCACCCGCAAATGCAGCACAAGCGGAATTTTCAAATTGCGATATGGTTTTTTATAATGTGGAATATTGCGGCGACGCAAAACAAATCACTTTTGACATTGCACTGCAGCATTAATTGAGCGCCCAGAACACCTCACCAAGCGGTTTCCCCAAGCGACCCGCAAGTTGATTGCCGTTACACTTAGTTTTGCGCAGTTGCACAGATGTCCACTCCCTTACCTCTGCAGAATTCCGGCGTTCGTCCGCCCATCATGCTTGCCCCCTCCCACGCTTCGCAGGAACCGGCCGCCAAATCCGAGCCGTCAACGCCTGCCGCGCCTGCGCCCATTTCCGTGAATACGCCGGAGCTCCCTTCCGACGAAGCCGTGCGTCCGAATGTGCCGCGCCGCCTTTGGCTGACGCGCCTGGGCCGCCTGTGGACGACCAACTGGTTCATGTTCATTCCGCTGGTGGCGATCGTCCTGTTTGCCGGCGCGATGATTTTCATCCTGTATCAATTGCACGCCACGGAGGTGCAGCAGCAGCGCGACGCCCTATACCGCGATGCCGCCTGGGCCGAGCAGAAGGTTCGCCTGTCCCTGCAGAGCAACCAGGATCAGGTGGCCGCCCTGGCACGCGACATCGGTGCTGCGCAGCTTGACCCGAGCGCGTATCGCGATGCTGCCCGCCAGCTTCTGCGTGAGAACCCGGAACTGGTCTTCATCAATTGGCTGGATGCCACACGCCGGCCGCGCTGGGCGTTCCCGTCTACCTCGGAATTCACCGCGCGCGTGCGCGAAACGCGCGACCATCCGCTCGAACCCGAAATCCAATCCGCCTACGATGCCGCGCGTGAAACCCAGCGCGCCGTCTACTCCCGCCCCATCCAGAACGAGCGCGGCGAGAGCTTCATGCTCATGGAAGTTCCGATCGTGCGCGACAACGAATTCCTCGGCACGGTCGGCGCCATGTATTCGGTCACGGGCATCCTCACGCAACTGCTGCCCGGCGAGCTGACCGACCGCTACCGCTTCTCGCTGGTCGACAAGAACAACGTGGTCCGGGCCAGCACGTCGTTGCGGCCAGTGCCCAAGACCGCCGCGTCTTACGAAGTGCTGCTGGATCCCCCGGGGCATTCGCTGTCGTTGCGGGCCGAGGCGTATCCGGCGCCGTCCAACCTGCCCAACAACATGCTGATGTGGCTGGTGGCCGGCCTGTCGTGCTTCGTGATCTGGAGCCTTTGGAGCGTGTGGCGGCACACCAGCCGCCGCTCCGAAGCGCAGCGCGCACTGCTGGCGGAAACGTCATTCCGCCGTGCCATGGAAAACTCCATGGTGATCGGCATGCGCTCGCTCGACCTCAACGGCCGCATCACCTACGTGAACCCCGCGTTCTGCCGCATGATCGGCTGGACCGAAGCCGAGCTGGTGGGGCGCATGCCGCCGTTCCCGTATTGGCCGCCAAACGAGATCGGCGAGATGCAGAAGCACATCGAGCTGACCCTGCGCGGCAAGGCGCCCGCCAACGGTATGGAATTGCGCATGATGCGCCGCGACGGCACGAGCTTCTATGCGCGGATGTACGTTTCGCCGCTGATCGACGCGCGCGGCCGGCACACCGGCTGGATGAGTTCCATCACGGACATCACCGAACCCAAGCGCGCCCGCGAAGACCTCGCCGCTGCGCACGACCGCTTCACCACGGTGCTGGAGAGCCTGGATGCGGCCGTGTCGGTACTCTCGACCGACAAGGCCGAACTGCTGTTCGCCAACCGCTACTACCGCCAGCTCTTCGGCTGGGAAGCGTTCGGCCATCTGCAGCTCTCCGGCAACGACGTCAACACCGAAGACGTTTCCAGCGATGCGCTCGACCTGGTGGATGCCTACGCCGGCCTGCCGGCCTCCGAACTGACGCCGCACGCCGCAGATGCACGTGAAATCTACGTGCCGTCGATGCAGAAATGGTTCGAGGTGCGCCGCCGCTACATCCAGTGGGTGGACGGACACCTTGCGCAGATGCAGATCGCCACCGACATCACGGTGCGCAAGGCCGCTGAAGAAATGACGCGCCAGCACGAAGAACGCCTGCAGTTCACCAGCCGCCTGACGACGATGGGCGAGATGGCCTCGTCGCTGGCCCACGAGCTGAACCAACCGCTGGCGGCCATCAACAACTACTGCATGGGTGCGGTGGGCCGCCTGAAATCGGGGCGCAGCACGCCGGAAGAGCTGATCCCTGTGCTGGAAAAGACCTCCGCCCAGGCCGTACGTGCCGGCACCATCATCCAGCGCATCCGCGGTTTCGTGAAGCGCAGCCAGCCGCAGCGGCGCGAGTCAGACCTGCGCGATATCGTGGCGGACGCGGTGGGCCTGGCCGAACTGGAAGCCACCCGGCGCGGCATCACCATCCTCACGCGCCTGCCGGGCGATCTGCCGCCCTTGTATGTCGATCCGGTGCTGATCGAGCAGGTGCTCGTCAACTTGCTCAAGAATGCCGCCGAAGCCATGGCCGCCCACCCGCGCCTGCGCGCTGCCAGCGTCCTGCGGCTGCACGCCAACCTGATCAACGATCCGGAAAATTCCGTGCTGATCGAGGTGATCGACCAGGGCCCGGGCGTGGACGACAGCACCAAGGAGCGGCTGTTCGAGCCGTTCTTCAGTACCAAATCCGACGGCATGGGCATGGGGCTG
>Ga0075448_10000406_pt1 | contig 15478 bp, 14 predicted proteins | sample CoawatmetaG10DNA_2_FD_72353 | JGI IMG/M metagenome (GOLD analysis project Ga0075448, IMG submission 72353) | Marine microbial communities from the West Antarctic Peninsula - Coastal water metaG108-DNA | ecosystem: Environmental > Aquatic > Marine > Coastal | place: Atlantic Ocean: West... | reverse complement strand
CGTCTTGCTCCCTGCCCGATCGCTCGCCCAAACACCCGCCGCACGGCGCGGGTTCCGTCTTAATGGACCCATTAAAGCCGCTGAAAACCAGCCTTATGGCCATATAAACTATCAGCTCGGACGCAATTAAACCAACCAACTTCTCTAAATGGACTCAATTAGGCCGCCTCGTCTCGATGAGCGATCAGTTCGAACACATCTAGCGCCTCCCTGCGCCTGTAGCACGCTTGAACGTGGGCGCGCTGCTCAAGGATGCTGACGATCCCCGACGATCTGAGCTTGTTGATGATCTTCTTTATTGACGTGCCCGTCAGGCGGTGGATCTCCACCGCTGTTATCATCTCCCGCTCGAACGCCTCGATAGACTCCACGCATGGCTGCCAGACCGCACCACCACGAGCGGTCCGGCGCAGAGCAAATCGCAACATCTTCGCCTTCTTGAGCGCGGTCATTGTCTTCGTCGTGATCCCCAATCTCGAACAGCCTTGAGCGTAGGAGATCGTCGCCTCCGAACCCGCGGGATCCTCGAACGCGCAGGCTTCCCTAGCCTCCTGTCTGAACACAAGCAGGCTTGGAACGCCCGCCTTACCCCGCAGCCGGCCCGCCACGCGCAATCGTCCCTCACGAAGAGCGCGGTAAACGTCGGCCCACCTGCGCTTGATCAGCGTTGCCTGCATCACCCCGACCATGTCCGGCGGGACAACGTCGAACATCGGCGTGCGCGCGGCGTCGCGAAGGAGGGCAGTCACGCCTCCCACGTCGTAGCGATAGGTCATCCAGGCTCCTCGAACCGCTCCCGGCAGCCGCTCGCCGGCGGATCCATCCGGCGTGGAATGGATCTGGGGAACCCGAATCCCCATCGCGGCCGCGAGGTCCTCCAATCGGCCAGTGCGGGGCCCCGAATCGGCATCAGCGACCGTCGCGATGCCACCGCGCCCGGCGGACGCGCCGTTTCGGGAGCCGTGGGGCGGAATGCGCCGCCCCCAGAGGTCGACCTCCCTTACATTGCGCAGCGCCGAGCCGGCATGCTCTCCCAACCGCCGTTTGACATCCATCAGGGATGCATCGTCAGCAGGGTGGCTACGATCGAGCCATGCCCACAACTCGCCATAGAGCTGACCCGGCGTCCTGGCGGTTCCACGCGCCGCCGCGCGGTCAAGCACCCGCAACAATTCCGCGCGCTCGGCGCCGAGGATGCACGCGCCACGGGCAGCCAGTTCCATGCGAACCGCCGGATCGAGGCTGCCGGGGACGAGACGCCTGGGTCCGAACTCGTCCAGGATGCCCATGCGGGACGCCAACCCCGACATCGTGCGAACACTCATGCCTTCAGCCCAGACCGGCGGCTTCCGCCCAAGCATGACCTGCGTCAGGACCCGATCGAAGTTCTCGACAGGCTCTCCGGCGTGCATGCCCGCAAGGTTCTCGCCGCAGTCGCAGCGATCGGGTCTGAGGTTCACCAAGCGCGCCGGTTTCTTGCATGACGGACAGGTCGATGCGAGCGGGACACCGTGTGACGGGCATCCGATGATCTCCTCGAGGTCCCACCAGAACCGTCTGTGTGGCCGACATTCCAGGGGACCATCATGCCGCTCTAGGTCCTCAGTTAGGCAACGGGGGCACCAGCGGCCACTCGAGTTCCCCGGCATGAGACGTCCCGCGCGTTCGATCAGGACGCTCCCTATGACGAAGCCGCGGTCGGTCCTGACCGGGGTCGATGCCCGGATCAATTCCTCCGCGATGCCCGACATCCTGGCCAGGATGTCGAGTTTACGTCCCGATGCCATCGCATTGAGCGTGAAGAAGGGAAAATGCCGTATGTCCGCGAGGAACTTGTTCAGTGTCGGACTGCCACGCCTGGTCGCCAGCCGGCGCAGCAGCGAGATGGACCTCTCGTGGGGCCGGTATCTCACGGTGAGCGGCAGGAGGCCGATCGCATTCTCGTCCTGAAGGGTCCGCTTCATCAATGCACCGTCGGGACGTCGGCACGAAGGTATATCAGCTGTCGACAATCGGGCGGCCCGAACCTCGGCGTGATCCCGGCGGCGGCAAGCGTCCTCGAGACGCTACTCGATGAAGTGCGCCTCAAGCGGGCAAGCTCCGCCGCGGTCACGTGGTCCGCGAAGAAGCGCTCAACGCGGTCCCTCGCGACGCCGTCGCCGGTTCGAGGTCCGAAGATCCCCTTCCGGACGAGTTGGAGCGCCGCGTCGTGGTGGATCCCACCAAGGCGCGCGATGGCTTCGACTCCCAGCATCTCGCCAGGCTCGCGCAGACCGGCGAGGTCCGACTGGCGGACCAACACGGCCCGCAGTCCTTCGTCGACCGTGCCGCATCTGGCGATTTTGATCCGATCGGAGAGTATGCCGCCGCACGCGGTCGCCAGCGACACGGACATGTTGCGGCATGCCAGCGACAGCGGGACGAGGCCATCCAAAGCGCTTACCGTCGCGCGGGCGAGAACGGCCTTCGTCAAATCCGCCGCAGTCGGATTACCGACGTCCAGCAGCTCCGCAATCCGGGGGTCACGCATCAGGCCGCGCGCCTGAGAACGCCCAATGCGGAGGTGCGCCGACGGCGGAGCATGTCGCAACTGATCCATCCCGTCGACAACATGCGGATCGATGGTGAACGCGACGCCACGGCGCGAACCTTCCGGAACGGCGTCGCACGCATCGAGAAGCCGTCGCGTCGTGGCGTAGGACCGGCCCAGTCGTCTCGCGGTTTCGGTGGCGGTGATGGTGGGCGGGACGCTGGCGCCGAGCCTTTCCTCGTCGCGGGCGATCACGCCGTGAGCCACCGCGTGGTCGCGCAGGACCGGCGCAACAAGGTCGGCGGTGGCGCGGGGGGCGTCACCGACGCAGATCTCGGAATACAGCCAGCCATAAGTCGCCATCAGCCCGTCGGCGGCCGCGGCGGGCGCCCTGGCGACGAGCGCATCGAGAAGGCCGCGAAAGCTGCCGGGCCATCCGATCGCCAGGGCTAGCCCGTGCACACGGTCGCCGGGCAGGTCACCATCCGCCCGGCGCGGCTTCACCGCCCGCCGTTCAAGACGGGCCGCGCCGAAAAGCTCCATGGTCCGGATGGCATCGACGAGGGGCATGGCGTCAAGGACCGGCACAACCTTCGTGGGACCGTAGCTCAGTCGGGACACGACGTATGCGGCTACGGATGGATCGGCGCTCTCCGCCCCTCGCGCGTCGTGCAGCGCTCCGCACCTGCACCCCAGCAGCCCCATCCGCCAGGTCTGCGCATCGCCGCATGCGCGGCAATGCTCTAGCATGCGAACGCCGTGCTCGGGGCAGGCATCGACCGACCTGACGTCCCACCACGCCCGGCTGGTCGTCCACCATTCCGGCGGGACGCCGACCATGCCCGCCGTCGAGCGATCCTCGTCGACGCAAACCGGGCAGCGCCTCCTCGTCCGCATCGACCAGTCCCCCAGTCGCAGGACCTCGCCGCGGAGCGATACGGTCCTCGTCGCGGGGAGGACGATGGGCGAATGGCCCTGAACCTCGTCAGCATCGAGGCCCGCGCGCTGCGCGAAGGAACGGACGGTGACCCCCTTGGCGAGATTGGCCAGCGGATGCCCGATCCCACGCGCGAACCGGAGCGGATCTGACGCGCCCCACCTGGAGCCCAGCCGCGCGGCGGCGGCATGGCACGGCTCGAACTCCCGGGCCCGGATGGTCAGGGGGAAGCGCGCGTCCATAAGCTCACACGTCTGCGCTCGAGCGCTGGCTGAGCCTGCGGCGCCCCCGTCGTTCCGCCTCGGCGTCGGCCGCGGCCTTTGCCGCGGTCGCCACCTGCGCGGACCAGATGTCCTTGACCTTGTCCGCCTTGCACAGGAACGGGTTCTGCGATGGAGGAACGGGGGGTCGTGGCTTCGCGGGCTTCAGCAGGACGTCGCAGTCGAAATCGATCGCCTGCTGCTCGACCTCCTTGCGGCGCAGGTCGGTCCACACCTCGCCCAGCAGCTTCCGGTCGAAGTCGCGTCCAGCCTCAGCCGCCCGACGCAGGGTCGCCACGAGCAGCTTCGACACGATGCCGACATGGCCGCCGGTGGCGACGTAGATGCGGCGCGCGAGGTCGAACTCCTTGAGGCCGACGGGCGCACCCAAACCAAGGCGGAGGTCGAAGACCTCGAGCAGGGTGCGGAAGTTGCGCTGGCCCTCGGCCGTGTCCCAGCGATACGGGGAGAGGACGATGTCCTCCTCGGTGCGGCGCTCCAACCCGTAGCCGGTGTTGAGGTTGAGGATCCTCGGAGCGCCCGCCAGCACGAACTGCGCCTTCACGACGTTGAGCAGCGAGACGAGGAACTTCGCGACGGCGTCGGTGTCGACGCCGAAGATGCGGTCCGCCTCGTCCAGCATGATCATGAGCGTGTGGTGCTTCTGAACGAGGTTCGCGATCTCCTCGATGATGTGCGCGGAGTTCCAGTCGCGCGGGACGTCGTGCTGCATGGCGCGGAATATGGCCTCGACCACGCCCTTCTTCGTGCACGGGCTCGGCATCTCCGCGAGCACCGCAGTGATGCGCAGCCCGTCGTCGTCGCGCACGTCGTCGAACCGACGCTTGTGCAGCCTCAGGAGCGTGGTCTTCCCGGCGCCAGGCTCACCCGTCAGCATCAGCAGATGACCGGGCTGCGGCCCGCGGCCATCAAGCGGCACGCTGCGTAACTGGTGCATGCGCAGGGCCTTCTGCGCCGTCTCCAGGGATGGGTGGGGGATGATCCCGTTCTCGAGCTTGGCCGCGAGCGTCGCGGCCTCGATCTCGCCCGGCTCGTAACCCTGCATGTCGTTCATGACTGCATCTTCTGGATCAGCAGCATCGCCGCGGCGTCGATGTCGGCAAGGAGCGACGCATCGGTCGCAGGCGTCGCGACGGTGGAGGCATCCTCCGCGTCGTCGGCATCGGCGTCGACCTCGTTCTCGGAAGGCGTGGTGTCGTTCGCCGGTGGCGGGAGCAGGACCTGCGCTGCCGGAGGCGGCAGCCGCCCGGCCGAGCCGAAGCCCGGCACCGGGGTGAACGTCTCGCCCATGTCGCCGTATCGCGCCCATTTGAGGGCGGTCGACAGCGTGGTTCCACCCTCAAGCGCCTCGGTGCGCGTCGCCTCCACGCGGATGCGGGCCTGTTCGAGATCCTCGACACAGGGCTCCTCGCCGCGTTCGAGGTGTTCGATGGCGTCCCCCTTCCAGATGGCATACTGCTGCTCGGAAACGCCATCGGTCAGGGCGAAATCGACGTTGCGGATTTCCTGCCATCCCTCGCCCTCGACGAGGATCCAGATGCGTCCGAGGTCGGCCCGGTCGCGCCGGAAGGTCCACATGCGGTCCTTGGCGCCGTTGCGGCGGAGAAGGCGGGCGAGCAGGGGCTCGTCCACGTAGATCTGGTTCTTGATGTGGATGCCGGTCGAAAGGATCTTGCGCTCGAATATCTCGCCGGTGATGCGGAACGCGTGATCGGGGTCGGGCGCCCAGCGCACTCCATAGCGCTCCACCAGCATGGTCCAGGCCTGGTGCGGCGTCGTCTCGCGGCCGTATTTGCGAAGGAGCGCGGGGTGCGGCGCCTGGTGGTAGTCGTCGACAATCCACTCCACGATGAGCCGGTCGAACTCAGGCCTGTCCACCCTCGCACGCTTGGCCGAGTTGTAGGTGTCAGCGTTCCATGCCTTCGTCGTGCCCTCCTGGAGATCGAAGACGCGCGCATGGAAGGTGCGGAAAATCCTCTCGACGGCCGCCTTCAACCAAGGCTTCCGGCCCGGCAGCGCGATCGGATAGACGTGGAGCAACAGGCATGCCGTCCGGAAGCTGCGGCTCAGGAACTCCTTGCCCCGATCGCTGATCAGCCACTCGACGAGCCCGAAGCAGGGCCAATCGTTCTTCAGCCCCGGGAAGGCCGAGAGGTCCTTCTCATACATGCTGTGCGCGAGCGCGCGCTGGACCGTCATGTAGCTCGGCGGAAGGAAGCTGACGTGGATCCCGACGATGCACTTCGTCGCGCGATCGAGGAACACGGTGATCCAGGGCCGGCCGATCGGCCGGCCGTTCTCGTCGACGACGATCAGGTCCACCAGGCAATGATCGACCTCGACCTCCTCCAGCGGCCGGTCGGGCAGGTCGCGCAGGACGAAGATGCCGAACTTGAGCCAGGCCGCCTTCTTGCCCTCGCGCTTAACGCAGCGGTCGTAGGCGTCGTAGTGCTTGTTCAGGAAGCGCCTGAACGTGCGCGACGCTACAATCGGAATGCCCTTGGCCTCGCAGAGCTTACGGTAGAATTCGTAGGCGACCTGCTTCGAACGCCTGATCAGGTCGAGGTAGGCGCCCTTCGCGGCCTCCTCCATCAGCTGGTATGTGTCCGTCTCTTCCTCGGACTGCGCGACCGGATAGCGGGGATCGCGAAAGCCCCGCTTCTCGTAGTCGGGCATGAGGGCCATCTCGTTCCGCCCGGAATCGCTCCATACGGAGAACCACGTTGCGACAGTCGACGGTTGCGGCTTTCTCACGACCTTCATCCGTATCGGTTCGGCATCGGCATCCGCGCCGTCGCGGCGGCGCACCCTGGCAGCGGCTTCCGTCGCCGCCTCGCGCTCGCGATCCTGCCATTCGGCAGACATCCGCTCCCAGACGTCCGGGATCACTGCTGTCGCCGCGGCGTCCACGCTGCGGTAAGTATCGCGAACGGCATCGATGGCCTCGACGAACGCCAGGCGTCGGAGACATTCACGCTGGCAGTGCGGCGGCCATGCGTCGAACGCCGACTTCAGCTTGGCGGCGACGCGCTCATCAAGACCCTCCAGGTCACAGGCCCAGCGGCGCAGGCGCCGGTCATTGTAGGCGATGACCAGGTCGAGGTCGGCAATGAATTGGGTCGTGTCCGCGCCGTGCGGCTGGAGGACCCACCCGCCACGCGCGCGCTTGACCACCTTGAGCAGGTTGTCGGACGGTTCACCGATCTGCAGCGTGTCGCCGACGTTGATCGCCAGCCTGTTGGAAGGAACGTGCTCCATCACCAGTAGACCTCCAAGTCGTCGTCGATCGCCGCGCCCAGCGCGATGGCCACCTCCCGATGGCCGACAAGGCCGAGAAGCGAGTTGCGCAGGCGCACGTCGAGGCCCGCCGCGCGAAGTGCGCCAAGCCGACAAGGCGACGTGAACGAGCGCAGGATCTGATGGACCTTGCGCGCCTCGAGTGGATCGATCGCGGTCGCCGCCGCGTGGATCCAGCGCGCGTTGGAAAGCCGCCGGCCGACGCGCAGGGCCTCCCGCGGGCACAGGCGGTGGATCGCGTCCCGGGCGGCGCTCTCGGAGTCGATCGACTCGATCCGTCCCTTGAGCGTCGGGTCCGCCCCGAACCGGGCCCCGGGCTTGACCTGGAAGTAGCAGCGCTCGCCTTGAAGCGACGCGGCGAACACGTCGGGCACGTAGCTGGTCCAGCGCGATCCGTTGTGGACCCGGAAGCGCTCGGGCTGGGAAACCAGCTCGACCGTGCGGTAATCGACGTCGAGCATGACGAGCAGGTCGCGCTCGCCCGCGCTCTCGAACACCAGCCGCCTCGAAGTCGTCAGGGACATGAACTCACCGGTGCACGACTGCGAACTCGTGCGTCGCGAAGGATCACGGACGAGGTCGGCGGCGAGGTCCCCGAAAAGAAGCCCGGCGCCGGCGCGATACCGGTTCCGTGGCGTCGGAACGATCAGGCCGGGCGAGGACTGGGTCGCCGTCACGGCTTCGGGCCCCGGCGCGCTCCAGTCCCGCAGGCGGGTGGCCGAGATTCCGACATGCAATGGTGGAGAACCCTCGACAGCCACCCGGCGGAGAATTCAGAAGACATCGTCGGACGCCAGGTGGATCATGCTGTCGTCGCTGAACTCGTGCTCCTCGGGCGACCAGAGCTTGCCTTCGCGGATGAGGTGGCGGACGGCTGCTTCGACCGCGCACCGCGAGCCGAGCGCGGACACCAGGTATCCGAACGACAGGGCGGGGCCGCACCTGTTGAAGATGCCGAGCAGGGATTGCGCGTCATCCAATAGCCGCGCGAGCCGGGCCCGCCGGCGGAAGGCAGAGCGGCCCGTTTCGGAACGGTTGTCGACAACCGGCCCCTCCAGAGCATCGTCGCTGATGCGGGCACGGATCCGCTTCGCCTCCATCGAACGCCACACGCCCATCGGGGCCGTGGGTGCGCCGCTCGGGAAACTGACCTCGGCCCGCGCATCCAGCCACCCCCGGTCCCCCTCGACCCGAACCGATCCCGAGAGCGTGATAAGCGGCCTGCCGATCGGCGTGCCGTTCGCGTCGACGACGATCAGGTCGAGCGGGATCTGGCGATTGAACGCCAGCTTCATCTCCCGGCGCAGGTCGAACCACCGCTGGATCAACCCCATCCGCCGCCGCACCGCATCGTAGGAGACGGAGGGGAGTCCCGCGCCATCCAGTTCATGGAGGGCTCGTGCATGGGCCATCTTGGCGCAGGGCCGGACCGGGGGGAGGAACTCGGTGCCGATCGCGTGGGCGAGCACCCGTTCGACCCTTTCGCTGAGACGTCCGCCCGCGAACGTCCATCCGTCGAAGGTCAGTGCCATCCGCCACCCCCCGCCGGTGCGGAATGCTGGCAGGCCTCCACCAGCGTCGCGCCGGAAAGGTAGCCGGGCGTCACGACGCGGACGGCCTCGCGCCCGACGAGTTCGAGCACCGCGAAGCGCGCAGCGACGCGCGAGCCGAGGGCCGCGACGACGGCCTCGAACGGCACGGGGGCTGCCGATCCTCTCAGCAGCGCCAGCACGGCGTCCGTGGCGAACGAGCCGATCGGGCGGAGCGTCGCGTGGATGGCGAGCGGGCCGAGAACGCCCGACCCCGGCTCCGAGGCCGTTGCCGACATCGCCTGGCGAACCTGTTCGAACGCCATCGCACGGTAGTGGCGCTCCACCACGCCCTTTGCGGAAGCCCGCATCGTCGGAACCAGCCCCGTCACCTGTCGCGCGGTCGCGACCTCACAATCCATTCCACCCATATAAGAAGACTCACCCTACCTGAACGTGATAGTAACAAGAGAGGAAAAGCTGTGCCCTGTCAATCCCATTCCGACCACGTTCCTTCGTGGCAGCGTGCGCTGACGCGCTTCTTGCTGCCGCACGAACGATCGCCTATCGTCGCTCGCGATGATGCAGGGGCGTTCATGACGACCGACGGCGAGGACTGGCGGGACGATCCGCGCTGGCTCGAGCTGACGCTGGAGAAGCGCGCGGAGGCGCTGAAACGCAGAGACATCATCGAGCGCTACCTCGCGCTCGAGAGGCGTTCCGCCGAACAGGCCGATCGTTTCGCTGCCGAACTCGGCATCGGCCGATCGCGGTTCTACGGTCTGTGCAAGCTGTGGGAGCGGACGGGATCACCCATCCCGCTGGCGCCCTACAGCGAACCGGTCGTGCCGAAGCGGCCCTCGGTCAAGGCCGAACGCGCCGCGGAAATCGAGACCAGGATCGGAAGCGCGCTCGGCTCGACCCGCGACCGGACCCCGAACGTCATCGTCGACGCGGTGGCCCGCGGCTGGGACGACAAGACCAAGCCGCCGGCGCGCGAGACGCTACGGCGCTTCGTGCTGCAAGCCATTGCCAAGGAGGAGGCCGGCAACGGCGAGCTGCTCCGCCGCGAGGCGAACGAAGTGGCGCGCGGCTTCGGCGAGGTCATCGTCTTCGACCACTGCCTGGTCGACATCTTCGCCGAGGACCGGCCGTTCCCCAGGCGTCCGACCCTCACGTTGGCGATCGACCTGTTCACCGGCGCGCCGGTCGGCCACGCCGTCGCCCTGGCGCCGCCAAGCGCCGACATGATCGTCGCTGCCATCGCCGACGCGACGCTGCGGTCGGCGAACCTCTCCGGTGTGCCAGTGCGGCCGCGGATCGTCTTCGGATCCAGCTATTCGGCCGACTGGACACGGCTGTTCAAGCGGTTCAAGTCGTCGGGCATCGTGATGTCGGGACGCCGGTCGCCCGAACTCCCGTTCGGCGCGCCGACCGCCCGGCTCGTGGGCCCGCGACTCGGCCGACTGCGCCTGCTGGCGCGGGCCGGACACGAGGAGGATGGGGCAACGGCCGGCTTTGATGCCAGCGTCCATCCGGTGCTTTCGCTGGAGCAGGCGAGGGCCGTCATCGTCACGAACCTCGCCACCGTCCTCGCCGAGCGGCTGGGCGACAGCGGCGGTCGGCCGCTGTTCTTCGACCTCGTCGAAGACGACGACTGACCGCTTGGCGTTAACCGAAAATACCGCGACGCCGACTACCGTCGGCGGATGCCGCAATATCCCGAAATCCAATGGCTGCTCGACCTGCTGCCGACGGTCAGGCACGACGAGGTGGCGGCAGCGATCGCGGGCGCCGGCCTCACCAGGCTGCCACCGATGACGGTTGGATGCAGCCACCCTCTGGGATATCTCCTACAGGTCGATCAGCGCCGGGTCATCGTCCCTGACGCCTTCGGGACCAAGCGGCGCGCCAGGCGGCTGCAGGAATTCACCGATGCCCTGCGGGCGAGTCGCGGTGCCGAGATCCGCGAATGCCTGATAGCGATCGACGGCCGTTTGCTGTGGGATCCGCCTGCCTGGGCCTGGCGCTGCTCGCGGGTGCTCCGCGACGCGCTGGCGATGGCAGGTATGCCGGCGGAGGACATGCTCGACCGCGTGCGCTGGGCACCGACGAACAGTAACGCGCTGCCGATAGACATCCACATCAAGGACCCGACGACCGGTCGCCCCAATAGGGTCGCGTCGCTCAGCGTCGAGCGCCCGCCGATCGGCGACCTGCTGCGCGCCACCATCGACCTGGGCAGTGGTGTCATCTACCGCGAGGGCGGTGACGACACGTTCCTGTCGACCCGGCACGAGATCGTGGCGCGCGGCCACCGGATCGCCGCCACGCTCTCGGTCGCGCTGAGCGGAAGGCAGGTTTCGTCGCTCATAGGTCACCCGCTGCTCGCCAGACCCGAATACGCCATACGCAAGGCATGGACGGGGCGGAACTACACGCGGGCCATCATCGACGTGCCCGAGTGCTCTCTGGCCCGCCTGCCGGGCAGGTTCGGGGCGATCCTGCCCGAGCACGACCGATCCGATCTCGCCACGTCGCCATGGCGGTGAGGGCGGCCCCCCTGGTTACTGAAGACGGCGGTATCTGCTGCCGGCGTCGATCCGGTCGATGATCGGCGCAGAGGCGCGCGGTCGGTATTCCGGCGAGTAGACCTCCAGCCGCAGCCACTCGCGCTCCTCGTCGAGACGGTCGACCGCGACCTCGCGCATCCACTCGCCGGACGCGCCATTCCAGAAATACCCGCGGCGGCGGAGAACGTCCTTGCGGTCGTAGTGCGCACCGTGCGCCCGGACGAGCCAGCCGCCCCGCTCGGCCCCGGCGATGACGTGCGACAGCACCGTGCAGCCATCGCTCAACTGGTGCCGCAGCAACTGGATCAGCGCATCGACGTCGTCACCCGCCCGGTGCGCTTCGTAGAACCAACCCGCCTGGTCCAGGAGCCAGCGCAGCGCCCGACCCTCGTAACCGGCCGCCGCCCAGTCGACCTCCTCCATGCTGCACGACCAGCGCAGGCCGGCAGCGGCCGGCAGACGCTTCTCGACGAACGGCCTGTCGAACCGGCTGTTGTGCGCCACCACCAGCGACGCGGATGACATCAGTTCGATCGCTGCGCCGTCGTCGATCTCGCGGCCAGCGAGGTCGGCGTCGGAGAGGCCGGTCAGCCGGGCCACGACCGGATCCAGGGGCCGGCCCGGGTCTTCGAGCCACGAGAACGGTGCGTCCAGCGCCACGATCTCCCCGGCGGAGGTGAACCTGAAGCGCCTGAGCGCAAGCTCCACGATCTCGTCCGTGACGGGATCGAGGCCGGTCGTCTCGGTGTCGAGACAGATGCCGATCCGCGATCCGGACGTGGGACCGAACGACACGCGCCGGTCGGGCAACGCGACACGCTCCAGCAACCTGAAGCGGCCATCGGCCAGCAAAAGCCGCTTCGCGCGTTCAACGTCGGATTCGTCGAAACCGTCCACCGCGCAGAACTCAGTGGACCGTGTGGCTGGTCGCGGCGACCTGGTTGAGGAGCAGCAGCAGGACGCGGCGGAACCCGACCTCGCCGTCGTCGACCAGCAGGTCGCGGATCGAGCGTCCGCCGAACGCCGCACGGGCGTCGTGCACCCAGGCCGCCGCGAGCGCGTCCTCCACCCCCACGATCAGGCGCAGCTGCTCCACGACGATGAGGCGCCGCGCGCGCTGCGCCACGACGGGCGGGATGGCCTCGCCGCCGTTCTCTGCCGCCTGGCCGATCCAGCGGTCGAGGATCTGCTCGCCGACGCCGACCACCTTGGCGGCCTCGGCGCTGTCCCAGCGCCAGTGCCACATCAGGTAGACGAGGTCGGCGAGCAGCAGAGCGCGCCGGTCGGCGACGTCGTTGGCGCGCACGTAGCCGGGCGTCGTCGGCCGGTGGTCGGCATGGGTCGAGATCCACATGTCGCCGCGCTCGAGCGAGAGCTCGCCCATCGGCCGGCCATCGCGGCACCCCGCGACATAGAGGAACACGTCGGAATAGGAATCCGCCCCGACGGCGTCTAAGGTCACGACCACGTTGGTCAGCATGTCCATGAGTTGCGGCAGGCCTTGCGCCTCCGCGGCGACAGTCTCGTCCATCGGTATTCCCTTTCGTCAGTTCCCTTTCAACATCCGGCGCCCCGCGCCGACGCACGGGACGTCCCGCGCATCTGAACCCTGACATGATGTCAAGGTAATGTCAAGAACGAAAAGAGAACAGACCGGACCGGTCGTAAATTAGTCTTGCGAAAGTCTTGGCTGGTGGCGCCGAGGACACCGCACAACCTTCATGACTTTGTCGGCCCTCCCGAAAGTCCATCGATGATCGGGCAGTCCGGGCGTCCGTCGCCGTGGCATCTCTTGGCCAAGTCGAGCAGGGCGCCGCGCATCCGCTCCAAGGCGGCGGCCTTGCGGCCTAGGTCCTCCGCACGCGCGAGCGCTAAGGCCTTCACGTCCGCGCTTGCCCGGTCGCGGTCGTGCCACAGCGACAGCAGGTCGGCGATCTCGGCGATCGGAAAGCCGAGATCGCGCGCGTTGGCGATGAAGCGCAGCCGATGAACGTCGGAATCCGAATAGTCGCGATAGCCGCTGTCGCGACGCGGCGGGGCCGGAATCAGGGCTAGCTTCTCGTAGTGGCGGATCATCCGCTGCGAGACCCCGCTCGCCTTCGATGCCTGGCCGATGTTCATCTCACCCGATTGTATGACGACGGCATCACAACGAGAAGCGGAAATCCCGCGGCGGACGGCTACAGGTTGATCATGACTATGCCGGTTACAGGCGATCGAGCAATTCCGGGCAATATCGAAATACTGGAAATAGGTCGCGATGGGCGGCCGCGCGGGGATCTCACCCCCGGCGCAGCCTCGCCGACAGCGTTATCTCAAGCCGCCGCCGGCTGCCAAGCACACTACGCCGATCCATGACGCGTGCAACACAGCACGTCCCGCGAACACGCTGCTTCCACTACCCGACCTCGGCCAGTCGACAGCAACTCCGACCTCTATGCCATGCTATAGCCGGATGAAATGGACAGTATCTTCGATCTTACATGATAGCGCGACGCCCTTCTCCACAAGCCGCCGGGCCGCGCGCGCGACATCCCACTCCAGTTCGTCGACTGCCTGGGCCAGCGCCTCGGCGTTTATCGGATCACGCGTGTCCATCGCGGCGAGCACCCTGGGTTCCAGCGCGGGATCGACGCTCGGCTCGCGGTTGTCTTGCTCGAAACGGCCGCACCAGAGGATCGCGCCACGCCAGACGATGAAGTGGCTGCCGCATCCACCGTCGCGCCAGACCGATGGATACAGCGTCACGCCTCCGCCGCGAGTGTAGAGCCGCCATGCCTTCCCAGCGCGAGGGTCTAGGTTGATAGCAAGGGTCTCACCGCATCCGTCGGGACAGGCGATTAGCAGGGCGCGCGGCCGACCGCGGCTGACGAGGGCGGCGTCCCCAGGCTCACGCAGGCACCCCTCCGCCTCGTCGCGATACGCCACCTCGCCCACGACCGACAGCCGGCGCACCGGCCGCTTCACGCGGGATCCTCGGACGGATCGGCGAGCCTGACCGGCAACTCCCACGTGTCGCCTTTCACAGGGGCACCCGCGGGCGAGCAAGCCACGCAGCGCGGATGCTTTGCCACTGCCATCTCCTTCACCCGGCCGCGGATGCCGTCATAGTGAAGATGCCTGGGCTCGGTCGGCACAGTGGTCACCGCACCGAGCATCATCGTCATCGCCAGTGAAGTGACGGTCGAGTTGATCGTGATTACCGCCGGCTGGGGTTCGCGCGCGCCCTGGACGTAGGGATCGGCCGCGCGCTGCTCAGGCGTCTGCAGCTCGCGACGGATCTGTTCGGCGTCGAGGGCGCCGGCGCAGGTCAGGCAGGGCACGCCCGGCGCGAGCATCTGCACACGCCCGGTGATGTGCGTAACGCCATCCTCACCCACCGTGATGCTCACGCCCATGTCGATCGCCGGCACGAGATACTGGAACGCCGACTGGTTCACCACCGCGCGGCTGGCGTGCGAATCGGTGCAGACAAGCACGAAGTCGTAGGTCGGGAGGAGCTTGGCGACCCGCTCGTCCACGATGTCGGCGCGGAGCGGCGTCACGTCTGCCGCCGGGTTAATCGCCAAAATCATGCGCGCGGCGACCTCGACCTTCGGCGCCCCGACGTCGTCCGGTGTCGAGCCGACCAAGCGGTTCAGGTTGGTCTTGTCCACGATGTCGGGATCGATCACCGTCACACGCGCGGCGCCGAGATGAGCCAGCTGCTGGCAGGCGAGCGAACCCGTGCCGCCTACGCCGATAACCGCGAAGTGAAGGTGACGCATGAGCCGCTGGCCGGGTTCGCCGAACGCCCGGACCTGCCGGTCGTGATGATCATCCACCGCGCCGCCCGGGAATTCCGAATGAAGGACGAGGCGCTCGCCCACCTCCCATACCGGAACGTCGCCGCGGCCACCAAGGCGCCGCGCGCGACAGCCATCGCGGCCGATCACCATCGCCAGGTGCGGCACCGCCGCGCCCCGCCGCGACAGATACGGCCCAAGCTCGGCCTCGCCGTCGTCGTCGACGACCGAGAAGCTGGGGCAGCCGGCGGCGTCGGGGTGGGTATGGATCACAATCACGGCCATCCCGGTCACCCGGCTGCGATTTGCCACCTCGACCAGGAACGACGCCTTCAGCACCGCGGACACGCGGTCGCGCCGCTCGTAGGCGTCGTCCGGCACCGCGGCGGCCTCGGCCACGATCCAAACGTCGGCGCGCGCGACGTAGTGGGCGTAAGCGATCGCGCAGCTTTCCACCTTGCGCGCCGCGAGAAGCGCGGTGGCGAGTGTGCCAAGGCCCGGCGCGGCGAAGCGGACCCCGCTCACTGCACCCTCCCCAGGCGATCG
>Ga0075448_10000376_pt1 | contig 16225 bp, 9 predicted proteins | sample CoawatmetaG10DNA_2_FD_72353 | JGI IMG/M metagenome (GOLD analysis project Ga0075448, IMG submission 72353) | Marine microbial communities from the West Antarctic Peninsula - Coastal water metaG108-DNA | ecosystem: Environmental > Aquatic > Marine > Coastal | place: Atlantic Ocean: West Antarctic... | reverse complement strand
CCGGGACGACGGGGTCGTAGATACCCCTAGCTAAACATGTTAACAAGAGAGTAAAAAGATGCAGATAGTAGACAACAGGGCGTTATTGTTACGTCTTCGCAACCCTAGTCAAGTGACTACGGTAATTCCAAAGAGCAAGGAGTTAGCGGACAACCAAGTCTTAGTTAACTGGGGCATAGAAGAAACCCATGTACTCCGAAACCTTAACATCAAGGCACCTTCCCCCATCGAGGGTAAGTACGAGTGGACGGGGCAGTACACTCCCTTCGATCACCAAAAGACTACTGCGGCTTTTATGACCCTACACAGGAAATCTTTTTGTTTTAACGAACAAGGTACAGGTAAGACAGCCTCTGCTATATGGGCATCAGACTACTTACTTAATGTGGGGAAGATTAACCGAGTACTAATCATATGCCCTCTATCTATAATGGATTCCGCGTGGCGTGACGATTTATTTAGGTTTGCCATGCACAGGACAGTGGACGTGGCCTACGGGTCAGCCGCCAAACGCAGAAAGATAATAGATAACGGCGCGGAGTATGTAGTAATAAATTATGACGGGCTGGCTATTGTAGAAGATACCATAGCTAACGGTGGGTTCGACTTAGTAATTGTGGATGAAGCTACTCACTATAAGAACCCCCAAACTACTAGGTGGAAGACCCTAAACAGGTTACTTAAACCAGACACATGGCTATGGATGATGACGGGTACACCTGCGGCACAGAGTCCCCTAGACGCGTACGGGTTAGCTAAACTAATTAATCCCCACAGTGTGCCTAAGTTCTTTAGTTCTTTCCGCGACCAAGTGATGCGTAAGGTAACTAATTTTAAGTGGGTGGCTAAGGATACAGCTACAGATACAGTATATAACGCACTGCAACCTGCTATAAGATTTACAAAAGACGAGTGCCTAGACTTACCCCCAATGGTGTATGTGAAACGTGAGGTAGAGTTAACACGTCAGCAAAAGAAGTACTACACCGAACTAAAGAATAAGATGGTTATGCAGGCGGCGGGCGAACAGATAACCGCTGTCAATGCCGCTGTTAACATGAACAAGTTACTACAGATTTCCAGTGGTGCCGTGTATACCGACGAAGGGGATGCTTTAGAGTTTGATATAAAGCATAGATATAAGGTATTACGAGAAGTAATTGATGAGTCTAGTAAGAAGGTATTAGTTTTCGTTCCGTTCAAACATACGATAGACATACTCACAAACAAGTTACGAGAAGATAAAATATCTACAGAGGTAATTCGTGGGGACGTTAGCGCACCCAACCGTACCAAGATATTTAAACAGTTCCAAGAGCAAGACGACCCCAAAGTGTTAGTTATCCAACCTCAATCAGCAGCGCATGGGGTAACACTAACTGCGGCGAATACGGTGGTATGGTGGGGGCCGACTAGTTCTCTAGAAACCTATGCTCAAGCAAACGCCCGTGTACATAGATCAGGACAAGACCAGAAATGTACCATCGTACAGTTACAAGGATCGAACGTAGAGAAACGTGTTTACACACTATTAGATAGTAGAATAGACGTTCACACAAAAATGATCGATCTCTATAAAGAAATACTTGACTAGGGCATAAAGAGCCATTAAAGTGAACATCCCGTCAATAAAAGGAAGAAGTTATGAGTGGTAACGTAACCGCCGAGAAGTTGACTGAGACTTACTTGAAGATCAAGGCTAAGAGAGTAGAGTTGACATCAGAGTTTAAAGAGAAGGACGAAGTACTTATAACTCAACTAGAGAAGGTTAAATCGGCACTTCTCACATACTGCGAGGAGCAAGGCGTAGAGAGTGTCAAGACTTCCGCAGGTCTATTCTATAGGTCAGTTAAGACTAGGTACTGGACTAGCGATTGGGAGTCTATGTATAAGTTTGTTAAAGAGCATGATGTACCTGAGTTCTTCGACAAGCGTCTTAACCAAGGTAATGTCCGGCAGTTTTTAGAAGATAATCCCGACCTTGTACCAAGAGGTCTTAATGTAGATTCAGAATACGCAGTAGCGGTGAGGAAAAAATAATGAGTGATGCAGAAGTTTTTGTGCCCATAGAGGTTCTAGCCGAGCACTTTTCAGTATCGGTAACAACCATACGGCTATGGATACGCAAGGGGCATATACCCCGAAGCGCCTTTATTAAGGCAGGTAACACGTACAGGTTTAAACTCTCAGATGTCACTAGCGCCTTGCTATCTAACGGGTCAGCAGTATCTGGTAACTCTGCAAAGCCTAAGAATGCACAAGAGGTGGCAGAGATTAGGGTAGCTAAACATGTACAGGAAAAGGATTCAAAAGCGGTAGTTGAGTCCGTTGATATAGAAGAACTATTCGACGAGGACATGTAATGTGCGAAGAATTAGTTTATATGGTAGGAAGTTTTCTCTTGTGGATAATTTGGAATCCGTTACCATAGAAGGTTCCTCTGTGGACATTGTAGTGGTCAACGCGGCCCCGATCTCAAGGTCATATTTTGAAAATGCTTACGACCCCAACAGATCATCAGCACCTACGTGCTGGTCAGCGGATACGCAAAGACCGTCTGAAGATGTACCACAAGAGAGCAAGCAAGCCGCCCGTTGTATGGATTGCCCACAGAACATACGTGGGTCAGGGAGTAATCGCGGACGTGCTTGTAGGTTTGCCCAACGTCTAGCTGTAGTATTTACAGATGAGCTAGATAAGGTAATCCAACTACAGTTACCCGCTACTTCGATATATGGTAGAGGTAACGGTGTACACTTGCCGATGCAAGACTATGTTAAGTTTCTGTCTAGCAGAGGTTGGGTAGCAACCCGTTTAGTAACGCGGGTGTATTTTGATGAAGATAGTCCGATCCCTAAACTTTATTTTAGACCGATACGGTATCTGTATGAAGGCGAGGCAGAAAAGGTTTCAGAGTTGAAGAACCACCCCGATACACTCAAGGCTATTAGCTTAGATGTATCTGCGGAACCTAAGTCTCCATTCGCAGTAGTAGAAGGTTTTGAATTAAACGCAACCAAGAAAGGAATGTAGCATGAGTTATATAATTGAAAACGTAGAAATACTTTACCCTCGTATCAACCAGCCTTATCGGTATGATGCTTCCGCAGGTGAGAACGGTAAGAGCGTACCCTGTGATGCATTTGAGGATGGCGCTAAGTACGAGACTAAGTTTCGTATGAGCAAGGATCAGGCCAAGGCTCTGTATGGGCAAATGTCTGACGCTTATATTAAAGCCAAAGAGAAAGGATGGCCTGAGAAGATTGATTTTCCCTTTGAAAAAGAAGAAAGTGGTACCTTCGTAGGTAAAGCTGTACTGAAAGCCTCCTACGGCAAGGACGCTACTAATCCTCCGAAGCAGTTCGATGCTAAGAGTAAAGAGTTACCAGAAGACTTTAAGCTAACCACAGGCAGTACTGCTAACGTAGCTGTTACTTTCTACCCTTACAATATGCGTGACGCAGGTGTATCTGTTCGCTTACGTGCTGTACAGGTTATCAAGTACCTACCTATGGAAGCCGCCTCACCGTTCGGTGTTGTAGCAGATGGATTTGAGATGGATAGTGGTAACCCATTTGAAACCGTTACCGCTAACGTAGCTTCAGCACAAGTTAATGCTGACCAAAAACCTGTTGTAGTATCTGATGACTTGTTCGGTGATGATACACTGGAAGAAGCTCCTATAGAGCAACCTAAGAAAACAGCTAAGAAGAAGTCCGTAGCACCAAAAGAAGAAGACAAAGACTTAGCATCTATCGTGGATAATTGGGACGGGTAAAACCTCCCCCCTCTAATAACCTGTAGCTAGGCGTAACTAATACACCGAAGAGGGTGCATATGCACCCCTGCTACCTTACCTCTCGGATGCGGATATGAATACTAAATCATTTTTGCAAAGGGCTTTAGCTGATAGCGGTTTATACTGCATTTGGGCGCATAACAAAAAAGCTGGCGGGGCACCATATCAGAAGTTGGTGTCTTCTATAGACCAGATGATAGACAAAGCGCACGAACTAGATGCAGATGGATACGACTGTTACTTTGCCTTAGCAACATTTAAAGAGCCTACCTCGCGGAAGGTTTCTAACGTACATAAACTACAGTCGTTGTTCTTTGACATCGATTGCGGTGAAACTAAAGTCGATGAAGATAAAGGGTACCTTACTCAGGAAAAGGCGGTAGTCGCGCTACAAGAGTTCTGTAAGACCCTTAGTCTGCCCATACCTATACTTGTTAACTCAGGTCGCGGTATACATGTCTACTGGCACCTGTCTGAACCTGTGACGTATGACGATTGGTTCCCTGTAGCTGTACGCCTAAAGGCTTTAACTAAGACCCACGGGCTTATATGCGACCACGCAGTAACGTCAGATGCGGCTAGGATACTACGTATACCTTCTACGCATAATCACAAAACTGATCCCCCCTCTAAAGTTGGGTACTTTGGTAATACAGAGCAGGACTTGGTTAACTTCGATGATTTCTCTGAACTACTAGGTTATGACCCGATACCAGCTCCCTCGCCTATAGAAGAGTTTAGTGCGGTGGTGCAAGGGCTGTACAAAAACAAAGAGAACTACTTTAAGGATATTATCGCCAAGACTAGTCGGGGAGATGGCTGTGCTCAGATAGCGCACGTACTCAAGAACCCTAACGAGATTAGCGAACCCTTGTGGTTTGACGCTGTGTCTATCATAAAACACTGTGTAGATGGTGGTAGAGAAGGCGCACATAAAATATCACGGGGGTACGATGACTACGATCCCGCAGAAACAGATAGTAAGTATGACACAACAAAACATGTTCACAGGTGCGATACGTTCAACGATAACAGACCTGACGTATGCACAGACTGTAAACACTGGGGTAAGATAGGTTCTCCTATAGTACTAGGACAACGTGTTAAGGAAGCGGAAGAAGAAGATAACGTAGTTTCTATGGAGAAAGACTCCGGTGTTAGTACTACATACGTTATACCTCCTTACCCTAAACCCTACTTCCGAGGTGCTACGGGTGGTGTATACATACGCACTAAGAACGACGATGGGGATATGGATGAAAAACTTATCTACCATAACGACTTGTATGTAGTTAAACGTATACAGGACGTTGAATCCGGTGAGGGTATAGTTATGCGTCTTCATCTGCCTGTGGACGGGGTCAGAGAGTTTACTGTACCTCTAACCGCTGTAACTTCTAGAGAGGAGTTTCGCAAACAGATGGCTTTACACGGTGTAGCTGTTACTAAAATGGATGACATTATGAATTACACGACTAGGTGGGTTAACGAGTTACAGGCAACCACCGCTACTCAACACGCACGTAGGCAGTTCGGTTGGACAGGTGATGACTTTGAGTCTTTCGTGCTTGGGGATAAAGAAATATTTGCAGATCGCATAGAGTCTAACCCTCCATCTACGCCAACCAGAGACTTGTTTCATGCCTTTGAGCCAAGCGGCACTATGGAAGAGTGGAAGGAGATGGTTGGCTTCTATAACCGTGATGGCTTTGAACTACACCAATACATTGTAGCTACAAGTTTCGGCTCTCCTCTTATGGCTCTGTCCCCAATAGCTTGTTCGGGCTTTCATGTACACAGTACAGAGTCTGGTTTAGGCAAAACGACAGCTATGTACGTAGCGGCTTCGGTGTGGGGCAAGCCAAAAGAGTTGGTGATAGAGAAGAACGACACTCAAAACTCTAGGATGTTACGCGGGGAGGTGTACCATAACTTGCCTTTGTACATTGATGAGATGACTAACGCCAAAGCAGACGAACTTTCTGACATGATCTATCAACTATCTGGAGGTAGGCAGAAGAACCGTATGGCTGGTGGAGGTAACATAGAACGTGCTAGGGGTGAGCCTTGGAGCCTTCTAACGGTAACAACAGGTAACACTAGTATCATCGAGAAAGTTAGTTTAGCTAAGGCTATGCCGAAAGCAGAAGCCCAGAGGATGATGGAGACTAAGGCTACGAAGTTGTTTAACGAGTCGGAGACTAAACACCTTACTGATGCCCATGCTCAAAACGCAGAGGTGTTGTACGGTCATGCGGGTATTATCTATATACAGTACGTTATAGATAACCTAGAAGCGGTCAGGGCTTTACTGGGAAAGGTACAGAAAGCTATAGACAAGGAGGCTGGGCTTAAAGCAGAGAACCGTTTCTGGTCAGCAGGTGTAGCCTGTACGATTACTGGCGCTATGATAGCCTATCGTCTAGGTCTACTACCCTACTTACCGAAGCCGCTAATGAACTACTCACTAGGACTGCTAAAAGAAAATCTAAGGAACGTGAGTGATATGACTTCATCTGTGCAAGAGACGCTAAACAACTACCTGCACGAGAACTGGGGTAGCATCCTAAAGATACGTAGCACCGATGATCTACGAAAGCCGCAAGATAACGGCTTAGACGAGTTAGTGATACCCGAAGTTGATCCAAGAGTACGTTTGGTAGGTAGATACGAGACGGATGTAAAGATTCTATACTTAACCCCCAAGCCCTTGAAAGCATGGTGCGGTAAGCAGGATATAAACTACAGCTCGTTTAAGGCGGATTTGATTTCGCATATGGCGGCTAAGACAGTCACTATGCGGCTAACTAAGGGTACATCTACCCAACTACCTCCGTCGAGAGTATTGGCTGTAGACTGCTCTAAAACGTCTGTAGACACGCCCGTAGATGCTTAAACTAGATGACCTTGACCCTGATGGAGTTAAGGTAGTTATAGACTGGGGCAGTATGGTTGTAGGAGCCTCAGTCTTTGTACCCTGTATAAACACTCAGAAAGCTATAGCGCAGTGCAAAGATATATTTAAACGTAGGTGTTGGCAGTTAGAAATAAGAGTTATAATACAAGATGATATGTTAGGGATACGTGTTTGGCGTACCCTATAGCAGTTTATCCCTTTCTCCCTGTCCGTTTCCGAGGCGGCAGGGAGTTTTTTTAGTCAAACAAACTAGAAGTATCGTACTCTCGTCGTTCCGCCTCTAACACCGACTTCATCATAGGACTTAGCGTAGTGCCATTGTGCATCTTAGCCGTGGTACGTAGGTGTCCTTTGTAAGACCGTTTCAAAGAATCGTACGTTATTCGTGCGCTTGGATGTTTCTTACCGAACTCCCGCATTTTCTTCTTTATTTCTCTAGACTCAGGGTAGTCACCCTGTCTACGTGCTACGTAGTATTCTTTCAGCAACTTAGACCTTTCCTTAGTTACAGATCGGTTTATACGCTGCTCTACGTTCGACTGCTCTTGAGCAAACGTGTAGCCTGTGGGAGGGAAGCCCACCATACCAGCAAAGAAGTCTCCCGCATTTAAGTCATCGTATATAACGTCCCCGCGTCGAGTTTCCATAGCTCCGTCCTGTTGGAACCTGCCTAGTGGGCTATTCCTGTACAAGTTTGTGAGTCCTGCGGGAAGGGCGCTCTCTATACCACGCTGTATATTTCCCTCAGAGAAGTCGTTAATCGCACGCTCCATCCTCTTTCCAGTACTCAATGCGGGGCCACCGATATGGTAAAGTATACTTTCTTCCAGAGATGAGTCTCTACTATACCTGTTCGCCTCAAACAATAGGCTATTCAACCTAACACGTTTAGAGAAGTCTACTCCCAGAGCGTCTACTGCTGGCCCTTTGAACCAACCTTCACCAAAGTACTTGCGGATTACGGTATCTGCATCATCCTCGTCATCTTCCAGCATAGTAAGGTCTATAAACAAAGCTACCGCGCCGTATATAGGCATACCTTGTATACCCGCTATCAAAAGAGAGGATAGGTGGATAGCACGTAACTTGCCCCAAGCTATCTTTCTCTGACGTATACGTTCTTCTTTCTGTGCCGCAGTCTCTCCCTTCTTAGGAGCAAAGCTAAGTTCTAGGGCTTGTTTACCCGTCTTGAACATAGTGGTGTACATACGAAAACCGTAGTTCTTGTACATAAACGCTACACGCCCAAAGCCCTGCTGAGACACTCTAGAACCTGTCTCTAGTACCGCACCACCGTTATACTCCATAGACTTATAAAGAGCATCTTCAGAGGCTTCTTTCTGCATATCGGTTGTCGATAGCTGATCCTCTTTCTTTTTCTTACCTTCTCTGGTCTGTACGTTTTCTAGTGACAGCTTGTAGGCAGATAACAAAGTCACCTGTCGGTTAAACTTCTCTCCAGCATTAAACATAATTGCCGACAGGGAAGATACGCTGTTTAGTATTTTAGCCCCTACATTACCCTGATTTACACGTCCTGATGCTTCCACACCAAATTTCTTTTTAATGAACTCGAACGTTTGTGTACCTTCATCTAACCCCGATGCGTCAGCTAAATACGACTGCGTTAGGTAGGATCGCCCTGAAGCCATAGTCACCAATACCTCTAGGTCTTTAAACTCCGCTTCTATCTTGGGGTCTAGCCCTTTCTTTAGGGTGTACTCATACTCTCCGGTAGCTTTATTCAAAGTCATGTCAAAGTAAGACTGTAACGTATTACCAGATGACTTAACCAAAGCCGTAGCCTCCTTCATGGCCCTACCTGCTTTAATATGTCCAAACTCAGCACCTAACATAGGGCCAACCACAAGAGGTAACTGACTCAAGTTAACTATAGCGGACGAAGCATTGAATCCAATAGTGTAGATAAAGGCCACTTGGTTAATGTTTTTAACTATTCCTTCCACAAACTTATTACCCGCGCCATTGACGGCAAAGTCTGCTCGCGCCAACATATCTTTGGCGATAGAACTAGTAGTTCCGCTGTTGGGGTTGTTTACTTCCAGTTTCCTAGCTACCTTGTCTATCTCAGACGTTATAGCACGTATGTTTCCAGCGTACTTTATTCTCTGTACTTGGCGACCTATATCGAAAGCCTTACTTCTCATAGCCGCAACAGGGTCACTGTCGTATCCCGCTATACCTGTTCGTCCTTTAAGGCTTTTAGCGAGGGCAGTTTCAGGCAATGAATCTATAAACAAGTTCATAACGTCATCTTGTACGGTACTATTTACGCCATTCTTTTGTAGAATAGTAAGCACTTCGTTCACGAACCCTCCATCAGGGGCGTTCTTACGGAAATCACTCGCAGATATATTTCCGTCCACGGTTTCTACCCCAGTAGCACCCAAAGCTATAGCTTCATTCTTAGCTTTGTTACGGTCAGCCGCGTTCTCAAACATCTCCACCACATAGTTATCGCGGTCAGGGGTTACTTGACCCGTCTTCTTAGGTACGTAGGATAGTTTAAACTTGCCATTACGTACCAGTGGGAAGTAGACATCTAGAGTGTTCTTGTCGAACAGCTTGTCAAATACACTAGTCGTTAGCTTGTCCGCCTCTTCCTTACCTACCACCTCTTCCATACGGCCTGTGATAATAGCTTTCATGCTCTGATACTGCTGTCGGTACGTATCTCGTAGGTACACGTATGTGTCTTGTCCGTCTTTACCTAGAGCATTCCAGTCGTTCCGCTGCTCTTTCCACGTCATAAAGTTGTCAGAGCCAGAACCATACTTTTTCTTTGCTGCATCTTCTTTTAGCGTAGGGTCTACTTGGTATATGGTAGCTCCATACTCTCTACTATAAATTAACTGACCTAACGTTTTGTTCTTCTCAGGGTTTTTCTGCGCCCAACGAGCAACGGTCTGCACTCGCTCTCTTACGTACACGTCCGATTCGTCCATGCCCCCACGCAGTCTTTGGATTGATTTGTGTAGTAAGTTACCTAAGTTTCCGAAGCCCCGTGCTTCCGCTACGTCCCCAAGAGCCTGCGTATCTAGTAACTGCAACGCTTCGAACTTAGTAACTAGTGACTCAACGCTGTCTAACCACGTAGCGCCGTCCTCCCCAAACTGCTTTTTGAACTTAGGCGTGGGGGCTGGGAACCCTTTTTGTATTAACCCTAAATCTTTTATTATCTTCTTTACACCATCACGAGTAGCGTTAGCGTAAGTACTACCTGCTCCACGGGTGTCAGGAGATGTGGCTAATAAGGAGATTATAGCTTGGTCAGTCGCATCCAATGCAGAGCCAGTGGTTTTAGTGTCAGCCCCTAACAAAACACGTACAAAGTTAGTTATGATTCTAAAGAACCTCTCCAACGCCCCAATAGGAGAGCCATCAGGGTTCATACCTGCCAGTTTCTGTTGGAACGCAGAGTTACTCATGGCCTCAGAGACAAACTCTTTGAGGTTTTTAGCGCCGTAAGCGGAGTCTAGTTGAGGTTTTACTTCTTTGAACAACTGCTCTAGTTTTCTAGTTGCGGGGCTACCTTTGTTGTCTAGTATTTTATTTACTGCCGAGTGAGTGGCCTCATGCAGTAACGTGTGTATGTACACTGGCCCTTCGGCAATGTATAGCGTGCCATCCTTTGACACAAACGAATCAGGGCCGTCAGCAGTCTTAACCTTTGCAGCGCCTACGGCTGTAGCTAGTACACGGGCAATCTTTTTAACGCGGGAGTCTGTGGAAGCTCCACTTAACGCCATCAATGCCCCACGAAGGTCACCTTTCCTAACAAGTTTCTGTATGTCTCCAGTAACCACACCGTCTAACTCGTTTATGTAGCTTTTAGGCAGTAGCGTGATATCTAAGTCAATTGCAGTAGCCCCAGCTAACCTGTCTTCTATTTGGTCAACAAATGCTTGATCTTCTTTGGCTAACAAACGTAGTCGTTCTACTTTCTGATCTGAAGTTTCGTCTTTTGGGGCTACGCGGAGGTTAGGTTCTACAAACTGTTCTAATCCTTCTGTGTCAATTACCTCCTGCGACCTTTCAGTTATTTGTTGGGGGGTAAGAGGCTTACCAGCAGCATCTCCTTTTTCTGACCCTATAGTTTTTCCCGCCTTCTTGAGGATAGCTTTATCACGCACGTCATCCGTCTTCGGAGTTGTATCTGGAGCTTTTTCTTTGGGTTTTGCACGCTGGCCTACGTGCTTGTTTACGTACGCCTTACCTTTGTTGTCTAGGCTTAACATACCGTTGATAGACTTACGAGCTTCTTTCTCTACAGCTACTTCATCGAGTTGTTGAGATTCAGGTTTCTTAACTTCACGAGCGAGTATAGTATCCTTAGCGTTCTCAAAAACAACTTGAGTATTCTCATCTGCTTGCCTAAGTACGGCTGCTAAGTCTCCCCGCGTTATTTCAGGAGAACCTGTCTCTTGGTATGCTGATATAAGTTTATCACCAAAGACTTTATTTCTACCTGTAAGACCTAGCTCCTTAACAAGTTTAGGCGTGATAGTCTCCACATCAGTGGAATAGTTAGGGCTATCTTGTGGAACAGCTTCTATAGCAGAAACACCAAGTACTTCATTAATAGTGTTTTGTTTAGCGACAATTTCTTTTTCTTTGGCTTCTACTTTGGCTGTAACTAGCTTGTCAGCTTCTTTAGCAGAAACTTTTTGGTTCTTTCTTAGGTTTTGTTTTTCAGCGTCGTAGTTTATTCCTACATTCTTAGCCCTATTCATAATGGGCGCTTTACCAGACTGGCTACGATTAAACTCTTGAGAGACTTTCAACTCTTCCGCCTTCTCAAAAGCAGTTAGTTCTTTCTTACCTCTCTTTCTAGCCACCTCTGCTTCGCTGTCTCTACTGCCAGCTTGATACGTCACAGGCTTGCCATTCAACGTGCTCATAGCCTGCGCTAGTGTAGAGGGCTTTCCGCTTTCTCCTTTAGCAGTATCTGTAGCGCCTTGTTCAGTGTTGTCCACTCCTCCATCGACAACTGTTTCAGATTCGGTGGTAATGACTTCGGTTTCTGGGGGTGCTTCTTTAACAACAGGAACGCTATCTCTACTTCTTGTCTCGTCAAGAACTCCAGCATCTGCTTGCTCCGCTATCTTGGCGTCTACTAACGTGTTTACCTCTGCAATAGCATCTTCTTGGCTAACTCCCTGAGAGGTTCTCTGTGTAACCTCTTGAGTTACATCTACGTCAGTATTCGCCGACTTTTCTTCTAGGATATTAAAAGAGACAGTCGCAGCTTCAGTCTCAGTCTCAGTTTCAGTAGCACCGAGCCTTGGCTCTTCCGACGTTACTTCTTCTAAGTCTGCTTCTGTTACTACTTTTGCCTCTGTTTCTTGTATAGCTGCTTCTGCTTCTTCGGCATTGCTTTTTGCAATAACGTCTGCATCGGTCTCTTCAGTGACGGGGAGAGTAGCTTCTTCCACCCCAGCGGTTTCGGCGGAGTCACCTTCGATGCCAGTTCCTTGCCTTACGCCCCTTCTACCACCTATAACGTCTGCTAGGGCTTGGAGTATTGCACCTGCACCACCGCCAATAGCGGCTTCTTCTAGAACGCCAGTGTCTACCAGTACTTGTTCTGGGTTATAGCCTTGTTCTGTGAGGTTTTGTAAAATAGCAGCCGCGCCTTCCTGTGCGCCTTCTACTAGGCCAGTGCCAGCTACGTTTCTAATACGAGAGTTAATGCTTGTTACAGCTTTAGGGCCGAGCAGGTCAAGTACCTTATCTACACCCGCATCTATTTTGGGCATGTCAAAGGCTTTGTTAGCCCCTCTACTTAAACCTTTAGCAAGCCTGCCAAAAGGAGCTAGCTCAGTGAGGCCGATAGCCGTACCTTTAAGGGCAGCTATATTACGTTCGTCTTCGGTAGCACCGTACGCACGCGCACGTTCACTAGCCTCACCAGCACCAGCACCAGCAGCTACGACACCAGCCACAGGTAAAGCAGCAGGGCCAGCTAATGCGGCGGGGGCTAATGCGGCTATAGAACCTATACCCGAAGCTAATTTGTAAGCTATAGAGTCTTGATCTGCTCCTTTGAGCATGTCTATATCAAATGCTTCTCTTATCTTGCTACGAGCTTCTAGCTCCGCCTCTTCCTCTAGCAGGGTAGCTGCACCTAAAGCAGCGGACTCCAACATACCTGTCGCACCAGAACCGAAACCTTTTAGTATGTTACCTATAATACCAGAGCTTTCTTCGGCTATTCTACTCGACGCTCTACTAGGGCGAGGCTTCGCCACTTTTTGTGGGGCAGCATTCTTAGCACGCAGTTTGTCTAGTTCCGCAAGTACTTGAGGGTCATTAGGTTCTAGGTTGTCAGGTATACCGTTTAAAGTATACCCGTCTTCAGATCGTACTGAGTAAGGCATTAACTAACTCCTTATTTGCCGCCAAATGTACCAGACTTATTGTCACTCGTAAATTCCTTCAACAAAGTTGTCGCTTCTGTAAATGCTTTACCAGCGTCTTGTAACTTATCTTGCATACCTGTGTAAGCAATATGTTCGGCTTTTTCTACATCATTTTTATACTCGAACGGCTCGACTTCGCCACTATCTTTCCACTCCTTGAAACGGGCATCTATCGCCGCGCCTTCTCCCAAAAGTACTTCAGCAGCTAGTTTCTCCTGCTCTACTTTAGCTGTAAGTACGGCATCAGTTAGGATTTGTATAGCGACTAATTTATTGCTTTGGCCCTTAGCGTCCACCATCTGTTTTTCTAGTTCTAGTTCAATACCTTTAATTCCCGCGTCTATTACAAGCTTCTTTTCATCAAACGCTTGCTTTATCTGTCTATCCGCCGCTTCTACGTCTTGGGCGGTGACATTAGCCATGACAGCCATAGCGTCACTAGAACTTTTGGTAAGAGCGCCGTACACTTTATCTGCTGAAGTCTGGCTTATGTTGGAGGCAGTAAGATCGTTCTTTATTTTTTCATTCGTAGCTGCCATTGCTTCTCGTTGTTTACTGAAGCCGAAGTTTTCTTGTTGTCTATCCATGTTCATGGACGCGTCTAGTATACCCCGACCACCAGCACGAGCAGCGCCAGCGAATATACCTTTTCTTCTTTCCCTACGTAACTTATCAGGGTCTTTAGCGGCTGTGGTCATATCCTTCAAGGTAGCTATACCTGTCTCTGCTTCCGCCCTATTCTCTTCGCGTCTACTACCTAAATCAGCTCTTTTTCTAGCTGCTTCAGAGTTATCGACTACGGTTTGGTTTTCTTTGCCCGCCATCTGTTCTTGTAGTTTAGACGTAATCCCAGATTCTTCCAGTCTATCTGACACCGCATTTTGGTTTACAGCGGTAGGGGTTCCAGTGCCAGCCATAACCGTGTTTATCTTCTCTTCAATAGTTGGATCGGGCTTAATCTTTGTAGGAGCAGTGGTAGTAGTGACAACAGGCTCAGTAACAGTAGGAGGGACAACAGACTTAGGTACCGCTCCAGCTTGTAACTCTTCGAAAGTTAATGGCGTGACTCGCTCTTTCTCAACTTTCGATTTCGGTTCATATCCATACTCTCCAAGTAAGGCTTGCCCAGTCGGCGAGACTCTGAATGCATCCGAAACCGCTGTTATGCCCTCTCCAATCTTTCTAGGAATAAAGGTTACTGCATCAATAACTTGATCTAGGCGACCCATCATTTCACTGCTAAGTTTAAGACCTGCCACTGCTGATTTTCTTGCTTTTTCTGACATACCAGCAAGTTTCTGTTGATAGTCTTTACCAAGCGCCTTAATCAACTTAGCTTCAGTAGCAGAGTCTATAGCAGGAGCAGTAGGAGCAGTAGGAGCAGTAGCGGGAGCAGCGATATGTGGGTGTTCATGTCCTACTGGGCCACCACCGTCATACCCAATAATCCCACCTTGAGCCATATTAGCCATGTTCTGACGAGGTAAAGGCATGAGGCCACCACGAGCAGCCATCACAGGAGCACCCTGTGAAGCACCTTTAGCAGTACGTTGCATGTTCTTCTGTTGTTGTTTCTGGCGTTGACCTAGTATCCCAGCGGTCTGCTTAGACATTTCGTCCTTGTTCATACCTACAACTTCTGCTTCTAGCTGTTGGGCTATAGTGTTAGGGTTTTGCTGCTCGCTTAGTAATAGCTGGTTCTTAGCTGATTCTTTCTCAGACTTAACCTTTTGAAGGGCGAGCAAATCTATAAGTTGCTGATTACCCTGCAATCGCTTTTCTAGTGCTTGAGGATTGTTTCGGTAGGCTTCTACTTTAGTATCTACGCCCTGCGCCAAGCCACCCAAGCTAGCATCAGCACTGTTGCCTTTAGCCGCTGCGCCCATAATTCCACTAGGTTGTTGCATGTCTATCTCCTAAAACTTTAAATTCTGTTATGTGCCGGGATACTGTTTTGCTATTTCTGCGGGAGTAACATTAGGGTTATCAATATACGCTTGGTTTATCTGCTGTGGAGTCGCACTACCAAAACCAGCCATCGAAGTATCCTTAGTACCACCACCGTACAAATCTTGAAGCATTGTACTTACACCGCCTACAGCTTCCATATTTTTCTGGAAGTCGCTAGGTTGAGAGTACGATACAGACTGGGCTTCTAGAGGTAGACCCTGTAATAGTGACTGCATGTACTGCACCTGCTTGTAAGGGAAATCTCTCTCCTCTTCAAACTGCGCTATGTCAGCACTAAGACCTTGCTGCTCCTGAGCACGTTGAGTAGCACCTGCTGTCCCCTGCCCACCTAGAACGTCGAACCCATACTTATTACGGTTACCTTGCTCTAAGTTAAACTGCGCTAGACCTTTGTCGTATGCAGAGGCGTAGCCCTGCCCTGTTATGTCCGCTATACGATCTCCAAGCGAACGATTACCTTCGGCTTCCATAACTGCTTGACGAGAACCCCCGAACGCGCCAGCTTTAGTTAGTCGTCCAGCATCTGATACACGTTGTATTTCTGACTGACGGCGAGCTTCTTCTATCTGAGGATTGATCGACGCCATTAGATACGGGTTCATGTACTTCTGAGCTTGAGTAGCATCAAACGTATCTACGCCCATGTTAGCAGGGGCAGATAAGGCTCCAATACCTTCAAAAGATTTCTGCTGTAAGTCAGACGTGCCAGCAGTCAACGGCCCTTGGAACTCTTGATAAGGTGTTTCAGCTAAAGCAGCACCTTTACCTAGCATATCTGTTACATATGGCCCCGCCCAACTAGATAGCGAGGACTCTACTCCTGTTTTTCGTCCTACATTAGGGTCAAGAGCCACAGCATTGGGGTCTGCACTAGTAGTGTCAGTCTCACCTCCCACATTAAACTTCCGTATAGGCCCGCCGTTTTGATACATAGCTATCCCGCCACCCTGAGACATCTTAGGCATAAAATTGTTGGGGTCTATCTGTTTACCTTGTTCTGGGTTTCCAGTACGTTCCATACGCACGTTGTCCATCATACCGTGCAGTTGCTGTGCGCCAGCATCAGAGTTACCGTTACCTAGGTGACTAACTACA
>Ga0075448_10000365_pt1 | contig 16549 bp, 25 predicted proteins | sample CoawatmetaG10DNA_2_FD_72353 | JGI IMG/M metagenome (GOLD analysis project Ga0075448, IMG submission 72353) | Marine microbial communities from the West Antarctic Peninsula - Coastal water metaG108-DNA | ecosystem: Environmental > Aquatic > Marine > Coastal | place: Atlantic Ocean: West... | reverse complement strand
TGAAAGACGTCCTCACGCGACTGCCGACCCACAAGGCGGCCGACATCGCCGAACTGCTCCCGCATCGCTGGACGCCCAGCGCCACCTAGCTGGCAAGACGGGTTCACCGGGTGCTTACCGATGTCACACACATACGCGTAGTGTTCCTCGCGGAGCTCTGGGTCGGTCATGTGCGCGTAGCCTCGGTCGCAGTGCTATGGTCAAACATGGTCCGGCGCTCTACCGAGAGTAGAACCAGTCGAGAAACTCCGGCGCAACGTCGGGCGTAAGCTCAAGAGCCGCTTCAGCCAACGCACCGTAGCCTTTCGCCACCGCGATTGCGGCCAGTGCGCACGCCAGAAATCCGCCATCCCAGTCTTTGTCGGCAGCCAGCGCAACAAGGCGAGGCAGCGCAGCCAACGCAGCGAAATAGTCAGCGCGAAGGTCCTCTGGCACCTCTACGTCTTTCTGCTGGCGCCAAGCCTCCACCACTGCAGGGAATTGGAAGTAGGAGAAATCGGCCTTCAACGGCGCAATAGCCAGTGCGCGGACAACGTGGGGGACCGCTGCGAAGGAGGCGGAGTAAACATCGCCCTGATGTGCCAGAGAGCTCCACAACGAATACCAAGGTTCCGCGTTGTTGAGCGAGGATGGAAACGCCCCCAACTGCTCAAGGAGTGCTGGAGTATCACCCGCCTTCCCATATGCATGGTCAAGCTCCGTCCAGCGAGAGCTATCGAGCGGCAGGCAATTTATTGGAAACGCAGCGGCCATATATGAAAACTGGTGAGTGAGGCTTCGAAGGAAAGCGATGTCGGTTCGGATACCGGCCCCAAGTGTCGAGGCCATCCGAGCTAGAGATGCAGCCAAATCGCCCTAAGTTTGCAGTTGAGTGCCTCTTCGAGTTGCGACTCCTGCTCACCGGATAGACACCGCAAGTTCGGATTCATCGCCTCAAGTACAAACCGGCCGAACCCTGCCGGCCAAACATAGGTTAGGTCGTTCAAGGAGACAGACGCCTGACAGCATGCAGTCTCAACCAACAAGTCAGGTAGTTGACCGGCAGCGAATTCATCCATCCTAGCTGCCCACCAAGCTTCGATGTCCGCGGCACACAGCGGGCAAGTTACGCCAGACCAATTTGCCCCGGGGTGGAAGAATTCGACATCCTGCTTGAACGAGAATCCAATCTCATCCGCGTTGGGGACAAGCTTCGAGAAGAGCGTGCAGGCAGTTTCTGCTGCCAACTCGGTCGGCACAAATTCGGGGTCGAGGGGAACATATTGCAACCAGTTGTCAGACATGATGAACGAGTCGGCAATCTGCTCCATTGATTTGTCGGAATTGTCGGACTGGGCTGGCTGAGGCGCAATCCGGCCCGAAGATGGGCATTGGCTCAGACGGTTTCGGGCGTTGTGTCAAGCGACCGCTCCTGGCCGATACCTGGACGACCGCTTCTGGCCGTCAGCGGACGGACGGGGTGCCTATGTATGTTGCTCAGGTCTCACCGCTATACGGTGACGAGACCCGAATGCTCAAAGTATCGTTAGCGGCGGCGGGCCTTACGCATCGTCCTTGTATGTCTTCTTCGCTTTTCGCCAAGAGGACTCTCCAAATGGTTGTACCCCAAGCATATGTGCCCAGGAGGTATATCCGCCTAAGGCGCACAGAACTACAGCACTCATGAAGAGAATAATTCGGATGGCACTTGGTGCTACTTCCCAAGCAAGCGTCGCATAGCCGATGCCGATACCGAGGAGAAACAACAGAATCCTAACGGCGCCAGAAAAATTTCCGTCGCGAAGTAACTTCATTGTCTTTTTCCCTTCCTGCAGTAGCCGCTTCTGGCCGATAGTGGATGGCTGCTATGGCTGCTATGGCTGCTATGGCTGCTATGGCTGCTATGGCTGCTATGGCTTCTGAAGCAAAGATGGGTCCGCCCACACATCCTCGTACCGTTCTGTGACAAGGAACCGCCACCCTGGCGGCAATCCTAAATATGGCATGGCCAGCGGGGCCCATTCCAGCAAGTGCGAAACATGTAGCGGCACGAAGAAATCGGGGGACTCTGAGAATTGCTCTCCCGCCCAGATGTACCAGCCCGACGTTTCACCTTCTGGCTTGAGTCGCAAGCCGTTTAGGGGGCGCAGCCCCTCCCTGACGTTGCGCGAGATGCCAACCTTCAGCATCTGGTCGCAACCGAAATACTCGGTATGGAAACGCTGGCAGACCGCCAACTGTGGATTCACACTATCTGCACTCACCGCTATCCCCCCGCAGTCGGTCCGGACGTTTGTCTGCTGATATCGACCGGCCCTGGTAACTCGTCAACCCTAGCGAGATGGCCATGTTGGCCAATTGGCAGCGCGAGCCATACACCAGGGCCGGTGCAGCGGTTGCGAAGATGCAACGAGATTACTTAATCAGGAACCGTTCATAGTTCTTGCCTGCAATCCATGCCGGTGCTCGGCCTCGGCCAGTCCAAGTCGAGCCTGACTTCGGGTCCTGATATTTGGGCTGGACGACAGAGCCTTTCCGCTTCTTCGTCTTCGCGGCGAGACCAAGGTCTTCTGCCGTCAATCCATACTCGAGCACGATTTGACGCACCTGCGCGATAGCCGTTTCAACTTCTGCCGCACGCGCAGCCTCGAGTTGTTCTTCCAACTTAGCTTTCTGAGCGAGCAGGTCTTTGTATGTCGCCATGGTTTTCCTCTAGGTGGTATGGAATGCAAAGGATACCGCTAGAACAAAGGAGAACAAGCGCAGACTTGCACCGAGCGCGGACATGTTGGCAACCCCAGAAGGCAAGCTGGACGATTCTATCCGGGGTACTACAGGCTCTCGGCTCTTTTGAAACGATGCGATGGCGACTGTCACGCCAACCGTGCTGACTCTCGGGCGCGTTAAGGGCAGGTCTGAACAACATTCAATTGTTATCCGCTTCGAGCTGCCCCAGAGTGTCGGCCGCCGTTCCGCAAGACGGCGACTGTTTTGGCGCTACGGAGATGGGGGTCGATATTGCGAGCTTGCGCAGTTCTGGGCGATAGGACGACGACGGGAGGCACGATAATCACCGCCGGCGCCGGCTCGTTCATTACCATCGATGGCAAGGCCGCAGCATTGTGGGGCGACGTTGCCACATGCCCGGCGTGCAAATCAACCGGGAAAATCACCGGCGAAACCTTCCCTATCCAGACCGTCCACGGCGTACCGGTGGCTCGGCACAACGACCTCGTGCTATGCAAGTGTCCGAAGAAGCCACGGCTGATAGCGCCGGGCGTGAATATGGTTGCGGATGAGATGCACGGTTCAAGCGACGCTGCGGACGGGGGGCAAGCCGCGGGGCTGATGACCCTTGCCACCCACGCGTTTGACCAGCGTGCCCAGTTGCTCGATGCGGAGACCCAGCAGCCTCTGGCCGGCAAGCGCTATCGGATGACGTGGTCAGGCGGAACCGTCGAGGGCATTACGAGCGCGTCCGGGCACACGATGCCCGTTCGCAGCGACCAAGCCGAAACCGCAGAAATTCATATCCTCACGGACGAAGAGAAATGAGCCCCGTCCACTCCGCCCAACTCCCTCTGACGCCAGTCGAGGACCGTAACGCCATCAAGATTCACGTTCCATCAAAGCAGCTCTACTTCTCCATCTACTACTACACCGCCGACAACGCTTTCAAGCGAGCTTCGGAGACCAAAGAGCGCGAGATAAAGAACCGTCCGGATTGGAATCCAGCCCAGGACACCTTTGTGGCAACGGAAGTGCGTACGGAGGCGGACTTCCGTGCTGCCTGGGCGCGCGTGATGAAGCTGGCCAAGGACGAGGGATATGTTGTTGCCGAGGGCCACCTGTTCACGCATGCCAGCAAGCCGAAGGGTGGTCACGGTGGACTCGAGTTCGCCGCCATCCCAGGCACGGGCGACGGCACCCTTACGCGCGAGGAGGTGTCGCAACTAGAGAAGCTGCCCTGGACTAAAACCGGTTCGTTGGTGCTGTACGGATGCAATACAGGGAAGGCCGGCGAGGGCCGCGATTGGACACCTGCACAGACTTTTGCAAACGCACAGGGCGTGAAGACTACTGGCACAACCGGCTACGCATACTTCTCCACGTCCCGCGACAAACACGTCAAAATCACCAACGATTCGACCGTGGTCTACCTGCACCCCTACAAATGGGGCAAGAATGGGTACTTCGGGAGCGGAGAGGCGATGCCAGACCAAACCTTTGCACCAGCGAAATGAGAAACAAGCTCTTGGCCCTGATTGCCGCTGCGCCGGCGCTCCTGTCCATCATGTACGTGCTGTATCGCGCCGCATTCGTGCGGGTGAACCACGTTGGACTGACGCCGCATTTCCTGGACATCTTCTCCGTCGTGTCCGTGCTCTTAGCACTCATATTCAGGCTTGAGCGTAGATGGCTTTGGACGGTCGTCTTGGTAGCCGCCACGAACGTACTGCTCGTGGTGTGGGCGATTGAGACCAACGTTCTGGTCGAATACGAAGAGTGGATTCGCCGCGGAATGCCTGACCGGTGACAGCGAGGTTTGCTACCGGTCAATGGCTCCGCATAACTGCACGCGGCGACGGTGGTCGCAGCTCAGCCATTGCAAAAGCCTGGTGACTCAGCGCTTGGGGCGGTCTGCAAACCAGCCGCTCTCCGCGGACCCGGAGGCTGCGAAGACTGGACGCGCTCGGCAAGGCTTCACCGCAGCCCAGCTACCAACCGCAAGCTGCAACAACTGCTCTCTTACATCGACCGAGGCAATGCCCCGCGCAGAGAATTCGGCTCGAGGGTGAAGCCAATCGATATTGAGGTCGTTCTCGCAGACATACGGCGCAATCACGCGACTGTAAAAGGTTAGATGGTCAAAGAACATGAGGGACATAGCTGTCGGCAACAGTTGATTTCCCGTATCGACCGGCACAGCCGACGTAACAAGTACCGCGCGCACATAGGCACCAAGATGCCCGTGGCGCCCCTTTGGACTGAGATACCCAGCGATGCGCACTCGAAGTTGCTTGTCCCTCAGTCTGCCCCTGTCCAGCCCTACGTCGCTCCATGCCCCGTCACCGAGAGGGCCAATCCACCATTCTTCTCCATCTGCATCGGCTGGTCGGAACGCGCTGACTTCGAAGCCGTGCGACCAGACACCTTCCCGCTCGATAGGGACGTACCCGTATGCCGCAAACATCTTGTCGCGTTCGGATGGGTAATCACGCCAATAGGTTTGACCTTGGGCGTACGCGTTCTTCATAAGGTCCGATTTTGTGAGAATCCAACCAGACGGATGGGTGAACCCCTGAAAGAACCAGACCGCATACGCCTCGCGAGGTGATTGGACCGAGGACAATCGTTCAGCTTCTGTCTGCGATTTCACGAATGCATCTGCGTACTGGAGGACAACATCGGGGACTTCCCCTGCAGTCGCTTTTCCGGCGAGCGCGCCTACTATCAGAATCGTGCAGATAAGCCGAAACGTCACGTTTCATCCTTCCCAGTCTTAGGTGACCACCATGAGTGAGTCTGCTTTTGGCCGTCAGCCGCCAACCGCTAGAGTCCTGAAACGTATCGCCAAGTCTTGAAAGACAGCCACTCTACCGAGAGTAGAACCAGTCGAGAAACTCCGGCGCAACGTCGGGCGTGAGCTCCAGAGCAGCTTCAGCCACCGCACCGTAACCTTTCGCCGCTGAGATTGCCGCCAATGCACACGCCAGGAATCCGCCATCCCAGTCCCTGTCAGCCGCCAATGCAACGAGACGAGGCAGTGCCGCCAACGCAGCGAAATAGTCAACGCGAAGGTCCTCTGGCACCTGTACGCCTTTCTGCTGGCGCCAAGCCTCCACCACTGCAGGAAATTGGAAGTAGGAGAAATCAGCCTTCAACGGCGCATTGGACAACGTGCGAACAACGTGGGGGACCGCCGCGAAGGATGCGGGATAAACATCGCCCTGATGTGCCAGAGAGCTCCACAGCGAATACCAAGGCTCCGCATTGTCGAGAGAGGATGGAAACGCCTCCAACTGCTCAAGGAGTGCAGGAGTGTCATGCGCTTTCCCATATGCGTGGTCAAGCCCCATCCAGCGAGGACTATCGAGCGGCAGGCAATTCACGGCAAGCGAGGCGGTCATCCGTTGCCGTCCCAAGTGGATTTGCATAGTGCGAGCTTGGTCAACGTGGGACCTCACTTTGGCCGGGAGCGGTCAGCGGAAGTTGGCGAAGTTGAACTCTGAGCGCGGTAGCAATCTTCTTGCTGTGTCTCCAGTCGACGAATGGTTTCCAGACAACCAGCAGAACACAGAAGCCGCCGAGTCCAATGCCGAATACGGGCTGAGTGCTTTGCAAGGCGTCCAGTATCACCCATGTTGCGGTGACGACGCTGGCTAGTACAGCGAGAATGAATGACGTAAGTGTCACCGTCGGCGAGGTGCCTAGCTTCCATATTTCGCGCCCATCGTGTTCAAAGCGCCATGCCACAAGCGTCTCCCAATGACCGGGAACACGCAGCACCACTGCGATTCGCATGCCAGCGTGAATGTCCAGACGCCCACGCAATTCCTGCCCTCGCCGCACCAGATTGCCGCTTCGGAAGTTGAAGATGGTGAACATGCCCTGCCGAGCTCGATGGACATAGTGGAGTTCAGATACGTCGTCAAGCAGCAGCTTTAGGCACTCAAATGTTGGCTGCATTTGCCTTTTTCCCATGGCAATGAGGACATGGTGGCACCGAATGAACGCACGCTGGCTTCGTCATACGTTGAATGGTGTCCAGAACAGCATCATGAAGGAAGACTGTTGAAGCACATCGGGTCGTCGCGTGTCGGGTTCACGCAAGCTTGATGACCAAGAACGAGCAGACGATGAAGCAACCAATCAGGACCCAGGGCAAGGCCATCATGGTCTTGTTCTCGTCTGCGAATCGGGAGTACCGTGCGGCAAGAGCCGCGAAAGCTACGCCAAGAATGACCAGCGCAAAACCAGCGAACCTCGCTATGCCACCGTGTAGCGGCGTCTCTCCGAAAAAGAATCGTCCGAAGTCCGGACCTTGCAAGGGGTCCAAGTGCCCGGAAATCATGGCACCGATTCCCCACCATAGCGGTATCAGGCAGAACGGCGAGACGACAAGCACCAGAAGTGTCGTATGCAGCCACGTAGGAAGCGAGTCGTCTGACGGGAAGATTGAAGGCCGCATTTCATCCTCTTAGGTCATGGATTCGAATTCCACACCATTCTTCACCGCCCACGCGCTGAAGTGGCTTCTACCGTGGTTTGCGTGTACCCAAGAGTTGCATTTCACTCAACAGTGCAGCGCCAGTTCTTGACGTTTGCACTTCCCTGTAGCCCACGGCCTTGATGCCGGATTGTTCCTCCGCCTGCAGCACGATGACAGGGGTCTTCTTGCCTGAGACGCCATCAACGTGAAACGCATACTGCGGAATTTGGATATTCAGAGGCATTCCCATCGACTTCTCGGGACCGCCAATCAAAAAGGCGGAACAACCTCGGTTCAGGTCGCTTACCGTCGCAGGCCGCTGGCTGACGAAGCAGGTTTTAGGCAGTTCTGGCCATTCAATAGTCTCGGCCAGAGAGGTAGCGCTACTTAGGCTGCAAATGAGCGCCATCAGGTAGTGCTGCAACTTACGCGTGAGAGCGAGTTCTCGCATGTGTGAGTGGATGACCTATTAGGCCTAAGCGCGCCCTGTGAGGTTCGGGAGTTTGCCCTCACGCGCGCCCTTAAGAAGCCTATACGCGTCATCTGAGCACTTGTCGTGCGGGACGTGTATGAGCACTAGGCGAGCAAACTCGGGCAAGCCCCTCGACATAGTCGAAATGCGCGCGACATATCCGGAGTCGAGCTCAAGTTTGAACCAACCCATATCCCGCGAGTAGCGCACCGTCCTTACCTCAGACCAGGCAAAGGTGCGGCGCGCCCCGAACATTTCTCCGTAGTCCATGCCGGACCGGGAAACACGGTGACGGCACAAGTAGAAGCACAAGATGAAAGGCGCAGAAGCGATGATAAATGCACAAAACATCAGTGTCGTTCCGAGGGTGCTTGTGCTGTTCTTTCCAACTGTGATGGAAAAGACCGCGAGGGCAAACCAGAACACGGCAGACACAATCCCGATAATAGGAATTGAAGTTGGTAGAACGAGAGTGCCAGCTTGAGATGGCGCGCGGGAGCGGCTGCGAGATACCCAGCCCATTACCAAAGCCAAGCCCACGACCCAAACGGCCCATTTGATGACGGAAACCAAAACGTGAGTTGACACTCGAGCTCCTCCTGAAGCCTTAATGCGGTGCGCCTCAACATCTGTTCGGGCTTCGGAAGCGGGAGCAATGATTTCAGCCGCGAAGTCCCGTTTGTCGAATGACCGCAACTGGCCGAAAGCGGACGGCCAGCACTCCATTGACCAGCGACTGCTACCGACCAGGAACAGACATACGGTCGACGTGGACTTGCTTACTTCTTGGCTGCTTCTTGAATATCTTGGCAGAAGCTCTTTAGATTCCGAGGGCATTGTTTGCCAGCATTTCGGGCTATCCGCAGCAACCTCTCTGCGGGCACTGTGGCGTCAACATGCCGGATAATGAACTTACGGAAAGCTGGGTCTGACGCAATCATGGGTTCCATCTGCCGTATGGTTCCCCAGTGATTGGCAAGCAAAAGAGTATTTGATTCGCTGAAGCCTTCCGCGATGGCTCCATCGTCACAATGTGCGAACTGTCGAAATTGTCGATACAACTGCTCCCACGATGTAGCCCTATCGGATACTGCCTCCGCCTTTTGAGCTTCGTCCGCAGTGCAAACCCGGGTACCAGCCGCGAAAGCTGTCATCGGACCCAATGCAAGGACTAGGAGGATTGTTGCGAGTTGCCTCATAGGACAAATTTCCATGTTACGCACAGTGGCGGTCAATGCGCGTACCTGAACATCTAGGTTGCGGCACGACTTGAATCGCGGCAGGATTGCCACATTAATCCTCTGCCCTTATCTGCCCATCGGCTCTGGATTGAGAGTCCGCCAGCGTGTGCGGACCACAACCAGCTTCACAGGAGGCTAAGGGTTGCCTGAATGACACATCCGAGGTAGGCCTCAACTCCCAGCAAAGCCGGTCGCCCCCCCTCAAGAAGAATGGCCGCCGAATAGCCATAGGAACCATCCTCGTCGTCCCAGGTGTGCCATCTCTTGGCTTGCTGCGACTGGTCCGGTGCAGAGTCCGTGATGTCTGGCGACTCAACGTGCCACCGGCTTGAAGCATTGCGCTTGAAGTACCGCACGCTAACGCACTTCCTGGGGGATGGTGACAGACTCATACGCGACACACCTATTTCCCTATCGCGCGAGAGAAAAAGCGTATGCGCAGCCTCTGAATGCAAGACGCACTCATAGCTTGGGAAACGACCTGGAAAGTCCCAAGCTTTCGGAATGTCGAACTTCTCGCACTCAGAAAATACCTGCTTCATAACAGCAGGCGAGTCGAAAGGAGCAACACCGACCATCTTGGCGAACGCGGCATCAAACTCACGGTCATCACCTGACGGCATTGCCCACTTGGCGAATAGCGCCAAGCCAAGCACCCCTACAAACAGCCACGCAGCAGTTCGTCTCCAAGGTAGCAGTCTGTTCATTTCCGTTGATAGGAGGCGGCGCGCACAAGTTGAGCGCGGGCGCGTGCTGTAAGCCAAGGGAACGCGCATGGCGTGCGCCCGGATGTTGAGTCGACTGAAAGCATAGCGCAATGCCCACAGTCCTCCCTCATTGGCTGACCACTGCGGCAATGTTGGACGACCGTTTCTGGCCGATAGCAGACGGCCGGGACGCCATCGCTCAACGTTGACTATCTTCCGCCACAAAACTGCCAGAGCACCGACACCAGTGCTTGCTCCTCGAATCTGAAGTCGACGGACTCCTCGCACAACTCCATCGGCCCTCGGTAGCGAACAATCGACGCACCCTCTACGTCTGGGGGGCCGAGGTTCGCAATCAGAGCTGCACGGTTCATCTCTGATAACGATTTGGAAACCATGCGAATTGCAGCAGGCGTTGCGGCCTCCACCATATTGGGCAAGATTGCCCCGTCCCCAGGAAGAACGGTGACCGCAACAGTCAAACCATCTTTCGAATAGACACGGCGTTCTGCCAAGCGACCTGAGGGCTCGTTCTTCACAGACTCAATGCGTGATGCCTGCAAGGCGACCCCGATAGCTGCAGCGATGCCCTCCCCAATGCCGAACACGGTGCCGCGCAACCCTGCTTTGACACCGCTGAGATGGTTGAATCCGTGACTGTCATCGGGTGAGCGCTGAGATGCGAGCTTCTCGTGGTCGCTTGCATCAGCAGTATTGGCTTGCTCACGATGGTTGTCGCGCAAGTCGAACACAATGCCGTTCTGCTGCTCGAACCGGTCGCAGGATAGCCATCTGTCAAAATCAAGATGACTGCTTTTTATGTATCCCTCATACAAGGTGGGATTGTCTAGCGACCATTGGCAGTACAGTCTCCTGACATCAGCTGCTGGCCAATTACCCTCCTCGGGCAACGCACTCCAGGTCAGCAGAAACTGCATAGACGCATTACCTAGTGCCTGAATGCTGCTGTATTGCGCGCCTTGTTCGCCAGTAAGAGGGCGGCTTCCTCGCGCTTCAATAGCGGGGCCAATCGACGTGCAAAGCAAGGTCTTCTGCTGTGCCCCGTCCCGACGCAGGACTACTTTTGCCCAGGGAGCCGATTGATACACCGTGGGCCCGTGCCTCATAGGTGTGTAGTAACTGCCAAAGACGTAGTACGCGAACCCCATGTCACTCTGTGGTGGCCAAGTGGTGGGGAAAGGCAGGGAAAGCGCCTCCCCCCAATCAGGGTGGGATTTTTCCCCCATGAAGTCGGACTCTACCCCTGTAGCCTTGTCGAGCGACTGCCACTCCGATTCCACCACTTTGGCAGCGGTATCTGAGGACAACTTACCAAGGTCCACTCCCCCGGCATTGACGGGCAGTGCGAAACTGAGCACCAAGGAGAACAACAGAAGAAGATGCAGGCGCATGTGTGTCTTATGTACCGAGCTGGGCTCCGCGAGTGTGTAGGCCAAGCGCGTCGCAAAGTGTGGTCGTTGTCTCCGTATGGACGCTATTCAATCCCCGGCTCACTGACCGGTCCCTACTCGTGGTGCATGACGAGGGTCATTGACACTTGCTGAGCAATTCTTCACTCAGGACATTGTCAACCGAGACAACTTGCAACTGCCCGGTGAACGCGCGCAGCCTGCCAAAGAATTTGGTGACGTCACGAGTGGGCCTCTCGTACGTAGGTACTCGGACCGGTAGCGCGTAGCCCTTCTCAACAAAGGGCCCGAACAGGTCCGCTAGATTGTCCGGCGCGACAACGCAAGTGTCCTTTGTTCGTGGACGAAACAGGGGCTTGGGAGCCAGTTCATCTCTGACCACAATCACTGCTTCCGTCTGCGGCATGAGCGTTGGAATACCATCCCCCCACACTACTGCCGAGCGCAAGTGGCCATCAATGGTCGCAAACATGATTGTGGGTACGAACAGGACTTCACCGAACTCCTCTTGCAGCGACGACTTCGCTCGATTCCATCGCCAGGCCGCCTCAATCTTCGCTTCAGGATAGGCCAGAAACGGGCCCTTATGCTGTGATGTGATTGCCTTGTAGCCGAACGCATTTCCAGCATTCCACCCGGCGAAGAACCCTTCCTGGGTGTACGGGCCTTTGCCCATGCCGTGCATTTGCGGGTCTTCAACGCCGAGCTGAAAGTGCTCCACAAACGCGCGGACCTCAGGCTCGGCCTCTAGGCCGAAGATGTGCGGGCGGAAGTAGTTGACGTTCAGTGACGCACCCACCAGCTGATTCGGGTCGTCATCGCTCGCTCGAAATTCGAATAGGAAGTACACCCCCGTGTCCCGGCTCTGGTAGACCGCTGACCCACTGAGTTGGTAGTGCGGACGGCGGCCGAAATATTCCTCCACAGCACTTCGCTGTGTGGGCTGCGGGAACGTGAAAAACAGGTCGTAGCTCATCGTCCATCCAAGTTTGCCATGGGGTTCTTCGCATCGGCCTACATGCCAGCCAGCCGCTCAATTTTTTGACTGGCTGCTGTTGGCCCGTAGCGGGCTAGGTGAGCGCGCCGCGCGCCGCGTAGTTGGGTGAGTTCCGATTGTCAGGGTCGAGTACCGTGACAACGAAATCCTCTGACCTGTTGAGGCTATCGATAGACGCGCGTACCTTTTGTGACCAGAGCGCTTCGCCGACAAGTTCAAAGAATGAGATGGTCCGACCGGCATTGGCCTCCCATTGACGCCGCATCTCCCTACAGCACTCGACCGCCTCTGGCCATTCACCTTCGGCAAGCCTTGAAACGGCATAGTTCGGCCACGACGCTATGTCACGCTCCTCGCAGATGTCAGTAGCAAGCAGCACCGACAACTCCAAGGTTCCATGCCACGGGAACACGCCCACATCGAGCCTCCGCACTGCTTGTCCCCTGAAACAGGTGGCAAGTTCAAAAAGCTTGTCGCTAAGTGCTGCTTCAAATTGAGGTTTCAGACTGCTGGTAGTCATAGGCAAATTACGGCAGTAGTCGAAATGATTGTCAGACATCCTTCCGTGACTGAATGACAAGCAACTTCAACGCTCTTGGTCTAGGATTCCCTCACGAACCAGATATAGCATTTCTTCCTTTGTCTGCGCATACCTCTTATCCGCCTCAAGAGGCAAGGAGTAGACGCCTTCCGCAACACCAAAGAGCTCAAGCCGCCTCAAGCGAGCACGCCAAAAGTTAGTAGGCGGGAGATTCAACGCCTTCCATGCACCGCCCTGGAATCGCTCCAGCTTCAATGCCACATGGCGCTCTGTATTCCAGCGCAGTTTGTCGAGAGGAAGTCCGACTACCTCGACCTCTTTCGATTCGAGTTCCGAGAAATCCAGCATCCAGGAACTTGCGCTTTGACGAGTTGCGGCCCACGCCTCGCAATCCTGGCGGTCCGATGACGTAGCGAACTCTGATGGCTTTACCCAAAGTCCAACCGCCCCCCGTCCGCCTCTCACAACTACGCGGTCGAGTACGGCCTGAGTGCTGACGGTCAGCATATCCGCGGAGCGAACGTCGTCGAATAGCACGTTTTCGAGTACTGCCCCAGGAGCGACTCGCAATTCTCCGCGTATGGCACAGCGCGAGAAGACGCTGTCTTTCAACAGTACAGTTGAGGCGGGAGGCCGACCTGGCCCAATCAACAGGTGGTCGAGGCTCTCGTCAACCAAAGTAATATTCGCAAGCTCTCTAGGCCCACCTAGATTCAGGCCGCCCAGGTCATAGAGAGATTCAATAGTTTTCACTCAGCCCCCAATGCGCATGCAACCTGACCATTAACGGCTGAAGTATTCCTGCGCAGACATCCACCAAAGCCTCTTACATTGGACCATGCTCGGCGCGTACCTGAATGTCTGTTTGTGGCCGAGAGCGGACGGCGGCTAGGGTTACACAGACCGGCAAATCCCGCCGCGCCATCTACAGAGCGGCCAGCTTACCTATCTCAAAGGCCCCCACCATGTTGTCTGGCACTTCTCCGACCCAGCCGCACGGGAAGCGGCCAGCCAAGTACAACTGCTCTACCAGCTCGTGGTACCTTGAGATAGGTACCAAGTCTTCGTATTCACGGGACATGCATAGCCCAAGCAAGTCCCAGGTTATTGAGTCAAATAGCGCTCGGTCTGTGCCACTCGGAACCCTGGCTCGCACTGCCGGCGTCGCGAACTTGGTTTGAATGAGCCTGACCACAAGTGGCTTGAGTGTCCGAACCTTGGAGTTCCACGCTTGATAGGCCTCGCGATGACGAGCATGCAGTTGCACGGTTAGCTCGTTGTGCGCCTCCAAGCCTGCATCCTCCGATACCTGCGAAGAGCACAGTTCTACGGCCTCTGGCCATCCCGAGAGAGGCCATACGCCCGGGCCGACATCCATCGGCATGCCAGCGTTGGCGAACCAGTCCACAGCTTCCAGCCGTGCCAGTAGCGCTCTCGTGGAAGAGTTCAGTTCTTCAGGATTCGCGGAAGGCGTCCACAGCTTCTTCAATGATTCGAGGTAATCCATCTGCAAATCCATTGTGCAAGTTGACGCTGACCGAACGGCCGCTCTTGGCTGCGGCAGCGGCCGACCGGGAACGTCTGTGCATGTCCGCAGGCGGACAGCTAGCCCTTCCATTCCTCATGCTCAGGTAGCATGCATTTCTGGGCCCATTCTTGAATGCTCGAATAGAGCGTGCTCTCCGGCCATGGAGGGACTTCCTCTACTTTCGACCATGTCAAATGAACAACGGCGACGCGGCTGCTGCCATCTGTGATTTCGAACAGCGCGTCATCGCCTTCACCACGCGCGACTAGTCGAATCGGCAAGCCAAACATTGCATGTCCGCGAGCTACTTCCGATTGGAGCTCCCGCACAAACGAGTCACAAAGAGCGTCACCCAGGTCCTGCGTAGACGACCATGGCTCTAGCCATTCCATTGCATTACTCCTCGATATATGCAGGGAAATTGATGGCTGCTTTTGGCCGAACGCGGTCTGCGGCTTCTCACATTAATTCCTACCATGCCGCGCGGAAGAGTTAGTCCGCCCTCAGGGCTTTCCTGAGTTCTTCAGTCGCGGGTTGCTGGCGAAAGAAGTTGAGGTTTCCTTGCGACGACGCAATGATTCCACCAACGATTGCCCCGCCCATCGCGCCTCCCGCGGCAACGGCGCCGACAGGAGCGGCGGCTACAACAGGTGGGTTCAATGCCTGCTGCACCCCACCAGCCACCGCTTCGTCTGTGAGCGGCGACGCTTGATGCCCTGTGCCTCGTTGCCTAATTTGGCTGCCGATATGCCCATACAGCTTCACCGCTTCCGCCTTATTTGTTGGCACAAACAAGCCGCAATCGTTCTCAAACACCTTTCCGAGCGCCGCGCGCTGGTCATCTGCTGATACCGCGATAGCCTCGGAAGCGAAACATCCAGGAGGTCCCCAAAAGTACGTCCCGCTTGGACTTTCATACTCAGCAACATACTTTCCGGGACTGATGGAACCGTTGTAAGTAACGGGTCGAAGCGGCGCTTCCTTGTAAGTCCATACAACAGCTTTTGTCAGTGTTAGCTCAGCTGGCCGCGAGGGACGCCGCAACGTAGATGGGTCAACACCCGAACATGCTGGTAGGGCGACCACTACCGCAGTGACTATCAGCCCGCACCTAATCCGCAAGGTCGTATCGAGATTCATTTTATTGTTACTGGTGAAGTGACAAACCACGTTGCTTGTTTCTCTCGGCAACCTAACATCGAATGGCCGCTCTTGGCCGGAAGCGGGCGACGGCATGCCGGCGCAAAAGGCATCTTTCTGACACGGCGAGCGCTCGACAGTGAAACGGTCACTCGTATGGCGCTGAGTAGTCGACTTCGACCTCACCAAAGTAGTGACGGACCATCCTGGGACGGCGCTCGGGAGTTCCCTCATCAGGGTCAATTTGGTCTGGGTAGGCGAGGTCAATCTGGAATTTTCCACCCTGCACCAGATAGCTCAAACAGAACCACGCCTCGTTACCTGGGACCTCTTGCCAGCGCTCCCAAATCTCATACAGGGCGCTCAGTAACTCATCGTTGCAATGCCGGAATGTCACCACTCGGGCATCACCGCGCTCGTAGAACAACGCCGACTCAATCACGCCGGTTTGGACTTCCGCATACACCAGCAACCTACCGTTGAGGTCGGTGGCACTTCGGAGCGCGAGCTTTCCAATGGTTTGATACAGCTCTTCAATTTGCATGGTCTTTCTGGGTCTGGTCGACGGACATGGTCCAACTGTCTAACGGCCGCTTCTGGCCGAAAGCAGACAACCGCGCCAACGCTCTATTCTGGCTGGGGTCGAAACGATGCCTGGACGATATACACCGGAACGTTCTTCGCTTCACGTATGGCCCTTAAGACAGCCTCGTCCCATTCAACTTGTCCGCTCGATTGGGGCCTCCTCTTGAGGAGGCGCTTGCTTCATCGTTCTAGCGAATGTGATTGACCTTACTGAACCATCCACGGCTGGGTTTTACGAACAGTAGAGCAAGCGCACAGAATTGCAATCCGAACTGCACAACTGTCAGCGCGCCCACCAGGGAGCTCCTAGAAAATTCCCGGGCTAGTGTTGCTGGCGTCAGGAGTGCCCCCACAGCAAAAAGGACCAGCAGTGTGAGGCGAGCCCAATTTGCGCCGGATGAAGTCTTCAAAATAAGCCATGCCATGATGACCACGGTCAGAACAGCAGTCGCTATGAACGTCTTCACGGTGGCCGCGGCGAACAAATGGCTAAAGTCGAGTAGCGCTTTCGCCAAACCAAAGCCGATGGATGCCCATAGCATGTTCACAGCTGCCCGAACCGTTTGCGGTCTTTCCGAGGTCTCTCTTGCGTCCATTGAATCGCCCCGGTAATCGAGGAGGCTGTTTGGTTAAAGTACAGCGTTGATCGGCACAGGGTCCGAGTGGGTACGGTGGTAGAGTTCTTCAGCCTGCGCAGGAGGAATATAGCCGATGGA
>Ga0075448_10000314_pt1 | contig 17775 bp, 13 predicted proteins | sample CoawatmetaG10DNA_2_FD_72353 | JGI IMG/M metagenome (GOLD analysis project Ga0075448, IMG submission 72353) | Marine microbial communities from the West Antarctic Peninsula - Coastal water metaG108-DNA | ecosystem: Environmental > Aquatic > Marine > Coastal | place: Atlantic Ocean: West... | reverse complement strand
TCCCGGCGTTTTTCATGGCGCGACTGCCTTATTGCTTGGCGGGCGCAGCGGCCTTCGGTGCCGAAGCGGCGTCGGTCTTGGCTTCCGACTTGGCTGCAGCCTTGTGGGCCTTCTTGTGAGCGTGCTTCTTCTCGTGCTTGGCTTCAGCCTTCGGTGCCGAAGCGGCATCGGTGGTCGTCGCTGCAGCGGTCGCGGCCGGTGCAGGTGCGGCGGCCGGTGCGGAGGCGGTGCCAGCCGCGAACACGGGGGCTGCGAAGGCACCAGCAACGATCAGAGCGGCCAGGGATTGAGCGACTTTCATGTGAGACTCCTTAATCAGATTCAAGCGGGATGTTGGGACTCCAGATACATGGATCTCGTCCCATTTGCGATCCATGCCTCCAAAAACGCCTGACATTGCGCACGCGCTGACCGCCGTTTGTAAGCGTTCTGCCCACGGTGTAAGCGCGCGTAACAAGGTGGGTTTTGCCGCCTCTGCTGTTGCTTGCGATGGGTTGCGACACATCAAGGCTCCGGCGTGCTCATTGGCGTACCGTCAGGCTTCGGGTGGACAACCGCTGGCGCCTACTCCACACTGCATGGTGATGTGCGGGTCATTCCGGGTCATTCCGATATCGGGCCGCGCATTGACAGCAGGTGCGGGAGCGGATTGGGTCACGCTCCATCCAGTACCGGAACGCGCCATAAACCATTCTCTTCGATAAGGACAACACGATGAACAAGCTCCTGGCTGCCCTTGTGGCTGCAGTCTTCAGCGCCGGCGCATTTGCGCAGGCTTCCGCTCCGGTTGCCCCGGCCCCCGCTGCGCCTGCCGCCGCGCCGGCGCCTGCGGCATCGGCACCGGCCGCAGGCGAGAAGAAGGCTCACCATCACAAGAAGAAAAAGAAACGCGACCACCGTCCGAAGCTGCAGGACAAGAGCGCATACGGCGTGGGCGGCTGATCAGCGGCAGCCTGCCGTTTTTTCTGCACACCAGGCGCCGGCCTCCGAAAAGGGGCCGGCGCTTTGTTTTGGGCGGCCCGGAATAATTCGCGTACAGTCGCTTGACTTAGAGTGCGCTCTAACTTCTAAGCTCCGTTCATGACCCCATTCCTGACCATCGCCCAGGTTGCAGAAGCCACCGGCCTGTCGACGCATACGCTGCGCTATTACGAGCGCATCGGCCTGCTCGACAGCGTGCAGCGGCGCGATAACGGCCATCGTGTCTTCCGTGCCGAAGACATGACGTGGCTGGAGTTCCTGCTGCGCCTGCGCGATACCGGCATGCCGATCGCGCAGATGCAGGCGTACGCCGCGCTGCGGCGGCAGGGCGACAGTCTGGACAGTGTGTCGGCGCGCCAACGCCTGCTGGAGTTGCATGCGGCGGCGCTGGAAGCGGAGCTGCGCGCGCGGGCCGAGACGCTGGCCGTGCTGCGCGTCAAACTCGTTGTCTACGACGGCATCCGGGCACGGATTGAAGCCGCGGAAGGCACGGGAGGCGCGGAAGGCGCCAAGGGCTCTGCTTCCTCATCTTCCAAATCGAAGCGCAAGCCAAAACGCCAACCGAACGAGGACGCGCATGACCCCGACCACCCACACCGCACAAGCCGCAAACCACGCCAACCTGCAGGACGATCGCTACGCGCGGGGCTGGCAAAAACTCAAGGAAGTCGATGATGTGGCCGGCGAGCGTGTGGTCGAGGCCTTGGCCGACATTTCGCCCGACCTCGGCCGCTACGTCGTCGAGTTCGGCTTTGGCGACGTCTATAGCCGCCCGGGGCTGACGCTGCGTGAGCGCGAGATCGCCACCATTGCCGCGCTCACGGCGCTGGGCAACGCGGCACCGCAGTTGAAGGTGCACATTGCGGCAGGGCTCAACGTGGGGCTGACACGCCAGGAGATCACCGAGACGATCCTGCAGATGGCGCTATACGCGGGTTTTCCGGCGGCACTCAACGGCATGTTTGCCGCCAAGGAAGTATTTGCCGCTCACGAAGCCGAAGACGTGACCGCTGCCGGCGGGTCGATGCGCCGCGACACCAGCAACTGATCGATCCGGTGGTTGTCGATGTCGAGCACTTCAATATGCAGTGGCCCGATATCGACGGTCTCGCTTTTCTTGGGGATGCGCTTGAGCGCGTAGATGACCAGCCCGGCAAGCGTTTCGACGTGGTGTTCGCCGGGCAGGTCGTCGAGGTCGAAGGCGCGTTTCACGTCGCCCAGCGGCGTGACACCGTCGATCAGGCAGGAGCCGTCATCGCGGCGCACGATCTGCTCGTCTTCGCCCAGGTACAGGATGTCGCCCATTACCGCGCCGACAATGTCATCGAGCGTCACCACACCCACCACCAGTCCGTATTCGTTGACCACCGCGCCAAAGCGCTCGTGCATCTCGCGAAAGCGCGTGAGTGCCTGTGACAGGTTGAGCGTGTCCGGCAGTACGAGCAGGTTCTTGTCGTAATGCTTGCTGATGTTGCGGATCACGGCGGAGGACTCTTCCGACAGGATCTGCTGCAGGATGTCCTTGGACGCAATGAAGCCGAGCACCGAGTCGATGTCTTCGCGGCAGACGAGGTATTCCGCGTGCGGCTGCGCGATGATCTTCATCTTGATTGACTCCACCGGCTCGTCCACCGTGAAGTAGATCACCTCGTCGCGCACGGTCATCACAGAGGTGATGGTGCGCGATTCCAGCTCGAACACGTTTTCGATCATCGCCAGCTCGTGCTTGCGCAGCACGCCGGCTTGCGCGCCCGCGCCCACCATGGCGGCGATGTCTTCCGTGGTGATCTGGTCGACGCGGTGCGTCGGTACGCCAAACAGCTTGAGGAACATGTCGGCCGCGCCGTTGAACAGCCATACCACCGGCCGCAACACGCGCAAGCACGACTGCATGGGGCCGATGATCGACATCGCGCAGCGCTCGGGGTAAAGCACGGCCAGGCGCTTGGGCAGCAGATCGGCAAATAGAATGAACAGCCCCGTCACGATGACGAAGCCGGCGATGCTGCCGATACGTTCGGCGCGGGCAGCCGGCAGCCAGTCACTCAGCCCCGCGGCCAGCGGCCCCGAGATCTGGCTGTCGCCGATGACACCGGCCAGGATGGCCACCGCGTTTACCCCGATCTGCACCACTGTGAAGAAGTTGCCAGGCATGTCCTTGAGCTGCAGCACGCGCAGGGCGCGGGTGTCGCCGTCGTCGGCCAAGGTTTGCAGACGCGTGCGCCGCGATGCCGTGAGGGCGATTTCGGAAGCGGAAAAAAAGGCGCTGATCAGGATCAGCAGGGCAAGGAGGAGGGCGGACATGATGGCGGGGGCCGTCCGGGCAAGTCGCGTCGTTGCGCAGCGACAACTGCTCGGGCGCGTGAAATGTGGCTTCGGCTGATCATGGTGCAGCCCCAATCGCTTTGTCAAACCACGGCGTGCGCGGGTGATCTCAAACAATTGTTTATGTCCGAGGGGGGTACCCGGTCATCAAAAATGTGGTTTGCCGTGTACCCATGGCATCGGCGATACTTCACCTTCGGACACATTGTCTCGGGATGCCTTGCGGGGCCTGCGTTTGCGGGCGGCAACCGTGAAGAAAAATAGCAGTTCCGAACGGCGGCATCACAGGCGCCGATCTTCAGTGCCGGCGCAGATCGGCCCAATTGATGCACATAGTTGCATAGCGGAGTGCCAGTTCATGTGGGTTCTCAGCCGTTTACAGCGGCGCACCGGGGGGAAACGGGGGAATACGGCAGGGACGATCGCACGGTGGGCTGGGCTTCTTTTGGCCGCCACCGTTTCGATGCCTTGTGTGACGCTTGCTCAACAAGCGCCTGCCACCACCGGCTCCGGGGCGTCAGGGGTAACAGCTTCAGTTTCGGTCAACGCGCCGAACATCGCGTGGTTCTACGGCGACAAACCGCCCGTGGCGCAGTTGCGCGCGTTCGATGCGGTCGTTGTGGAGCCTGACCACGGGTTTGATCCATCGCAGTTCAAGACGCCAAAGACGCAGTGGTACGCCTACGTGAGCGTGGGCGAAGTCACGCCGCAGCGTAGTTGGTACAAGGATCTGCCCAAGACCTGGCTGCTCGGCCGCAACGAGGCGTGGGCGTCGCGCGTGGTGGACCAGACGCAGCCCGAGTGGCCGGCGTTTTATGTCGATCACGTCATCAAGCCGCTGTGGGACAAGGGCTACCGTGGCTTTTTCCTCGATACGCTCGACTCGTATCAGTTGGTGGCCAAGGACGACGCCTCACGTGCGGCGCAGGAAGCCGGCATGGTGGGCGTGATTCGCGCCATCAAGGCACGCTATCCGGAGGCCAGGCTGATCTTCAATCGCGGCTTTGAAATCCTGCCGCAGGTGCACGACCTCGCCTATGCGGTGGCGTTTGAATCGCTATACCGTGGCTGGGACCAGGGCAGCAAGCAGTACAAGCAAGTGAACGACGCGGACCGCGAATGGCTGATGGGCCATGTACGGAAGATTCGCGACGAGTACCACCTGCCTGTCATCGCTATCGACTACTGTCCGCCGGCCGACCGGGCCTGTGCGCGCGATACCGCCAAGCGCATCAAGGCGCAGGGCGTGGTGCCGTATGTCACCGATCCGGACTTGTCGACCATTGGTGTAGGGCGCATCGAGGTGTTGCCGCGCAAGGTGTTGATCCTCCAGGATCGTGACCCGCGCACGACCATTGACACCAGCGAGGGCGTGCGCTTCGTGGCCACGCCGCTCAATTTCCTTGGCTACGACGTCGAGTACGCCGACATCAACAAGACGCTGCCCGCTTCTGTACCGCCCGACCGCTACGCCGGCGTGGTGGTGTGGGTGAACACCAGTCCGATCAAGCAGGTGGCGGCGCTGTCGTCTTGGGTACGGCAACGCATTCATGACGGCGTACGTATCGCCTTTCTGAACCAGTTTGGTCTGCCGGTTGACGGCAGCATGGCCGACATGTTCAAGCTGCAGCTTGTGCGTGGCCGTGCCAACGGGCCGCTTTCGGTGGTGTCGCAAGACAGGATGATGGGTTTTGAGATGGCGCCGCAACCGGAGCGCCGTGAAGCCCAGCCGATCAAGGTGAGCGCGAACGGACAGTCGCTGCTGCGGCTGAAGTCGGGCAACTTTGAGTTTGATGCCGCAGCCATTACCGATTGGGGCGGCTATGTACTGAATCCGTACGCGGTGTTCTCGATGGACACCGTTGAGCAGGCGCGCTGGGTGGTCCAGCCGATCGAATTTCTGCGCCGCGCACACTTGCGCTGCCTGACATGCCGATCCCCGATGTGACCTCTGAAAACGGCCGCCGGCTCATGCTCGTGCACGTGGACGGCGACGGCTTTGCCTCGCGCGCCGAGTTTCCAGGCCCCGAGTATTCCGGCGAAGTGCTCCTGCAGGACGTCTGGGAGAAGTACCGCATCCCGACAACGCTCTCGGTGATCGAGGGCGAGGTCGGCGCAAGCGGCCTCTACCCGAAGCTGACGCCGCGCCTGGAAGCAATTGCGCGTCAGATGTTTGCGTTGCCGTACGTCGAACTGGGCACGCATACCTATTCGCACCCGTTTGATTGGAGCCGCACGGTGCCCGGCGCTGCGGGAGACCGCGCGAAGGAAGGGCCCGGTGCGGACAAGGGGGGCGGGGACACTGCATTCGCGCTGTCCATCCCGGGATACAAGTTCAGTCTCGACCGCGAGATCGCGGGCTCCATCAACTACATCAACGAGCGCCTGGCACCGCCCGGCAAGCGCGTCAAGATCCTGCAATGGTCAGGCGACTGCCAGCCGCCGGAGATTGCCGTGCGCATGACGTGGGATGCAGGCGTGCTCAACCTGAACGGCGGCGATACCACCATCACGCGCAGCTCGCCATCATGGACGGAGATTGCGCCGCTCGGCATCGACAAGGGGCCCGGGGCTTACCAGGTATTCGCGCCAAACCAGAACGAGAACGTCTATACCAATGACTGGACTGGGCCGTTCTATGGTTTTGATCGGCTGATTGAAACGCTGCAATTGACCGACACGCCGTATCGTTTCAAGCCGATCAACATCTATTACCACATGTATTCGGGCACCAAGCTTGCTTCGCTCAAGGCCTTGAAGAAGGTCTATGACTACGCGCTAGCGCAGCCCGTGTTCCCGATCTATTCGACCGAGTACGTGGCGAAGGTGCTGGACTTCCGCAGCATGGCCATCGCCCGGGAAGTCGGGGATGACAATACCTGGGTGGTGCGTGGTGATGGCGACCTGCGCGAACTGCGCTGGATGGCCCGCGGTACGCCGCGCATGGCGGATGCGCGGGGGGTGGTCGGGTATGACAAGGCGGCGGGCGGTATCTATATCCATCTCGATGATGGAGCCGCACGCTTTACGCTCGCACCTGAAGCAGAATCGGCGAAGCCCGCATACATTGCGGAAGCCGCAGCCTTCGTGCGCAACTTCGCACGAAACGGAAATGCGTTGAGTTTCGAGGCCGGTGGCTACTACAAGCCGTTTGTTCGTCTGGCCAACGCGGGAGCCTGCCGCGTGAAGGTCAATGGCAACCCGGCGCGCACCGCCCGCGCACAAGACAACACCGTACGCGTTGATCTGACAGGAGCTGCAGCGCAAACCGTGACCTACCAACGTATCGATGTGGTCTGCTGACCTGACTCCGCGTGAACGGCTGCTGCCAGCCTGGCTGATCGGTACCCTGGGTGCACTGATCGGGCTTGCGCTCGCCTTGATGTTCCCCCGCGAGCGCCTTGAGGCGCGCTTGCTGGAGGGCGGCAAGGTCGATGCGCTGTCGGTGGCCTACCTGGAAGCCTGGCTGCGCGTGCGTCCGAACGATGGCGAGTTCCTGAGCGTGCTGGCCGCACAGTACGTTCGCACCGGCCGCTTGCCGGAAGCCGAAGCCATGGTTGCTCGCATGCGTGCGCTGCACGACAAGACGCTCGACCGTGAAGCGCTGCTGCTTGACATCGCGATCCGAGAGCAACGCGCATACGCGCTGCAACCGAACGATCCCCAACGCGCCGCCATGCTGCTTGACCTGCGTGGCCTGCTCAAGCAGGCGCTGGACTATCGCTGGACCGCGGCCGAACTGGAGATGCTCGCCGCCAAGTCGCGTGGCTTGGACCAGGGCGCGATTGCTGTCCAGTTCTATCAACGCCTGGCTAAACAGGACGTGGCGCGTGCCGCGCAATGGCAGGCGCGTACTGCCGAGATCGCACTGGGCGTGGGCGAATACCGCGCCGCTGCGGCTGCCAACTTTGCCGCGCAGGCCACAGCCACCTCGCTCGACGAACAGCGCCGCTACTTCATCGCAGGGTTGAAGGCATTGCAGTCCGGCAACCTGCTTGACGATGCCATGACGGAAGCGCAGCGCCGCGTTGGCCCGCTGATCGACGATACCGAAACGCTGCGCTTTCTCACGCGCCTGGCGATGGCATGCAATCGGCCGGATCTGGCAGACCAATACGCGCGCCGCCTGCTGCGGCTGTCCAGGTATCAGGCGCAGGAGCGTGTTGCCTTGGCCTCCGGCGTCGGCCGGCATGACTGGGCATTCGCCGGCCGGCCTGAGCCGTTGCCAAGTCCGGCAGACCTGGTGTTCATGGACGGCCCGGAAGGTCTGGCGCGTCGCCAGCGCTACGCTGCGCGCATTCGCCCGGTGGCGGATAAACAGGACAAGGCTGGCGATGCTGCTTCGTCTGCGCAGCCATCTGGCGCACAGGCGATCGCACGTGGGATTGCGCCATTCAATGCGGAAGATTACGACCTCGCATTCCAGGTTTTCATGGGCAGCGGCAATCTGAACGACGCCATGCGCGTGGCCGAGGCCGCTGTGCGTCAACGCCCCGATCTGAAAATCTGGACCGAACGTGCCGCGCAAGTGGCTGAGTGGAACCGGCAACCGATGGCGGCGCTGAACTACTGGCTGGCGTATGCGCAGTCCACTGGGGATGATGCCGCCTGGCACCATGTGTTGCGTCTGGCGCCCGCGCTCAATGAAGACCACGCCTATCTGGCAGCGTTGCGCTACCAGGCAAGCCGCAACCCGGGCGACATGAAGCTGCTCGACCAGGTTATCGCGGCCTACGAGCGCCTGGGTGAACCCGTGCAAGGGCTGGCGTATCTGGACAGCATCGCGCACGGTCCGCATCGGCAAGTGGTGCTGGAGCGCTATGCCAATCTGGCCGAGCGCGCAGGCAAAGACGAGCCGGCCTACGACACCTACGTGCGTTTGCAGAAGGAGTTCGGCCCCAACGCGCGGTACGCGCTCAAGCTGGCGAACATCCTGTACGTGCGCGGACAGTTCGCCCAGGCCCTTGCTGCCATGCAGGCTGCGGACAAGACGGCCTCGCCAACCGATGACCTGTATTGGCGGACCTTCGCCCAGCTCGCGCGCCTGAACCAGCGTGACGATCTGTCGCGTGCGGCGTATCGACAGTTGCTGATCGGCGGCAGGGCTGAGCCAGACGATCTGACAACGATGATCGACTTCTACGACGCCAGCCCCATCGACGCGGGTCGCCTGGCTGAACTCGCGTTCCGGAAGGCGGGCACGATGGTTCATCTGCAGCAGGCCATCTACTACTACACGCGTGCGCGTTCCTTCCGCCGCATCGAGGGGCTGCTGGCCTCGCTCACGCCAGAGCAGCGCAGAGCGGCCGAACAATCTGCCGGCGTGCTGGGCGCCCGCGCCGAATATTTCCGTCAGAGCGGTCAGTGGGATGCCGCCATGCGCGACCTGCGGCGCGCGGTGTCGCTGCCTGACGCGGGTAGCGATGTGAAGGCCGCCTTCCTGTGGGGTCTGCTGGATTCCGGCCAGAACGCCGAACTCAAGCGCGCATTGGCGCTTTGGCGTAACGAGGCCGAAAACGATTCCGCATATTGGGGAGCCTACGCTGCAGCCGGCCTGCAGCTGTTCGACGCCAACCTTGCGCTGCGCTACCTGGGCCGCCAGAGCAAGTCGATGCAGACCGATCCGCTCTGGCTGCTGGCCTATGCCGACGCACGCGAAATGGCCGGTCAGGCCGATGCTGCCTGGGCGCTGCGCCGCGAGGCGTGGTGGCTGTTGTGGCGTGCTGAAGACTCGACAGGTACCGGCAAGACCAAGCTGCCAACGGGCCGCCGCGCAGGCACACGCGTCGCGGTGGGCGATGCCGATGCGGCACCGCTGGAAGAAGATGCCCGTGCGGAATTGCGTGCCCGGCGCGTCTCACTGGCTCAAACCTTTGGCTCTGGCGACCTGTCGCAGCGCCTGCTGATCGAATTGCTGCGCGATGATCGCCGCGCCACGAAGCTGGCCCGCGAAGGTGGCCGCTCGGCGATCGATAAGTCCGAGTTGGGCGATATCGATACGTTGCCGCCCGAGCCGCCGCAGCTTCCCACCGACAAGCGCAAGAACGCCCGCGTGAGCGACCAGCTTGTCTCTGCCGTGGCCAAGGAAGCGGCGCTGGGCTGGGCGCTGTCTCAGGAGGCGAACGATCTGGCGCGCGCGTGGCTGCTGCAGCAGTACACGCGCCGCATGACGCGCCCGGCCTATGCCGAGATTTCCATCGCCCTGGCCGAGCGCGATCTGCAGACGCTCAACCGCTTGCTGGACGACACGCCTGACCGTATTCCGCTCTACAACCGCATCGATGCGAATGTGATGACGGACCGCCTCGGCGAGGCGCAGCGGTTGTCGTTTGAAGGGCTGAGCACCGCGCCCGATGACGAGCAGCTGCACGAACGTGTGCAGGAGACGCTGCTGACCAATGCACAGGCGTTGGAGCCACGCGAGACGTGGTTCAAGCAGGCGCCCCTCACGTACTTCGAGACCAGCGCCGCCGCTGGCATCCGCCTGACCGATCACTACAGCATGCTCGTGCGCGCCACCCAACGGAACCAGCGCTCGACCGACGACACGCAGTTGACCGGCGTGCCTGCGCAGGACCGGCAGGTGGATTGGATCTCGCAGTACCAGACGCAGAACGCGCAGTGGAAGGGCACGGTGGGTTGGCGCCAGGGGCTGGCCTCAATTTACGCGTTCCGGCTGGATGGTCTGCTTGGGCAGGTTGGGCCAGTGGGCACGGAACTGTCGATCGGTCGCAACCAGCCGGCCAATGAAACGCCGCAACTGCGTGTGGGCGGCGTGAAGGATCTTTTTTCGATCGGCAACAATTGGCGGGTGACGCAGAACGAATACGTGCGCGCTCGCGTGGAAGGAAACCGTTTCTACGGGCAGGATCGCTCGTTCCTCGGCAGCGGCATGGTGTTCGATGGCGAAATCGGCCACCGCTTCCGGGTGGAATATCCGGACTACACGGTCCGCGTGGTCGGTACCGTCGCGCGCTACAACGCGACGGGCACGGTCAGCCCCTTGATGGCGCGCCTCCTTCCTTCGGGCGCTGCACTGGACGTCGACCAGATCATGCCGCGTTCGTTCAACCAGTTTGGCATGCTGTTTGGCTTCGGCACGGATTATCTGGACCGCTATACGCGCGCCTGGCGGCCCTTCATGGATGCAGGCATGCTGCATGACAACCGCGAAGGGTGGGGTGTGCAGGCCCAGCTTGGCGTGGCCGGCAGCGTATTCGGCAACGACCACCTGGCGCTGTACTTCGAACACCAGTCGATTACGCGCGCGGGTACATCGCCGCTGACGGAGATCGGTCTGCGCTACCGCTGGCTTTACTGACAAGCAAGAACAATGCAACGGGGAAAGAACGACATGAAGCACACAACGGAAGACTCCAGGGAGAACGCGATGACACCCTTGATCAACACGATGAAAGCCGGCCGCCGGCGCTGGCTGGCGCTGGCAGCGGGCGTTGGTGCGGCGCTGGCGTTGTCTGCCTGCGCGGTGGTCGACAGCGCGCGTGCGCCGGCAACCAGTGCGTCGGATGCGTGGGTCGTGCTGCCCATCGTCAACTACACCGAAACGCCGCAGGCGGGCCTGCGTGCCGAGACGATCGCGGCCAGCATCCTCAAGGCGCGCGGCTTCTCCAACCTGAAGCAATATCCGGCCAACCTGAACAGCGAATCGCTGTTCGAGCCCGCCGAGCGCGAGGCCGTATCGCGCGCGCTGGATTGGGCGCGCGGCGAGAAAGCCCGCTACGCGCTGACCGGCGCCGTGGACGAGTGGCGCTACAAGGTCGGCGTGGATGGCGAGCCCGCGGTGGGCATCACGCTGCAAGTGATTGACGTGCAGTCCGGCAACGTGATCTGGAGCGCAGCGGGCAGCCGCACCGGCTGGAGCCGCGATGCCGTGTCGGCGGTGGCGCAGAAGCTGCTGCGCGAGCTGCTCTCGCCGCTGGGCCGGGGCTGATGAAGACCGAGTCGGCAAGTTCTGCGCAGTCGGCCGGCCGCCCCGGCGCCGATGCGCGCGCCCAGGGCGGGCGGAATGAGCGCCGGCGCAACGCGCAGGGCATTGGCGCCTCGACCTGGTACGGGCGCCTGATTGCTCCCGCTGTGTCGAGCCCGAGCGCCGTGCTCGAAACGCTGGGTGCTGCGGTGGCGGCCATCGGCATCGTGTGGCTGTTCGTGCCCGACAACCCGCTGCTGCTCGGCTACGGTTTTCCGTGGATGTGGCTGGTGCCGCTCATCCTGGCGCTGCGCTACGGCACGCTGCTCGGCGCACTTGCCGCGCTGGTCGTGCTGGGCGCCTGGGCCGTGTTCTACGGACAGACGGCCGCTGCTGCCAGCTTCCCGCGCATGTACTTTCTGGGCGGCCTGATGCTCGTGTTGATTGGGGGGCAGTACGGCGACATCTGGGGCGCGCGGTTGTCACGCGCCCGCACCGTCAATGGCTACCTGAACGACCGGTTGGCGGCGCTCACCAAAAACCACTTCCTGCTGCGCCTGTCGCACGAGCGCTTGGAGAACGACCTGCTGGCCAAGCCGACCACGCTGCGCGACACGCTTACGCAGCTGCGCAATATCGCGCTGGCCGCACGGGAGCACAGCAGCGCCGAGAACGCGCCTGACGTGGCGCAATTGCCCGGTGCCGAGCCGTTCCTGCAATGGACGGCGCAGGCCTGCCAGCTTGAAGTGGCCGCCATGGTGCGCGTGACAGGCAACCGCATCGATACCGAACCGGTCGCCCGCGTCGGCACGCCGTTCGACATCGTTGCCGATGATCCGCTGATCCGCCATTGCATCGACACCCACACGCTGGGCCACCCGCAGGCGCCCGAGCTGCGCACGGAAGACAGCTCGCGCTACGTGGCGTGCGCGCCCGTGCTGTCGGGGGCGGACGAGTTGATCGGGCTGGTGGTCGTACACCAGATGCCGTTCCTCTCGCTGTCGTTCGAGAACCTGCAGTTCCTGCTCGTGCTGCTCGGCTACTACGCCGACGGCGTGCGCCACCTCACCGTCAGCTCCGAGATTCTGGATCTCGTGCCCGACGCGCCGTACGAGTTCGCGCTCGACCTCGGCCGGCTGGCGCGTCTGCATCGCGACACGGGTATCGACTCGTCGGTGGTGGCGCTCATCTTTGACAAGGACGAGGCCAGCGATGCGCTGTTCGAGAGCGTGGTGCGCAGCCGCCGCGCACTGGATGTGGTGTGGCAGGCCAGCGGCAAGAGCCGCCGCGCCATCATCACGCTGATGCCGCTGTCGGGCGCCGGTGCCGTGTCGGCCTATCTGGTGCGCATTGAAGACAGCCTGCGCGCGCAGTTCGGCGTCGATTTCGAGGGCGGGCACATCACCGTGCAGACGCTGCACGTGACGGGTGAGCACCCCGGCGAGGCGCTGCAGCGCTTCCTCACGCGCTGTCACCTCGATGCATAGGGGCGCAAAGGCCATGCGGATCGATCATGTTTAAGCTCACGCTCGGCGGCATCTCGGCCCAGATTGCGGCAGTGGTGATGGCACTGCACGCCGGCAACAGCCTGGCGCTGCTGCTGTCATGCCTGATGTTGCAGGGCACCGCCGCGGCGCTGATCGGCCTGGCTGCGTGGCGCTTGCTGCCGCGCCGTTATCGCGTGCCCTTTGTATGGACGTATGGCTACCTGACGGCGCTGTGCTTTTTCGTGCCGGTGGCGGGGTGCCTGCTGGTGCTCGGCAGCTTGCTGCTGGGTAAGCTCTTTCCCAAGCCCGAAGACGACAAGGACATCGCCGAGGTTGGCCTGCCGGTGTTCGTGGCGCACTTGATCTCGCGCGTGACGCACGGCGGCGGGGCGCGGCTGCGCGCACAGCTCAGCAACGAGCGCGCGCCGGTGCAAAGCCGCATGACCGCGCTGGTGGCCATGCAGTCCATGCCCACGCGTACGGCCAGCCCCGTGCTGCGCGACCTGCTGGCTGATCCGGTGGACGACATCCGCCTGCTGGCCTACGGCATGCTCGACAACGCCGAAAAGGTGCTCACGCAAAAGATTCTGGCCGAGCTGCCGCGCCTGGAAGAAGCCACCACGCCCGAGGCCCGCTACGACATCAACAAGCGCCTGGCCGATCTGTACTGGGAACTGATCTACCAGAACCTGGTGCAGGGCGACGTGTACCGCTACACCGCCGAGCAGGTCGAGCGCTATGCCAGCGCCGCGCTCGACATCCAGCCCGACAACGCCGCGCTGTGGTACATGCGTGGCCGCCTTGCCCTGTCGCGCCGCGAGCCCGATGTGGCCGAATCTCACCTGCGCCGCGCTGAATCCCTCGGCTTCCCGCGTGACCGCCTGCTGCCGCCGCTGGCCGAAGCCTGCTACCTGCGCCGCGACTATGCCGGCGCCCGTGCGGCGCTGGCGCAGTTCTCCAGCCGGTCTCCGCTGCCGTTGCTGCGGCCGCTGTTGCGCTACTGGACATCATGAGCAACGACCAATTTCCGCGCGCCCAGTCCGCCGACGTCGCGCTGCTGCTTGAAGGGACCTTTCCCTATGTGAGCGGCGGGGTGTCGAGCTGGGTCAACCAGATGATCCGGGCGTTTCCGGACATCCGCTTTGCCATCGTCTTCATCGGCAGCCGCCGTGAAGACTACGGCAAGCCCGTCTACGCCATTCCCGACAACGTGGTGCACCTGGAGTGCCACTACCTGTACGACTTTCCGCCGCCGCCGCTGGTGCAGGCCAGTGGTGGCGATGCCGCCGCGTTCGAGCGCTCGCGCAAGCTGCACGACGCGTTGCGCAATCCGGCAAACAAGGCAGAGACGGCCGAGTTGATCCGCGCGTCGATTGCCGACCTGCGCGACGATGGCCCGCTGGCCGAGGAGCAGTTCCTCTACAGCCACCGCGCGTGGGACATGATGACGGACTACTACCGGCGTTACTGCACCGACCCGTCGTTCACCGATTACTTCTGGACCGTGCGCATCATGCACAAGCCGTTGTGGCAGCTTGTGCGCATTGCGGAGAACCTCATCCCGGTGAAGGTGTTCCACACCATTTCGACCGGTTATGCGGGGTTCCTGGGCGCGCTGCTGCGCTACAGGCGCGGGCGGCCCCTGCTGGTATCGGAACACGGCATCTACACCAAGGAACGCAAGATCGACCTGTTCCAGAGCCAGTGGATTCGTGACAACCGCAGCATCTTCGAGAAGGACATCGCGCAGATCAGCTACTTCCGCGATCTGTGGGTGCGCTTTTTCGAGACCATGGGCCGGGTCTGCTACGACGCGGCCGAAGACATCGTCGCGCTGTACGAAGGCAACCGGCAGCGGCAGGTCATTGACGGCGCGCCGGCCGAGAAGACGCGCAGCATCCCGAATGGCATCAACCTGCCGCGCCTGGCCCCGCTGCGCGAGAAGCGGCAGGCCAGCGTGCCGCGCGTGATGTGCCTGATCGGCCGGGTGGTACCCATCAAGGACGTGAAGACCTTCATCCGCGCGATGCTGACCATCACGCGCGAGATGCCCGATGCGGAGGGCTGGATTGCCGGCCCGGAAGACGAAGATCCGGAATACGCGCAGGAATGCCACAGCCTGGCGGAGAGCCTCGGGCTGGGCGACCGCATCAAGTTCCTGGGCTTCCAGAAGATCGACGACATCCTGCCGAAAGTGGGCGTACTGGTGCTGAGTTCCATCAGCGAGGCGCTGCCGTTGGTAGTGCTGGAAGGGTTTGCCGCGGGCGTGCCGTCTGTCACGACGGATGTGGGTTCGTGCCGGCAGCTCCTGTTCGGCCTGGAGGGCGAAGACGCGGCATTGGGCGCGGCCGGTGCCGTGGTGCGCATTGCCGACCCGGCCGCCCTGGCCGCCGAAGTGCTGACGCTGCTGCGTGATGAAACGCGCTGGCATGCAGCACAGGCAGCCGGCATCGCGCGCGTCGAGCGCTACTACACGCAAGAGATGATGGTCGGCAGCTACCGCGAGCTTTATACGCGCCTGCAGACGTTGCCCGATCTGAGTACCGAGCACGGTGCCAATGCTGCCTCTGCCGCTGCGGCAGCCTGCCCGCACCTCGCCCAGCAGAACAAGCCACATGAGGGAGCCCGCTGATGGCCGGCATTGGTTTTGAGCTGCGCAAGATGCTCAAGCGCGACAGCCTGCTCGGGCTGCTGCGCGCCTATACCTACGCCGGCATCATCAGCTCGGGGCCGTGGATTCTCTCCATCGTCGGGATTCTGCTGATCGGTATCCTGAGCCTGCCGTTCGTGGTTCCGGGCTCGCTCATCACGCAGTTCCAGGTGTCGGTCACCTATCTGATTGCGGTCAGCCTGATCCTCACGGGGCCGCTGCAGTTGGCGTTCACGCGCTTTACGTCCGACCGCCTGTTCGAGAAGCGCGACGACCTGATCCTGCCCAACTACCACGCCGTGTCGCTCGTGATGACGCTGGTGGCGGGCGGATTGGGTCTGCTTGTCATCCTCTTTGCGTTCCCGCAGCAGTCGGCCATCTACCGGTTGCTGATGCTGGCCGGTTTCGTGGTCATGGCCAATATCTGGATCGCCGTGATCTTCCTGTCGGGCATGAAGCAGTACAAGGCGATCGTGTGGATCTTCCTGATCGGCTACACGCTCACCGTGCTGTTGGCGCTGCTGTTCAACCGGCTGGGGCTGGAAGGGCTGCTGGCGGGGTTCGTGACGGGGCAGCTTTGCCTGCTGATCGGCATGGCGGCGCTTATCTACCGCAACTTCAGCGGGCGGCGTTTCCTGTCGTTCGAGGTGTTCGACCGGCGATTCGCGTATCCGTCGCTCATGCTGATCGGGCTGCTGTACAACCTCGGCATCTGGCTCGATAAGTTCATGTTCTGGTATGCGCCGGGCACGGGCCAGCAGGTGATCGGCCCGCTGAACGCGTCGGTCATCTACGACATTCCGGTGTTTCTTGCATACCTCGGCATCATTCCCGGCATGGCCGTGTTCCTGGTGCGCATCGAGACGGACTTTGTCGAGTACTACGACGCGTTCTACGATGCCGTGCGCGGCGGCGCATCGCTCGAGCACATCGAAGACATGCGCAACACGATGGTGCAGACCATTCGCGCGGGCCTGTACGAGATCGTGAAGATCCAGGCCATGGCCGCGCTGGTGCTGTTCGCCGTGGGCGCCTCGGTGCTGCGCGCGCTGCAGATTTCCGAGCTGTACCTGCCGCTGCTGTACGTCGACACCATTGCCGCGAGCTTGCAGGTGGTGTTCCTGGGCGTGGTGAACATCTTCTTCTACCTCGACCGGCGCCGCGTGGTGCTGGCACTGACGGCGGCGTTTGTGGCCCTCAACGGCGTGCTGACGTGGATTACGTTGCAGCTCGGCCCGGCCTGGTATGGATACGGATTTGCCGTGTCGCTGCTGCTGGTGGTGATGGCCAGCCTGGTGATCCTCGATCGGAAGCTGGATCGGCTGGAGTACGAGACATTCATGTTGCAGTAAGGCTGGCTGACAGCCTCTGCCGCCGTCTGGAGCCACGCCAGCGACGCATCAACCCCCGTGCATGACCCTTCAAGCCTCGCGCACCGCGCTCCAAGCGCCAGCCGCGAGGCTTTTTGCTTGGCGACTGCTGCTTTTTGCGGCAACACCATGACGCTTTTTGCCCGGTCATCGGGGCTTGGAGGCCGGCTCCCGGGGCTTCCTGCTCCACGGGTGAGGGTTCGCGCTCGGCACTCGGCGCTTTTTGCTCGAAGATTTTTAGCTCCGATCTCGACGGTCGGAGCTCTAAGCTCGGCGTCCCGAGCTTTTTACTCGACGGTTGGAGCTCTGAACTGACGTTCTTTGGCAAGACAAAGAAAGTGAGTCGGCCCCGGCAGGGGATGAAACAGGGGATGGACCACCCAGTCCAAAAAAGCCCATAGCTCCACAACATCCCTCCCAACAACTCCGCATTTGCCCAACCCCCGCCGGGCTCCTTAAGCTGCACCGACATTCCAAAATACGCAGCTTCTTCATGCAAATCGCAGTAGTCGGCGCCGGCATCATCGGCATCAGCACGGCCCATGCGCTGGCTCAGGAAGGCCATCAGGTCACCCTGGTCGAGCGCCATCCGGGCCCGGGCGAGGGCACCAGTTACGCCAACGGCGGCCAGTTGAGCTACAGCTATGTGGCGCCGCTGGCCGGCCCCGGCGTGCTTTCGCACGTGCCCGGCTGGTTGCTGCGCGGCGATTCGCCGCTGCGGCTGAAGCCATCGCTGGACCCGGCGTTGCTGCGCTGGGGGCTGCGCTTCATCGCGGCCTGCAATCGTGACCGTGCCGACCGCACCACGCGCGAGCTGCTTGCGCTGTCGTTCTACAGCCGCGCACGCATGGAAGCGTTGCGGGAGGTGTCGCCGGATCTGGCGTTCAGCTTTGCGCGCCGCGGCAAGCTGGTGGTGCATCGCGAGGCTGCGGCGTTTGAATCGGCCCGCGCGCAGGTCGGCTATCAGGCGACGCTCGGCTGCGAGCAGCATGCATTGTCCGCCGACGAAACGGTGGCCCACGAGCCCGCGCTTGC
>Ga0075448_10000304_pt1 | contig 17940 bp, 12 predicted proteins | sample CoawatmetaG10DNA_2_FD_72353 | JGI IMG/M metagenome (GOLD analysis project Ga0075448, IMG submission 72353) | Marine microbial communities from the West Antarctic Peninsula - Coastal water metaG108-DNA | ecosystem: Environmental > Aquatic > Marine > Coastal | place: Atlantic Ocean: West... | reverse complement strand
ACCGAGACGCCATTGCCATCGGCCGCCACATGCGGCGAGAGCAGATCACGCAGCTTGGCCGCCGTTGAATCGCCATTCATCGACAGCCGGATCGCCCGCGCGAACTTGGCGCGCGCCTGCGTCATGTCCATGACCGACTCGGCTGTCACGCGCACGCCGCCAGTAAACATGTCATGGCGGGCGCTACCCTGCACGATCAGCACTTCGTCTTCCTTGAACAGGGCACGATTCGCTTCGAAAACTTCGTTGAAGACCGTGACCTCGGTAGCTTCGCTGGCGGAGCCGTCGTCGAGCATCACGATCAGCATCTTGCCGCGCTGCGTCATCTGGGTGCGCTGGCCTACGATCACGCCGGCCACGGTCTTGTTGCGCGCATCGCGGTTGCCGTAGCCGCCCCCGTTGCCCTTGTCGGTCACTTCGCGCGCCAGATCGGCCAGCGTCGTGCGTGCGAAGCGGCGCACCTCGTCACGGTATTCATCGAACAGGTGGCCGGAAAGGTAGAAACCCAGCGCCTGCTTTTCTTCCTGCAGCTTGCGCTTGGTCGACCAGGCCGGCTCGTCGACGAGTTCGGGACGATGCTGCTCGGCATCGTCGCCGCTCATCAAGTCGAAGAGCGACACCTGGTTGGCGGCGGCCGCTTTCTGCTCGGCGGCTTCCATGGCCAGGCCGATCGACGCGAGCAGTTGCGCGCGGTTGTCGTTGAGGCTGTCGAAGGCGCCGGCCCGCACCAGCGCCTCGATCGTCCGGCGATTGACCTGGCGACGGTCAACACGCTCGCAGAAATCGAACAAGTCCTTGAATGGGCCGTCTTCGCGTGCACGCAGAATGTCTTCGATCGCGCCCTGGCCGCTGCCCTTCACGCCGCCCAAACCGTAGCGGATGGTCTTGGCGTCGGTCGGTGCAAAACGGTACTGGCTGGCGTTGATATCCGGCGGCAGGATGGTCAGGCCGTTCTTGCCTCGGGCATCGTCGTAAAGGATCTTCACCTTGTCGGTGTCGTCCATGGCGAGCGACATGTTGGCCGCCATGAATTCGGCCGGGTGATGCGCCTTGAGCCAAGCCGTGTAGTACGCGAGCAGCGCATATGCGGCCGCGTGTGACTTGTTGAAACCGTAGCCGGCGAACTTCTCCATCAGGTCGAAGATTTCATCAGCCTTTTCGGTGGAGAGCCCGTCCTTGGCCGCACCCGCCCGGAACAGCGCGCGGTGCTCGGCCATTTCTTCGGCCTTCTTCTTACCCATCGCACGGCGCAGCAAGTCGGCGCCGCCGAGCGAGTAACCGCCCACGATCTGCGCCATCTGCATCACCTGCTCCTGGTAGACCATGATGCCGTAGGTCTCCTTGAGCACCGGCTCGACGCGCGGGTCGGGGTACTCCACCTTCTCGCGGCCGTGCTTGCGTGCGCAGAAGCTGGGGATCAGGTCCATCGGGCCCGGGCGATAGAGCGCCACGAGGGCGATGATGTCCTCAAAACGGTCAGGCTTGGCGTCCTTCAGCATGCCCTGCATGCCGCGGCTTTCCAGCTGGAACACGGCCACCGTGTTGGCCGTCTTCAGGATGTCGAACGCCTTCTTGTCCGTCAGCGGAATATGGCTGCAGTTCCAATCCGCCTTGGACGGATCGAGCATGCGGATGTAGCGCTCGGCCCAGTCGAGGATCGTGAGCGTGGTCAGGCCCAAGAAGTCGAACTTGACCAGGCCAACGGCTTCCACATCGTCCTTGTCGTACTGGCTGACGACGCCGGCGTCTTCCCCGCCTTGCGTGTAGAGCGGGCAGAAGTCGGTCAGCTTGCCCGGGGCGATCAGCACACCGCCCGCATGCATGCCGACGTTACGCGTCATGCCTTCGACGCGCTGCGCAAGTTCCAGCAGCTGCTTGACTTCTTCTTCGTTGGCCTCGCGCTCGGCCAGCAGCGGCTCTTCCTTCTTCGCTTCTTCGAGCGTAACGAGCTTGCCCGGCTTGAACGGAATCAGCTTGGCGACGCCGTCAACAAAGTTGTAGCCGAGATCGAGCACGCGGCCCACGTCGCGCACCGCGGCCTTGGCGGCCATGGTGCCGAAGGTGGCGATCTGCGAGACGGCGTCCTTGCCGTACTTTTCTTTCACGTACTGGATGACGCGGTCACGGCCGTGCTGGCAGAAGTCGATGTCGAAGTCGGGCATCGACACACGTTCCGGATTCAGGAAACGCTCGAACAGCAGGTTGTATTTGAGCGGATCCAGATCGGTAATCCCCAGCGCATACGCCACCAGCGAGCCGGCACCCGAGCCCCGGCCCGGCCCCACCGGCACGCCGTTGTTCTTGGCCCAGTTGATGAAGTCTGCAACGATCAGGAAATAGCCCGGGAAGCCCATCTTGATGATGGTGCCCGTCTCGAATTCCAGGCGGGCGTAATACTCGGCGCGTTTGGATTCGCGCACGGCCTCGTCGGGGAAAAGCACTTCCATGCGCTTTTCCAGCCCTTCCTTGGCGAGCTGGACGAGGTAGTCGTCCAGCGACATGCCGTCGGGCGTCGGAAACCGGGGCAGCTTGGGCTTGCCCAGCTCCAGCTTGAGGTTGCAGCGCTGCGCGATCTGGACTGCGTTGGCCAGCGCGGACGGGATGTCGGCAAACAGCGCGCACATCTCGTCCTGCGTCTTGAAATACTGTTCGGTCGTGAAGCGGCGGGCCCGGCGCGGATTGGCGAGCAGTTCACCCTCTGCGATACAGGTGCGTGCCTCGTGGGCCGTGAAATCGTCCGGCGTCATGAACTGCACCGGGTGTGTGGCGACCACCGGCAACTGCATGGCCGATGCAAGCTTCACCGCTTGCTGGATGTAGGCCTCAGTACCGGCGTGCCCCGCGCGCTGTAGTTCGATGTAGAAAGCGCCCGGAAACACGCGGGACCAATGCGTCGCCAGCTTGCGCGCCAGCGCCTCGTTGCCATTGGCCAGCGCCACGCCGATATCACCCGCCATGGCGCCGGAGAGCGCCAGCAGACCGGCGGCCAGCGGCGCATTCTCAACGCCGGGCTCGTCGAACCATTCGGGGGCGATTTCCGCACGACCGCGATGCTGGTTGGAGAGCCAGGCCCTGGCCAGCAACTGGCACAGGTTCAGGTAACCCTGCTTGTCCCGCACCAACAGCAGCAGGCGGGTCGGCTTGTCGCGCTCGTCGTGATTGGTGATCCACACGTCAGCCCCGACGATGGGCTTCACGCCCTTGCCACGCGCTTCCTTGTAGAAGCGCACCAGCCCGAAGGCATTGGCGAGATCGGTCAGCGCCAAGGCGCCCATGCCATCTTTGGCGGCAGCCTTGACGGCATCGTCGAGACGGACATTGCCATCGACGACGGAATATTCGGAGTGGAGACGGAGGTGGACGAAGCGCGGCGAATTCATCCGCGTATTGTAACGGGTGACACCTTCCGCAAAGCATTCCGGGCGTGCCCGATTGACCCGGAGCAACCCCGCACGGCTGCGCGGGCAGTTATAATTTCGGCTTACGAATCAACGGGTTACCCAAGGCGCCAGAAAATGGCGCGGCAGCACATGCAGATCGTCAATATTTCCGCTTACAAATTTGTCACCCTCGATGACCGCGAAACCCTGCGCCCCGCTCTGCTGGCCGAGTGCCAAGCGCGCGAGCTGAAGGGCACCGTGCTGCTGGCGCCCGAGGGCATCAACATCTTCCTGGCCGGCTCGCGCGAGGGCATTGACGGTATCGTTGGCTGGCTGCGCGCCGACCCGCGTTTTGCCGACCTGGCACCGAAAGAAAGCCTGTCCGACCACCAGCCGTTCCGCCGCCTGCTGGTGCGCATGAAGAAAGAAATCATCACCATGCGCCACCCGCTGATCCGCCCGGAAGAGGGGCGCGCGCCGTCGGTCGCGCCGCCGGACCTCAAGCGCTGGCTCGATCAGGGCCACGACGACGAGGGCCGCCCGGTGGTGATGCTGGACACGCGCAACGACTATGAAGTCGCCGTGGGCACCTTCAAGAACGTCGTCGAATACAACCTCAAGAAGTTCACTGAGTTTCCGCCCGCCATTGCCGCGCACAAGGACGACTTTGCCGGCAAGACCGTCGTGTCGTTCTGCACCGGCGGCATCCGCTGCGAAAAGGCCGCGATCCACATGCAGGAGATCGGTATCGAGCGCGTCTATCAGCTCGAAGGCGGCATCCTGAAGTACTTCGAGGAAGTCGGAGGCGCGCATTACGACGGCGATTGCTTCGTGTTCGACCACCGCACAGCGCTCAACGCCGAACTGCTGCCGGCGGGACCAAAGCAATGCTTCGCCTGCCGCGCCGTGGTGACGCCGGAAGAGCAGCAGTCCCCGGACTACATCCCCGGCCAGCGCTGCCCCCATTGCGCAGGCAACCAAACCCGCGCCGCTGCATGAAGCGCCTCGCCGCCCTGCTCCTCGTCACTACGCTGTGCCTTGCAGCGTTGTGCGGTTGCGCGACGAGTTGCGAGGGCGGGTCGAACCGTGGCGTGTTCTGCGGAGCCGGCACGCGCTTCTGACCCTTCGCAGCGCGCCAGCAAAAAACGCCGGCACGCCGGCGTTTTTCTTTGAGCAATGCGATTTACTGGCGGCCGCGCACGAACTGGTCCGTGATGGCGACAATGCGCTCGCCGAACAGCTTGGCGGTTTCCAGGTCACCCGGCAGCGGACCTTCTTCAGGGCTCGCATCCGACGGCGATTGCGCCAGCGCGCCGCCAAAGCCAGCGAGATAGTTCACGTCGTTACGCGTGGCGGCTTTGCTGTTAGCCGGCATCATGCCTGTGCCGACCCAGATCATTCCGTGCTGCTGCGACAGCGTCCACAGGTACTGGATCGACGCATACTTGTCGCCGTTCATCGATGCGGAGTTCGTGAACCCGGCGGCGATCTTGTCCTTCCACGCGCCGGTAAACCACGCCTTGGACGATGCATCGGCAAATTTCTTGAAGTCGCCCGAAACGCCGCCCATGTAGGTCGGCGCGCCAAAGACGATCGTGTCGACGCCGGCCAGCAGCGCCCACGTGTCGTCATTGACGTCTGTGACCGAGATCAGGTGCGCTTCGGCGCCGGCGCCTTGAATGCCAGCAAAGACGGCCTCTGCCTGCTTCTTCGTGTGGCCATAACCGCTGTGATAAACGACTGCAACTCGTGCCATGGGAATCCTCTTGGGTTTAGGGAACGGCTCGGAACAACGGAAAAACGAAAAATGGCGCACAAAGCGTGCGCCACCAACATTACGGTAGATCGAACACCAGCACTTCGCTGTCTTCGCCACCGGAAAGCGTCACCTTCTCTTCTTGCGTCAGCTTGGCCGCATCGCCGCCAACCAGCGTGCGACCGTTGATGCTCACCTTGCCGCGCACGACGTGCACATAAGCGCGGCGGCCTGCAGCGATGGGCAGGGACGCAGTTTCCGCGCCGTCGAACTTGCCGGCGTAGAGCGACATATCCTGGTGCACCTTCACCGATCCATCGCGGCCATCGGCGCTTGCGATCAAGGCCAGCTTGCCGCGCTTGGCCGCCTCGTCGAAATGGCGTTCTTCGTAACCCGGCGTCAGGTTCAACTGCGCCGGCAGCACCCAGATCTGCAGAAAATGCGTGGTCTGGTCTTGTGCGTGGTTGAACTCGGAGTGACGCACGCCTGTCCCAGCCGTCATGCGCTGCACGTCGCCCCGGCGCAGCACGCTGCCGTTGCCCATGCTGTCCTTGTGCGCCAGCTCGCCGTCCAGCACGTAGCTGATGATTTCCATGTCGCGGTGGCCGTGGGTGCCAAAGCCCATGCCGGCAGCGACGCGGTCTTCATTGATGACACGCAGCGGCCCGAATTGAACGTGCTGCGGGTCCATGTAATCGGCAAACGAAAAGCTGTGATACGACTTCAGCCAGCCGTGGTCTGCGTAACCGCGATCTTGAGAGGGGCGGATTTCAATCATTTTGATGAATCTCCTATCCAAATTAGTGCGTTGATGTGTGCATGGTACGCAGATTGGCTATAGTTGCGCGGTACGGCTTTGATTCAATACGTCAAAAATTCTGAACATGGCGCTCTCGCTGGAATCTCTGGAAGTCTTGGACGCAATCGAACGCAAGGGCAGCTTTGCCGCCGCGGCGCACGAACTGGGCAAAGTGCCGTCGGCGCTGACCTATGTGGTGCGCAAGCTGGAAGATGATCTCGATGTCCTGCTGTTCGACCGACGCCGCCACCGGGCAGAACTGACGCCCGCAGGCCGTGCGCTGCTCGACGAGGGCCGCCACCTGCTGCAGGCTGCCGATGACCTCGCGCGCCGCGTCAAACGACTCGCCACCGGATGGGAAGCCACGTTGACCATCGTAGTCGACGATCTCGTGCACTTTCGCGCACTCATGCCCGTCATCCAGGATTTCTACGCCGAAAACACCGCCACGCGCTTGCGCTTCTGCCGTGAGGTCCTGGCCGGCACGTGGGACGCATTGCTGTCGGGCCGCGCAGATCTGCTGATCGGGCCGGCGCAAGTGATGCAGGTGCAGGGCATTCAGACGCGCACGGTGGGCAACATTCCTTTCGTGTTTGCGGTGGCGGCACATCACCCGCTGGCGCAGCTGGAAGAGCCGTTGCCTGCAACCGCCATCACGCGACATCGCATCGTTGCCGTGGGCGATACGTCGCGCAATCTGCCCGCACGCACCATCGGCGTGATGGCCGGACAGGACACGCTGGTGGTGCCATCCATGGCCGACAAGGTGCAGGCGCAGATTCGTGGCCTGGGCTGTGGCTGGCTACCGGTCCCGTTGGCTCAACCGTATCTGGATTCTGGGGTGCTGATCGCCAAGGAAACCTCGGAAGACAAGCGCGCCGGCACGTTTCAGGTGGCCTGGCGCAACAACATGCGCGGCAAGGCACTGCAATGGTGGGTCGACAAGCTGGAAGACCCGCGCCTGGGGCAGGCCCTGATGATGCAGTAGGCGCCTCAGGCCGCCAAATCGCGCACAATAGCGCAATCGACCTCTGCGCCTGGAGCGTTGCGTTGTCCCAAGCCAATCTCGATTTTTCGGAATCCACCACGTCGTCGCGCGGCCAATACCGTGGCCGCTTTGCGCCCTCTCCCACGGGGCCGTTGCATATCGGCTCGCTGGTCACCGCATTGGCAAGCTGGCTGGATGCGCGCGTACACGGCGGCACGTGGCTCGTGCGCATCGAAGACATCGATTTCCAGCGCAATGTGCCCGGCGCCGATCGCGACATCCTCGCTACGTTGGAAGCGCTCGGGCTCATTCCGGACGAAGCCCCGCAGTGGCAGAGCACGCACCTCCCGCGCTTTGAGCAGGCACTTGCGCAACTGCAGGCCGTCGGCAGCCTCTACCCGTGCGGCTGCACGCGCCGCGAAATCGCGGATTCCGTCACCAGCATCGACGCCAACGGGCACGTGCGTCACCAGACGCTCATTTATCCCGGCACATGCCGCAACGGGCTGCACGGCCGTCCGCCGCGCGCATGGCGCGTGCGTGTGCCCCATGCCGATGCCGCTACGCTCTGCTTCAACGACCGCTGGCAAGGCACGCAATGCCAGAACCTGGCTGAAGCTGTCGGCGATTTTGTTCTCAAGCGCGCCGACGGTATGTGGGCGTACCAGATTGCAGTCGTGGTGGACGATGCCACGCAAGGCATCACGGACGTCGTGCGCGGCGCCGACCTTCTCGACTCGACGCCACGCCAGATTTATCTGCAACAGTTGCTCGGTCTGCCCGCGTTGCGCTACCTGCACGTGCCGGTCGTGGTGAACCCCGATGGTGAGAAACTCAGCAAGCAGACCGGCGCGCGTGCCATCAACCGCAGCCAGCCGCTGGGCGCGCTCACCGAGGCGGCGCGGCACCTCGGGCTGGAGATTCGTGCAGGGGATGTGGAAGGGTTCTACCGGGACGCCGTCCCGGCGTGGGCCAATCGCCTGGCGCAGCTGGCCTGACGCGATGGCCCCGGCGGCAGGAGCGCCGCCGCGCTCAGTCGACTGACTTAACGCTTGCGCGGCACGCCACCGAGCAGGGCCGCAATCGGCCGCTTGGCGCTGCGCGGGTGTCCGGCAGGCTGTGCCGGCTTGGCGGCCTCCGCCGATTCCGCCGGCACTGACGATTCGTACGGGCGATTGAAAAACGGATCGTCCGATGGACGGAACGCCGGACGCACGATCGTGTGATCAAGCACGCGGGCGCCGTTACGCTCATCTCGCTCACGGGCCCGGCGGACCTCGCCGCGGGCACGCTTTTCGTCGCGCTCGCGGCGCTCACGGTCACGCGCCTGTTCGCCGGTCGGATCGAAATCGGCCAGTTGTTCGCGCGGCAGATTGCGCTTGATCAGCTTTTCGATATCAGCCAGCAGGCGCTCATCGCCCGGCGCGAACAGCGACAGTGCGTCACCGGAAGCACCGGCACGGCCCGTGCGGCCAATGCGGTGCACGTAGTCTTCTGCGTTGAACGGCAGGTCAAAGTTGATCACGCACGGCATCTGCGAGATGTCCAGACCGCGCGCTGCCACGTCGGTGGCGACCAGCACGTCGACGGTACCTTGCTTGAACGCTTCGAGCGTCTGCATGCGCTCGGTCTGCGTCTTGTCGCCGTGAATGGCGTTGGCGTTGATGCCTTCGCGCTCCAGCGCACGCGCCAGCCGCGAGCAGCCGATCTTGCTGTTGGAGAAGACGATGCACTGCCGCGGCAGACCTTGCTCGGCACGCTGCTTCAACAGGTGCACGAGCGCGGCCTGCTTGTGGTTGTCCGGCACGGTGTAGATGACTTGGCGGACGTTCTCTGCCGTGGCGTTGCTGCGTGCCACTTCAATGGTTTGCGGATGACGCAGGTAGCTCGCGGCCAGCTTCTTGATCTCCGGCGAGAACGTCGCCGAGAACAACAGCGTCTGGCGGTGTGCCGGCAGCAGGTTGATGATGCGCTGCAGGTCGGGCAGGAAGCCCATGTCGAGCATGCGGTCGGCTTCGTCCAGCACCAGCATGCGCACCTGCGACAGGTTCACGCTGCGCTGCTGCACGTGATCGAGCAGGCGGCCCGGCGTTGCCACGAGGATTTCGACGCCGCGGCGCAGTTGCTCCGTCTGCGGGTTCATGTCGACGCCGCCGAACACGACAGCGCTGCGCAACGCCGTGTACTTCGCGTACTTGGCAACGTTGTCGTACACCTGGTCGGCCAACTCGCGCGTGGGCGTGAGGATCAGCGCCCGCACCGGGTGGCGCGCCGGCGACGCGCTCGTATTGGCGTCCGGCAGCAGGTTATGGATGATCGGCAGCGAGAAACCGGCGGTCTTGCCGGTGCCGGTTTGTGCGGCGCCCATGACGTCGCGGCCGGCGGTCACCACCGGAATGGCAGCGGCCTGGATGGGCGTGGGCTTGGTGTAACCGCTTTCGGTCAGCGCGCGGAGGACGTCCGGATGCAGGCCGAAGCTGTCGAATGTCACCGATTCATTGGCCGGTGCTTCTGACGCTTCAGACATCGTTGCAGTATTCATAGGGGGAGATGCGGCATGCCGGTTGGCATGGCGGCGCGCCAAACCCAGGCGGAAAACCCGCGTGCGGCTCGCGCAAAGCGTTAAAAATCAAAAGTTTATCACGTGAGAACCGGCCCGGGACGGATGATCCGCCCACGCGAGCCGAAGGCAGCGCCACAGCTGCCTTGACACGGATCAAGTGGGCCGGGCACGCGCTGCGCCACCATCCAGGCATTCCAACGTGCGCCCTGCCCTCTCCCATGGTCACAACGCTCTATGAATCGCCCGAGCATGTCTGCCTGATGTTCTCCGACCTCGTCGACGATCACGATGACCTGCCGGTGCAGACCAACCAGTTCCTCATTGTCGATCACGGCCACGGCGCGCTGATCGATCCGGGCGGCCAGATGACTTATAACGCGCTGTTTCTGGCGATGAACCGGTACTTTCCGCCCAAGCAGCTCGACTACGTACTGGCCTCGCATGCTGACCCCGACATCGTCGCTTCGGCGGGACGGTGGCTCACGAGTTCCAGTTGCGACATCCTGATTTCGCGCGTGTGGGAGCGGTTTCTCCCGCATTTCTGCAACGTCGGCAAGACTGAAGGCCGCATCGTGCCAATCCCCGATACGGGCATGGCGATTCCGCTGGGGGATTCGCATCTGCTGGCGGTGCCAGCGCATTTCCTCCATTCGGAAGGCAATTTCCAGTTTTACGATCCGGTGTCGCGCATCCTGTTCTCGGGCGATCTGGGGGCATCGATGGTGCACGCCAACGTGGCCGCCAGGCCCGTGGACGATTTCGATACCCACTTGGCGCTGATGGCGCCCTTTCACCGCCGCTACATGAGCGGCAACCGGGTATGCCGGCTGTGGGCGCAGATGGTGCGGGGGCTCGATATTGAATGGATCGTGCCGCAGCACGGCCAAGCCTTTCGCGGCAAAGCCATGGTCAAGCGGTTCATCGATTGGGTTGAGACGCTCGACTGCGGCATCGACCTGATGACGCCCGAGATTTTCCGCCTGCCCGCGTTGCCGAAGGCACCGGCCGGGGCGGCGCTCAAGACGCGCGTGTAGCGCCCGATGCCGGGGCGGCCGGCAGAATGATTTTCATCATGGCGCTCGACAGCTCGTGCGCCAGCACGCCGGCGTCGATGCGCGACGGATCGTGCCACGTATACATGAACCCCATCACGCCGCCCATCGAGTGCGCGGCGACGCGCGCATCGCCAAAGTCAAACACGCCGGCGCGCTTGCCCTCGTCGAGGAGCGCATAGAGATCGCGGTAATACGCCCGCGACATGCCGTGCAGCCATTCCACCGTTTCCGGACGCAGGTATTGCCGATCGCGATATGTCAGTGCCGCAGCGTAGTGGCAGTCGATGCAACGACGCGCCATTTCCAGCAGACACGCCTGCAGGCGCTCTCGCACGGGCAGGGCCGGATCGGCGGTTTCCCGGATGGCCGACAGGCAGATCTGCGCGGCTTCGCGGCACAGAATGTCGAAGATCTCGTACTTGTCGGTGAAGTAGTAGTACACCGCCGGCTTGGTCACGCCGAGCGCGTTGCAGAGGTCGCTCATCGTCATGCCGGCATAGCCCTTGGTGAAGAAAAGTTGCGCGGCAGTGTCGAGGATCTGCCTGCGCCGAGCCTCCTGCCGCTCGGCGATGTGCGGACGCGTGGCTGGCGGTGTAACGCCAGAGGCCTCGATGGCCTCGGTTTCAGCAGACGGTTGCACGTCGGGAACGGCAGATTTGCGGACGGTGGACATGGCGCGTATTTTCGCATGCCGCCCGCAGATGCGCCGTGGCATGCGCGCATCGTGGCGACATCATCGCTCCCCAATGCTTGACGCATCAAAGAACGCTTTCTATATTCATACCCGCTGGTATAAAAAATTACTTCGCAGTATAGATAGTGCGGCGCGACGCTGCGCACGCACTGCACAACCCATCGGAGACGAGCTTTGGCGATGGACGAGTCCGACGATCTCGGCAGCGTTCGCGCCCTCGGGGCGCGCGCATGGCCGGTCGATCCCCCACGTGAACTGCACTACCCCATCGGCCGCGCCTCCTCTCCGGCCCTCTTCGGCATTGGGCTCGCACCACGCCTGATCAACCGGCCATCCACTTCGATGGGAGCGACACGACATTCGCCCAGCTTGATGATCTCTCTGTCCGATTCGCTCACCGGCGGGTGCCACGAATGCCTAGCCGTCTACAAACTACACAACGTGCGCAAGCAGGATCTCGCACCGCTCGCTGAACAGCTCTAAACCACCCCGCTCCATGACGTTTCGCAAACTGCTGATCGCCAATCGCGGCGAGATCGCCATTCGCATTGCCCGCGCAGCCGCCGCAATGGGCTTGCCCTCCGTTGCCGTCTATTCCGAAGACGACCGCGACGCACTGCATCCCCTTCGCACCGATGAAGCCGTGCCGTTGCCCGGCACCGGCCCGCGTGCCTATCTCAACGGCGCGGCAATCCTCGCTGCCGCACGGGCCGTCGGCGCCGATGCTGTTCATCCGGGCTATGGCTTCTTGAGCGAGAACGCTGCCTTCGCACGCCAGTGCGCGCAGGCTGGCGTGCAATTCGTCGGACCGTCCCCGCACGTGCTTGACCTCTTCGGCGACAAGGCACGCGCTCGGGCGCTTGCGCATGAGGCGGGCATTCCCATCGTCAGTGGCACGCTAGGCGCAACCACCCTTGAAGAGGCGCGCGCGTTCTTCGCCGCGCTGCCACACTCGCACGGCATGATGATCAAGGCCGTGGCGGGCGGCGGCGGGCGCGGCATGCGCGCCGTGCACGATGCGCAGGCGATTGCCGACGCGTATGCGCGCTGCGTATCTGAAGCTACGGCTACCGGTGGTGGCGGCGATGTCTATGTGGAAGCGCTGGTACCTGCACCGCGCCATATCGAAATCCAGATCATTGCTGACGCACGGGGCCACGTCATGCATCTCGGCGAGCGCGAATGCAGCCTGCAGCGCCGTCACCAGAAACTGATCGAGATCGCGCCCAGCCCATCGCTGGACGACGCCCTGCGCACGCGCATCGCCGACGCGGCCGTCACGCTCGCCAAAGCGGCAGGCTACAGCGGCATCGGGACATTGGAGTTCCTAGTGGAAAACGCAGGCGCACCGGACGCCACGTTCTATTTCATGGAAGCCAACCCACGCGTGCAAGTCGAGCACACCGTCACGGAGATGGTGACGGGCGTCGACTTGGTGGTGACACAACTGGCGCTGGCGCAAGGCGCTTCGCTCACGGACTTGGGGCTTGCTAGGCCGGTCGCACCGCGCGGCCACGCCGTTCAAGTACGCATCAACGCAGAGACCCTTGATGCAAGCGGCCAGCCGCATCCCTCCACTGGCACGCTCACCGCATTCGAGGCGCCCAACGGCCCCGGTGTGCGCGTCGACACCTGCGGTTATGCGGGCTACCGTCCGAACCCGCGCTTCGATTCGCTGCTGGCTAAATTGATCGTCCACGCACCGTACGGCACGTATGCGCAGACGCTGGCACAGACGTACCGCGCGCTGTGCGAATTCCGCATCGAAGGGCTGGCCACCAACAAGCGGCTGCTGCAGGACCTGCTGCGCGACGCCGACGTGCAAGCCAACGCCGTGCATACGCAGTTTCTCGATGCGAAGCTCGCCGACCTGGCAGCCGGCAACGGTGAAGCGCACCCTGCCCTGCACGCTACGTCGGTCACCACCCCGGATATGACGCCCGTTACGTCATTCCTCGATGAGCTTCCTGACAATGCTGAAGAGCTCACCGCGCCCATGGATGGCGCGCTGATCCAGATGCATGCGCAAGCCGGCGCCACGGTCGCGCGCGGCGAGGTGCTGGCCGTCATTGAAGCAATGAAGATGGAGCACGTCGTCATCGCACCCGCGGCCGGACGCGTGCTGCAAGTCTGCGCGCAGTCGGGCGCAACGGTGCGCGAAGGCCAGCCGCTTGCCGTGCTGCAGCCCAGCGATGCCCAACACGAGAGTGCCGCAGCCGACGCAGAGATCGACCTCGACCACATTCGCCCCGACCTGCAGGCCGTCATCGACCGCCATGCGTTTGGCCTCGACGCTAACCGCCCGGATGCCGTTGCCCGCCGCCGCAAGACCGGCCAGCGCACCGCACGCGAGAACATCGACCACTTGTGCGACGCCGGTTCATTCATCGAGTACGGCGCACTTGCCATCGCAGCGCAACGCCAGCGGCGCGCACTCGACGATCTGATCCGCTCGACGCCGGCCGACGGCATCATCACCGGCATCGGAACCGTCAACGGCTCGCACTTCCCCGATCAGGACGCGCGCTGCATGGTGCTCGCGTATGACTACACCGTGCTGGCGGGCACCCAGGGCACCTTCAACCACAAGAAGACCGACCGTGCACTGGAGCTGGCGCAGCAATGGAAGCTGCCCGTTGTGCTGTTCGCCGAAGGCGGCGGCGGTCGGCCGGGCGACACTGAAAAGCGTGGCGTCAGCGGCCTGGACTGCCCGACCTTCATTCACTTCGCACGGCTCTCTGGGCTGGTGCCGACCATCGGTATCGTGTCGGGCCGCTGCTTTGCAGGTAACGCTGCGCTGCTGGGCTGCGCAGACGTGATCATCGCAACGCGCGACGCGACCATCGGCATGGGCGGCCCCGCCATGATTGAAGGCGGCGGCCTTGGCGTATACGCACCCGAAGAAGTTGGCCCTGTTAGCGTGCAGGCGCCCAATGGGGTGATCGATGTGCTGGTCGACGACGAGACCGAAGCCGTCGATGCGGCACGCCGTTACCTGAGCTACTTCCAGGGCCCGCTTGCCAGTTGGGAGGCCGGCGACGTGCGCCACCTGCGCCACGCGATTCCCGAAAACCGTATGCGCAGCTACGACATGCGCGGCGTGATCGACGCGTTGGCCGACACAGGTTCGGTTCTGGAACTGCGTCAAGCATTTGGCCTGGGCATCATCACCGCGCTGATCCGTATCGAAGGTCGCGCCTTCGGCTGCATCGCCAACAACCCGCGCCACCTGGGCGGCGCAATCGATTCTGCGGCAGCGGACAAGGCGTCACGCTTCATGCAGTTGTGCAACGCGTTCGACCTGCCCATCGTCTCACTGTGCGACACACCGGGTTTCATGGTCGGGCCCGAAGCGGAAAAAACCGCCACCGTACGCCACGTCAGCCGCATGTTCGTGACGGCCGGCAACCTGCGCGTGCCTTTCTTCACCGTCGTGCTGCGCAAAGGCTACGGCCTTGGGGCGATGGCCATGGCCGCGGGCGGTTTCCAGGCGCCGTTCTTCACCGCTTCATGGCCCAGCGGCGAATTCGGTGGCATGGGCATCGAAGGCGCCATCCGCCTGGGGTTCCGCAAAGAGCTGGAAGCGGTGGAAGACCGCGCCGAGCGCGAGGCGCTGTTCCGCAAGATGGTCGAGGCCGCCTACGAGGAAGGCCGCGCGCTCAACATCGCCAGCTATCTCGAAATCGACGCCGTGATCGACCCGGCCGATACGCGCCGCTGGCTGCTGCGCGGGCTGCAATCGGCGCCGCCCGCACCGCCAAGGCACACACGCGACCCCGCCACCCGCCGCTTCATCGACACCTGGTAGCCGAGAACGCATACCGGGAGGAGACATGCCGCCAGTAATCCACTGCAGATTGCGCTGGCGCGGGAAGGCATGCAAAAACAGAGCTTTTCTGGGCGACGTCACGGTGCGCAAGATCGGCCGCCAGTTGCTGCTCCCAGCGTGGTATCGACGATCTCGCCGGTGGACGGAAAGATCGTCAAGGTTGCCTATGACGGCACCCAATAGGGACACACGACCGAGAACACTACGGCGGCCGAGGATTTGGACCTGCCGACCACTTGCAAGAGGAAGCCGCCGGCGGGCGCTTAACCGATCAGTCCGACATCAATCAGCGCGGTCTGTGCGCAGCGGGCCGTATTCGATCGGCACCCAGGCGAAGGCGTTGCCCTCGCGGCGCACGTGCCCCAGCCCCGGGAACGGAAGATGAGCGCCGGCCACCCAGAGCTTGTCTCGCGCTGCTTCCGCAAACAGCTTGCGGCGCGTGGCGACAGCAGCCTTCTTGTCGACGTCATATTCGAACGCGACCTCGGGGTGCTGGAACTGCACGGCGTGGCTGTGCACGATATCGCCCCACACCAGCAGGCTGTGTCCCTTCGATGCGAACAGGTAACCGCTATGCCCCGGCGTGTGCCCGTTGGCGCGCACCGACCGTACGCCGGGCACCACCTCGTCACCCGGGTTGAATTGCTTGAGCCTGCCCGCAGCGGCATATGGCGCCACTGAGTCGCGCGCCATCTTGAAGAACGCTTGCATGTCGCTCGGTTTGGAAGCGGCAATCGTTTCGCTCAGCCAGAAATCGGCTTCCGGCGCGGCGACATACACCTGCGCATTCGGAAAGGCCGGTTGACCTTGCGGCGTCAGGAGGCCGCATGCGTGGTCCGGATGCAGGTGCGTCAGCAGCACGGCATCGATCTGCTCGGGCTGATAGCCGGAGGCGCGGACGTTGCCGGCCAGGCCGCCCATCGTCGGGCCAAAGCACGTGCCCGACCCCGTATCAACGAGGATGCGCTTGGCACCCGTGTCGATCAGAAAGCCGTTCACCGCCGTCTGCATGCCCGGCGTGTTCGATACAAACATCCGCGCCAGCAGGCTCTGCACCGATTGCGCGTTCAGGCCAAGCAGAGTCTTGGCGGGCAGATCGGTGTAGCCGTCGTAGAGCGCGGTCACCACGTCGTCACCCAGCGCCATACGGTAGTAACCGGGCACTTGGGTGCGTTGTTGCGTGGCAGCGGTAGCGGCTGAAGTTGCAGTTTGGGCTTGGGCGACTCCGAAAGACGTCGCCATCGCGGCGGCCACGGCGATCACGGCGACAGAAGTAAGCAAACGCATGTCTTGGCTCCTGGGAAAGACCGCTGCCCCGGTGCAGCGGCAAAAGCCGGATCATGCCACCGCCCAGCGCATTGCGTTGCCGCCATTGACGACAGGGGTATTGCCCACACAGAAAGCCGGCCCAGAAAAGAAACAAGGCCCGACATGCCGGGCCCATGCTTCAGACCAATCGACGGCGGCTGCGCAACCGCCCGTCAACCGGGTACGTGCTTATTGCACGTGGAACTTTGGCGTCGACACCACCGTGCCGCTCACCGTACAGTCCGGCGTGAGCAATGCGTTGGTGAACGTGAGCGACGAGTTCGGATCGCTCCAGGTGGTTACGACCTTGCTGGGGCCACAGCTGCCCAGCAGGAATACGCTGACTCCTGCGTTGTTGATCGACAGCTGGGTGGTGCTGTCGGCTTGGCCAGTCCACGGGGTCGCGCCGGAGATGAGGCCGCACGTCCCGCCGCCGGCAAACGATGTGGACGTGATGTTGACGATGCCCGAAGGCGTGATCGTACCGGTGAAGGTCGCTGTGCAATTGGCGCTGATGGCGCCTTTGGACAGCGTGGTCGCCCCGGTGACCGAGAACGGCTCGCCATTCGGGTTCATCGGTTGACCATCGACACGCGAAACGGTGACGGCAAGTGCGGGTGTGGCTGCTACGGTGGCAAGTGCGAGTGCAACTGCAAGAGTTACGACTTTACGTGTGCTCATTTATTGCCTCACTAGAACTGACGGTAGAAACCGCCTTAAGAATGCGGCGCGAACCGGTTCCCGCTCGAATCACGCCGCGCCGATTAGCCAGGCGCAGACAGCCGATACCCGGCTAAAACTTGTACGACACCCCGACGAACGTGATGATCGGATTGGCCTTGAGCGTGGTCTTGGTGGTGGCCAGCGTGGTGCCGTCCGACGCCTTGATGACGGTCGCCGCTTCGGTCTTGAGCGGCAGGTACGACACCGTTGCCGTCAAGGCCCATTGCTTGTTGATCGCGTAGCTCGCACCGAGGTTGAAGATCGGCGCCCACGACGACGACGATTTCCCCTCGACATACGTCGGCCCCGGCTTGCCTGCCCCCGCTGCCAGGACGCTGCCCAGTTCGCGATTCACGGCCGCCGCAAAGTACGGATTCAGCTCGATGTGGGTGAAGAAGCTGTAGACCACACCCACGCCCACGAACGGACGGAACGTCGACTGCGCGTGCCCGAAGTACCACTGCAGGATGACCCCGGGGCTCCATTGGCGGGCCTTGCGCACGGCGGGCTGATTGGACGGGTCGTCCAGATCGACGTGACCAAGTGCGCCGGCGGGCCCCGGCGCCCGGATCACGCCATGCCCTGTCAGCTTGAATTCGGGCGGTACGCCGGCAATCGTGGTCAGCGCAATGTTGTCGGTAAAGAAATGCGTGAGCGTCAGGCCCAGCGTGTTGGCGTTGCTCACGCGCAGCCCGCTGTTGGGCGACGTGAAGCTTCCCGGCAATCGCAGCGGATCATTGATCGGCGCATTGATCACGCTGGTGGTCAGGTTGTTGCTCGAGTCCTGCGGCATGATGTGGAACCAGCCCACCGTCGCCACGTTGTCACCGGCCTGCTGCGCCATG
>Ga0075448_10000253_pt1 | contig 19563 bp, 18 predicted proteins | sample CoawatmetaG10DNA_2_FD_72353 | JGI IMG/M metagenome (GOLD analysis project Ga0075448, IMG submission 72353) | Marine microbial communities from the West Antarctic Peninsula - Coastal water metaG108-DNA | ecosystem: Environmental > Aquatic > Marine > Coastal | place: Atlantic Ocean: West... | reverse complement strand
TGGGCGTTCTGGCGCAGCCGCGCCATGATGTCGGCCAATTCGGGCGGCAACATGTCGCCGGCATCCATCGAAATCATCTGCCCAAGCTTCATCGCTGCCCCGCGCAAATGCGACAGCCGATCGGCGATGCGGCCGACATTGGCAGGGGTCAGCAGCATGTCGCGCATCTGCGGGCGTTCGCCCTCGGCCAGCCGCCGCGCGCCCTCGGCGATCATGCCGCCCGCGACTCCGCCCGCCAGCCGCCCGAACTGACCCAATCGCGACAATCGACCGCTCGGCACCGCGCGCGCCTTTGCATCGCGCCGTCCGTCCGTGTCGTCGGTCATGCGGGCCACCGTGTCCTGGCGAGGCGCTGCAAACGCGGCCGTATGCGCAAGAAGGATTGGTAGCCCCGTTCCAGCAGCCCCAACACCCATGGAGTGCGCGCAGCCAGCCCGAGCGGGCGCAGCACCGGGATGGCGCGCCACATCGCGGCAAAGGCTGCGGCCCCGCTCAGCATCGCCCCATCTTCGCAAGCGTGAAAGCGCGCCAACAGCGCCGCCCGGTCAATCGGGCAGACCGTGTCCTCGGCGGCGGCATCGATGAAGCGAATTGCGCCGCGGCGATCGAGCCGCCGCATTACTGCGATTTCCCGGGCGCAGAGGGGGCAGGCACCATCGTGCCAGACGATAAGCGTGGTCATGGGCACTATGTAGGGCGGCGTCGTCGCCGTCGCACAGCATTCTTGAAATTATGATGATCGGGAAGGGGTAGGGTGTTTGAGATGCGCCCGATTTTGGGAATGGTGCACCCGACTGGATTCGAACCAGTGGCCTCTGCCTTCGGAGGGCAAGGCTGGTAACGAACGCAGGCAACCTCAGGCAAACGAAAAGCACTGACAAGTTGCTATTTCGGCTTTGTTTTTTCCAGAATTCAAGCGAGAAGGAGAACGGAGACGAACGGGTCGAACCGCCCAAGAACGGACGCAAAGGCCCCTAAAAGACCCCTAGCGGGCGGATCGAAGGGAAACAGGCATGGCTAGACGCACCTGACAGAAGCCGCAGTGGAGCGCTACCGTCGCCCGCCGACTGGTCGGACTGAGGTGTCGGACACGGAGCCTGGGCTGTTCCTTTGGATCACACCAAACGGCACGAAGTCTTGGGTGGTCATCTTCCGCCTTCCCGATGCAGGCGGCAAACGCAGCCAGCGCCGCAAGATGGTAGTCGGTCGCTACCCGGCAATGCCCGTCGCTGCAGCACGGACGGCGGCCCGCGAAGTGATGGCCTTGGCTGAGCAAGGGATCGACCCGGAAGCCAAGGCGGCGGAAGCCCGAGCAGCGGCGGAGCACGAAGCCGCCAGCCGCCGCGCGCGATCCTTCCGCACCGTCACCGAGGAATACGTCGCCGCGATGAGAGCGGGCAAGTTGATCGGCGGACGCAAGCGCGCGGTCACGCCAGGCACCGCCATCGGTCGCGAAAGCCTGCTCAATCGCTTGGTTCTGCCGACGCTGGGCGATACGCCGTTGGCGGACGTGACGCCCACGATGATTGCCCGCCTGCTTGCCCATATCGAGAAGGAAGCCGGGCCCGTTGATGCCACGCTGAAAAACGTGCGCGGCGTGTTCAAATTCGCGCAGTCGCGCGGCCTGTTTCACGGCGCACCGCCCACCGGCGGCATGACAAACCGGCAAGCGCCGGTGAAGGAAGTTCGTGCGCTGTCCGATGACGAGTTGCGCGCCGTGTGGCACGCGGCGGCTCGTCAAGGTTCAGCGTTCGGCGCGGTTATCCGGTTGCTGATGCTGACCGGCCAGCGCCGGACAGAGATTGCCGCGCTGCGCTGGGATGAGGTCGATTGGGATCGGCAGTTGTTGATCGTGCCCGCTGACCGGGTGAAGAACCGGGCGGGTGCTCACGAAGTGCCGCTTGCGGAGCCTGCGATGGCGATTTTGCGCGAGATGCGGAGCGCATATGAGGCTCTGGATTCGACAAGCGGCTTGGTGTTCCCTTCGGAAACTGGCGACACGCCGATCAGCGGCTGGACCAAGCTGCGAGAAAAGCTGGACCGGGCTGTCCGGGGCGAACTGGCGAACTTGAGCGAAGCGGAGTGGCGAGCGATCCGCGCGGGAGGCGCGCTGCGGCCTGAGACGCGCCAGCTTAAGGCAGATGCGCTCGCCAAGATCGAAGCGACGCCGCTCACCCCGTGGCGTATCCACGACCTCCGCCACACCTTCATCACCCGTTGTCGCGACGGCGAAGAGAACGCGGCGGGTGAGATCACATGGTCCGCACCGCTCGATGTGCTGCAAGCGACGGTCAATCACGAAATCACGGCAGGCGTAACGCAGCGGTATGACCACGGGGACATTCAGCGCCGCTATCGGCTGCGGAAGCGGGAACTTATGGACTGGTGGAATAGGAAGCTGCTGACCATTGTCGATGGCGTGGAGCACGAAGCCGTAGTGCTTCAACTGCCGAATCGTCGCGCATAGGCTACCCGCACGCCTTTCAGGCTGAAATGTACGACCGCTTCCGATAGAGACTGCCTCATGGCCAAAAAACCCGCTGCACCCGTCACGCCCTTTCCCGCTGAAGGGCTTCACCGCTCCGGCACCCTCGTTTGGGTGCCGTTGAAGCACGAGTGGCGCGAGTTAACGAGCAAGCCGGAAGAGGAAGTGCGGCAAGAGTTCGTCCGCCACCTTCATCTGAAACTGGGCTATGACCTCGCCCAAATGGGGCAGGAATTGCGGACGCAATCGGGCACCAAGTCCGTGCGCGCCGATATTGTCGTTTGGGGATCGGCGGACGACAAAGCCAACGCGGCTTCGCCCAAGATCGTGGTCGAGTGCAAGGCGGAAAGCGTCAGCCTCAATCTCAAGGATTACTATCAGGGCGAAAGCTATGCGCGCTCGATGGGCGCGGAGTTTTTCGTTGCCCATAACCGCCGCTTCACGGAGCCTTTCGAAGTCGTGCCCGCCGCGCCCGGACAGTTCAAATCGGTAGCGCGCATTCCGGCTGCGTCGGATTGGGGCGACGCGAAAATCATCAAGGAAATCAAAGAGGCGCAGCGCGCCTTCAACCGCACCGAGTTCACGCGCCTGTTGCAAACCAGCCATGACATCATCCGCGACGTTCATAAAAAAGACCCGACCGCAGCGTTCGACGCCATCTCCAAAGTGCTGTTCATCAAGATGTTTGTGGAGCGATCCGGCCTCCACGGCACCTTCACGACTGAATATCTGGATAGCTACAAGAAGTATCGCATATTGACCAATATGACGATCCATCAAGCGCTCTTCGACGAAACAAAAAACTTCTACCGAGCCGACAATCTCTTTACAGAAAAAGATACGCTCGACATTTCGGAAGCAACCTTCCGGCGCATTGTTAAGACGCTACAAGCCTTCGACCTCGCAAAGACTGGCGACGACATCAAGGGCATTGCCTTTGAAAAGTTCCTTGGCGCGACCTTTCGCGGCGAGTTGGGCCAGTTCTTCACGCCCCGGCCCGTCGTGGATTTCATGGTCGAAATGCTCAACCCGCGCGAAGGGCAGCTTGTCTGCGATCCGGCGGCAGGCTCCGGCGGCTTCCTGATCCGCGCCTTCGAACACGTCCGCAACGACATTGAAGCCGACCTCCAGACGCAGAAGGACGCCAGGCGCGCTGAGATCGAAGCGCAGGGGTTTGACGCCGACGCGGAAGCCGACGCCATCGAAGCCGCCTTCATGGAGATCAACAAGGAACTGCTGCCCTCCACCGACGACAACAAGCCGGTCGATACGCGGCTGGGTCGCCTCGCATGGGGTTGTATCTTCGGCACCGATGCGGAGCCGCGCGCGGCGCGCACCGCGAAGATGAACATGATTATGCACGGCGACGGGCATGGCGGCATTCACCACCACGACGGCCTTGTCGATGTGAACGGCATTTACCCGGACAGGTTCGACCTGATCGTCACCAACCCGCCTTTCGGCTCCACAGTGGGACGCGACCAGCGCCTTGGCGACAGTGACGAAACGCAGATCACCACCGACGATGATCTCATCAAGAAGCATCGCGACCGCTACGGCGAGGTGTGGGAAGAGAACCACGCCCGCTTGCTCAAGGCGCAATAGGGACGGACGCCTGTGCTCGACTTGTTCGAGATCGGGCGGGACAAGGCCAACCGCGATACGGAGGTCATCTTTGTCGAGCGGTGCCTAAACCTGCTCAAGCCCGGCGGACTGCTCAACATCGTTCTGCCCGACGGCAATCTCAACAACCCGTCGCTTAACTGGCTGCGCCGCTGGTGCGAGGGCCGGGCGAAGCTGCTCGCCGTGGTGAGCTTGCCGGACGAAACCTTCCGTTCCAGCAAGGCGACGGTCAAATGCTCCATCGTGACGCTGCGGCGCTTTGTTGCGGAGGAAGAAGCGGAATGGGAAGCGGCTTGGGAAGCCGCCCATGCCGCGCTGGACGCCACTTATGCCGCCGAACGTGATGCGGCCTGCGCCGCGGCGCGCGATACGATCCTGACGGGCGATGATGCGGGTATCGCGCAGGCGCTCGCCGAACTCGCCGCGCTTGGCGAGGAACAGGTAGGGCCGGGCTGGCGCGCAGGGGTTGCGCCGCCATACCCCCGCATGGCCACGCCGTCGCGCGTTGAGCCGATCCGCTGGCGCAAGGAAGGCACGGACACCAAGAAGCTCCGCGCCGCGCGGACGGTGCTCAAGGACGCATGGACGGACAATGCGACAGCGAAGGCGGCGGCCAACGAGGCCGCGCGCGGGCTGGCCCGGAAGTTGAAAACGATCGACGCCGATCATACTGCCGCGCTGTGGACGCATGTGCGCGCCGCGTTCGACTATCCGGTGTTCCTCGCCGCTCCCAAGACAGTAGGAATTAGCTCAACCGGCGACACTGGCGAGAATGTGCCCAACGAGTTGCCGCAGGTGCTCGAAGCATGGCGCGCGTTCCATGCCTGGGTGGACGCCGGGGCGAAGGCGGAGGAACTGCCGGATTTTCAGGTGCCCCTCGCTGCCTGATTCGGCAGTGGGGGGAGTTAGACAGTTGGGCTGTGCATGAGGCTCTGACGGCACAGGCGAGCGTATATCCGCTGGCCTCTATCGGAGACTTGGCAACTCCGCGCATGGAGACGACCACGGCAGAGAAATTCGGCGACCACAAGCCGATCACCGTTCACTTGACCGGTGAAATCTCCGTCCGTGATCGACCGCAGCCGTTCCAAGGCGCAATGTTTGTCGGGCATCCCGGCGACATTGTGTTTTCCAAGATCGACGCCAGGCTAGGCGCGATTGGTGTCATTCCCGAAAGTATCGGCACCGCTGTCGTCACCGCAGAATATCCAATCCACACTCCCGATCCGGACGCGCTGGATGCGGACTATCTTAAGATGGTCCTTCGAACCGGCCACTTCATCGCGGACCTTCGCCAGAAGGCGAGCGGCACCAGCGGTCGAAAGCGGGTGACACCTGAAGGATTTCGCTCGCTGCGCGTGCCGTGCCCCGGCATTGACGATCAACGTGCGCTGGTCGCTGCCTATCACGAGGCGCTGGGGCAGGCAGCGGCGCTTGAGGCGGAGGCGGCGGAACTCGAAACCGATGGGCTGCGCGCTTTCGAAGCGGCGCTGGGCATCGTGGCACCGCCGCCGCTGCCGGATCGCCCGTTGTTTGTCGGGCGCTTTTCCGATCTTGCCCGGTGGAGCCATGAAGCCGTGCTTCGCCGCGTCACCGGCACCGAGCCGCCACCTAGCCCTTATCCCATCGTCGCGCTTGAGGACGTGATCGCCGATCTTGAGAACGGCTGGAGTCCGCAATGCCTGACGCGCCCCGCCGATGGTGAGGAGTGGGGGGTGTTGAAGGTCAGTGCCGTTTCCTCAGGCACGTTCAAAGCAAGCGAGAATAAGGCGCTACCGCCTCAGCTTACGCCCAGAGCGAACTTGGAGGTTAAGGCGGGCGACGTGCTGATTGCCCGCGCCAGTGGTGCGGCTTCGTTGGTGGGGCGGTGCTGCTATGTGGATGCAACCCAGCCGCGGCTAATGGTCTGTGACAAGATTTTTCGAGTGATCCCCTTTGCAAGCGAACCAGTGGACCTTCGCTTTCTTGCCCAAGTTCTCAGAACCGATCACGTCAGGCGGCAGATTTTGGGCGAGTTTTCGACCGAATCCGGCATGATGAAAAATGTCACAAAGCCCGTCCTCCTCGGTTTGACCTTCCCTCTGCCAACCGACCTCGCCGTTCAAACCGCGCTGGTTGCCGATCTAACCACCTCGCAAACCGCCGCCGCCGCCCGTCGCGGCAAAGCACTGACCACGCGGCGCGACGCATGGCGCGCATTCGAGACGGCCATTTACGGCGACGCCTCCGAACCGCCGCTGATCGAAAGCCCGGAAGATGAAACGGACGAAGTAAGCATGGAGACGGTGGAGTGATCCTCCATATCGGCGGAAGAGCGGGATTTTGCACGAAAGAAAAAGAAAAATTTGCGACTTAATGCGCGATGATATTTCACTTTATTGGTATGAATAAAAGAAAAAGAAAAATTCTTCATCACCGGTTGAATTGAAGTGACGTCCTGAGCAAAATATAGGACTTTACTTCGTCTTTATAGCGCGGCATAAAGGTTGCGTTCGGATGCGTAAGCATTCGGACAAGAACGATGTCGGCGTTTTCTAGGCGGCATCATCCTGACAACCTCACCGAGTGATCGGTGTTGACTGGGTGATGATGTATGCCTGCTCGAAAGCACCGCGAGGGTGATGCCCTCGCCGACTGGGAAGCCCGCAAGGCCCAACATGTCGAACAAATGGAGCTGGCCCGCGCACGGGTGCAGTCGCTCACCAATCATGTTCTGCTCCGCCCGATTGAAGTCGCGGCGATGCTCGGCACCACGCGCAAGACACTGCGCGAGATGGAAGCGCGCGGCGAATTGCCACCGCGTGTCAGCTTCAGTCCGAAGGTATTCGGCTGGCGGCTGGCCGATATGGAAGCCCTTATCCGGGAGAAGATGGGCGCGGCGGCATGATTGCCGACCTCTCCGACCTCTCCGACCTGCCCGCAGTTTGGGCATATCTCCGGCGGATTGGCGGGGAAGTCCGCTCAATGCGGACGGCAGCCGTCCGGGAGCGTGAAGGGCGCTATCTCCGCGACCGGGCAGTCATTCGCCTGTCCCCGGATGGAAACGTCGCCGTAGCACCTGCCGACGGCGAAAACGCGGCTGATTTCGAGCCGACCGATGCCGAGCGTCACGCGATCAAGATGGAAGCCGTCGTTGCGAAATGGCCGGAGGTCAAGCCATGCGCGACGATCCGCAACGCCCCGCCGGAGATTGCTGACGCGCCGAAGGAAGCGGTGTTTGAGTTCCGGGACAGCGACGGCAACATAACCATGTTGCAGGTCCGGCGGGAAACCAGCAGCGGCAAAGCCTATGTCCCGTGGACCTACTGGACCGATGGCCATTGGCGGAAGATGGAGCCGGAAGGCGACTTGCCGCCCTGGGGGCTGGATCAACTCAAAGACCATGTGACGGTGTTCCTTCACGAAGGGGCGAAGGCGGCGCGGGCGATGCGGCGGTTGGCTGCTGCCATGACGCCGAAGGACAAGGCGGCGCTGGCGGCGCATCCGTGGGGCGCACTTCTTCAACACGGTGCCCACATCGGCTGGATCGGCGGTGCGCTCAGTCCGCACCGGACAGATTGGCCTCTGCTGGGGAAGTCCGGCGTGACCAAACTCTACATCGTCGCCGACCGTGACGCGCCCGGCGAAGCCGCCGTGCCCAAGATCGCGAAGTCGCTCCGGCAATATTCGATGACCATCGAGGCGGTGCGGTTCGACGCGCGATTTCCACTTGGCTTCGATTTGGCCGACGCCTTCCCGGATAAGATGTTCAGGAAGGGCCGATACTCCGGGCCAACCTTCGCCGACTGCGTAACCCCGGCAACCTTCGCAACACGCGTGGGGCAACCGCCCGCCGCTACCGGTCGTGGCCGCCCGCCCACAGCGCCGATTTCCCTGCGACCGGAGTTCATCGCACAATGGATCATGGTCATCGTCGGCGGCAAGACGATGTTCGTGGACCGAAACAACCCGACCCGGCTCTGGTCGGAAGATGAGTTCAACACGCTGACGCGCCCGTTCAGCGACGTGCAGCGCCTCTCCGATCTATTCAAGAAGCAGGGTTACGAAGCGACCGTCCCGGCACTGGCGTATGAGCCGGGAGAAGCCAGCCGGGTTATCACAGTGGACGGGGTGCGGTCGGTCAACCTCTACATGCCGCCGCGCATTCGGGCCGTAGCGGGCGAGGTCGCACTCTTCGAACAATTTTTACAGCATCTGTTTCCCGACGACACTGACCGCTGGCAGGTGAAGCGGTGGGTGGCGACCTTGATCGCCTGCCCTGGCATCCGCATGAGGTATGGGCTGCTGCTCGCTTCCGGGTTGCAAGGCGTCGGCAAGACGACGCTCTGCGAAATATTGCGGCGACTTGTCGGCGAGCATAATTGCAGCGTGCCTTCCGCCAAGGATGTAGTTGAATCGCAGTTCAACGGGTGGATCGTTCGTAAGCGATTGGTGTTCGTCAACGAGATTTATGAAGGGACGGCTTGGACCGCTTACAACAAGATCAAATCCTTCGTGACCGACGACACCTTGCAGGCGAATGAGAAGTTCGTTCCCGGTTACAGCATCAACAACAAGGCGCACTTCGCCCTTTGTTCAAATGCCACCGTCGCCCTCAAGATTGAGGCGTCGGATCGGCGGTTTCTGATTCCGGCGGTGACTGAGACGGCGCAGTCACCTGAGTTCTGGCAACGGCTTCACGATTGGCTCGATGGCGGCGGCTTCGGGATTATCCGGCATTGGGCCGAAACCTTCGTTGCCCGGCACGGCAATGTGGGGCCTGGCGAGGTCGCACCGGAGACGGGGCGGAAGGATCAATTGATCGAAGACAGCCGCGCCCCGGAAGAGCGGATGGTGTTGAGCTTGGCCGCCGCCGCGCGGGAGCTATCCGTCGCGACGGGACAGCCGGTTGTGCTGGTCGATCACGATGTTGGGGCGTGGCTGGCGCAGAACACAAAGCGGGAGCGTCCGCTCTATGTCGTGCGCGATTGGCTCAAGGCCGGTGGTCTGAATGTCGGCAATGACCGCCTTAAGGTGGACGGCTTCAAGCGCCAGATCGCAGCGACAACCGATGTCGATGGCAAGGGCTGGGGTGAGTTGAAGCCCTATCGCGCCAATCCGGCCCAGTTGCTGGAGCAAGAGCTTTGATCGGGGCGAGAAGGGCGAAAGGGGCGGCCACTACTCTTCTATCGCGCGGAAAATTCAAGGTCGGAATTTACTTACCTAGAGCTCGGCGGGACCGACCTTTTCGCCCCTCCCGCCCCTCGCATTAAAGAGGACACGGCCATGCCGCACTATTTTGACGATGCCACCTCTGCCCGCCTTGCTGCCCAGCGCGCCGCTATCGACACGGCAGAAAAGCGGGCTGATACCTTCGCACGGTCGGAGCTTGACCCTGCCGGTTCTCACCTTGCAGCGCTGATCGAGGGGCGTGACCGTCTCGGATCGCCGCCGATGCCGGATGCCTTCGCGAGTGCTGCTGAGTGGCGCGACGCCTCCGACCGCCACACCTTCGCCCTCAGCCGCTATGATCGAGAAATCGCGGAAGCCGAGGCGCAGATGAACGCTTTGCGCGACGAACACGCGGCGATGGTCGCCGAGGTGCCCGCGCTCAAGCAGGAATACTGGCGCGCCGTGGCGCTCGCCTTGGACGAAGCGGTTTTGTCGAGGATGCGTGATGCCGCCGAAGTTGCGCACGTCCGGCAATCGCTTCTCAGCCGGGTGCCGTTGGAACAGCACCCCGCGCCGACGCGGAATAACCGGACCTACAAAGTGACCACCGGCGGCTTCGCCGACATCTCATTTTTCCACGCGAATGTTCAGTGTGACGGGTTCGCACCCGCCAAGAGCGCGGCGCTGGTTGCCGAGCTTGGTCTTTTTCAGTGAAGCAATGAAAGGAACAAAACATGACCACGCCGACCGATAACAATCCCAAAATGCCCACGCCTCCCGCACGCATCGCGATCCCGGACGGCAAAGGCGGCTACACGTATGAAGAATTGGAGATGTTCGATTTACGCCAGCCAAAGGTGCTGCCTTCCGAGGCGGGCTGGCGAAGCGGTGTCGTTGCCGCGCCCGATCAATCCCCACTCAGGCAGCCCACTCCGGGCGGGAAGAAGCCGTAATGTTCATCGGCGGCCACGATTTGCCGTGCATCGGCTTGATCCGTCCCAAGGAGCTTGGCGACGGGCGCGTTATGCTGACGATCTATCCGCCCGGCCCCGGTGCGCTTGCCGGAGCCGGGGCGGCCACGATGGTTGAGATCGTGGTGGACGAAGCGGAAGTGGAGCGCATCGGCGATGTGGCTCCGCATCTGCTGGCGAAACGCCCCCATTCAAGGGAGCGTTGACGCGGAGTTATTGTCTAAGCTCAATGCCCCCCGACGAATTTGAAGCCGGACAAGCCCCATGCCCGCCCGGCTCCATGTTGTTAGACCTCTTCAGAGTGGCGTTCTTCGCCATCTTCTGGTTCGTCACCTGCCTCCGCATCCCACTGATCTTCGATTTCCTCATCAAACTCGTCATCGTGCGCGTCGTCGCTGGGCTGCGCAGCGACGGGGTTGGCGCGCCCGTGCCGCTTACGGTAGGTGCGCGACCAAAGGATCAATTCTTCATCAACAGAACGGAGGATGTCGCGCCAAGGCCCTGTCAGCCGATCCTCAACACCACGACGATCGACGATCGGCTGGTCGTCGTCGCCGACGACGTTGGCGAGGGCCTCGTACGAACGCCTAAGTTCCTCCATGGTATCGGCGAGCGCCACGACCGCCCGGTCATAACGATCAGTCGGCGAGTCTCCGGGCCGCGCTGCCTTTGCCTTACCCGCAGGAGGATACTCGTTACGCAACCACACGTCGCTGATGACCTGTTCTTCCGAACTGCCTTCCAGCTTGCGGATCGCTCCGTCCTCTCCGACTGCCCGAATAGCAACACCCTCTGAGTAATCGCGCAAGGCCCGCGCGAGCTGGCGAACCCCCTGCGGGTTACGCCGCATTGCATCGAGCACCTCCCCAGGCGTGCGGCGGTCCGGCTGATCGTTGTTGGACGTCCCCCGGTCCGCGTTCAGGCGACCATCAACGACAAGCGGGAAGGCTGCCCTGACTGCCAATTCGACTGATGCTGGTCCCGGCTCTTCGCCCTGCGTCGCGATGGCCTGCGCGACTTCCTTCAGTGCTGAGTTCTCCAAATCAGCAACGGACCGGCTGGTGGCCGTCCATGCGTCGCGACGATGCGCCGCCTTGCCAAAGGCATGACGAAGGTAACGGCGAATCTGGTCAACGTCAGAGCGGTCCTTAGAAACCGCGCGCAGGATCAACGCAGTCGCGAGATCGTTCTTCAACTTCGGAGTCATGCGCTTGCGCGTCGACTGGCTTGTTACGGCCATGCGGATGGCCTCGAAGACTTCGCCATCCCCTGCGGTAAACAAGTGCACAAGCCGAGCCGCACGCAGGACAGGATCGTCTGGCAAATGCGCAGCGCGTGCTTCGGCCTTCGTGCAGGAGCCTGCATAATACTCGCGCTCAGTTGCGGTAATCAGACCACGGCGCAAAAGCTCATCAAGGACTTCGTCAGCCAGTGATTCATTTTCCGGCCCTTCACCCCAAGGCTTTGGCGGATCGACATGACGGAGCGCCACGAACGAGCGAACGGCAGTGGGAAAACCGGTGGTTCCGCCGGGATACGGCTCGAAGCCAACCAAGATGAGAGCCGGCATGCGCTCGCAGCGCAGCGCAACAAGCGTGTCAGAATCCCGCTCCCCCCGGTCGAAGGCATCGTTCAGCCGCTTCACCCGCGCGCGCATACCAGCGTCGTTGTCGTCATAGGGCACATCGCCGGACACGACCTGAAGAAGCTTGTGCACAGCCGTTGCACGCGAGGAGCCTTCCGCCGTGGTCAACGTCGTTGCAGGGTCCGCCCCATCGGCGTGCTTGAACGTCGTGGCGACCAACCAGACAGCTTCCATTACTCCCTGGCTCCGGATCGAGATGCTCCAGTCATTTTCGCTCAGGACATATGCGGCAGTCTGCTGCGCGGCCCACGCCAAGTGATGGCGACTCTCTACCTCGACGGCGAGTTCCGCTGACTGCGGCCTGTCCCAATCGAGCGGCTGCGGTTCGGGAACAGGCCGGAACCGCGAATCCTCATCGCCGGTCCCCGGATCGACCGCAAACGGATGCTTACGGGACGGAAGCGTGCGGGGGTTGCGAGGGTCGGGCATGATCCGCCGCGCCCAAACCTGCGTCCGAATGCCCAGCAGTGTTCCGCCCGGCACGGGGATGCGCTCAACGTCGGGATCGCTGGGTTCACCAATGGAGCGCCGAACCTCGCTGGGATTGACGATGGCATTTGAGATGGTGGTGGCAGAAGACTCCGTCAGACCGAAGGCATCGGTCAGCCGCTCAGCAAGCGACTGGCGTGCCTTGGCATTGGCGTAGTCTGGGAGACGTTCTACCGGGCGCGGAAGAACGTGGTCGTCAGGATTGATCTTAACCATGGGAGTTGCCTTTCGAGCTCATCGGCTCGCAAAATGAAACATAGGGCGAAGAAGGGCCGCGCGAGGGCAAACCCTCGCGCGGCCTCGCTGCTCAACAGTCGTTCGCGGCACGAAGCTTGCGCTTGAGCAGCGCGAGCATGTTCTTCACGCCCCGGTGATCGGACGGAGTGCCCGGCCCGATGATGCATCCGCTGATTGCGGGGTGCTGGACCTTGATGTGACCCTTCCTCGTGCGGGTCGCAGTGAAGCCGTCACGTTCGAGTTCGCGAATCAGCTTCATCATGTCGGTGTGAGTAGGCATAATTAACTCCTCGGCAGGTGCCGGGAGCACGCGGCTAACCCGGACACGCATTGGTTGCGGTTATCCAGGTTGCCAAGGAGCGATCGCTCCGTGCGCATCCCCCAAACGCTTACCGACATCTGTCGGCGTTACGCAGGGCGGCAACGGCTCGTTAAGGCGAGTCCAAGGCGTAAGGGCTGACCGATATTATCGGTTATCCCAAGTTGCCGCCCCTTCGATCGAGTCGAAAGGTGAAACGCCCGCAAATCCGTGTCGCGGTTCATATAACATACAGATACTCGGGGGAGTTGCAACAACCGATTTGGCATGTTGTGCGTCGGCGTGCGGAAACGGCTGCTCTAGCGTTTCCGAGGCGCGGCCAGCCGCTTCCGCTGGGATCGCTTCGCATTGCGTTCGGCGGCTCTCCGGCCACTTTCGCTACGGCTTCTAAAGTCCGAATTCCCATTGCTATTGCAGAACGGAAGTTGATTGACTTCCCCAAGCAGCTAGATGAGCAACGGAAGTCATCGTTTGTGGGGACGTCGAATGACTAAACGAATCGGGAAAGGCGGGCCGCAGACGCAGGCCCAGGCGCAAGTTGAGCTGCAAAAGTTCGTTCAGCGAACTGGGCAGGAGGGCGGGCCAACTTTTACACAGGGCGCAGCCGAGTTCCTAAGCAAAATGGCCGCCGCAGGCATAGCGCAACGGGGAGGTCGTCGGCAAACGCCAGCGCGCGTGGACGACGCCAAAAATAGCTTCGCCGACGTAGTAAAACAGATTAAGGATCACGCTAAAGTTCAACGCATCGACCTGCGGACTGCGCGCCAACTTCGCAGTCAAGAGCGATTTTGCGGTGTTCGGCCATGGTGTTGAAATGACAAATTCGACGCCTTCTGCTGATGCACTCAAGCTCAATTTTGACATGACAAAACAGGTTATGTCGACGACGGCGACGGTGGTTACGCTTCTTGTCATTTATCTCAAGGCAAGCGGTTCAGCGCAATCTTCTACCGCGCCAGCAATCGTTACAAGATTCACCGCCGTACTCTTGCTCATCTCGTTGCTGCTTGGGATGCTCTGCATGGGGCGGCAGATCGCCAATATGGAGGATGGCAAACTGAGCACGCAAGAAGGTGGCATGAAATGGCTTGGCATAGGCCAGCATGGCAGTTTTATACTTGGAATGATAGGCGTCTTAGTGCTCGTTTTTGTTGCTGGATAAAAGGGCCAATGGTAAATTACCTAATATTCAGGAAGTAAAACTGTTCAAATCTGAATAATTATTACCAGATATGCGTTAGTTGCAGATTGAGAACTTCATAGCTGATGACAGCAGTAACAAGAAAGCTCGCTGCTCCGGTCCGAATAACGGACGCAGTTGGATTGTCGCGATTCTCGAACACTGCCAGCCCAGCAGTAATCAGCGTTGTAAGTCCCGTTGCAATTGCGGTTAGTGTCATATTGCTCCCGCTCTGTGAAATTCCCTGTCCGGCGAAAAAGGCAATCACAAAGCCAAGGGTCGCGCAACCAAGATTGGATATGGCTCGGGCGCTCAATGGTTGCGCTCCTCCAGTTTGCAATGAGCGAGCGACCAAGGCATCAACGCTCGTGGCCAGTGTTGCCACGAAAAGCACGATCGCAAAATGAATCCACAAATAGGAAAGGGCGAGCAATAGAGCGGAGAGGCCGTGGTTCATTAGCAGGACCCTCCGGCGTCACGGCATGGCTCGCGCGCTGCAGTCAGGACACGAGTGTCGTCTTGATAATGCTGTAGGTACACATAATAATCGCGATAGTCGTCGCCATAATCTTGATCATCCATGTTCTTGCGTGAGCGGACGCGCGCGATCCGTTCAAGCACCTGATCGTGAAAGACTTGCTTATTCGCAAGGGGCGCAGAGGACCGCGCAAATTGTTGCTCGATCAAAATGATCTTCGTTGAATAGCGAGACACGTCGACCGGGAAGCGCTTGAGATAGAAGAGATTGTAGCGCTCAAGCTCGTTAATGCAGGACTGGATTGCCGTGTAACGAGCAATCCGGCTAGCCGCCGTTTGCCATCCATTTTGACAACTGGGGTATGAAGCGGCTGCAAGCTTAGGAACTTCGGGTAAGCTGGGGTAGGCAAAGCTGTCAGCGGTTGGGGGTCCGCTTCCGGGAGGCGGCGGCACCGGAGCATATGTCTGGGCCGAAGCAGCAGCGGCCAACTGAACCATGCTGGCGATAGTGAAGACGACACCGCGCACTAGAGCAAAACAAAACCAATAGCGGTGTTGATCGCCTGACGCACAACACCGAGCGCGGCGTTGATCGCCTGCTCTGCCATAAGCAGCCCCATACCCTCGATCGACAAAAAGACGGCTCGCGTCGCGTTCTTTTGCATTTCCAAGAGTAAGGCCGCCTCACCTTCGTTGATCTGACCTGCAACCTTGAGTTCAACAATTTGAGCTAGACTGTGTGCAAGCTTAGCTGCCTCACTGGTGGCATACGTCTGGATGTTCGGATAGTTTTGCTGTAGTATGCCGAGCATTGCGTTAAGCATACTTTGGGCGGTCGCATTGACATCAATCGGCATCATCGTTCCCCAAAAAGCTTAAAGCTCATTTTGCTTTAGCGGTCTGCCCACGCTTTTTCCCGATCTCAAACACGATAATCGCATTTAGGCACTGATCGATCAGACCATGTGCGACGTCGGCAACGCCTGACAGCAGGATATGCTTCGACTGATCGGGGAGGTCGTTATCCGCACCAAAATCCTTGCGGCACGCAATCGATGCGTCGATGCCCTTGGTCCTAATTTTCATCAACTGGTCGCCCGTGGGTATCTTCGACACGCAGCCCTTGTGGAGAAGCGCAAGGATTGCGAGATTCTCGCGCACGGTCTCGACCTGCTGCATAGTTATACCGTTGCCGGGGATAGCACCGACACGTGTTGTCAGAGTTTGGATATCGACCGCAGATTTTTCGTAAAAACCTTTATAATTGCCGAACGCAGCTTCGGATGGAACAATCGAGGTGTCTATCTTAACGAAGAAAGTATCGACGTCCTTCTGCATTGCAGACGCGATGTTGTCGGTTTGTTCATCATATTTGCTGACCAGCTCAATCGGTGCACACGACGCGAGTGCCATGATGAGCGCTGCCGCCACGGTGCGACGATATATGATATTCATCATGGAATCCCCCCAGAGCCCGTAGACAGTTTACCGTACTGACGAAACAAAGACCAGAGTCATTTCAAGCGTACTGAACAGAAAATCTGGAAGCACTGGATTTAGAACGGCAGTTTTCTGAGTGGTACGCTTCGCCCCTGAGCGAGAGTATCAGAGCATTAGCCCTACGGCTTCCGTCGCGGGAGCCAACTTTGTCGGTCGAAATGGGTAAATACGAACGGCTGATTTAGCACCCGTCTTTGCGTGCCGGGGCGTAGCAAGACCTTGTTGCCTGCGAAAGTTCCGTTGTCTCACTAGGAGGGACGGCGGCTGGCCCTCTCCGCGCACACTTCGGATCGCGGGGTCGGTCCTGAGCAGCGAAAGTACGATATTGCAATCTGCCATAATGGCATGACTGCTATCAGATGAAGAACAGGGTGCTGCGCCGCCAAAAAGACCCCTTAAAAGGTCCCTAAAACGTGGCGCCAAGCTCCAATTTGCCCGTGTGTTAACTGTAAGCCATTGAAAAGATGGTGCACCCGACTGGATTCGAACCAGTGGCCTCTGCCTTCGGAGGGCAGCGCTCTATCCAGCTGAGCTACGGGTGCCTGTGTCTTCGCCTAGCAAAGCCGATCGCGCTGCGCCAGTCCCTACCTTCGGCCGTGCGCAAACGGATCCCTGCTTCCAAGGCGCAGGTCAGGTTTCCGTGCTCGCGCCTCGCTTTGGGGCCGCTGACTTCGGCTTGAACGCGCAAAGGTCGCTGACGACGCACCGCCAGCATTCGGGCGTGCGGGCCTTGCACACATAACGGCCGTGCAGGATCAGCCAATGATGTGCATGCAGCCGGAAGGGCTGTGGCGTCGCTTTGTCGAGCTTGAGTTCGACCGCGAGCGGCGTCTTGCCGCGCGCCAGACCAGTGCGGTTGCCGACGCGGAAAATGTGCGTGTCGACCGCGAAGGTCTCGGCCCCAAAGGCGACGTTCATCACGACATTGGCGGTCTTGCGACCGACACCGGGCAGGGTTTCGAGCGCGTCGCGGTCGGCGGGAACCTCGCCGCCATAAACGTCGATCAGGCGCTGCGACAAGGCGATCACGTTCTTGGCCTTGGTGTTGAACAGGCCGATCGTCTTGATATGCTCTTTCAGTCCGTCCTCGCCGAGCGCAACCATTTGCGTGGGCGTTTTGACCTGTTCGAACAGCCGCCGCGTCGCCTTGTTGACGCCGATATCGGTGGCTTGCGCCGACAAGGCGACCGCGACGACCAGTTGGAAGGGGTTGCCCGCTTCCAGCTCGGTTTCCGGATGGGGATTGTCCGCCGCCAGCCGGGCATAAAATTCGACGACGTCGGCTTTTTTCAAACCCCCAGCACCTGGTCCATGCTGTAGCGTCCAGCGCTTTGCTCGGCGAGCCACAGCGCTGCGGTGATGGCACCGCGCGCGAAAATCGCTCTGTTTTCGGCGCGGTGCCCGATCTCGATCCGCTCGCCCTCGCCAGCAAAGACCACCAGATGATCGCCCGCAACCGATCCGCCGCGCAGGCTGGCAAAGCCAATCGTGCCTTCGGAGCGTGCGCCGGTCAGCCCGGCACGGTCCGCCACGCGCGCTTCGGCGAGGGTGATGCCGCGCCCGGCGGCGGCGGCGTCGCCGAGCAGTAGGGCGGTGCCAGAGGGGGCGTCGACCTTGTGGCGATGGTGCATCTCGGCGATTTCAATGTCCCAGTCGGGACCAAGCCGCGACGCCGCTTCGCGGACCAATTTGGCGAGCAAGGTGACCCCGAGCGAGACATTGCCGGTCTGCAACACCGCGATGTCGGCGGCGGCCGCCTCGATCAGCGCGTGATGGGCAGGCGCAAGACCGGTGGTACCGATCAGGATCGGGGTGCGCGCTTCCCGGGCGGCGGCAAGCGTGCGTTCCAGCGCTGCCGGTGTCGAAAAATCGACCAGCACGTCGGCAGCGAGCGCCAGCGCGACGGGGTCGCCGCCCGCGTCGATTCCGCCAGCCAAGGTCGCCCCCAGGTCGGGCACAGCGGCGGCAAGCGCTTGACCCATTCGGCCCGCGCTGCCGATAATCCCGATCGCGGTCATCGCACGTCTCCCGATTTGCTGCGTGGCGGCTCTACCGAAGCAGAGCCGCCGACGCCATGCCGGAATTGGTCGAAACGGCGGGATTAGCGAAGGGCCCGGCCGTTCGTCAGAAGCGGTAGCTTATCCAACTGGCCAGATAGTGGGAATTGACATAGCCGAGCTGGTCAAGGATCGGGCCCGGAATGAAATATTCATAGCGCCCAACGACCGACAGCCGACGCGTGACCTTCCACGTCGCCTGCAGGCGGATCGCATCTCCGACATTGCTACCCGGAAGGGTTTCGCTGCCGGTATAAGGGGTGCCGGCACCCCGGTAGATCGCATCGTGCGGGCTGACGCGCCAGCTATGCTGATATTCGGTGGTGACATCGAGCGTTTTGAACGGCGAGACCGTGAAGTTGGGCGACGCCTGGAACAGGTTGGTGAAGTTGAGCGCGCCCTGATAGCTATACGCAATCGTGCCTGCGAACGGGGCCTTGGCGACATGGATGGTGCCGGTGCCATAGCTGCCACCGCCTTCGCCAAAGTCGAAATGGATGCCGACCTTTGGCTTCCAGTTTTTGGGGTTGATGACATAGGTCTGCGCGATGAAGGCGTTCCACGCGCTGATGTCGCGCCCGGCAAAGCTGCCGCTTTGATGATCGACCGTCCAATCGAGGGTCAACTGATCCAGGCTGCCCCACAAGCGCGCGCCGTAATAGTTGCGCACCTCGCGCCCGGTGACGCGACCCCATTTCAGCGAATCGTTGCGCTCGCGCCAGGCGAACGGATCGAAGAACAGCTTGCGGGTCTTCGAATTGGTAAGCACCAAGCCGAAGGTCGCGCCCGAGAAGCGCGTCTTGTCATCGGCGACGTCGTCGCTCAGCCCCTGCGTGCCGAGCGTGACTTGCTTGAAATCGAAGAAATCGGCGCGGACGTTACCGGTCTGACCCCAAGTGCGCAGGCCCTGCACCGAGGTGTGGATGGTGTTGTTGTCCTTTTGCGACACCAGATTCGACGGGCCATCGGTGAATTCCTGACGGCCGTAGCGCACGCCCAGGCCGAAAGTACCGATCGTACCGCTGATTTCGCCGAAGAACTGCTGCGCGACCAGCGCATCGCGCGATTTTGCCGGAGCGACGCCGTAATTATACCCGCTCAGCCCGCCATGCGCGAGTTCGCCATAAAAGCGCACTGGGCCGATATGGACGTCGGCTCCGCCGACCAGGCGGGTCTGCTCTTCCAGGCGATAGCCCGATTTGACGAGATTGGGTTCGGAATAGTCGTTGAGGCGATAGCGCACCTCGCCCGATAGCGTGACGTAGATTTTGCCCGCGTCGTCGATCGGGATGTATTTGAGGCGATCGAGGATGTCCTTGCGCTTCTTGGAATCGCGCATCATCCGCCAGTCTTCGGCCCAGCGCGACATATTATAGCCGCCCAGCATGACGCCATGGCCATCGGCCTGACGCGGATAGGTGCGCACCGA